>Ga0302180_10001643_pt1 | contig 17852 bp, 18 predicted proteins | sample I_Palsa_E3_2_FD_200575 | JGI IMG/M metagenome (GOLD analysis project Ga0302180, IMG submission 200575) | Peat permafrost microbial communities from Stordalen Mire near Abisko, Sweden - I_Palsa_E3_2 | ecosystem: Environmental > Terrestrial > Soil > Palsa > Peat permafrost | place: Sweden... | reverse complement strand
CAGCGATGCCCGAACCGGTGATGCGTCCCAGCCGGCCGCAGATTTCCTGTATCGCGGCCATGAGTGGAAATGAAAAGAGCATCGTCCACAGCATCCCCATGCCGAATTGCGAGCCCACCTGCGAGTACGTTGCGATACCGCTCGGGTCGTCATCGGCAGCCCCGGTAATTAAACCTGGGCCGAGCCGAAAAATAAGATCGGAGGCATTCTTGATAGGGCCGTGATGCCGTTTGTCAGCGCGCTTTTTTACCGCTGCTACTGGCGATTCAGGCATTCAATTCTCCGCAAGATCGTGGAGCTCGCGACCGTTAACCTTGCCGTCCCGCGTCGGTGTCTGTGACAACGGTATGTTACGAAGGAATGCCACGCAATCATCGCGATTGCACGATGAGTGCGTTGTATTCTAGTGCCGTGCCAACGGTTAAGCGCCATCGAAAGGCCATTAGCAGGGGCCGGAAACTCGAATATTTCACCATTGCCTGGAACAGTACCGAAGCGCTCATAGCGGTGGTGGCGGGGGCGCTCGCAGGAAGCGTTTCCATGATCGGCTTTGGCGCCGATAGCCTCATCGAGGTGGTCTCCGGAAGTGCGTTGCTTTGGCGCATGGCTATTGTTCAAGAGAATCCCAAGCGAAAACGTCGCGAGAGAATCGCACTGCGGATTGTCAGTTCGTGCTTTATCGCCCTGGCGTTCTATATCAGCTTCGAATCAATCACGAGCCTGGTACACAAAAAGAAGCCCGAATCGAGTCTTATCGGCATCGTTCTCGCCTGCCTCTCGCTGATCATTATGCCTTTTCTCTCGCATCTCAAAAGAAAAGTCGCGAGACAAATAGACAGCGCTGCGATGCATGCGGATGCGCGGCAAACTCAGTTCAGCTTGTACTTGTCTATTATTTTGCTGGCAGGTCTCGTCGCCAACGCCACGCTTGGTTGGTGGTGGGCCGATCCGCTATGCGCGTTGGCGATGGCGCCGTTGATCGCGAAGGAAGGCTTCGACAATCTGACGGCCCAGAACTGATCCAACCCCAAATCTACTTTTTTTCGGGGACTTTTGCGCCCTTTTTGCGCGCTTCAGAAAGGCCGATAGCAATGGCCTGCTTTCGGCTCGTCACCGTGCCGCCTTTTCCGCCTTTGCCCGATTTGAGTGTGCCCCTCTTTTCCCGGCGCATGGCGCTCTCCACGCTTTTCCCAGCTGCTTTTCCATATTTCGCCATTGTTTCCTCCCTGAACAGAGCCGAATTTTACCGGGGCAAACTTGGGAAGTGGATACAGCGATGAGCGTAGATTGATTGCGTAGTTTAGGTATCGAAGCGTTTTTCTTAGTTCACTCCACCTGGAAGAGGAAGACGATGCGCCGGTGCTACTCTGCGTCGGCCGTCACGCGCCGAACCCAGTTTGAGTTTTGCGCGCGCTGACCTCGCAATGCCTGCTTTGCAGTTCGTCGTATACAATCACCTCCAAATCCTGCACGGACCCCGTGATCGTGGACAGCACGTTCGCACGCGCAGCGCCACTGAGATGCGCAACGATTTGAAGCATACAGCGCACGGCTTCCAACTTTACGCGCAGCTCGGATATAAAATCGCATGCCTGATTCGCCTTCGCGATGTCGGCGCGATACGCGGAGTGACTCATATTATCGACAAGTGAGACGAGCCCGTTTACACGCAGTCCCATGTTACGGAGGGCCGAGTCCTCAATCTCGGCGGTCCGGCGTTGTGCGGGATGGCGAATCGTGCGTGGCGCCGGAGTGCTAGCTCGAGTATTCATTTGTTCGACTCCTTCGAAGGATTGCCGGAAAGGGCCAGTTCATTCATGGGATAGCCGATTGCGAATGGTTCGCGCCGTTCCAAAAATTTGCACATTTCAAGTGCACCACGAGCGCTTCATATAGTAAATGCGGTGGAACCCGTAATAGGCGTAAGGGAAATCCTGTATTAGAAATTGGTGTCGGCGCCCTGAGTTCGAAATCCTCTTCTTGGCGCCGCGGAGGTGCGAGAGAAGCGAGGGATGCGCCTCGCTTCTCTCGCGGTTGGTGGGTGTTAGGACTTCAGCTGTGGGGGGTCCCTTTTCAAGCGTCGCAAATAAGATCGCTAATCGTTAATCGCGTTCAAGCGCGGCGAACCAGGCCGCCAACGAGCGCGACAAGAAACAGAATCAAGAACAGGTAGAAAAGAAGCTTCGCAATTCCGGCCGCGGCAACCGCGATGCCGGCAAAACCAAAAACGGCCGCTATGATCGCGACCACAAAGAACGCGAGCGCCCAACGCAACATATTTCCTCCTCGAAACTGACTGGTTGTTTCGACTGAGAGCTTGAAGCGCGAAGCGCGCTCCATTCGGCTCATCGCGTTTGTACGCTGCCGCGCTCAAATCCTCCATACCGCGAAAACCCTAGAATTCGCGTCATGTTAAGGGAGCACAGGACTGAAGGCGATCAGCCGTTTCTTTACACCCCTTACTGTATGGTGCCAGCGCTGCGTTCCTGTTCTAGTACTCGTGTAGCGGACCCGCGCCAATTTCGCGACCGAGGGAACATGGGCCCATTGCGCATTCTGGTGGCCGATGACAACGAGAGCATTCGAACCGTGCTTCGGGAGATCCTTCAATCGGAGAGCGGCTGGGAAGTGTGCGGCGAGGCTAAGAACGGCGAGGAAGCCATCCAGCAGGCGCGCGAGCTTTCGCCCGACATTATTCTGATGGACATCATGATGCCCAAGTGCGACGGCATCGACGCCACGCGCGAAATCGTTCGTTGGGCGCCCGACATTTGCATATTGATCATGACTCTGTACGAGCTTCCTGAACTTTGTCGCGAGGCGCGCGATGTTGGGGCGCTGGGCTTCGTTCGGAAAGCGGACTCGGGCCGCTGCCTGATTCCTGCCGTCCGCAGCGTCGTGGATCACAAGACCTATTTCCCCAATGCCCATTAACACCCCAAAAAGGCTGCACCGGGCCCGAATGGGCCTACGCGATGAACCCGTCTGACTTGAGTAGTTCCCTGTATTTTATCGGAACGCCCTTCATGGTTTCCTGAACGCGGCCGATATTCTTAGGCGCTGTATCAGGACCGGCCACATTCATCAGGTTGGTCTAAATCTTAAGGGGGTTTTATGAACTGGGATCAAGTCGAAGGCAAGTGGAAGCAAGCATCAGGGAAGGTGAAAGAGAAGTGGGGCAAGCTGACCGACAGCGACCTAACGGTCATTGGCGGCAAGCGCGATCAGCTGATCGGGAGAATTCAGGAGCGGTACGGAATCGCCAAAGAAGAAGCGCAAAAGCAGGTCGACGAATTCACGAAGGCGCTCCAGTTCGACTCGGCGGCCGACGAGACGGCTTACGGCACCGGTGCTGAGAAAGTCCGCGGGACGTCCGGCACTCACTAAAGGCCAATTGTAGCGGACGTTGACGGCAAAGAAAGCACGATAGGAAATTCAACTCGGGCCACGGGCACACAATCCGTGGCCCGACAAGTATATGCCACGCGGGCCATTCAAAATTGGCGAACGGCGCGGCGAAAAACAAAATTGACGAGGTGAATCGTGAGCTGCACAAACGTTGAGCCGTCAAGCTACTCATCATCGGCGCCCGCTGTGCCACTGCTACGCCAACGGAATGGCGCCGGCGTGGCGCGGAGCCGGAGTGAAAGCGTCGCGACGAGCGAGATTTCCAAACGCGATCTCGACAATTCCCAGCGATGCGCGTTTCGTCTCGCATTTCGCATTACGCGCGTAAAGGAAGATGCGGAAGACGTTCAACAGGAAGCTTTGCTGAAAGCCTACACGCACGCCAGCCAATTTGAAGGACGTTCACGCGTCACAACATGGATTTCGCGCATCGCGATCAATGAAGCATTGATGTGCCTTCGAAAGCGGCGGGATGCGCTCCACGTGCCGCTCGAAGATTTCATGAACCCGGACGACTCTCCAAGCATCCAGTTCAATTTGTCATCGCCGTTTGAAAGCCCGGAAGCTGCGTATTCGCGGATGGAACTGCGCGAATTGCTGAAGGACGCACTGTGCCAGCTCCGGCCAATCTATCGCGAAGTTTTCACGATGCGCGTCATAGAAAATCTGTCCACAACGGAGACGGCGCAGATCGGCCGACTTTCCGTGAGCACGGTGAAGACACGGATGCGGCGGGCTCGAATGCAATTGCGGAAGATTCTGCGAGACGCGCGTCAAGAGCATTTGGTTCAGGCGAGCGCCTAACCTACCCACCATCTCCCGCGAGACTAGCGATAATCGTTGCGGTAACCGGCTTCGTCTCATTGGGACCTCGAACGGCGATAGAAACGACTCCCGCTTCTTTGGCGGGATAGTCGTTGCCTCCGGCAAACAAGGCATCGCCTATAAAAATCATCTCATTCAATGGAATTCCCAGAAGGTCGCGTCCCGTCCAGATCAAAAATAATCAGCTTTTTCACTATTGAGGTGTCGAGCGGGATCTGATCACGGCCGCATCGCATCAGCCGAAGGTTAACTTAGTCGTGCAGGACGACGCTGAGAAGGGAATTGTTGATTTTGATTTCGCCGTTGTATTTGATAAAACCGAGCTTCCTGAATTTGTTCATGAAAAAATTGACGCGGGAGCGCGTCGTGCCAATCATTTCCGCAAGCGTCTCTTGCGACATTTTGCCAAGAACCCTTTGAGGATCGCCTTGCGCGCCATAGCGCGCGAGCAGCAGCAAGGTACGCGCCAGCCGTTTCTCGGTCGAGTTGAAGAGCTGGTCGATCAGATCCTCCTCGACTCGGATGTTTCGCGCCAGCATATGCGCGATGAAACGGTCGGAGAACTCGTGTTCTCCGTGGAGGACGCGATTCATCTCGCTCTTCTCAATCACGAGCACAGTGGTGGGTGCAATCGCGGTCGCCGTCGCCATGCAAATCAACTGGCCCGCCAGGCAGCCTTCTCCAAAAAAATCGCCTGGACCCAGAATCGCCACAACGGCTTCTTTGCCGGACTCATTCACCACGGTCAGCTTCACGCCGCCTTCCTGAATGTACATGACACTCTTGGCGGAATCGCCCTGCGCGAAGACGGTTTCTTTTCTTTGAAACTTGCCAACTTTTCTCCCGAGGCCTGTCGAGTCGAGAAACGACTTCACATCGAACGCAGGTCTTCTTAAACTCGCTTTTCGGAGAGAGCGCGGGATCTTGGCGGATACACGTCTACTGGCGGAAGACAACATGGCTGACAATAGCATAGAACCCAACTCTGCCGCCTGTGCAATTTTGCACAGTTCAATCCGAGACACTTAATCAATCGCGTTGCCGTTATCCCGGGCCGCCGTTTCTAATCGGCACATCCAACTCCGGTAAGCGCTGCCCAGCGCCTTGTCCGCCAGCTACGCCTCCTGGCGGTACTCCATTGTCCCAGCTACGAAACCACGGCTATTCTGCGCGCAAGGAGTCGACGGGGTTGACCGTCGCAGCGCGCCGGGACGGCAGATAGCAGGCCAGGTAGGCGGTAACAACAACGCCAACGGTCACCGCCGTATAGGTAAGGGGATCAACCGGGTTGACATGGAACAGGAGCGACGACATCAGGCGCATGGCGGCGACGGCTGCAACGAGACCGCACGCGACTCCGACGCCAGTCAGCCACAATCCCTGGCGCACGAACATAGAGATAAGCGACGCCTTCTGCGCGCCGAGCGCGATGCGAATGCCGATCTCGCGCGTGCGCTGCGATACCGAGTACGCGATGACGCCGTAAATTCCCACGATCCCGAGCAGCAGCGCCATGCCTCCGGCGACGCCGAGCATGATCAGCGTGAACGAAGTGCGCGCCATCGATCGCGTGTAATAGTGGCCGAGTGTGTGAACTTCCGCGAGCGGCACATTCGAGTCCGCAGACCAGACGGCTTGGCGGACTTCATTCACGAAAGCCTGCGAGCCGGCGCGCGGGCTGCGTATTGCGAACGCGATGCCGCGGCGCAGGGTTTCTTTCTCGCCTTCGAAGCGGTCCATCATGATGGGCCAATAGACAGACGTTGGCGCTGGTTTGTTTACGCCATCGTCGTGTATGTCGCCGGCGACGCCAATGATTTCGCGCCAATCGTCGGTGGTGCCGACTCGAATTCGCTTACCGAGCGCGTTTCGAGCGTCATGCCAATACTCTCGGGCGAAATTTTCGGAGATGATCGCGACTGGCAATTTTTGGTAGGTATCCGTCCACGTCAGATCACGTCCGGCAACCAGTGGCGTGCCCAACGTCGCGAAGAATCCAGGCGAAATAAATTTGAAGCGCCGGACCGGCGGCAGCTCGCCTTCCGCGTATGCGCGGTCTTCCGCGAAAAGCACATCGTTCGAGCTGTTTCCGTCCATGGGAATGGACGTGGAGAAGCTGACTGAAGACACGCCTGGAATCGCCGCGAGTTTGTTCAGAAGTTCCTGATCCATGCGAACGAGACGCTCGCGATCGGAATCCGGCACTTGCGTTTCCGGAACGTAAAAACGAAACGTTTGCACGGCGTCCGGCCCGGCAAAACCCGGCGGGACGTGCATCAAAGCGCGAAACGTCCGAATCATCAGCCCGGAGCAAATCAACAAAACGAGCGCCAGCGCGACCTGCACGACGATCAGAGTGTTTCTCGCGCGGTGTTGCTGGCGGCTTTGGCTGAGCGTGCGTCCTCCCTCGCGGAGGCCGGTGTTCAAATGCGCGCCGGTATACTTGAAGACTGGAATCGAGCCGAACAACAAACTGGAAAGAAGTGCGATGGCCAGCGTAAACAAGAGCACCGGCATATCAATCCCGATCTCGTGGAGGCGCGGAAGGCCCGTGGGCGCCATCGCAACAAGCATTCGCAACGCGCCATAGGCGAGCGCCAATCCCATCAGGCTTCCCAGCAGACCGAGAACCGTACTCTCGAATAACAATTCGCCGGCGATACGTTTCCAACCCGCGCCCAGAGCGCCGCGAATGGCCAATTCCTGGCGGCGTCCTTCGACGCGCACGAGCAGCAGGTTCGCCACGTTGGCACAAGCGATCAACAGAACCATGGCGATCGAGCCCATCAGAACCCACAAAACGCTGCCCACGTCACCGACGACGTCCTGCTTCAGCGGCCGCAGGTTGGGCGCGATTTGCGCTTTTTCGAAGAGCTTCACACTGAAGCCTTCCGGTGGAGGAAAGCTTCGATTGGTGATGGGAAGCAGTCGCGCCACGTCCGCGCTGGCTTGCGCCATGGTCGCGCCGGGCTTGAGACGTGCAAGTCCTTGATAGCTGTAGTTACCGAGCTTTATTTTGTTGCGATCGAGCCTGAAAGGCACGATAAGCGACAGATCATCGTAGTCGAGAAAATGAAAGCCCCGCGGCAATACGCCGATGATTTCGCGCGGCTTTCCGTCGAGCGTGATGGAGCGTCCGATCACTGAGACGTCCCCGCCGAATTTCTGGCGCCAGTATCCATAGCTCAGCAGCACGGTTTCCGGAGAGCCCGGCGAATCGTCTTCGCGTGTGAATAATCTCCCCAGAACGGGCGTTACGCCAAGAATCGGCAGCGTGCCATCGGTGACGTCAAGCCCCCGCACCTGCTCGGGTTCTCCGGCGCCCGTGACGCTAAGCGAATCGCCCGTGTACATCCCGATGTCCTGGAAAGTGGTGCTTTGCTCGCGATCGATGAAGTAATTCGAAGGCGACATGTTCAGTTCCTTGATGCCGACGCCCGGAGCCGTGTGCCACACGCCAATTAACTGTTCCGCGTGGGGATAGGGCAGCGGTTTCAGCAGCACGCCTTCGAGGACGCTGAAGATCACAATGTTCGCGCCCACGCCCACCGCCAGCGTAATTAAAGTGATCGCCGCAAAGACGGGCGTCCGGCTGAGCCTCCGCAGCACTTGTCTGAGTTGATCGTTGAACATTGCCATGCGCCAAACCTCCCCGGCGGACAAACTTCGTTCGCGGTCGCAATCGTGTCAGCTCCAAAATGGCCAACGCGGGCATAACGCGTGCGACGCCAGCCTGCATCAGTTAGTACGCAGCCGAGCGGTGAAAAGTTTAATTTGCTTGTGTAGGAGTGGCTCGGAGTCCCAGGCTCCAATACCTGAGGCTAAACTCAATAAATCACGAGGCATCGTGCGGTCGGGTCGTGCTCAGTGGTTCCGAAGCACTTTCCGCAACGACTGGCGCACTTCTAAGCCGCCATCGTAGTCGATAAATCCCTGTTTTCTGAACCGATTCATGAACAGATTGATCCGTGGGCGAGTAGTCCCGACCATCTCGGCCAGAACTTGGTGGTTTAGAATGGGGATCTCAGCAACGGCAGGGCCTTTCTCATCCAGGTGCGCCAACCGCAGAAGCACGCGCGCCAGCCGTTGCTCGGCGGAAGATGTCAGCAGGTCCGCGACATGATCCTGATACTTCTTGATGCTGGACAGCAGATAAGCCACCAGGGAATTTGACGCCTTATTCTTTTTGCGAAGTATATCGAGCATCTTTCCTTTTTGGATGACGCGAATGGAGCTCGCGGTCAACGCGACGGCCGTGGACACGCGCAGAGGATAGCCTGCCAGGCAAAGCTCGCCAAAAAAATCATTTGCTCCGAGGATCGCAGTAACTGCTGATGGCTGATGTTTCGTCCGGGTGGTGAGCCGCACCCCTCCTGCTTGAATGTAGAAAAGCGTGTATGCGGGCGTTCCTTGCGTGTAGATGTTTTGTTTGTTCCGATAACGCGAGACCTTGCCGCCCAAGCTGACTCCTGAAGAGAAACCTCTGAGGTGAGAATTCATCCGGTTCATGCCTTTCGTGATTCGGCCCACTCTCGTGGGCGCTGCGATTGCCTAAGATTTTGACGTCGCTGTCTTCCCGGATTCCCAGTGAGCTTCCAGCGACATCTGATAAGCCTTATTGGCATGCTCGAGCGCGTGTTTGGAAAGTTTGTGTCCGGTCTCGTGGTCTTCTTCGCCGTGGTGCGCGGAGGCAATACGGTGAGCCTGCGCGGCCAGTTCGTGTAATTCGGCGGCTCTTTGGTGCGAAACGGTTGGTATCATGTTTCCTTCCTCTCCTTGCCGCTAAATCCTAGAACCGATATATTAACGAATCTGTTCACTTTTGAACACATATACGGCGGCTATGCGTTTTCAGTTCAAATGATTAGGGCTGTCGCGTGGAGGCAGGTGGATTCTCGTTCAGGCGAAAATCTGCATTCTCGTAAGCTAGATGGGAACCGGCGGTTCGAGCGCAGATCCTCGAACTGGCCCGCTGCGGCGCATCCCCAAGTTACCTTGATGGTCCGCTTCTTTGTCGAGCTTGATTGCGATTGCTGCCAGACACCGTGCCCGCTCGATTAATTGAAGTTCTTTGGCAGAAGGCTTTCGTGGAACGCTGCTGTACATGTCGAGGCATCCAAGCACTTCGTCATTCCCGGCGACAACGGACCCGGTATAGAAAGTGCACAACCCAAAAAGCGCGGCGTTCGTGCCGATTGCAGCGGCATCGCGTGCATCGTCCGTCGCCAGAGACATTAGCGAAATGACGCCTCCAATCTGACAATCGAGTGCGCCGGAGATCCTGTTCAACACCTGCGGAAGCGGCGAACGGGCCGAAATCGATTGAAGGAGCTGTTCTTCCGCGTTCAATACATATTGGATTTCGTCATCACAATCGCGAGGCGCTTTGCGCTTTTGTGACCTGTTGCGTATGCCGAAATCATGTTCATTCATTTGAGCCTGCCCTCTTTTCAGGCCGTTTCGAGATCAAACGGCCTGAAAATAATCTTGTTCAACTCAGCGGCGGTTCAGCCGCCGCACGAATGCTGTTGGGCAAGGGCTGTATCAGGAAACGAGAGCTGAGTATCGATGACCACGGCAATAGTAGTAATTTCCGTGGCTGAGAGTTCCATCTTGGAACACTTGACCGGCGATAAGTGTGACGCGAACGAACGGAAAGCGATGTTCGAAATGGCACACTTCCTTGCGACGCGAATTCAGCCAGAGCATCGCAAATCCTCGAGGGATTTTTGAGGAAGTTGCACGCAACGAGGCACCTACACCCCCAAGATTTGCTTGCGACCTGCCTGCGCGCTCAGGTAACCTCGCCGCTCAATTACGTTTGAGCAAGACAGAATGACTAGAGCATCAAGCCTGCGTGAGCTTTTCCGCTCACACTTCAAAACGGACGCGCAAATCTTTCGCGCGCCGGGACGAACGAACCTGATAGGCGAGCACACCGACTACAACGATGGTTTCGTTATGCCAGCGGCCATCGGTGCGCACTGCTGGATCGCCGGGAGCGCGCGAGATGATCGAAGACTCGTCCTGCGCTCGGAGAATTTCGGCGAGGCGGTCGAGTCAGATCTCGACTCTCCGTCTGTGCGGCCGGCGAAATCTTGGAGCGATTATCCGATTGGCGTTGCGGTCATGCTCGAACGCGCTGGACTGAAAATTCGCGGCGCGAACCTGCTCATTCAGGGCGAAATCCCGATAGGCGCGGGACTCAGTTCCTCGGCGGCGATCGAAGTCGCGACAGCATCTGCTTTGTTGAGCCTTTCGGGTCATGATGTGGACGGCATATCTAACGTCGGCCGCACAAAGATCGCGCGTATTTGTCAGCAGGCCGAGAATGATTTCGTCGGAATGCGATGCGGAATCATGGACCAGTTCGCGAGTCTGAACGGCCAGGAAGGGCACGCACTGCTGCTCGATTGCCGCTCACTCGAGTTTGAGCCGGTGCCGATTCCCAAGGATGTAGAGCTCGTGATCTGCAACACGATGGTGAAACACTCTTTGGCGTCAGGCGAATATAATCGGCGTCGCGCCGATTGCGAGGAGGCGGTTCGAATTTTGGCGAGCGCGATTCCCGGAATTCGCGCTTTGCGGGATGTTTCGCTCGAGCAGCTTGCGCGGCACAAGAAGTTGCTTCCAGAAATTGTTTATCGCCGCGCCCTGCACGTGATTTCGGAGAATGCTCGTGTGATCGAAGCAGGCGACGCCCTGAAACGTGGAGACGTCGCCGCTTGCGGCGCATTAATGCGTGAATCGCACGACAGTCTCCGGGATCTTTACGAAGTGAGCTGTGCGGAGCTGGACTTGATGGTCGAGCTTGCCAACAAACAGAAAGGCACACTTGGCGCGCGAATGACCGGCGGCGGGTTTGGCGGCTGCACGATTAACCTCGTCGATTCCCGATTCACCGAAGAATTCCGCAAGAACATCGCGCGCGCCTATGAAGATGCGACCAAACTGACGCCGGAGATTTACGTCTGGACCCCGGCCGGGCCGGCCGGGCCCGTCGCCGTTGAGCCTGCGAGCGATTGATGGAATGAGACAGTCCATGCGAGGATCGCACGAATGAACTGGAAGGATCTCAAGGACTCGCCTCACCGGCGCTTCAATCCGCTGACGCGCGATTGGATTCTCGTATCTCCGCAGCGAGCGCAGCGCCCGTGGCAGGGCAAAGTTGAAAAAGTCGCCGAGCCGCCGAGCGTGCAATACGATCCCGATTGCTACCTCTGCCCGGGTAATCTGCGCGCTCGCGGACAACGAAATCCCGCATATTCCGGCACCTTCGTATTCGACAATGATTTCCCCGCGCTCTTGCCCGAAACGCCAGCGGCAAATACAAATGTCGAAAATCTGATTCTCGCCCAATCCGAACCGGGCGTGTGCCGCGTCGCATGCTTCTCACCGCGCCACGATTTGACGTTATCGCGCATGAAGCCAGCAGAAATTGAGGCAGTCGTTCGAATGTGGGTGGACCAGGCGCGGGAACTTGCCGCGGTGCCATGGATTCGGTATGTGCAGGTTTTCGAAAACCGCGGCGCGCTGATGGGAGCCAGCAATCCACATCCGCACGGCCAGATCTGGGCGAATTCGGAAGTTCCCAATCTACCGGCAGAAGAGCAAGCATCGCAGGAAGATTTTCTTGCGCGCGACGGCAAGTGTCTCCTATGCCGCTATTTCGCGCTCGAAATGGAAAGCAATGAGCGCGTGGTCTGCCAAAACAAATCGTTCGCCGCCATCGTGCCATTCTGGGCGCTCTGGCCGTTCGAAACGCTCGTACTGAGCCGGCGCCATCTGGGCGCCTTCGAGGACTTGACGCCCGTCGAGCAAGCGGATCTCGCTGACATCCTTTGGCGCGTGACGATTCGCTACGACAATCTCTTTGAAACTTCGTTTCCCTATTCGATGGGATTTCATCAGCGCCCAAGCGACGGGCAACCGCATCCCGAGTGGCATTTTCACGCGCACTATCTTCCGCCGCTTTTGCGTTCTGCCACCGTGCAGAAATTCATGGTCGGCTACGAATTGCTTGCCGCTCCGCAGCGCGACATCACGGCGGAAAGCGCCGCGGCGCGCCTGCGCGAAATGAGCGAAGTGCACTATCTTGATCGACTCGGCTAATGAATTCGATCGTAGATCGCTTTTTATGGAATTTATGCAACTAAGATCTTTCGGAATAATCTAACTAATTCAGACGTCATGGCACTCAATCATTAGTTTGAGGAGGGCGTTCTTGAAGCTGATCACTCGAATCCTTACGTGCTCGCTCCTGGCATCCGCCGGAATGGCCGTTCTTGCATTCTCCGGCCCGCAGGGCCCGAATGCCGCATTCCACAACGCGCCGGCTGCCGAGAAAAGCCTGAAGAATCCTTACGAAGGTGCTCCTTCACCCAGAGCCAAATCAATGTATCAATTCCGCTGCGGCAAATGCCACGGCGACAACGGCGAGGGTTCGGGGAATATCCCCGCATTGGCCCACGGCCCGGCGCAATCGGCCACGGACGGAGAAATTTTCTGGTACATCACCAAAGGCGATCAAGCCGACGGCATGCCTTCCTGGGCAGCCATCCCTAAGCAGCAAAGATGGCAAATCGTCGCGTATGTGAAAACCCTGGGCAGTTCGCAGGCGACGGCCAGTTCGAAGGCGCCGGAAAGCTCCAAGGCGCCAGAAAATCCGTCCCCGGCTATCACGAATGCAGCCGATTTAAAGCTGCCCGCTCCTACTCCGCCTTTCACCGATTTCCGCTACGAGCAGCCTGGAAAAATTCGAAAGATCACTGTAAGCGATCTCCCGGCGCCCTTCGCCACATCGTCGGCGGGCAACGCTCCGAGAGTGGTTGCGCGCCCCAAGGACGCTTGGCCGCAAGTTCTGCCGGGGTTCAAAGTCGAGTTATACGCGACTGGGCTACACAATCCGCGGCTCATTCGGACCGCGCCCAATGGCGATGCTTTCGTCGCCGAGATGCAGCGGGGTGACATCCTGGTCTTTCACGGGATCACTTCCGACGGCAAGCCGGCACAGACAAGCGTTTTCGCGTCAGGACTGACAGAACCTTTCGGAATCAATTTTTATCCGCCAGGCGCAAATCCGACGTGGATTTACGTGGGAGATACGAATGCCGTCATGCGCTTTCCTTATCAGAATGGGGATCTGAAAGCGCGCGGACCGGCGGAACACATTGTTGATTTACCTTCGGGAGAAGGCCATTCGACGCGCGATATCCAATTCTCGTCCGACGGGAAAAAGATGTTTGTGTCGGTTGGATCTGCCTCGAACGTGGACGATCCCGACACTTCTCCTGCCGAGAAAAATCGCGCCGATGTTCTCGAATTCAATCCCGACGGCTCGCAAATGCGAATTTACGCTTACGGCATTCGCAATTGTGTGGGGCTGGCTCGCAGGCCACAGACGGACGAATTGTGGTGCTCGACGAACGAGCGCGACGCCTTGGGCGACAATCTCGTCCCGGATTACATCACGCACATACAAGACGGCGGCTTTTATGGCTGGCCGTGGTGGTACATGGGCAGTCATCAGGATCCACGGCATCAGGGCAAGCACCCTGAGCTGAAGGACAAAGTCATTACACCGGACGTCCTGCTCAATCCTCACAATGCATCGCTTGAGATGACGTTCTACGACGGTGCGCAATTCCCGGCGCAATATCGCGGCGATATATTTGCTTCAGAACACGGATCGTGGAATCGCTCGGTTCGCGTCGGCTACGAGGTCATTCGCGTGCCTCTCCACCAGACAGGCCATGCGAGCGGCGAATACGAGGATTTCATGACCGGCTTCGTTGTCGATAACGGGCATGTGTGGGGGCGACCGGTCGGAATCACCGTCGCTTCGGATGGCTCATTGCTGGTAACCGACGACGGCTCGAACTCCATCTGGCGCATCAGTTACTTAGGAAAGTGAGTTTCGAAATCCGTAGCGACTGTTCGAGTTAATGCGGCCACGTTGTTCCGGTCAAGCTCAAGCCGCTAAAGCTTGTAGCCAATCTTCCGGACGAACTCGTGGCGCTCGCTCGCGTGCTCCGCGGTTTCGACGCCCTTCGGCGAGTTACCGTCGATCACGCCCAGGACTCCACGGCCATGTCCCGATTCCGCGACGATCGCTTCGACGGCATTGGCCGTCGCGCAGAAAATCGAGCACACTTCGAAACAATCCCGCACCCGCCCCAGTATGTTGATCGGATAAGCCTTGCGAATCAGCAGAACGAACACATGCCCGGCGCCGATGGCCTCAGCATTCGAAATCGCAGAGCGGCGGAGTTCATCGTCGTTGGCTTCCACGCGAATCAAGCTCGGCCCAGAAGCCTCGCAGAATGCCACCGCGAACTTCGCCCCCGGCACCGTATTGACCATCACTTCGTAAATGTCCTCGGCCGTCTTAATAAAGTGCGCCTGTCCAAGAATGAGATTGGCGCCCTCCGGGATGTCGAGTTGCACGCAGTGCAATTCCATAACGCCTCGCTTTAGGTAGATTTTTCCTGATTCGGCTTGCCCGCATCGCGCCCTCTCAAGTCACGTCGCGGAAGTCCATTATCGGCACCAGGTAACGAGGAGGCAAGCAGCGAAGTGTCTGGCCCGACACGTGCACTCGAATCCTGTCACTTCGCTTCAGATGGACGCATCCAACTGAGTGTTGAGCGGCGCACTAACGTTGTGTGGACGGCAGTCGATAGAGAGTCAACGGGGCCCAAATGATTTCGAGGACGATCGAATCCGCGAAGAGAATCCTGAAGATTGTTTTGGGATTTGCGCTCCTCGGCTTGGGTGTCGCGCTGATATTCACCCCGGGTCCTGGCTGGCTCACGATTTTGCTCGCCCTCGGTCTTCTTGCCGCCGAATTTGGATGGGCGCGGAATCTCCTCGATCGCATGAAAGAAGAAGGCGCGCGCCTCCGCGCCCTTGTCATTCGCCGCGTCCCTCGCGACGCCGACGCATAAAGAAACAACGCTACTCCTCGTCGTGACCTCTGGTGTGAGCTAACTTCTCGATTACGGAAAGATCCTCAAGCGTCGTCGTATCGCCCGAAACGCCTCCCTTTTGCGCCACTTCGCGAAGCAGACGGCGCATAATTTTGCCGCTGCGCGTCTTCGGCAGCAGATCCGCGAATCGCACTTCCGAAGGCCTCGCAATCGTGCCGATGGTCATCGCAATATGCTCGCCGAGAGCCGCGCGCAGCTCTCGCGAAGGATTCTGGCCGGAGCGCAGCGTCACAAATGCAACGATTGCCTCGCCGCGAATTTCGTCGGGCTTCGCCACAACGGCCGCTTCGGCCACCGCCGGATGACTCACCAGCGCGCTTTCGATTTCCATCGAACTGAGCCGGTGTCCCGCCACCTTAATCACATCGTCCACGCGGCCGAGAACCCAGATGTAGCCGTCCTTGTCGCACTGCGCCGCGTCACCCGTGAAATAGACGCCGGGAATGCGGCTCCAGTAGTCGCGGCGATAACGTTCATCGTCGCCGTATATCGTGCGCAACATCGAGGGCCACGGCCGCTCGATGATCAGGTAGCCGGTCTCGCCGGGCTTCACCGATTCGCCTTGCATCGTCGCCACGCGAGCCGCCACGCCGGGCAATGGCCGCGTGGCGCAGCCGGGCTTTGTGGGCGTCGCGCCCGGCAACGGGCTAATCAAGATCGAGCCTGTTTCCGTCTGCCACCACGTGTCAACGATCGGGCAGCGCCCCTTGCCGATGACTTGCGAATACCATTTCCACGCCGCGGGATTGATCGGCTCGCCCACCGTCCCGAGGAGCCTCAGGCTGCTGATGTCGTGCTTATCAATCCATTCGTTGCCCCAGGCCATGAACGCGCGCACGGCCGTCGCGGAACTGTAGAAGATCGTCACTTCGTAGCGCTCGACGATTTCCCAGAATCTATCGCGCCGTGGAAAATCGGGAGCGCCTTCGTACATCACAATGCTCGCGCCGTTCGCAAGTGGCCCGTAGACCATGTAACTGTGGCCCGTGACCCAGCCGATGTCGGCGGTGCACCAGTAAATATCGTCGTCGCGAAGATCGAACACCAGCCGTGTGCTCCACTGGCACTGAAGCAGGTAGCCTGCGGACGTGTGCATCACGCCTTTTGGTTTCCCTGTCGTTCCGCTGGTGTAGAGAATGAAGAGCGGCTGTTCGGAATCGAATGCGATGGCCGGACATTCCTTCGGCGCTTTCTCGACGAGTTCGTGCCACCACAGATCGCGCCCTTCTTTCCAGTCGACTTTGCCCTTCGTGCGGCGCACCACGATCGACTTCTCCACGGTCGGACAATTCTGCAGCGCGGCATCCGCCATTTCTTTCAGCGGAATCACCTTGCCGCGGCGGTAGCCGCCATCGGCAGTGATGAGAATTTTCGATTTCGAATCTGCGATGCGGTCCGCGATCGCGATCGCGCTGAATCCGCCGAATATGACCGAATGCACCGCTCCGATCCGCGCACACGCCAGCATCGCTATCGGCAATTCCGGAATCATCGGCATGTAGATCGTCACGGAATCGCCGGCCTTCACGCCGAGGCCTGAAAGCACGTTCGCGAATTTGCATACGCACTCCTGCAGTTCGGCGTATGTGAGCTGAAGCGACGCGCCGTCCTCGGCTTCCCAAAGTAAGGCCGGCTTGTTTCCGTTTTCTTCGAGGTGCCGGTCGAGACAGTTGTCGGAAACGTTCAGCTTTCCGCCCACAAACCATTTGGCGTGCGGCATGTCCCATTCGAGGATTTTCTTCGGCGGCTCGAGCCAATGCAGCATCTTCGCCTGCTCGCCCCAAAAGCCTTCCGGATCACGTTCGGCGTGCGCGCGCATCTCTTCGTACTCTTCCATCGATCGAACGTGCGCGCGTTTGCTGAATTCCTCCGGCGGCGGAATCGGCGGTTCGTTCAAGACTTGTGGGTCAAATTCTTGCATTCCGTCTCCTCCAAGGGACATCTGCCGCGTACCGCCGGCCTGCCCTGAGTTTCCGAAGGGAGCCTCGAAGGGCGTCTCGCCGGCTGTTCGCCTTTATTCGTCACGCGGACAGGGTCGGAAACTCATCGCGCGCAGCCCTAAAGTACGAGACGCGCGCCGCACGGTCAAGCCCGTAAGCCGCCACTCGGCTACCGCGAGCAGTCGGCGGTTGCTATTAGATTGGGCTTCGAATGACCTCCAAAATTGACTCGATTAGAACTGGGTAGTAGTGATTGTTTTCTCTGAGTTACGGACGTTTCTGATAATTTCGAGTCTCGATTGGCCGATTGGTCGCGACTTCAGCGCAGGTATACTGGAGCGTCTTTACATCGATAACTGCTTGCCTTTGACGGTGGAATTATTTCGTCAGCTTGCCTTTTTCATTCTGAGCTGCGAGCCCATATCGTATTGCCGCTTCAAGCGTATCGATGCTTATATCCTTTAGAGCTTTAAACCGAATGCAATATCCGGTCACGCTGGCCTTGCCTAGTTTTTTTCCATACGTTTTGGCCAAGTACTTCTTATCTTTGAGACCAAGAATATAGACAGAGAATCCGGTTTTGTTTCCGCTCACACCAATTTGAAAAGACTCTCTGCTTTTTCCATTGGCATATTTTATTGTGTGAAATCCATATCCAATCGTAGGGTTGGAAACAGTATGATTTTTGCTG
>Ga0302180_10001640_pt1 | contig 17877 bp, 17 predicted proteins | sample I_Palsa_E3_2_FD_200575 | JGI IMG/M metagenome (GOLD analysis project Ga0302180, IMG submission 200575) | Peat permafrost microbial communities from Stordalen Mire near Abisko, Sweden - I_Palsa_E3_2 | ecosystem: Environmental > Terrestrial > Soil > Palsa > Peat permafrost | place: Sweden... | reverse complement strand
CGAGCCCTTCCGCGGCAAGTTCCGCCACGGCTTTGAAAAGCCCGAACCATTCACCCCCGGCAAGGTGGAAGAGATCTCGACCACCTACCCGGACATAAACCACACCTTTCGCCGTGGCCATCGCATCATGGTGCAGATTCAGAGCTCATGGTTCCCGCTTACCGATCGCAATCCTCAAACCTTCGTCAACATTCCGGACGCCAAACCTTCCGACTTCGTGACGGCAACCGAGCGTCTGTATCACACAAAGGCCGAGCCATCGGGAATTGGGATTGGCGTGCTCCCGAACCCACGATCCGCGGACACCCATCCCTGACTCTCGCAACTCAACGGCATAACAATGGTGTTTTTGTGCGGTGGCGCGGGGGACCGGGCAAAGGCCGTCACCACACGAGAAGCTTAGGGACGAGAAATCAAACGCTGAGACTGGCCGCCGACACGAGCGCCGGCGCCGGCGCTTGCTCGTCGAGCGCAGTTTCTTCCCAATATGAAGGATTGCGCAAAATGCGGGACACGAGCGCCGTATGCATGGCGTGGCCAGCGCGGTCGGCCACGACAGAACCCAAAATCTGTTTCCCGATCAGCGCCAGGTCGCCGATAAGGTCCAGAACCTTGTGGCGCACGAACTCATCGACAAAACGCAGAGGAGGATTCAGCACCTCCTGCCGGTTCATCACAATCGCATTCTCGATCGAAGCGCCTCGGATCAACCCCTGCTGCCGCATGGCATCGGCCTCATGCAGAAATCCGAAGGTGCGCGCCGGAGCAATTTCCTTCCGGTAACTGCCATTCGTCAGTCGCACGCAGAAGCTCTGCTTGCCAATGGCCGGATGCGGAAAATTGATCGAATAAGCAACCGAATAAACATCTGCGGGATAGACCGCAATAAACTTGTCGCCCTCGCGCAACTCGATCTCGCGCACGATTCTCAGATAAGTCCGCGCCCTGCGCTGCTTTCGAATCCCGGCCTTCTGAATCATTTCCACAAAGGGACGGGCGCTGCCATCGAGAATGGGCAATTCGAGATTATCGAGTTCGACGATCGCGTTGTCGATGCCGATCCCGGTAAAAGCCGAAAGCAGGTGCTCGGTCGTAGAAATGAGCACGCCTTTTTTCATGAGACTGGTGGCATAACTGACGCGCGCGACGTTACGCCCACTCGCTTCGATGGCGAAGCCATCCAGATCCGTGCGGTGGAAAACGATTCCGGTTCCCGCCGGTGCAGGCGAGATCCGCAGACTGACGGAAGCGCCACTGTGGAGACCAACTCCAGCGCAGGAAACGGAACCACGAATTGTTTGTTCGTGCGTCAACGAGGGGGACGGCTTAAGTCTTTTGCGATGTGTCAGTTTACAGCCGCCCACCGACTTTCGCGTGTGGCAGAAAAGCCACACTCCGCCGCTCGACGTGGCCTGGGCGTGTTCTAAATTGTTCAACCACTTACAGATAATTTGGGGTGCTTAAATGAGAACTCTTGCCCCTTTTTGGGGCAAAAAGCGGAGCTATCGCGTCTTCAGAGGAACCATAGGGTCGTAAGTCACCGCCGCCTCGAACATTGCATCCGAGAGTTTCAGATTGTAGCTCGCAGTGCTGATGAAGCGTTGTTGCGACGTTTCTCCGTTGAAATAACGCGTGATCGAGTGAGGCGTCCAGATTCCCTGGACCAGTTTATAGCTGTCGTAAACCTCGTCTTCTACATTCTTCTGCTTGTCTTTCGGATCGCGCCACGAATAACTGATCTTCACCGGATAGTGCGAACTTTCATCCAGGTAAACGCTCACCGAATCGTTCCGGCTGTTGAGCAGCGTAACTCCTTCGGTCTCTTTCCCATTCACTACCGCCAGCCCGTCGTAAAACAAAGCCACGTTCGGATCGCGTACCCACTTGCGGAATACCCATTCGAGCGAATGCTGCCGCCGCCGAAGATAATTCTCCAAATCGAGCTTATCCTGCGCTGCCGTTCCCTTGTAGGTGATCTCGTAGCCTTTGTCCCCGTTATGAATCAGGATCAGATCCGTCTTGTTCATTACCTTGACGTTGTCCACATCCCCGAAGAGAAAAAAAACGTCCTTGGTGTGAATAACCTCAAAACGGTCCTTGTCCGGATACTCGATGTAGTACCGATACGGAATCCCGGTGCTGTCGGTCCGTCCATGGTACAGCGGGTAATAACGGCCTTCTTCCGACCGATTCTGGTAAGCAAGGTACGGTTCCCCTCCGAGCGCCTGGACCGCCGTATCCAATACCGCCCGCGCCTTGCGCGCATTCTCGGAGTCGTTAAGATTGATCGCAGGCTGCGCCGGAGCGGGCGCTGGAGAGTTCTGGGCACCCGCCAGCGCGCACAGCAAAAGGATGGAAACAATACGCCACATATTTTCTAGTTTAGAAGCGATCGTACTGATTTTAGCTGTACCGGCCGCGGCCTAACCACCGCAAAGTCAATCAACGTGCGGAAAAACCGCATCTGCCTTTGCTTTTGGTGAGGCGGAGCGCTCGAGCGCTGCGACGAGCCGAGCATAAGAGCACCAACCCGCCCCCCACCGCGTCAAGCCATTTAAGAATGTGCTCCTGGGGTCGTTCGTCGAGACATTGAAAATGTAACCGAAAATGTAACCGAAGACCGGCCGTCGCCGCGGATTCCGGCGGATCCGCGCGTTTGCGAAAACCGCTAACCTCCGGCATAATTAGTGTTTGTCTCAACTTGGCTGGTTTTACCCGCCGGACTCTTCCGGGCAAAGGATACTGAAGTCTGTGTTAATGATCCGACTGGCGCGCTTTGGCGCGCGCAAACAACCATACTACCGAGTGGTGGTAATCGAGAAGGAACGGGCGCGCAATGGCCGTCCGGTGGAAGTCGTGGGAACCTACAATCCGCGTACCCATCCGGCGACCTTCGACCTGAAACGCGATCGCATTGAACATTGGGTCTCGAAAGGCGCCCAACCTTCAGACCGCGTCAGGAAGCTGCTTGCTCAACCCGCACCGGCAGCAGCCGCACCGGTCGCCTAAGCCCTTCCCCACTCGCCAATTTAAGAGCTGCAATTCGGGAGTTGATTCCGGAGACGATTATGATTGAGCCGAGCGCCGGTCCGCGCGCCATGATTGAGCACATCGCGAAGGCGATCGTCGAAGCCAAGAGCGAGGTTTTTATCGAGGAGTACGAAGACGGAGACGAAACCGTTATCGAACTCGAAGTGGCCGAGGCCGACCTGGGCAAAATCATAGGCCGCTCCGGCCGGGTAGCCCGCGCCTTGCGCAATGTTCTGAGTGCCGCAGGCTCGAAGCTGAACAAACGCTATGCGCTCGAGATTATTGAATAGGCGGGAGAATATTTCAGGAAAGAGTTCGGCGAATCTGTTCCGAGAATAGCTCGGCCGCGACAGCGAATAGAAAAATGGCGGCACCGGACGCAAGCGCCGATTGGATTACCCTGGCAGTCATTATCAAGACGCAAGGGCGTCACGGAGAAGTAGCGGCTGAACTGCACACCGACATTCCGAAGCGCTTTCGTCTGGAAATGAAGTTGTCGGCGTTAAACAAAGACGGCCAACGCCGCGAAGTGACGGTCGAGGATCTCTGGCCGCATAAGAACTTTCTGGTGCTCAAGTTTGAAGGGATCGGGTCAATTTCGGACGCCGAGCCGCTGGTAGGCGCCGAACTTCAGCTCCCAAAGAGCGAAAGAGCCGAGTTGGAGCCGGGCTGGACGTACCTGAGCGACCTCGTAGGCTGCACAGTGTTCGATGCCGAACGCGAGATCGGCAGAATTGAGGACGTGCGGTTCGGAGCGGGAGAAGCACCGCTGTTGGTGGTTCGAAACCGAGAGCAGCCAGCCAAGCTGCCGTACGAAATTCCGTATGCCGAGGCGTATCTGGACAAACTGGATCTGGAGCGCAAGCAAGTAAGGATGAAGCTGCCGGAAGGCCTGCTGGAAGTGAACGAGAGAAAGAGCGATTGAGTCATTGATCATTTGAGGTATTGAATGATTCTACCGACGTTCAACGACTCCGTGATTCAATGACTCGATGAGGAATTGCAAGATCGACATTCTAACGATCTTTCCCGACTTCTTTCGCGGACCACTGGATTACGGAATCGTCCGCCGGGCGCGGGAATCGGGCTTGGTCGACATTGGCATTCACGACCTGCGGGGGTACACGAAAGACAAGCACCGCACCGTGGATGACCGCCCCTTCGGCGGCGGCGAGGGCATGGTGCTGAAGCCCGAACCGATCTTTGAATGTTTGGAAGCGTTGGGCGATGTCACCTCGCGGGAAGTGCGTTTGCGTCCGGGCGCGAAGCAGTCAGTCATTCTGCTTTCGGCGCAAGGACGCAGACTGGATCAGGCGCTGGCGACGGAACTTTCGAAGCTCGAAGGAATCGTGCTGATCTGCGGACGCTACGAGGGGGTCGATGAGCGCGTCAGCGAACATTTGGCTGATCGCGAAGTTTCGATCGGCGACTACGTGTTGAGTGGCGGCGAACTGGGCGCGGCCGTGATCGTGGACACGACCACGCGGCTGATTCCGGGAGCGGTAGGCAATCAGAATTCGACGCGGCAGGAGTCGTTCACGGAAGCGTTTACTGGACAAAACGAAGTGGCCGCCGAGGGGCCGAGTTCGACCTGCATTTCGGGTGGTTTGCTCGACTATCCGCACTACACGCGCCCCGCGGATTTTCGCGGCATGACGGTGCCGGAAGTGCTGGTGAACGGCAACCACGATCAGATTCGCAGCTGGCGAAGAAAAACGGCTTTGGCAAAAACGCTGCGCAACCGCCCCGATTTACTCGAGCGGGTTGCGCTAACCGCAGAAGACAGGGAATTGCTGGCCCAAATTGAGTTGGACCAGAGCAAGCTTTTCAAGATCGATCGTTCTGAGATCACGCGAAAGAATTAGGAAGGAAACGTTATGCGCAATCCGATTATCGAAAAACTATTGGCGAAATCCCGCCGCACCGATCTCCCCAAGTTTGGCCCCGGCGACACCATCAAGGTCCTGGTCAAGATCAGAGAAGGCGAAAAAGAGCGGCTCCAGGCCTTCGAAGGCGTTGTCATTTCCCGCAGGCGCGGCGCGCAGCCGAGCTTCACCGTCCGCAAGATCAGCTTCGGCCAAGGCGTAGAGCGCATCTTCCCCCTCGACTCCAAAGTCATCGACAAGATCGATGTGATTCGCTCCGCAAAAGTTCGTCGCGCCAAGCTCTACTACCTGCGCGGTCTGAAAGGCAAAGCCGCAAGATTGAAAGAAGTCGAACAATAAGACGTCGTGCAACAAGACGTCGACTGGGTCGTGTGGTGGCGGAGGCTACGTCCCGCCTCCGTGTGGGGATGGGGCGATGCCCCGTGCAGCGCAATCGAGCTCTGCGCCGATTTTCCACACAATCCTCAAACCTCGCCGCTTGCGTCGCACCTCATCTTCGGCGAAGATGCTGATCAGCATCTGTGTCGAAAGCCAAGCGCACCTCGAAGCGTTCCACCCGAGACAAGATCTCTCCGTCCGCAGCCAAACTGCGCCTGCTGAAAAAACTACGCTGCACCCTGAAATTCGAGAAGCAAGCCTGGGCAACCGGCGCGCAATATGTTGCCGGGGTCGATGAAGTTGGCCGCGGATCGCTCTTCGGCCCGGTCGTAGCCGCCGCCGTAATTCTCGATCCAACCTATCGCATTCGCGGCCTGCGCGATTCCAAACTGCTCTTAGCCGACCGCCGCGAAGAACTGGCGATGCGGATTCGCGAACACTCGATAGCCTGGTCCATCGCCGCCATAGATTCCGCGCGCATCGATCAGATCAACATCTACCACGCCTCGCGCCTGGCCATGCTCCACGCCGTCCAGCAACTGGCACCGGCCGCGAATTATCTTTTGATCGATGCCCTCAAAATCGATTGCGAACTCCCGCAACAACCCATCATTCACGGCGATGCCCTCTCCGCCTCGATCGCCGCCGCCTCCATTATCGCGAAAGTAGAACGCGATCGAATGATCTCCGCCTGGGACCCGGTTTTTCCCGTCTATGGCCTCGCATCAAACAAGGGATATTGCACCGCCCGCCATCTTGCAGCCTTGCGCGAGCACGGCCCCTCGCCGCTGCATCGCCAGTCGTTCGCGCCCGTGTGGAACGCGCCCATTCCGCAGGAAGTTCTGGGCTTTATGCTGCAGAATGATGAATCCGCTAATCAAGCAACGGGCGACGAATTATGCGCCGACGAAGAGCCGGTGGCGGCGATCACGGTCGCCTAGACACTCGGATCGGATGTCATTTCGAGCGAAGCGCGGGATCCGCAATCCGCCGCGGTGCCCGCCTCCAGCTCAAGACGACAAGCCCAACATCGATCCGCTTCTTACTTCGCCCGATAAATTTCTGTCAGCAAATCCGGCTTCGATTCATCCCGCACCAGATGGGGATACTTCTCTCCGCCGTGATAATCGAGTTTTACCACCCGAAAATAATCCGTGTTTTCGACAATGAGCTCAATCGGCGACGGACCCGACTTCGCCGCCCGAACGGCGTCGTGCCATGCCTCGGATGAAAACCTGCGACCATTCACCGCGATGATTTTCATTCCCGGCCCAAGCCCCGCTTTCGCCGCAAGCATCCCCTCAACCGTATCCTTGATGACGCCATCGCTTCCCGCGATGAAGCCCACCGAATAATGAGCGCCCAGCGATTTGTCATCACGATTTTCGGCGCGAGCCAGGTCCGAAGGGAACTCGTCGTACACCAGCTTCCATCCGCTTCCTTCGATTCCGCCGAGTGGTGCGCCCGGTCCATGGTTCGTCAGACGCTCGGTCCAGAATCCGTGCCAGTCGTAGGGAGCGACCTGGTTCAGGGCATTCACAATGTCGTCGAAGGTGTAGGTCTTCACCATCGGTGGAGTGCTCGGCGCGCCGTGAAACAGCTTGCAGAAATCATCCAAGGATTTCGCGCCCTTGGTTTGCTGCCGGATAATCACATCCGCCGATAGCCAGTTGAGGACATCTTCATCGTAATAATCGAGCGTGCGGCGCCAATCCTGCCACCCGCGCGGAGCGTCTTGCATGGAGGGAACGCCATCGGCCGTATCCTGCAGATTGCGCCACACCCGGCCCGACCGATGATCCAGGTCCGCCGCCATCTCCGCCAGCTCATCCCGAGCGCCCGACGGCGTGCGCTCCCCGCTGCGCGCCGAGAGCATGTCTCCGAGATAGGACGTCAAGCCTTCATACACCCACAACAAATCGGTCTGCATCGGCTGCTCGTAATCGGGCGTTGTCAGGTCCGCCGGCCGCCGGTACTTTCCGTTCCACGAATGCACATACTCATGCGGCAGAAGTCCGGCGGCCAGCTTCCGTCCGTCTTCATCGATCAGCGAACGCTCATCGACCCGGCTGTCGTCTGATTCGTGGTGCTCCAATCCAAAGTGCGCGACGTGATCGCTCAACGTGAATAAAAAGTGGTAGTCGGTGTAGTGCCATCCGCCAAACAGGATGCCCGCTTGCTTCACGAGACTGCGGTAATGTTCCCAGACTTCTGCCGGAGCATCGAGCGCTGCGGTGCTGTCGGCCGCCAGATCGAGCTCTGCGGGAGGATTTTCACCCGACGACGTCAGGGGCACGACTTTCAGATATTCGCCCGTGAGGACCGGACCATCGACCAGCATCTCGAGCGATATCGGCGCAAACTGGATTTCACTGCCCGTCTGACCCGAAACATGCAGCGACGTCCCGAATTTCCATCCCGCGGGCAGACGCAGGCTGGCGTTGTATGTAAGTTGATCGGACGCGTAACCCGCAGGATACAACAGCAGCGTGTTCCAGTTGACGATGTACAACTTTTCCGTCGCCGACATTCCGGCGCTGTATCCGGGCTCATAGGATGCAGGCGAAGCGTAATCAAGATCTGCCAGGACTTCGCTCTCGCCCACCGGGACTTCGACATGAAAAGTAAAGCCATCGAGCAGATCGCGCCGCCATTTCAGCGGCTTTCCACCAGCCGTAAACTTCAATCCGGTCAAATCCGTGATCGGCCCGGTGGGCCCGTGTTCGCCGGGAATCCATTTCGGATAATAGAGCGTGAGCGTTCCGGGCTTTGCGGGAATCCGCAGTTGAGCGTGAAAGATTTTTCGGGGCGCGTCTGAGGCATCGACAGAGAGCTTGACTGTCGGGCCATTTGCGCCCACCACTGAAAACGATGTCAAAAGAAGAATTGCAGGACAAAAAAAGTTTCGTACTTCGTAGCGCGAGACCATTCCGTTTTCCCTCCGAACAAATCGGCAAAGAGCAACCACAGCGAACCGTACGTTAATATATCAGCCGGCCGCTGGCGGCACGCACATCGCGCGAACATCGGCACGCACATCGGCACCCTCATCTTGACCACGAGTCTATCGAAGGGGCTGCTTTGCGCATCGGCAGACGCGACCGCGCACGGGGGCGAGACAACAATCCAAACTACGGGCCTGCTATCATCGCGACGTGCCCGCGCGCGGAAAATTTATAACTTTTGAGGGCCTCGACGGGAGCGGCAAAAGCACGCAAGTCGACAGATTGGCCCGGTCCCTGCGCGCCCACGGCAACTCCGTCACGGTCACTCGCGAACCCGGAGGAACCACCACCGGCGAAAAGATCCGCGACGTGTTATTGCATTCCGCCAACTCCGGGCTCTCGCCGCAGACGGAATTGGCCCTCATGTTCGCCTCTCGCGCTCAACATATTCAGGAGATCATCCTGCCCGCGCTCGCCGCTGGACGCATCGTGCTGTGCGATCGCTTCACCGATTCGACCGAGGCGTACCAGGGCGGGGGCCGCAAGCTGGGGACAAAAGTCGTGCTTCAGATGCACGAGATCTTGTGCGGCGATCTGCAACCGGACTTGACCATCCTGCTCGATAACGAAGTTGCCTTCAGCGTGGAGCGTGCCCGCCGTCGCAATCGCAAACACAGAGTGGGGCGATCAGAAAAAAGTACAGAAAAGGATGAAAATCGTTTTGAAGAAGAAAGCGATGCGTTTTTCGGACGTGTCCGCCACGCTTATTTGGCCATCGCCTCCCGCGATGCACAACGCGTGCAGGTCGTGAATGCCCGAGGCACGCCCGCCGAGACGCATGCGATTATCATGGACCTGGTGCGGAAGAAATTTAAGCTTTAGTGGAGAAACGGGCATCTCGCGCGTCATGCGCGCGGGAACGCCCCGGCGCTTCACCAGTGAGTCTTATGCCCTTTTCTGATTTCGCGGGCAACCCGGAGACCATTCATCGCCTGCGCGAGATGCTGTCGCGCAACCGTTTTCCGCACGCCGTCATTCTTTCCGGCGCGCGAGGCTCAGGCAAGTACACGCTCGCTCTTATGCTCGCCCGCACCATGAATTGCCTCGAGCAGCCGGTGACCGACGGCCTGCCTGATTTCTGCGGGCACTGCTCGAACTGTACCCGCATCGCGCAATCCGGAGACCTGGACGCCCGCTTCGCAGAAGCCGTCGAGGCTCGCGAGAACCTGCGTGACGCTGACAAGAAAGAAACCCGCCTCTTCGTCCAGACTCACCCCGACCTCCTCATTATTCCGCCCGACCCGCCGCAGCTCATGATCAAGGTCGATCAGGTGCGCCACGTGATCGAGACAATCTACTATCGCCCCGCGGAGGCCCGCGAACGCGTTTACGTCTTCGCCAGTTCGGCCTTCATGAAAGAGGCCGCCAACTCGCTGCTCAAGGTTCTCGAAGAGCCGCCCGAATTCGCAACCATTTTTCTGCTCGCCGAGAACGCCGGAGAATTGTTGCCCACGATTCGCTCGCGCTCCATGACCTTCAACCTCTCCGCCCTTCCTGCCCCGGAGATCGAGAGCCGCCTGGCCGAGCTTCGCCCCGACTGGAACGCCCGGCAACGCGCGCTCGTCGCCCGCCTCAGCGAAGGCGCCGTGGGACGCGCCCTGTCTTTCGATCTTGAAAGCTACATCGCCGCGCGCAGCCATGCGCTGATCACGCTGAAGTCCGCACTCGGCTCGGGAGATCATACCGAGCTATTCAAGATCACCGAAAGCTACCGTTCCGGGGCCGAAGGCCGCGCCAAGATCGACAACCTCCTGCGCACCCTTTATTCCTTGCTCGAAGACCTGATGTTCCTGCAATCGGCCGCGCCGCAGCTCGTGCGCAACACAGACGTTCTGGGCGAACTGAAGAAGATGTCTGAAGCCGCCGATTTTGCCTGGGTGCAGCGCGCCGCCGAGGGTCTTGGCGAAGTCGAACGCGGCCTGCGCCGCAACCTTCTGCGCTCGCTTTCACTCGACGCCTTCGCCACCGCTCTCGAACCCGCCTCCTGAACCTGCGGGTAATAACGCGCCCGTTGCGATCAGGCTCTTGGGCCGGTAACTACAGACACCGCACAAATGATTGTCAACCCTGTCCCGCTGTGATACCGTAGGCGTCAGTTCACACCTCTGAACCCACAATCTGGCTCAAGTGTTGTGGTATATTCTGCGCGCCCGGCGCGCCGGATAGGATTTGCAGGTGGTGCGATGAAAGATGCTCTCGACGCCATGCCAGCCGAACAAACCGCGGATCAGGAAAGCTTCGCGAATCGCAAGTTGATCCGTCCAACGCTCACCCGTCCCGATCATCCCCACAACAACCACGGTCATAATCACGCTCCCGCCGAACGCCGGGATCGTGACCGGGACAGAGACAGAGACCGCGATCGTCCCCTTCCAGCCAAGCGAGCCGCTCCCACCGAACAGACCAACGCCGAGAATTTTTATTATCAGAAACAGATGCAATCGAAGACTCCCATGGTTGTCGTATTGCGCGACGGCGAGGAAGTTCACGGCTACATCGAGTGGTACGACAAGAATTGCATCAAGCTGAACCGCAACGGCGCCGCCAACCTGATGATCTACAAGCCTGCCATCAAGTACATGTTCAAGGAAGGCGAGAACGGTCGGAAATAAGCGCCGCGGGCTTCTAACTCGTTATTTCACCACTTTCCCGAATTTGCCCAGTCTTTCCTTCGTGTCCCCAAACTCGGGAGCCAGTTTCAGCGCAGCTTTGTAGGCCTCGGCGGCGGCGGGATATCGTCCCTGATCCTCGAGAACGCGACCTTGCCAGTAAAATGCAAGCGGTGAGGGGGCGATGTGAGCGGCCGTCATAAAATCCTCGAGTGCGGCGTTGAGTTTCGCTTCGTCATACTCGATCATTCCCCTCCCCAATAAGCTGTTTTGCTCGTCCGGATGGATCGCGATGGCCTCGGTAAACTCTCCAATCGCCTCGTCTCGCCTTCCGAGCTGATTCAACAACACACCCAGATTGTTATGCGTTTGCGCCGCCTCACGCTCATCCAAGGCATACTGCAGTGCGAGTTGATACTGCCGCAATGCGGGCTCCAGGTCACCCCGGCGATGCAGCACTACGCCCAGGTCGTAGTGCCCGGTCGAGAAAGTCGGCATCAACTGAATCGCGCGCTCCAGATGCGGTATGGCCAGATCCGGACGTTGCATCTCCATCAGCGCCGAGGCCAGATTCCCCTCTGCAATCGGATTCGCCCCGGTTACTTCAATCGTGTGCTCAAAAAGGCTATAGCTGTCCCGCCAATAACCGATCTGGCGATGGGTCAGAACGCTCGACAGAGACAGAATCGCTACCCCCGCAACTCCCCGCCATGCCACAGAAATCTTCCGAGCCTCTGCCCAGTCCGCCACCGTCCATACTGCCATCACGAACAACCCGATGTACGGGATATAGGCAAAGCGATCTGCCATCGCATGCCTCCCCACCTGCACGAGGCCGATCATGGGCAGCATCGATCCCAGAAACCACAGCCATCCCACCATCAGGTAGGGCCGCGGCCGTCGCTCGGAGACCACAATTCCCGTAGCGATAGCGAGAGCGAGCGCCGACGCAATAACCTGCCAAACGGGAAACAAATCCGTTCGGTGAGGATAGAGAACCGCCAGCCTGGCTGGCCAGATCGCCAAACCCACATAGCGCCAATAAGATGTCAGGGCGGTTTCGATCCGATTCAGCAGGCTGAAATCTGACGATGTGCGCAAGGCATGGGCCGCGCGCTCGGCCATCACCGTCACCGCGGCGCTGCCCGCCGCCAGCAGAAACAACGGCACCTTTTCGAGCACAAGCTGTCCGAACCGCGCCCGCCCATTGAAATTCGTTGCCGCCGCTCCGTGAGAAAACTGCGCATCCATGCGCTGAAGTGGCCAGTAGTCCCACAGCAACAGAAGAAAGGGAAGCATAATCACCTGCGGCTTACTCATCAGCCCCAGCAGAAAGAGCAGAAAAACGACGCCATACCGCCGAAGTCGTGGCTCGCGCGCATACCATCCATAGGCCACGAGCGCCAGCAGAAAGAACAGCATGCTGAGGACATTCTTCCGTTCCGCCGCCCAGGCGACCGATTCGACGTTGACCGGATGAACCCCAAATAGCGCGGCCACCAGCGAGCTGCGCCATATCAGGCCCGTCGCGCCCTGCAGCACCAGAAACAGCACGGCAACATTCATCGCATGCAACCATGCGCTGACAAAATGATGCCCGCCCGCATGTAACCCAAACCATTCGCAATCGAGCGCGTGAGAAAGCCACGTCAGCGGATCCCAGTTTCCCTCCTCGAACGTGGTAAAGGACCATTTCACCGTATTCCAAGTCAGCCCGGCGCGAACATGAGAGTTGGCGACGATATAGGTATCGTCGTCAAAATTAACGAATGTGTTGCGAGAAACCGGAAGGTACAGCGCCAGGGTGCTGAAGAAAAGCAGGAACCCGATGAGCGGCACGGCTGCCGGAAATATGCCGTCTCTTTCTGTTGTGCGTGGTACTCTTTCTGCCGCGTTCATCACACCCTTCGTATCCCGCCCGCCGTCGAAGCGGGCTATGGGCGATTGCCCGCAATCGCGTGTAACCGCAACTGCGCCTCCTGAAAGCCTGGGGCCAGTGCCAGTGTTTTGCGGTATGCCTCGGCAGCTTGCGGAAGCTTATGTTGTTCTTCGAGCGCCGATCCGATGGAGAAATAGGCAAAGGCATCCGGATTGGCCTTGATCGCCTCCTGGTATTGCGAGATTGCCTCCTCGTATCTCGCTTGTTTTGCGAGGAGCCATCCGTAGGCTACACGGTGACGAGCCGAAACGGGATCCAGGGCAATCGATTCTCTGAAATGTTGCTCCGCCTCGGCCAGCAGCCCGTGTTGCATTTCGAGCACCGCCAGGTTGTTATGGATCTGGGCCCGGGTTCGAGCATCCCCGGGATACCGCAATGCGCTCTGATAATAAAAGGCGGCTTCGTCGGATTTCTGGGCCTGCTGTTTGATCGTGCCTATCTCGAAGAATGCGTCGACGGTCGGCTGTATCTCGACCGAACGCTGCAGATGCTCCAGCGCCTCGGCAGTGCGTCCTTGGCTGTATAACGCCTCACCGAGCGCTCTTTCCATCAGGCAGTTCGGTCCAGTGATGGCCAGCGCGCGCTCGGAAATGCTGATACCGTCATGCCAGTAGGAAATATCTCGTATCGTAGCGGTGGCCAGTGCGACGACTGCGAGCCCGGCACCAGCGATCAGCCAGTAGCGCAGCGCCGGAACCCGGACTCCGAATTCCGCAGCTCCCCACACGATTGCGATCAACACTCCGAGCAACGGGACATAGGTGTAGCGATCCGCATGAGCGATATCTCCCACATGCACGAACCCCACCACTGGCACCAGAGTGCCGACGTACCAGAACCAGCCCACCGCAAGGTAGGGGCGTCTTCTGATCTGCCAGAGGACCAGCGCCGTTATCAGACAGATCGATACAAGGGAGACCACAACCTGCCCGGAGAACAGAGACCGGTCGCGATATGGGTAAAAGATAGCGAGCCTGGAAGGCCACACCAGCTGCACCAGGTATGTTCCGTAGGCAAGAAGGGCGTTCGCAACCCTCGACGACAGCGGAACCGCCTGGATCTCGTTGCCGAGAGCCTGCGCTTTCAGGGTCAGCACCGCGCTTCCCGCCGCCAGAACGAGGAGGGGCAACTTCTCGGCGCATCTCCAGAGGGTGACAGTGGCATGCGCTCCGTCACGAACAGGAGTGGATTCCGGCGCGAACCCCAGCCGACCAAGTGGCCAGTAGTCGAGCAAGAGCAGCAGAAACGGCAAGGTCACGAGCATGGGCTTCGACATCAGCCCCAGGACGAACAAAATGGCAACCAGGAGATAGCGGAGCACTCCGGGATTGCGCGTATACCGGAGGTACGCACACATCGTAAGCAAGAGGAACATCGTGGAGAGCACGTTTTTTCGCTCTGCAATCCACGCCACCGTTTCGAGGCCCAATGGATGCACTGCGAATAGCGCAGCGACCAGCGTGCTCTTCCAAAGCGCACCGGTCATGCTGCGCAGCCAGAGAAAGAGCACGACCACATTCACGGTGTGGATGACGAGACTCGTCGCGTGATGCCCACCAGGATTCAGGCCGAACAGCGTCACGTCCAGCATGTGGGAGAGCCAGGTTACCGGGTGCCAGTTGGCTGCCTCGAGCGACGTCATTGCCCAGGCTGCGTTCGGCCAGCTCAATCCCATCCGCACCTGTGGCATTCCAGTCACGTAGAGATTGTCGTCAACGTTGATAAACTGGAACGAAACGACGGGAGCGAATATCGCCAGCGTCATGCCAGCGAGCAGAACCACCGATACCACGGCCTGTCTGTCACGGTGGAGTGAGGTTTCCATATCTTTGGAACCCAGGATCTTTGGAACCCAGGGATTTGGTCAGCAGCGTCGCGGTGCCGCCTCGATCTTTCCGGCTCGCTTCATCGGTCGCACCGACGCCGCGCGGGGCGAAGCTTTCGTCAATTGTCGCTTGCCAGCGGAGATGAGAACAAATGACGGCGGTAACAGGGGGGCCCGTAATTTCCGGTCACTCCGAGCGATGCCCCCTGAAGACGATCGGTATCGGATATCGAACAAGATATCGGCGTAGCAGGGAGCAGGTGCCTGGTTTAGAGATAGGAAAAGAAAGCAAGAAGATAGTGCGGCAGACTTACCGTCACGCGGGAAGACTTCGAGATGACGGCTGAATGCGCCTCACAGCTTCGGCAGCACAATCCCCTTCTGCGCCTGATATTTCCCCTTGCGATCCTTATAACTGGTCTCGCAGACTTCATCCGACTGAAAGAAGAGAATCTGGCACAACCCTTCATTGGCATAGATCTTCGCCGGCAACGGAGTCGTGTTGGAAATCTCGAGCGTGACAAACCCTTCCCACTCCGGCTCGAACGGCGTTACATTCACGATGATCCCGCAACGCGCGTAAGTCGATTTGCCCACGCAGATCGTCAGCACATCGCGCGGAATCTTGAAGTACTCGACCGACCGCGCCAAAGCGAAGGAATTCGGAGGCACAATCGCAACATCGGCATTCACCGTCACGAACGACCGTTCATCGAAATGCTTCGGATCGACAATCGTGCTGTTAACGTTGGTAAAAATCTTGAATTCGTCGGCCACGCGCAAGTCGTATCCATAACTCGATACGCCGTAAGAAATCACCCCCGCGCTAACCTGCTTCTCCGAGTATGGATTAATCATGTCCTGCTCCTGCGCCATGCGCCGGATCCAGCGGTCACTCTTGATGCTCATGAATCTCCTTGGGATTTGTGATGGTTGATATTGTTAATTTGCAATTGGAAATCTTGAGCTGAGGTCGAAAGCCCGATGGCCAGGTTTTCAATCACAAATTACAAATCACCAATATCACCGATCACAAATTTTGCTCAGGCTGGTACAACGAAATATGGTGCAGTCATCTTACGAGACAACGTCTCAGTTGACAAACCGTCCTATCTCCCTTAGCATCAATAACTTGAGGAATACAATCCTCGGGGGAACGGGGGCAGCCCGTGATTAAGCTCGACATCATCAACGAAGTCGTCAACCGCACCGGCATCACCAAGACCAAAGCGGAGTTGGCCGTAGAAACCGTCTTTGAGAGCATGAAGAAGGCGCTCTCGACCGGCGACCGTATCGAACTCCGCGGGTTCGGCGTATTCAACGTGCGACCGCGCAAAACCGGCATCGGACGCAATCCACGCACCGGCGCCGAAGTTTCCATTCCACCCGGCAAAGCCGTCCGCTTCAAGCCCGGCAAAGAATTACAATCAATAGATTAGTGACTCGATCTTGGATCGCGGAGGTGAAGGTTAGACTGTCGAAGTAAGGCCACACCTCTGCAATCCGACCTCGCACCTCTGACCTCAGCTTTCGTATGTCCGAACCAACCACTTTTCCCACTACCCTTGAATGGGAACCGCAACCTCCGCCACCGGTCTGGGTGGTCCGCCCGTCGCGCCCACGGTGGTGGCTCTACGCACTTTTTCTGCTCCTGACCTTTTTCAGTACCATGATTGTAGGCGCGCGCATGGAGGAAAATTTCCGGCGCCACCTGCCGGTCTTCTCGCTGGCGGATGACACGCTCTCCCTATTCCCCATCGACTGGATCGCGCAACATCCGGCAAACTTGCGGCTCGGCCTCCCATTCTCGCTCACGCTGATGTTCATCCTCTTCGCCCACGAGATGGGACACTACCTTTACGCCCGCCACTACGGCGTCTATGCGACGCCGCCATTCTTCGTGCCCTTCCCCAGCCTGATCGGGACCTTCGGAGCATTCATTCGCATCAAGAGTCCGATCCCCTCGCGCGCCGCTCTGTTCGACATCGGAATCGCGGGGCCAATCGCGGGATTTATTCCCGCCTGCGTAGCCTTGCTCGTGGGCATCTCCCTGTCGCACCCGATCGTCGGTTACTCGACGTCAGAAATTCAGCTGGGCTTTCCGCTCGCCTTCTATCTCGCCGGCCACCTGCTGCACGTCGGATCGCCAATCTCTGCGCTCTCCCTCCATCCCATCGCCGCAGCCGCCTGGGTCGGGATGTTTGCCACAGCACTGAACCTCTTGCCGGGAGGCCAGCTCGATGGCGGCCACATCATATTTTCCATCTCGCCGCGCTGGCATCGCTGGATTTCACTGCTCACCGTCCTGGCCCTCGTCCCTTTGGGAAAATATCTCTGGATGGGCTGGCTTCTCTGGTCTGTGATGCTGACTCTAACCCTGCGCCATCCCCGCGTGCCAAGATATCCGAGCGTCACAGGTGGTCGCCGCGTCCTGGTGGTCTGCGCCGCGCTGATGCTGGTGCTGAGCTTCACCCCTGCGCCCTTCAGTCATAGCTCGGGGAGAGAAGTGTGGCCCGAAATCAGGGACGGGGCTCGTGGCACGCTACAGGACCTCCGCGACGGGGCTCGTGGCACGCTTCGCTACCTCCACGACGGCGTTCGTCACCGGCTGCATCACAAATGACCCCGGCGTGAGATAGCGGGCACGTAATCGGCATCCCCGCAGCAGGTAGCACCCCGAGTCTTCGGAAAGCAGACAAGATCGACGTAACTTCGCCGGACATCTCAAATCAACGAGATAACCGGAGGGGGAGGGGTTGTTTTAAACTCCCTTTAAGGCCGCAAAAAGCTCCCGCTACATCAACCAAACCGCATCCACATCCACAATCACCTGGGTTCGCGGAATCTTCCGCGCCGCCGCTTCCGCCAGCATCGCTCGCAAAAGCGCATTCATCTTCTCCCGGCTGGGAGACTTCAAGATGAAGTGATATCGGTAATCCCGCTTCAACCGTGTAATCGGAGCCGCTGCCGGTCCAAGCACCCGAATCCCTTCATGCCGGGTCTTCTCAAGCCAGCGCCCAAGTTCGCCCGACCAGGTCACAGCCTCCTCCAGCTTCTCGCTGCGAATCAGAACATTCGCAATCGCCGAGTAAGGCGGATAATGCATCCAGGCGCGAAACTGCAGCTCCTTCTCATAGAACCCGGCGAAATCATGTTGCGCCGCAAACTGGACCGCATAGTGATCCTGAAAATAAGTCTGCAGAAT
>Ga0302180_10001630_pt1 | contig 17940 bp, 18 predicted proteins | sample I_Palsa_E3_2_FD_200575 | JGI IMG/M metagenome (GOLD analysis project Ga0302180, IMG submission 200575) | Peat permafrost microbial communities from Stordalen Mire near Abisko, Sweden - I_Palsa_E3_2 | ecosystem: Environmental > Terrestrial > Soil > Palsa > Peat permafrost | place: Sweden... | reverse complement strand
TCGTCGAGCGCCCCGAAGATCAGTCACCTGCCGCGGCTGAAACGGAGGTCCCGGCAGCCGCCTAAAAGATCTTGATCCACAGGTATTGACAATAACTCCAGGCATCGTGCTATACGGATGTCCGCCCGGCAGCTGCTCTGCCGCGAGGCGGCGGCTTGGGTCCGAAGTTGCCTATCGACCAGCCACTGACATGTTCAAGACGACCGCGCCAGAGGGTTTCGGGCAAAACGGCATCCGTACCTGGCGCATGGACAGTGGCGGCCCGCAGGTGGATGAAGTCTGGCAGGTCTGCTCCGGCCGCCTCGGTCTCCAAGACTGTGTCGCCTCCGGGACGCTCGGTGTCAGGCCGCGCTTGAGTCTCTTCAGCGAGCCAGTCGAAAAGTTTGGCGAACTCATGTCGCGCTTCGGCTGTCTCCACCGAACCGAGTCGGCGGATGATGTCGGCTTGCTCTTCCATGAACCTCGTCATCGAGCACAGCAGTCCCGAGATGATCACTCCGTTGACGTGGAGAGTTACACCGATCTCCCAGTCAGGGCTCTGGTTAACGGCGTTCACCAGGATGGTCAGAAAAGGATCTTCCGAGGGTCGATGGCCACCTGGCTCAGCGCCTTGCTTGGCTGGCGTCTCGGGCTCGTCGTTCTGCGGCATGCATCAATCTCTCTGTTGACGATTACATGGGGGGGAGGAGAAGCTCTCGGTGCCCAATCATGCCAGGTGCCTTGGACAGTCTGAGGTCTGTTGCACGACGGAGGATCTGATCCGTAGTCTCGTGCCGGGCATCCGGTGGATCCATTGGAGCCCATTGCCGCAGGTCAGGGTCCAGGGATAGTCCACCTAGTACACGCCTGTCCATCACGGACTTGGAGGTCTGTGAGAGAACTGTGAGAGGCAACGTCGTCCAGCACGTTACTCGGGCAGTTCTCATTCCGCGGCCATCAACGACGCGCGTACCCCGCTCTGCGCCCCGGTCGTGCCGGTTGACCGGCAACTTGGCCGCAGGCGAGCACCTGGAGATTGCCATCACGGAGGACGGCTGACACAGTAGTGCATGTATAGTGCATGTCCGCGCCCAGCAAGGAAGCCGATGCAGAGAACGCCTGCCGACAGTGAGCCAGCCGCTGCCCGGCTGTTGCCCGAACCTGACACGCGACTGCTTGCCCGGCCACCGCTCGAGACGGTGGTGTTCGATGTTCGATTCTTGGCTCAGACCGTCAGTCTCACACCGGAATCTGGCCTGCGCCTAAGGGAATTTGTGGAGGCTTCCGGCTGGCCTGTGGAGCGCCTGGAGCAGATTCAGCAGCATGCGATGCAGGTCCAGTTCGGACCGGACCAGGCCCCAAATCCGGTCGTATCGGCGCAGGGAATTGGGTGGCGCTTGATTCCCCCAACCGGCAGTTGGACCGCTACCGTGGTTCCTGGCCAGGTCGCTCTGCAATCCACGAACTATGAAAAGTGGGAGGCGGAGGATAACGGCTTTCGATCCTTGCTCGCGGCAGTTCTCCACGCGGCCGAGGAGGTCGCGGAACCCTCGCTGTATCAGCGAGTAGGCCTGCGCTACATCGACCGGTTTGTGGAGGATACTACCCGCAGGCCGGGTGATTGGGCCGGACGTATTGACTCGGCCATGCTTGGCCCCTTGCTGCAAGGCGTTTTCGGACAGCTGGTTATTGGCGCGCAACAGCAGCTGGAGCTAGGGCTTGGCGGATCCCGTCGGGCAGTCCTCCGACACGGACCCTTCACGGATGGGGCCGTGCACGGGGCCATCAGCTACCTGCTGGACATCGACGTCTCAGACACGACTAGTTCGGCCTTCGACGTTAAAGCTGTCCTCTCAACCGCTGATGAATTGAATCTGGATGCGTTGGCCCTTTTCCAAGCGTGCATTTGCCCGGACTATCTGAGCGAATTGCGAGGAACGCCATGACTCTTGTCGCTGATGTGGCCGACTGGGGAACGGGTGATTCGTTGTGCGCCTACAGGCATGGCCTGCTGGATGAGGATGACTACGAAGAGTCACGTCGTCACACGGACGTCGTGCTGGCCTGGATCGCAGATCCGGTCCTCCGCGACGCCATGGAGAAGTTCGCTGAAGTGATGACGCCCATGAATTACGGTCGCCACGAGTGCCTTCCGGCGCTCGCGCCGCCCATCGGCCGAAGCTGGTATGCGGATATTAATCTGCTCGCGCGGCGCCCTCTGACCATCTGGATCGAGCGGCACCTAGCGCCGGAATTGGAGCAGCCAGCCACTCCGCTTCCGCAGCCGGTCGAGGCGATCGCGTACATACAAGACGGGCTTGGATTGAGCCTGCGGCAAGTTCTTAAGGCCGCCGGTGTCAGGCCTCGGACATACCACTCATGGCATGAGAACCCGGGTCGTCGGCCCCGGCTGACCAGTCTGGGTCGGCTGTGGAGACTACATCAGCTAACCGAGGACTTGCTCGAAAGTCTGGGCGCGGTAGGCATCCGCCGACGCCTAGCAGAGGATGAAGTCTTGCTGGCTGTGCTGTTGTGTGGGCAGTTCGACGAGCTCGCGGCCGCGGCCTACGCGGGCTTCAGTGGTGGTGGCCCTGCCTCGCCGCAGACTTTCGAAGGTGCCCTCGATGAGAGCGAAAGCAAACCGCGTATGCCGCGCTACCCGATAACCGGCCGCAAGATGAACCCCAGCGATGTGGCGGGTCCGCGTAGATGAACGTTGCTGACCTGCTCCCCGCCGGGGTACCTGGCAGCGTCCGTAACGCTGTCGACCTATTTCATCAGAGTCACCTGATCACGGCGCCTCCAGTCTTCTACGGTGCGGCTCCTGCCACTGCGCTATGCCCGTTCACCGAAGAGAACGCGGATCTGGGCGCCGAGTGGCAGGTTCTGGTCCTCCCTGAGGACATGCGCCCCGCCTATGCAGTGGTGACATCACAAACCTGCGATATCTGTCAGCAGGGCGAATGGGACAATCCATTTGTCCAGGTTTCACCGGTGATCGACTTGAGTGCGAGGCTTAACTCTGACCAGAAGACCCAACTTCGGCGGCACGGCTACACGGATTTTGTGTATCTCACACGCCAGCCGCAGCCTGACGGATTCTGGGTCGCCGACTTGCGCATCTCACTGCCGCTGGAAAAAGGTGCCTTGGTCGGGAAGGAGCCCATCGAGGGCTTCGACGACGAAATCTCCCGTCTGACATTCGGTGAGCGCGTAGCAAACCGGAGCCGGCGCCCAGCCTTCGCCGATACCGTTCACGACGTGATCCTTCACGAGCTAAACGGCTGGATTAGGAGCGACAAAGCTGCGGCGGCCAGGGCAAACTCTGGCCGGTTCACGGATGTCGAGGAGGTCCGGTTTGGTGTGGACGGCGACCGCCTAAAGCCGGATGGCATCAAGCCGGTCGTATTTATGGAAAGTGACCTGCCACCCGCCGATCGTCAGGAGTGGCGGAACTGGCAGAAGCGGGTCGCCAAGAAGTTGCGCAAAGTTGATGGCCCGCGGCTTACGCCGGTGCAGTTCTCGTCTCTGGACAAGATGCTAGCCCGGCAGTATTGCCAGCTCGTACCCGTCCGACTGCCAGAACTCGGCAGGGAGCCGAGAGTCTAAAGCAGTCTTTATCCGGTCCGGGCTTGATTTCTCTTAGCCTCCGGAACTGTCGGCCGCTTCGTCCCGAACACCGCCACCAGAGGTACAACGTTGCTGACAGGCGGTGTTAGCGCACGTCATTGCGTTGCCTGTACCTATGCTGACCGCATCCAACCGCACCTGCGAGCAAGTGGCTGCTCCCGCTTCGCTCCCAGAATCGGACATAGGGCATATACACGTGGGCTGCCAGGGTGACCGGTGGGCACACTGGAGTGATAAAGGTCGACGAGCTGCCTGAGTATGCGCTGCGCAGCGACGGCACGACGGACGTCCGTAGCCCGGGCCACGCCGAGCAGCTGCATCCGGCCGCGCGAGCCAGTCCAAAGGCGGCGAGCGGCGTGCCCCGCGTGTCGGACGAGCGTCTTCCGTATGCTGCGAACGTTCCGGTTTACGATTGAGGAAAGGCCGACAAAGGGGACAGGCTATGACGCAAGCGATGGAAGACACGCTTGCAGTGTCGGATAAGCAGGCGGTCAAGCTAGCGGGCATCTCCATGCGGCAGCTCCGCTACTGGGAACAGGTTGGCCTGATAGTTCCCTCGATCAGCGAGCAGATCAGCCCGCGAAACACCGTCAGGCTGTACAGCTTCCAGGATCTTCTGGAACTGCTCGTCGCGGCCGAGCTCAGGCACCGGCCCGGAATCAGCCTGCAGCACATTCAGCGCCTCGTTGCTCATCTTCGGGCCAGAGATTTCGACGCTCCGCTGCGTGAACTGAAGTTTGCAACCCGTGGCAGCGAGATCTACATCCAGTACCCGGACGGTACCTGGTCCGGGGATTCGGCGCCCGATCAGCTGATCTACCACCAAGTCCTTGCCCTTGATGAGGTGGGGGCCAAGATCCAGACGCTGAGAGACCGCGACCCGGCAACCGCTGGACACGTAGTTAAGCGCCGCGGCGTTCACGGCAGCAAACCGATCTTCGCCGGAACCCGGATACCAGTCGATACGGTGCAGCGCTACTTGCAGGCGGGCTACGGGACGAAGGCCATCATTCTGGAGTATCCCTCGCTGACACCGGCTGATATCGAGGTCGCCCGGAATTACGCGGCCGTAGGCTGAGCCCGGTCCTGCCGTGCGTTTCTTCCTGGACAACGACGTACCGGTGAGCGTGGGCAGGATGCTCGGCCGCAACGGCCATGAGTGGTGGTCTGCGAACGACGCCGGACTCGCTGACGAAGGTCAGGATGACAATTTGACGGTCTACGCATCCGAGCACCGCGCCGTCCTAGTGACCTTGGACCGGGAGTTCAGCCGGCGAAGGCAGGCGAACGCGATCGGATGGCACGTGAGGCTTCGCTGTCCTGAGCCGGATGCCGCCGTTGTGCTGGCCAGCCACCTTAAGGAGATCCTGGACTACCTCGAGCGAGACCATGTGACCATCACCGTCTCCCGGGATGAGGTCAGGGCTGACAGCGACTGGACCTAGCCGACTGACCGGTTGGAACCCGGCCCGTGATGGGCCCCAGCACGGACTGTTGAGTGAGCCGCAGATGGCGAGGCAGGTGACGATATCTGGGCCAGGGCCGGGACGGCGGCCAGCATGGTGCCCACTGTCACGAGGATCGGCCCCCAGGCTTGAATGGCGAGGCCACCGACTGCGACGTTGACGACCTGCCTGTCGACCCGGGCAACCTGCTCGCCGAGGTTTTCCTCGGTCGTAGCGAGGGCCTTGGCGGAGGCCTGAGCTTGGTCATTCATTTGCAGCTGAAGCGACCCGGCGAGGATGGCACGCGAGATCCGGCAGCCGGACGGGCCCGCGCCGCTCGGCGGCCTCGGGATGGTCATGATCCCAGGGTGCCACCGGGCCAGCCAATCGCGATCGTTCAGCCGTCGCAAACGGGGGCCGTGGCTGCGGAGTCACAAAGAGTAGTTATTGATCATGAAGCGCTCCATCGTGCCTGGTCATGCGCATCGTCTGTTGTCTGGCCGTGGGGCGGTGGCTCGACCGCGGCAGCGTGCGTGTCGAATCGGACAGCGAGTGAATTTTTTAACCAGAATTTTATTCTGCGGGCAGTCTGTATGTTGTGACATAGATCGCAATTTACCTGGCGGGGACCATTTTGCGCTTCGGACCTGCGATCTTTCTTGGCATTCTCGGGGCACATTTATACGCCATTGTCTAATGCGGTCCTACGCTGTATGAAGCCAGCTTGACCTGCTGGTTCGCCCGGTTTCGCGTGTCCGGCTGGGCCATAGAGTGTCGATAGAAGCAGGCGGCACGCAGTCGCCACTTCGCGAATAAGGAGGGGAGGTGCAGCAATGGATGATGAAGGGGGAAACCCCCTCGGGCGCCTGATCACAGAATTTGGACGGGCGGCCCGGGCCGGTTGGCCTCAGACCGCCCGCATGATCGTCCTGCTTGCGGTTGCAGCCGCAGCAGTGGCGCTGGTCCTAAGGACCTACAGGTAATACTCAACTCCACCATAGCGTTCCCGGTCACCCAATCGGCGCCGCAGGGGTGGCCGGGACGCTGTGCTTAGGCGCGGTGTTCTGGTGCGTCCTGCCATAGTGCGAGCTAGCCGCCGTCGGCCGGTGCCCCCGTCCGGGCTCACCTCCCCAGCCTGCTCGGCCAGCGTCCACCCGTTCTTGCGCTCCAGGCCCGCGACCAGCCCCGCCACATACCTGCGGGCCCGGGCCCGCGGCTCAGCCCGCGCGAACCGGCCCGCGATCCGCTCAAGCACCCGGTCCAGCTCATCGGCTGCCAACTCCACGACCACGCCGAGCATGATGCCCCACGAGCCGCAAGTGCCGTTGCAGTACTAACTAATGGTCACAATGAAGCAGGATCTCGACGGTAGCTAGAAGTTGATGAGGTCACGGTCGGCTGGCACTTCCCGCGTGCTGGGACGGACCGCTGATATCCGCCCGCGCCGGATCTGGCCATCGGCCGCGGTGGTCCAGAGTGGCCAAATCCCGTGCGGCCTGTGTGAGGCGGAGTTCACCGAAACTGCCTGACCTTTCGTTGCTCGTGCTTTGTGCCGGCCCCCTTCGCTACGGTGCGGGCGGGCCTGAAATTCCGCCTTAATCCCCGGGTAGCAGGAGGCCGAGGTGCGCGAAGATGACCTCATGATGCCCCGTCAGCGGACGTGCGCTGCCTTACGGGGTCGCGACTACTCCAGTGGGCCGGTGCAGCCATGTTACATTGATTGATTACCATAAGGAGCATTGTGAGCACACTCGGTAGTTTTATTTGGTCGATCGCCGACCAGCTTCGGGGTCCCTACCACCCCAACCAGTACGGGAACGTGATCCTCCCGTTCACGATCCTTCGGCGCCTCGACTGCATCCTTGAGCCCGACCACGAGACCGTCAGAGACCTGGCTGCGGCATACGAGAACCCGAACCGGCTCCGGATCGAGGTCAAGAAGGCCACCGGCCGGCCGTTCTACAACACGTCGAAGTACAGCTTCGCCAACCTGCTGCAGGACGCGGACGGGCTCGAGGACAACCTCGTCGACTACATCGACCGGTTCTCCGCCGACGTCGATGTGTTCGAGTACTTCGACTTGAAAAAGCAGATCATCGCCTTGGAGAAGGCCGGTCTCCTGCGCGAGATCGTGAAGTCCTTCAGCGCCGTCGACCTACACCCCGATGTCGTGTCCAACGCCGACATGGGGGACGCGTTCGAGTACATCATCCGCAAATTCAGCGAGGCTGCGAATGAGACCTCCGGGGACCACTACACGCCGCGGGATGCGATCCGGCTGCTGGTCGACCTGCTCTTCGCCGAGAAGGACGCCGACCTGACCGAGCCAGGCATCGTCCGCACGCTGTACGACCCCACCGCCGGCACCGGCGGCATGCTCGCCCTGGCCGAGGAGCACCTGCTCGCGCAGAACCCGGACGCCCGGCTGAGCCTGTACGGCCAGGAATACAACCCGCAGTCGTACGCCATCTGCAAGTCCGACCTGCTCGCCAAGGGCCACGACGCGTCCAACATAGCCTTCGGCAACACGCTCACCGACGATGCGTTTAAGAACAGGAAGTTCGACTTCTGCATGTCCAACCCGCCGTACGGAGTGGACTGGAAGCAGTACGCCAAGGCGGTCACCGGCGAGCGTGACTCCGCCGGCCCGTACGGCCGGTTTGCACCCGGGCTGCCGGCGACCTCGGACGGGCAGATGCTCTTCCTGCTCCACCTGGCCCACAAGATGCGCGCGCCCGAGGACGGCGGCGGCAGGGTCGGCATCGTCATGAACGGCTCGCCGCTCTTCAACGGCGCCGCCGAGTCCGGCCCCTCCAACATCCGCAAGTGGCTGCTGGAGAACGACCTGGTCGAGGCGATCGTCGCGCTGCCGACCAACATGTTCTTCAACACCGGCATCGCCACCTACATCTGGATCCTCGACAACACCAAACACCCCGACCGTAAGGGCATGGTCCAGCTCATCGACGGCAGTTCCTTCTGGACCAAGATGCGCAAGAGTCTCGGCTCCAAGAACCGTGAGCTCAGCGAAAAGGACCGCAAGAAGGTTGTACGCCTCTACGCCGACTTCCTCGACGCCGACCCTGACCACTCCAAGGTGCTGCGCAACGACGAGTTCGGCTACTGGACCATCGCCGTCGAACGCTCGCTCCTCGACGAGTCCGGCCAGCCTGTCGTCGACCGTACGGGCAAGCCCAAGCCCGATGCCAAGAAGCGCGACACCGAGAACGTCCCGTTCACCTACGGCGGCTCGACCACTGGCCCGGCAGGCAAGGTCGAGGTCATCAACGCGTACTTCGACGCGCAGGTGAAGCCGCACGTTCCCGAAGCCTGGATCGACTGGGCGAAGGTCAAGATCGGCTACGAGATCCCCTTCACGCGCCACTTCTACAGGTACGTCCCACCCCGCCCCCTCGCCGAGATCGACGCCGACCTGGAGAAGCAGGTCGCCAAGATCCTCGACCTGCTGCGTGAGGTCGAGCAGTGACGTCCGCCGGTTGGCCGAGTCTTCCGCTCAAGCGGGTCGTCGATTCCGTTCAGAGCGGGACCAGTGTCAACGGGGCGCCCTGGCCTGCCCTGGACGATCAGTTGGGAGTGCTCAAGACCAGCGCAGTCTACGGCGGCGTCTTCACCCCGACAGAGAACAAGGAAGTTGAGAGCTACGACCGGGGCCGCGTATCGTGCCCGGTCCTTGCGGGCTCACTGATCGTGAGCAGGATGAATACGCCGCAGCACCTGGGGGTTGCTGCTCTGGTCAGTCAGGACTTCCCCAACCTCTACCTTCCAGACCGGCTCTGGGCCGTAACGTTCAGTGGTGCCGAGCCGCGCTTCGTTGATTGGTGGACGAAGACTACCGCGTACCGAGCGCAAGTCGAGGCAGTGAGCGTCGGCACGAGTTCGTCGATGCAGAACATCAGCCAGGGCGACTTCCTCGAAATTCGCATCGAGCTCCCGGATCTCGAAACCCAGCGTGCCATCGCCGACTACATCAACCGCGAGACCGCCCGCATCGACACGCTCATCGAGGAGCAGCAGCGCCTGATTGAGATGCTCCGCGAGCGACGCCACTCGGTGCTTGCTCACGCACTGAGCGGGGGCGGACCGCGAGTCCCGTTTGTCCGTTGTATGACCGAGCAAGTTGACTACCGGGGCGCCACACCTCGTAAGACTGACGATGGAGTTCAACTGGTCACCGCTCGGAACGTGAAGGCAGGCTGGATCGACTACGAGACGTCGCAGGAGTTCGTTGATCCGGCTGAATACGCCGAAATCATGCACCGCGGTCTGCCCCGAATCGGAGATTTGCTGTTCACGATGGAAGCGCCGCTCGGGAACGTTGCTGTTGTCGATCGGGAGGACATTGCACTCGCGCAGCGCGTCATCAAGTGGTCAGTAGATCGATCGAAGGCAGAACCTCGATTCCTCATGTACGCCGCACTGGGCGACGACTTCCAAGAACAGTTGCTGGCCCGGGCGACGGGCTCTACTGCGTTGGGGGTGAAGGCAAGCAAGTTGCCCGAGTTGCGCATCGATCTTCCTTCGCTCGAAGAACAGCGCAGCATCATCATCTGCCTTGACGAACAGACCGCGAAAATCGACACCCTCATGACCGAGACAGAGGGGTTCATTGAGCTTTCGAGGGAGCGTCGGTCGGCGTTGATCACGGCGGCGGTGACGGGGCAGGTCGACGTGCGGGAGATGGTCTGATGGCTGACCATAACGAGGTCGTCTTCGAGTCCGAGATCTGTGCGTGCCTGGAGGCTCACGGGTGGCTGTACTCGGCGGACGACACCGGGTACGACCGGGAGCGGGCGCTCTTCGCGAAGGATCTGTTCGAGTGGCTGGAGGAGACCCAGCCGACGGCGTTCGCGAAGGCACTGAAGGCGGCCGGCTCGCCAGCGAAGTTCCTCGACGTGCTGACTACGGCGCTCGATAAGCCACTGGAGCACGGCGGCGGAACATTGAACATTCTGCGCAACGGGGTGGTCTACATCGGCGGCGGCAAGTTGAAGATGGCGCAGTTCCGCCCCGACACCAGTCTGAACGCGACGACGGTCGAGCAGTATGCGGCGATGCGGGTGCGGGTGATGCGGCAGGTGCACTTCTCCACCGCCGACCAGCGGAGCATCGACCTGGTGTTCTTCGTCAACGGGCTGCCGGTGGCGACCGTGGAGCTGAAGACGGATTTCACGCAGTCGCTGGATGAGGCGGTCAACCAGTACCGCAAGGACCGGCATCCGGTGACCAACGGACGGCCGGAGCCGTTGCTGTCGTTCGGGCACCGGGCGCTGGTGCACTTCGCGGTCTCCAACGATCTGGCCGCGATGACCACTCGCCTCGAAGGCGAGAAGACGCACTTCCTGCCGTTCAACATCGGCCACGACCTCGGCGCGGGGAACCCGCCGGGGGAGGACGGGCGGTCGGCGACCGCGTACCTGTGGGAGCGGGTCTGGGAGAAGGGCGCCTGGCTCAACATCATCGGGCGGCTGATGATCGTGGAGACCAAGGAGGAGTGGGACGTCGCCACCGGGACCTCGGTACGGCGGACGAGCATGCTCTTCCCGCGGTTCCACCAGTGGGAGGCCGTGACGAGCATCGTGGCCGCGGTCGCCGACGAGGGGGTGGGGCATCGCTACCTGATCGAGCACTCGGCTGGCTCGGGGAAGACGAACACCATCGCCTGGACCGCGCACCGGCTGGCACGGCTGCACGTCGACGACGAGAAGGTCTTCGACTCGGTCATCGTGGTCGTGGACCGGACCGTGCTTGATGGGCAGCTCCAGGAGGCGATCCGGCAGATCGACGGGTCGGGGAAGATCGTGGCCACGATTAGCCCCGAGGACGTCCGCAAGGCGGGGGCGAAGTCGAAGTCCGGGCTGCTGGCGGCCGCGCTCAAGAACGGGGAGCTCATCATCGCAGTGACGGTGCAGACCTTCCCGTTCGCGCTTGACGAGATCCGGGCCGACTCGTCGCTGAGGGGCCGGAAATTCGCTGTCATGGCAGACGAGGCGCACTCCTCGCAGTCCGGCCAGATCTCCTCCAAGCTCAAGGCCGTGCTCACCGCGGAGGAGGTCAAAGAGATCGAGGACGGCGGCTCGGTCGACGTCGAGGCCGTGCTGGCCTCGGAGATGACCGAGCGGGCCGAGTCGGAGAACATCTCCTACTTCGCGTTCACCGCGACCCCGAAGAACAAGACCCTGGAGCTTTTCGGCCGCAAGGGGCCGGACGGGAAGCCGGCCGAGTTCCACCTCTACTCGATGCGGCAGGCGATCGAGGAGGGCTACATCCTCGACGTACTCAAGGGCTACCAGTCCCACGACACCGCGCTGAAGATCGCCGGCAAGGTCGATGAGCCCGCCGAGGTCGAGGAGGGGGCTGCGCGGAAGGGGCTGATGCGGTGGGTGCAGCTGCACCCGACCAACATCAGCCAGAAGGTGCAGATCATCGTCGAGCACTTCCACGCCAACGTCGCGCACCTGCTGGAGGGCAAGGCGAAGGCGATGGTCGTCACCGACTCGCGCAAGGCCGCGGTGAAGTACAAGAAGGCAATCGACGCCTACATCGCCAAGCGGGCCGCCGAGGACGCGTCGTACAACTACCGGACCCTGGTCGCGTTCTCCGGGTCGGTGTCCATGACCGAGAACGAAAAGTGGAGCCAGGACTGGGGTCCGGCGCCGTCAAAAGACGACGAGTTCACCGAGGCCACCATGAACCCCGGAGCGGGCGCCGACCTGGCTGCGGCGTTCAAGGGCGAGACGTACAAGATCATGCTGGTCGCCAACAAGTTCCAGACCGGCTTCGACCAGCCGCTGCTCTCGGCGATGTACGTCGACAAGAAGCTCTCCGGGGTCAACGCCGTGCAGACGCTCTCCCGGCTCAACCGAACCCACCGCACCGCCGGCGGGGAGCAGAAGGCCAAGACGTTCGTCATCGACTTCATCAACAAGCCCGACGACATCCGGGCCGCCTTCGAGCCGTACTTCACCAACGCCACCCTGGAGACCGAGACCGACCCGTACGTCGTCGTACACCTCGCGAACAAGCTCGCCCAGGCGGGGATCTACACCGAGGAGCAGGTCCGCCAGGTCGCCGAGCTGTGGGTCTCCCGCAAGGGCAACAACGCGCTCTCGGCGGCGATCAGCCCCGCCCAGCACGATTTCCGGCGTCGCTACGCGGCAGCGATCGAGGCCGACGACAAGGTCACGCTCAATACCCTCGACCTCTTCCGCAAGGACGTCTCTACCTACGTCCGGCTCTACGACTTCATGAGCCAGATCGTCGACTACGGCGACCCGTACATGGAGATGCTCTCGATTTTCCTCCGGCTCCTGCAGAAGGTCATCGCCGAGTCATCCTGGAGCGCCGACGTCGACCTCTCCGACGTGGTCCTGGTCGGGGTGAAGCACACCAAGAAGATCGCCGTCGACATCTCGCTGACCGGAGACGGCGAGCTGAAGGGGATCAGCGCAGCAGGCACCGGAGCCAAGAAGGAGCCGAAGTACGTCGCGCTCCAGGTCGTCATCGACAAGATGAACGACCTCTTCGGCGCCGAGTCGTTCGCCGAGTCCCAGATCCGGGACTTCGTGCAGGGGCTCGTGCAGCGGCTGCTCGCCGACCCTAACCTGGTCAAGCAGACCCGGGTGAACTCGAAGAAGCAGTTCATCGAGTCGCAGGACTTCCAGTCCGCCGTCACCGAGGCCATCGCCGATAACCAGGAAGCGCACAACACCATGGCCGACTACTTCTTCACCGACGGGCCTGCAATCAACGGGATCATCGTGGCACTCGCCGACGCGTTCTACGAGGCCGCGATCGACAACGGGGCAGGTCGGCCTTGATCTATCAAATACGGCCTAGTTCGGCAATACAGCTTCGACTCTCTCTCTGACTCTCCACAAGCTTCGACTCTCACCTCTTCGCGATCGGGCGTCAGCAACTTCGAAGGCCCTGGAGTCTTGACGCCTGACAGACTCTGGTAGAGTCTAAAATGAGTCTAACCGGGGAGACGCCGATGCCCTTGACGCTGCCCGCACTTGACGATCGGCCTCTGGCAAGGGCTCCACTTGCGGTCGTCGTATTCCAAGTTAGGTTTGAACAGAACCTGTCTGTGGGAGACGGGGACACCGGGCTCCGAATCCATGAACGGTTGGGCGGGCGAGACGGCCTCTACCCGCGTGTAGAGCCCCTTCAGATGCTCGGCGCCTCAGTTCAAATGGGTCCGGGCCTGGCCCCCATCACTTCTCCTACCGTCCCCTCTCGGGGAGTCCGGATGCGCAACGACGACGGTACTCTTGTCTTGTCGCTAATGCCTGAATTTATCTCCATAGAGACAACCTCGTATGGGTCATGGAAGAATGACTTCAGAGATCGTATATCTGAGGTACTAAACGCCCTTAATGACAACATTCAGCCTCGCGTCGAAGAGCGCCTCGGCCTCCGATATGTAAATCGGATCGTTGAACCGGAAGTATCAAGCCCAGCAGACTTCCGCGGAATTATTTCTGATGGCTTGCTGGGTCCCATAGTTGACGATTTCTGGAGTCCAGGGGTAACTGGCCTACAGCAACAACTCGAGATAGATGTCTATGACGATGTGCAGTGCGTTGTTCGGCACGGGACCCTTGCTCGCAGTACCGGCATCGGCCTAGATGGCTATCTTCTCGATCTGGATTTGTTTCGGCAACAACCTCGTCGATTCGACGTGAAGAACATAATCGAGACAAGCGACAGAATAAACGAAGCAGCCACAACACTATTTCAAAACTCGCTCGCTCCAGGCTATCTTGAGATCTTGAGGGAGGTGCCTTCATCTTGACAATGCCGAGCTCCAGCTCATCAAGCTTTACAGGTGGGGCCTCCTCTAACATGTACGCCCTACGTGAGTCAGTCAGCGGGCGTACTGACATTGATATTTTGCCTCCAGGCGAGTTCGGCGAGTTCGGCAATGCCAACCCCGCGACAGATCTTGAGTTCGCACCATCGGCGGAGGATTGGCTCAAGCGCGCCATCTGTAGATTTGACCTTACATTCGGCCGTACGACCAACTCGGTAACCCTATTTTTCTTTAGTGATGCTGACGCTCTGAGCTACAGGCTAAGACTCGACGATCTCTATGCAAATATCGTCGGTCCGTTGTCTCGTGATTATGTTCCGAAGACTTCTGCGGATGCTCTCAATCCAGCGGATCTCTCGCGTCAACTATGCGACTGGCTAGGGATAACCTATGACCAGCTCGCAACAATGACCGGTGTTAGCCGTGCAAGTTTCTTCAACTGGCGTCGTCCTGGCTCGAACCCTAGCCCGAACAGCGTGCAGCAGGTTCAACGTTTGCATGCACTCGTCTCATTGCTTGTAAAGCGATTTGGCGTACGCGGGGCCCGTGCATGGCTACGTTCGGGTGAACAACCGGTCTGGGACCGCCTCACGGCAGGAGACCTAGATTCTGCCGAAGATAACGCGCGGCAGCATCTATTCCGTCAGGAGGTCTCATCGGCCAGGTACAATGAGCTTCCCCTTGACGAAGAAAAGCTGGATGTGCCCGCTGTAGCCACCGGCTCAAGCCGCGCGCCTCGCCGCGCTGCGCGCCGACCGACAAAGAGGCGGATTGGACCGAGTGATTGACGAGTGGATCGATCCACGGGCATGGCCGCAGGCAGTTCAGGACGCTACAGCCCAGTTTGAGCAAGGCGATATTGTCGAACAGCCGCCATTTTTCTATGTAGCTACTGCTGAGTATGGTATTTGGAGGCTGACACGCGAAACCGGCGATACCAGCCTTTCAAGTGAATTGTTTGAGCTTGATCCACGAGACGCGCCCCCGATGGGGATGATTACGACTGAGACCTGTGATCTAGTTGAGGAAGACGGCCAGCCCCGGCAGCCGTGGATCTCCGTAGCACCAGTCTACGAACTAGCCAATCTTGACACTAACAATCTCAGTTTGCTGGCGAATAACAGAGTTGCTTACATGCGGCAACTTACAGCTACCCGCTTCAGCGGAAGCATGTGGGTGGCCGACGTTCGCATTGAGTTTCCCATAGAAAAAAGTTGGCTTGTCGGAAAGCATCCCGTTCAGGCTTTTCAGACACCGGAAGAGCGGGCAGATCTCGCGGTCTTTTTGTCCCGACGTCGAGATCGTCCGGTTTTGGCGGGACAACTGCACCGATCATTGCTTACCCCAATGCGTCGATGGATCGAGTGCAAAAGACCACAGCAGCGTGGGCAGATTCTTGCTGAGGTTGCGGAAGTGAGAGTCGCAATATCAGGAAATCCTCTAGATCCCGATGGCGCATCGTTGATCGTTTTGGGAGATAAAGAGCATGTGCCAGAGGCCGTCCGACAGGCTTGGGACGCGAAGTGGTCGGATTGGCAGGCTAAGATGGATGAGGCCGACATGGCGCTTTTGCCACACAAATACGCAACTCTCGACAGTCTGTCCGCACGAGAATACCTTGAAAGCTATCGCGTACCGCTGGAATTTGCTATCCATTGATAATGACTACTGCACTTTAGGCGTACGTATAGCTCGCAATTTAAGCGCAAGATCAGCCATGCTGTCGATGATTGCATCTACCTCTGCGGCAGTCATAATTTGACGCTTTCCGTGTTTGTTGGCGTAGCCGATGCTGTCGATGCCTGCCAGGCGGGAACCTTCAATGTCGGTGATGGAGTCGCCCACTAGGGCGGTCGCAGCGGGGTCAGCGTTGAGGGCCTGGACGGCTTTGTCGATCAGGTGCGGGCTCGGTTTGAGGAGTGCGGGGTCGTGGCTGGTGCGGGCGAAGACCGGGCCGGTGCGATCATCGAGGCCGTGCCGGGTCAAATAGAGCTGGACAGCGCGTTCGGCGTTGTTGCTGACGACGGCGGTAGTGCGGCCGGATTCGCGGCAGGCGGCCAGGACGTCATGCACGTAGGGGGTGGGCTTGGCGGTGGCGACCGCGGCGACTTCCAGGTCGGTCATTTCGGCTTCGACACGGGTGGCCAGCTCGGGGCTGATGGTGCCTGCGTAGGCGAAGACTTCCATCGGGTCCGGGGTGCGAGCAATGTCCTCCGGGACGGGCTGGCCGGTGAACAGCTTGCGGAGCTGGTCGGCGACGGTGGAGGCGGGCAGGCCCGTGTAGATGGAGCAGATGGGGCCGTCAAAGTCCAAGAGCAGCCAGCGGTTGCGGGCGATGATGACGTCGAGCGCGGCACCGGGTGAGGGGGCCTGGGTCATGCGGGGAACTCGTAGCTGATGTGGTCCCACATGGATTCGAACCAGGCGCGGGCCTGCTCGACGTAGGGGGCGTCGGCGGGCTGGCTGCTGTGGATGGAGTGGTGGAACACCACGGCATCCTTTCCCATCAGGTCGTACATGTCACGGGGGCCGTCGGCGAATGGGATGTTGTGCCTGACGATCGGATACAGGCCGAAGAACACTTCCTCGCCGTCGAGGATATAGAGCTTGAACATCGGCGGGGCCGGGTGCGCCCGGATCTGCGTGCTCGCCTCTTTGATCAGGCCCAGGCGGGTGAGCTCCTGCATGGTGTCCACGATGGCGTAGGCGTGCCGGGTAGTGAGCTGGTGCATCCGGGCCCGGTAGTCCGGGTCGTCACTGAGGTCATCAACCCGGCAGGGCAAGACCATCGGGCGGGTCGTGTCAGGGAGCAGAAGCCGGATCGTGACCGTGGCAGGCTTGATGAGGCCCATGCGGATCTTGTCCAGCGGCTCCTGGACTGCGCCTTGCAGGGTTTCGCCAGAGAAGCCAGCGAAGTCGATGACGACGTGCTCGCGGGCAAACGCCTGCTCGATGAAGGGGCGCAGGCCGATTGACGGGGCGGCGAAGACCGGCGGTCCGGCGATGGGGCGCCCAGCCGCCGCGTTCGCGCCCTGGGCCTGGCCGTTGGTGAAGATAAGGTCGCTGGTCGCAGGCTGGAAAAGCTGCTCGGCTGTCCAGCCGGGGAACATTTCCTCCAGGACGCGGCAGTGGTCGGCATACGGCAGGCTGCGCAGGGCGCCAGCTAGCCAGCGGTGCAGCTGGGCGCGGCTGGGGTAGCTCCTGGCAAGGTTGCTGTCCACCTTGACTGCGGCCTTGTCGTATTCGGCGCAGAAGGTCGAGTAGTTCTGCCAGTGCCGTTCCCGCAACAGCACCTTGAGCATGATCGCCTGTTCGGGCATCCGATCTCCCAGCCGTTGTCTCGCCCCAGCCTAGCGTCACGCAACGCACAGAAGAGACGACACGAGACATTACGAAACGTCGCGTCGAAGACGCGTCTAGCGACGTAACGCGTCTCTTGCCCAGCATCAAAGAGTGGCCAGGTACAGCACCTGACTTAGCCGGGCCACACGGAAAGGGACAAGGAGACGCGGAGCATCGATGACGGGCACGAGCAGCGACCCATGCAGCAGCTGCCGCGGGCGCGGCTGGAAACTGCTAACACTGCGGCGGTCGCTGACCAGCGCTGGTGATGCCGGGGAGCGCGCGCCGCTACAGCGCTCACGTACCCGCTGCCTCACCTGCCGGGGCACCGGCAAAGCCCAGCCCGACACAACGGTGGCCGCACCTAGCGAAGAGGGATTTGATGATGGTCACCGCTGACGGGGCTGCCCTGACCGCGGCCACCGAACGCCTGCACGATCTGGCTGCCAACCTCGACCAGCGTGGCTTTAGCGCTCGCGTCCTGGTGACCGGCGAGAGACTACGCCTCTGGGTACAGCACCGGTCCATCTCACAGTTGGCCGACGCTGTGTATGCCGCCCCGGCCGAAGACGGGTCATGGTGGCTGTGGTGGTCCTGGGCCGACCAGCTCGCGCCCATTGACGACGTGGACACCGCAGCATTCAAGATCGCTTATGTTCTGACCCCGGCGTAACGGGCGAAGCTCAGCACAAGCTCTGCCGACGTCCTCCG
>Ga0302180_10001629_pt1 | contig 17942 bp, 21 predicted proteins | sample I_Palsa_E3_2_FD_200575 | JGI IMG/M metagenome (GOLD analysis project Ga0302180, IMG submission 200575) | Peat permafrost microbial communities from Stordalen Mire near Abisko, Sweden - I_Palsa_E3_2 | ecosystem: Environmental > Terrestrial > Soil > Palsa > Peat permafrost | place: Sweden... | reverse complement strand
ATACATGGACGTGGACTCGACCGTCGTGCGCCTCGTCTGGGTGCTGGTCTCGTTCTTCACCGGAATTGTGCCGGGAGTGGTGGCCTACCTCGTGGCCTGGCTGGTGATGCCGCAAGCGCCGCTGCCGATCCCGATTGTTGAGCCGATCGTTCCTCCGCCGCCGGCATCCGCGCCCAACTCGACGCAAATTGCCTAGCGAATTTTCTGTCTAGCGATAAATGCGGATGAGGTTCGCGGAGGGGAATGCGCGGTTCGGATTCGTGCCAGGGCGCGCAGCGAGCTAGTCTTTGTCGCGACCTTTCGATTTCTTCGGAGCGCTGCGCTGCTGGCCGTAGATGGCGTGGTCGAGCGAGATCAGTCCCGCGCCGATGGTGGCCAGCGCAAAACATCCCAGGCACAGCGAGAGCGGGAATTCGTATTGGTTCACGGCCATGGGATCCCGCAGAATGCCGTGAACCTTCCACAGCGCCACAGCCATTTCTCCCGCGAGCAGCACGCTTGCCACGCGTGTAAACAGCCCAACAATCAGCAGGATTCCGCCGAACACCTCCAGCACTCCGGCAATGTAAACAAAATACCCGGGCAATCCAGACTTGACGAAAAACTGCATGGCTTGCTGCGTATGCGTGAAAAGCTTCGGATAACCATGCGTGATGAAAATGATTCCCAGCCCGAGGCGCAACAGCAGGAGCGCTATCGGCTTCAGTCTTTCGAGAGCTTGCATCCGAATTCTCCCCGTGCCGATTCACGCGCCACAACTTGTTGAAGCGCGCGAGCGCCCGCATTGTATCAGAACCCGAACAACGGTTCCGCGTGCGCACGGAACGCATGGAAACGCCGCCGCGAAGCCTTGCAAATCTGCGCCGCACGGTTAGTGTAAAATCGAAAGTTCCTTCAGGAGCTGCGGCACCGATGAGAGAAGTCAGCCGGACAAATTGCGCGAGTGCGTTCAGGGATCGTCCCTGATGCGCAAGGTTCTCTTCGGCTCCGCGCTTCTGCTGCTGGTGGCCATGGCCGCCTATTTCCGGTTCCATCACGCCAAGCCGCCGATGGAAGTGGCCTACGGCGGCAACCGCCAAGTCACGGTGTGGAGCACCATGGCGCAGGTGCGCGAGCCGGTGACGACGATCGGCTTCGGCGAGCGCGTGGACGTGCTCAAACGATTCCAGGATGAAGTGCAGGTGCAGACCGCGGGCGGCGTGACCGGATGGATTCAGGAGCGCGATCTGCTCTCCGCGGATCTGTGGCTCAAATCGAAAGATCTGGCGACCCGGGCAGCGGCCATGCCCATTGAGGCGCGCGGCCACACGCGAGCCCTGGCCAACCTGCACGCGGAGCCCGGGCGCGACTCGCCGCGCATTCGGCAATTGAACAAAGACGTTCCGGTGGATGTGCTGGAGCGCAGCGTCGTCGAGGCGGCGTCGGCTCGCACGCCGGGCGCCGCGGAGGAAACAAGCGGCCCCCCGGGGAAGAAAGAAGACTGGTGGCTGGTGCGCGCGCACACCACCGATCAGACGGCCATGGCCGGTTGGGTGATGGGCCGCTTCATCGATCTCGATGTGCCGGAGCCGTTGCCGGATTATGCCAGCTCCGCGGCGATGCGCGTGGTGGCCTGGTTCGAACTGAACGGCGTGATAGATGACGCCGGAAAAACGCGGCCGCAATATTTGCTGCTCGGCACGCATGGTCCCGAAGGCCAGCCGTGCGATTTCTCCATGCTGCGCGTTTACACCTGGGGCGAAAAAAGAGCGCGCTATGAAACGGCGTTCGTCGAAAGCGGCGTCTGCGGGAAACTTCCGGTGTTGGTTACGCGGTCTCCGGGGACGGGCGGCGACGTGGCGTTCGTCTTCAAGAATCTCAGCGGCAACGGAGCCGAGCAACGAACCTATCGCATGAAGCAAACGGTGGTGCGCCGAGTGAGAGAAGCAGGCGAAAAGCCCGCGCCCAAGCCCAAAGCGCGAAAAGGCGCACGTTAATCAGAGCGTTCCATCCGGTTTCATTTCATCCTCCGAAAATCCACAGGTGGGTTAAATTCAATTTCATGCGGAAGAGCATGTCATTGGCGAGCCTGCTCGTGGTGCTGATCCTGGCCGCGGGTTTTCTGTACCGGCAAACGCAGGCAATGGAGCCGAAACCGGCGGGGCCGCCGCTGGAGTACATTGGCGCGTGGGGCGTGAGCGGCGACGGGCCCGGCGAGCTCGAAAATCCCTCGAGTCTCGCGACCGACCGCCTCGGGAATATTTTCATCGCTGACGCGGGAAGCGGCTTCATCGATAAATTCGCGCCGGAAGGCAAGCCGTTGCTCTCGTTTCAGCAGGATGGATTGAGGCATCCGCAATCGATCGCGGTGGATAGCGGCGGGGCCATCTACGTGACGGACTCGGTGCGCAACAGCGTCTTCGTCTTTCTACCCAGCGGAGACCATTACCGCGAGCTCCGGCTGAGACCGCGGCCTGCTGCCGATAATTTGATCGGCATCGCGGTCGGAACAGATGGCTTGATTCACGTCCTGGATGCAGACGCGGGAAAGGTATTCACGTACACTCCGCGTTTCCGTCTGCTGCAGACCTGGGCGCCGCCCGGAAGCACGCCGGATGCGAAGAATCGGTTCGGCGCGTTCGCCATGGGCCCGGACGGTTTTCTTTACCTCGCGAATCCATCCGGCGGGATCATGCGTTTTACGCGCGAAGGCCACTTCGTATCGGAGATCGGCGGGAATGCCGGCGGAGCGGGCGGCGGGAACGCGAGCCATCCCTTCGCCGTGTCGAGCAATTACGTTTTCGTGATGGACGCTGACGGGCGCATGCTGCACGTGTGGACCATGGATTCCCAGCCGAAACTCGAAGTGGATCTGGCGCCGGAGCTGGGGCAGGGAACGCGCCCGCCGCCGGTTCTCGCGTTCAGCCCGCGGCATGAATTGCTGGTGCTCGACGCGCCCGAACGGCGCGTGTTGCGCTATCGCGTGAATTTCTGACGGGTTCGCGCGCCTTCCCGCATTTGCGACTCCGGAGTATCATGCAGCGGGCCTAGGAAAAAAATTGGGGGATGCACATGGCTTTGCTGTTGGCGGAAGCGGATGTGAAAGCAGTGCTCACCATGCCGCTGGCCATTGCGGCGGTGGAGGATTCGTTTCGCAGGCTGGCGGATGGGACTGCGTTGCTGCATTCGCGGCAGCGGCTGCACGTGCCGTCGAAGAGTTATTTGCATTACATGGCTGCGGCCGATGCGGCGAGCGGGTACATGGGCCTGAAGATCTATACGAGCGCGAAAGAAGGCCTGCGTTTTCTGGTGCCGCTTTTCAGCGTGGAGTCGGGAGACATGCTCGCGTTGATCGAGGCGGATTATTTGGGGCAGATGCGCACGGGGGCGGCGAGCGGCGTGGCCACGCGGCTGCTCGCGCGTGAGGATGCGCGCAACGTCGGCATCATCGGGACGGGATTGCAGGCGCGGACGCAACTCGAAGCCATCGCTCTCGTGCGAAAATTGGCGCGCGTGCGGACGTGGAGCCGGGACGAGCAGCGCCGAAAGAAGTTCGCCGTGGAGATGAGCGAAGTTGTGGGCCTGCGGGTGGAAGCTGCAGCGACGGCGGAAGAAGCCATCGGCGACGCGGACATCGTTGTGACTTCGACGACGGCGACGAATCCGGTGGTTGAAGGGCGCTGGCTCAAGCCCGGAGTGCACATCAACGCCATTGGCGCAAATTTTCCGCAGAAGCGGGAACTGGATGCCGCCGCGATTGAGCGATGCGAAGTGATCGTGGCGGACTCGCGCGAACAATCGAAGTTCGAAGCCGGGGATTTGATTCAAGCTTTTGGCGAGGAACCCATGAAATGGGCCGGCGTGCACGAGCTGTCTGATATCGTGGGCGGGAAGGTTCCCGGGCGCACGAGCCCCGGGCAGATCACGCTCTTCAAGTCGAATGGAATTGCGATTGAAGATATCGTGGTGGCTGGGCGGATTTACGAGCTGGCGCGCGAGCGCGGGCTGGGGCGGGAAATCCCCATGTGGCAGAAGGAAGCGAGGCCGGGCGAAGCGCGAGGAGTATAGGCGGGCGCTAAGAAAAAGGGGCAATCATGCCGGGCGCGGGACGACACAGGTGGTATTTCGTGGGCAAGCCTCCCATGATTTTCACAGTTGTCGCGACTCTGCTTTTCACCAATGTGTTTGTGAGCCTGACCTTACTTCTTTTCGCCAAGAAGCTTATTCCCAGGAGCCTTCCTAATTCTCAGGTTTGCCCGGCAATGGCAAGCTACGGCATCCACTACGGCGTTCCAGGGTGGATATGCTGGTACGTAAACTGGGACATCGCCATCACTTTTGTTCTCCTCGGAATAGGGGCATTCATAATGTTCCTATTTCGAAAGAACGTAGCGTACGTTGATAGTTACCAGAGGCCGGGGCCTAGGCGCGGGCGCGGCGGAGATGCTTGACCAGCGCGTCGTGGAGGCGGTTGCGGGTGTCCTGGGAGAGCGGGGCGGGGTCGGCGTTGCAATAAATCTCGATTGTTTTTTTCGTGGTATCCACGATGAGCTTGCACTTCTTGCATTTCACGAGGTGCAACTCGATGGAAGCGCGCAGGTCGGCGTCGAGGTCCTGGTCCAGATAATTCTCGAGCTCGACAACAATGGTCTTGCAGTTCACTTATTTTCACTCCGTTTGAAATATCTATCGAGCTTCTGTCGCAGCTTCAAGCGCGCACGCAGCAGCCTCGACTTCACCGCCGGGACCGAAAGCCCCAGGGCCTCGGCCGTCTCCTCGGTCGATAATTGTTCGATGTCGCGCAACTGGAAAACGATTCTAAAAGGTGGCTCGAGATCGGAGATTACGCCGTTGAGGATCTCGGATAGCTCGGTCTGCTTGTAGCGGTCCTCGGGCGAAGGCCCCCAGTCTTCGATTTCGCGGGGGATCAATTCCTCGCCGGTGTCGATTTCCTCGTCGATGGAAACCTGATTGGGGCGGCGCTTGCGCAGCTTCATGAGCGCCTGGTTGACGGCGATGCGCACGAGCCAGGTGTAGAAGCGGGAATTGCCCTGGAAGCCGTCGAGGTGCTCGTAGGCCTTCAGGAAAGCTTCTTGCATGACGTCTTCGGCGTCTTCTTTGTTTTGGGTGATGTTCTGGGCCAGGCGGAAAATTTTGCTCTCATAGCGGCCGACCAGAGTTTCGAAGGCGGAGATGTCGCCGGCCTTGGCCGCCGCGACGAGGACGGGCTCGTCTTCTTTAACGACCTGCGAGGGCAGGGGGGTGCGCGGTGGCGTGGGATTCGGCGCCGGATTCGTTTTGGATGCGCTCATGGGCAGATTGTGCCGGAGAAGAAGAGTAGCACAGGTTGGGTCACGCTGTGGCGCGGTGGGCTTGCCTTCGCTGCATGGGTGCTGGCGCGAATGCGGCAGTAGCCAGCGCGGAGGGTGACTTGACAAGGGGGCGGCGGGGCCGATATTCTGTGATTTACCGAACGAACGTTCGAACGAATTATTGACTTATGCCGAGAGCGTCTGCCAACCCGCGCGTGCCGCAAGAGAAGCTTCAGGCGATTCTGGGCCATGCCGCGCAGGTTTTCTGCGAGAAGGGCTACGAAGGCGCGTCGATCCGAGATATCAGCCGGTCGAGCGGAGTTTCGCTGGCCGGCCTCTACTACTACATCCAGAGCAAACAAGAGCTGCTCTACCTGATCCAAATCCACACATTCAAGACGATTCTGTCGCGGCTGGAGAAGCGGCTCGCGTGCGTTCGCAATCCGGCGGAGAAGCTGCACATCCTGGTGCACAATCATCTGGATTATTTTCTGCGGCACCCCATGGAGATGAAAGTTCTGGCGCATGAAGACGAGGCTCTGGGCGGGGCGTTCCGCAAGGAAGTTCTGGAGATCAAACGGCGCTACGTGGGAATCGCGCTGGGGATTTTCGAGGAAATGCGCGACGCAGGGGTAGCGCGACGCATGAATCCACGCGTCGCGGTGCTGTCGCTATTCGGCATGATGAACTGGACGTACACCTGGCACCGGGCGCAGGCGGACCCGCAGGCGGATTCGCTGGCGGAAGCCATCGCGGGAATTTTTCTGCACGGGGTGATGAACGGGCACGGTGAAATGCAGCCGAAGCGTGCGCGGCAGGCAACTGCCGCCTTGCGGGCACGGCGCGCACAGGCGGATAATCACTGAAATCGAATCGAGGAAATCATTCACGGAGGAAGGCATGGCCACGACGACGGCAGTAGAACAGAAAGAATTGATTCATTACGGAGTGCAAGAGGGAGTGGCGATCATCGAGATGGACGATCCGCCGGCGAATACCTACACGTACGAGATGATGCAGCAGATCGACACAGCGATTCTGAAGGCGCGGATGGATGAAAACGCGCACGTGATCGTGCTGCGCGGGAAGGGCGAGAAGTTTTTCTCGGCGGGCGCGAGCATTCCGATGCTGACGAAGGCTGACCCGACATTCAAATATTATTTCTGCCTGCACGCGAACGAGACGCTGTGCCGGTTGGAGCAGACGCCCAAGCTCGTGATTGCGGCGCTCAACGGGCACACGGTCGGCGGAGGGCTCGAAATCGCGCTGGCCTGCGACATCCGCATCGCGAAAAAAGAAGGCGGGAAGATTGGATTGCCGGAAGTGAATCTGGGCGTGCTGCCGGGTACGGGCGGAACGCAGCGGATGCTGCGAGTGGTGGGGCGCGCGCGGGCGATGGAATTGATGACCACCGGCCGCACGTTCAGCTTCGAGGAAGCGCTCGAATTCGGGCTGATTCATTACATTTACGAGCGCGAGAATTTTTGGGACGAAGTGATGTCTTATGCCAAACAGTTCTGCCCGCCGAACAAGGCTTCGCGCGCGGTGGGACGCATCAAGCGCGCCATCGTGACCGGCGCGGAAGTCGGGTTCGGCGAAGCGCTGGGGATCGAGCGCGAGCTGCAGCAACTCCTGTTCACGAGTGAGGACGCCAAGGAAGGTTTGAAAGCCTACGTGGAGAAGAGGCAGCCGGAATTCAAAGGCAAGTAATTCATCGAGGCTCAAGCGGGACACAAAGGACTGCATGCGCACATTGCCTGATTATCTTCGCAAAGGAATGAGAATGATTCTGGTGGGCGCCAATCCCGGCGACCGCTCGGCGCGCGTGGGGCACTACTACGCGGGGCGCGGCAACCAGTTCTGGCCGATGATGTACGAATCGGGAGTGATTCCGGAGCCGCTGAGCTACGAAGATGACCGGCGCATCCTGGAGTTCGGCATCGGGATGACCGATTTGGTGAAGCGGCCGACGCGCGGCGTGGAGGAAATCGAGCGCGGAGAATTTTCCGAAGGCCGCGTGCTGCTGGCGCAGAAGCTGGAAGATCTGCGGCCGCGCGTAATCGCCTTCAACGGCAAGATGGTTTACGAAAAATTTACCGGACGGCCGTGCAAGCTGGGTTTGCAGAAGGAAAAGCTGTATGGGGCCATCGTCTTCGTGCTGCCTTCGACGAGCGGAGCCAATGCCGGAACCGACCGCGGAGTGAAAACCAGGTACTTCAAGAAACTTGCCGCGCTGTTGAAGAGCCTGCGGGACTAGAAAGGCGGAATCTTATGGCCACGAGCCAACAACCTGCCGCAAATCAATTTGTGCTGGAAGAACGCGCGGGAGCGGTTCTGACGCTGCGCTTGAACCGGCCGGAGAAGCTGAACGCGCTGAATGTGGAGCTGGGGCGGGCGCTGGTCCACGCGCTGATCAATGCTGGCGAGAATAAGGAAGTGCGCGCGGTGGTGCTGACCGGAGCAGGGCGGGCGTTCTGCGCGGGCGGAGACGTGGAGGTGCTACTCGATTTGCGCAAACGAAACGCGGCGCACGAACTCGAGAGCCTGCTGGTGGCGGGGAAGGAAATTTGCCTGGCGATCGCGTCGATGCCGAAACCGGTGGTCGCGGCCGTGAACGGGCCGGCGGCGGGCGGCGGGATGAATTTGGCGCTGGCGTGCGACATGCGCATCGCGTCGGATCAGGCGAAGTTCGCGGAATCGTTTGCGAATCTGGGATTGTATCCGGATTTCGGCGGGACGTATTTTCTGCCTCGAATCGTGGGACGCGGGCGCGCGGCGGAGCTTTTTTGGACCGCGGAAATGCTGACGGCGGAGGACGCGTTCCGGATGGGAATTGTGAGCAGAGTGGTGCCGGCGGCGCAGCTCGAAGACGAAACGAAAAAACTTGCGGAGCGGCTGGCGGCCGCGCCGATTCTGCCGCTGCGAGATTCGAAGCACGCGATGACCGGCCACGACCGCGCCGCGCTGATGACCGCGCTGGACGAAGAAATACGGCTGCAGATTCATTGCTTTCAATCGGAAGATTGTCTCGAAGGGCTTAACGCGTTTTTTGAGAAGCGCAAACCGAATTTCCGCGGGCGTTAGGGAATCGTACAGGCCAGGGAGGAGTTCATAATGTCTGCAACACGCATTGCTACGTTTGACGATTGGGTCGATTTGTTTCGCGTGTGGCGCAACGATATCGGCGTGAACTATCCGGAGATCGACAGCTATCATTTCGAGGCGAAGTTCGGGCCCACGCGGTCGAACGAGATTGAGTTTGGCGCGTTCAAGGGGCGGCCGAAATGGCGGCGCGTGCTGGAAATTCCGGACCAGCGCATTCGCGACGGGCTGATGAATTTAATTATTTATCAGGGCGACACTGAATTTGCTTCGGTGGAGCAGCAGCGGCGGCTATTCGAGAAATCGCCGAGCGAGCACGACCGCAAATCGCTGTGCCGCGTGGTGACCGAAGAAATGCGGCACGGCTGGCAGATGTGCCACCTGCTGATCAATCACTTCGGCTACAGCGGCAAGGTGGAAGCGCAGAAAATGCTGGAGCGGCGCGCGTTTGAATCGAAGCGGCTGCTGGGCGCGTTCAACCAGATCGTGGCCAACTGGCTGGATTTTTTCACCTACACGGATTTCGTGGACCGCGACGGAAAATTTCAGCTGACCATGCTGAGCTATTCGGGATTCGAGCCGCTGGCGCAATCCATGAACCCGATGCTGCGCGAGGAATCGTTTCACCTGGGCACCGGGCATGACGGGCTGAAGCGGATTGTGAAGGCGGGCGTGGTGCCGCTGGGCATCGTGCAGAAATACGTCAATAAGTGGATTCCGGTGAGCTACGACCTTTTTGGCGTGGACCAGTCGAGCTCGGCGCACTGGTTTTACGTCTGGGGATTGAAAGGACGCTACGACGAAGCGCAGACGCAGCAGGAAGTGGATCTCGGGCACATGAACGAGCACAACCGGCAGCTTTACTTTCTGGAATGCGAGAAGCTGATCGAGCAGATCAACAGGCACGTCCCGGCGGGGCAGACGCCGCTGTATGTGCCGGACATGAAATTCAACCGGCACATCGGCGAATTCGCGGACCAGCCGTACAGCGTGACGGGCGAGCTGCTTTCGCCCGAAAAATATGCGGAGCATTGCAAGGAAACGCTGCCGCAACCGGAAGACATCAAACTCGTGAGCGAGATTCAGGACGACGAGCCGCAGTGGGTGGCGCCGAAGGGGAGCATGGAATAGCCGTAGCGTTCGCAGCAGCAGGAGATTTCGGATACTGATGGCCGAGGACCTGTACGCCAACCTGGAAATCACGCCGCGCGAGGTGAAGGAGCTGCTCGCGCAGGGCAAGAAGTTTTTGTTCGTGGACGTGCGCGAGCCGTGGGAGTTTGACGCTTCGCGCATCGAAGGCGCGACGCTCGTTCCGCTGCGCGAAATTCCGGCGCATTTGGCGCAGTTCGAACAGGCGGAAGAGGTGGTGCTGCTATGCCACCACGGAATGCGCAGCCTGGATGCGGCGGCCTGGCTGCGTTCGCAGGGCGTCGCGGGCGCGCGGTCGATGGCGGGCGGAATCGACCGCTGGTCCGAGGAAATCGATCCGAGCGTGCCGAGGTATTGATGAGCGCGAAAAAAGCGGCAGCGAAACCGGCGAAGGAACCGGCGAGGTGGGCGGCGAAAGCGGGAAAAGAAGTTCAATTCCTGCACAAGCCCTCGTGCACCACTTGCCGGAAAGCGCGCGCGTACATGGAAAATCGCGGATTGGGGCTGCATTTTCGGGATCTGGGGAAGGAGCGCTTGAGCGCCGCGGAGCTCGAGAAGCTGATCGGCGATCGCGACCACAAGCAATTTCTGAATCCGCGCAACGAGCTCTACCGGCAGAAGAATATGAAGGAGCATCCGCCATCGCGGAAAGACGCGATTCGCATGATGGCGGGGGAACCGAATTTAATCCGGCGGCCGGTAATTCTAGACGGAGGGCGCGTGGTGCTGGGATTCGATCAGGAAGCAATCGATAATTTGTAGTTCGGCGGTCCGCGCGGTTTTCATCGTCGTGTGTCCCGGGGGAATTTAAGTTTGCCGCCCATCATTGATATTCACATCCACGTCCAGCCGCACGAAATGGTGAAGCCGGAGGCCCGCGAAATGATGATGCGCGGGCGCGGCGATTTCCGCGACATCCTGAAGTATGAGACGAGCCCGAAAGATTTCCTGAAATTTCTGGACGAGGCGGAGATCGAGCGGGCCGGGATCATCAATTATGTCAGCCCGGACGTAATCGGGTTTACGCCGGAAGTGAATGATTGGGCGGCGAAATATTGCTCGGCCGATCCGCGGAGGCTGCTGGCGTTCGGCTCGGTGCATCCGAAGTATGTATTCGATGCGGCGGCGGAAGTCGAGCGGCTGAAGAAAATCGGGATACGCGGGCTGAAAGTGCATCCTTCGCACCAACTGTTTGCGCCGAACGAGTACAGGAGCGGGCTGGGCCCGCTGCGCGCGATGTACGAGCGGGCGCAGGCGCTGGGGCTGCCGGTGATGATTCACACGGGGACTTCAATATTTCCAGGCGCAAGGAACGTTTACGCGCAGCCCATGCTGGCGGACGACGTGAGCGTGGATTTCCCGGAACTGGTGGTGATTCTGGCGCACGGCGGGCGTCCGCTGTGGATGAACGAGGCGTTTTTTCTCGTGCGGCGGCACAAGAACATGTATATGGATATTTCGGGAATTCCTCCGCACCGGCTGATGGAACATTTTCCGCGCATCGAAGAAATCGCGGACAAAGTGCTGTTTGGGACGGATTGGCCGGGGCCGGGAGTTCCCGGCGTGCGGGGCAACATCGAGAAGTTTCGCGCGCTGCCGATTTCTCCGGCGGCGCAACAGAAGATTCTGTACGACAATGCGGCGCGCCTTTTTCCGGTGCAGGCCTAGGACGAACGACGGATGACCGAGATCAAAACAATTGGAGTGATTGGCGCGGGCGCGATGGGGCGCGGGATCGCGTACGCGGCCGCTCTGGGCGGCTACCGCACGGTGCTCGAGGACGTTATGCCGGAGATGCTGGAGCAAGGTGTGGCCTACATCGCGGAGGCGCTCGAAGAAGGCGTGGGACGCGGGAAAGTGACGCCGGAACAGAAGTCCAAAGCGCTTGAGAACCTAACGACGTCGCGGTCGGTGGAGGATGTTTGCCGCGAAGCGGAGCTGCTGATCGAAGCGGTGCCAGAAGAAATGGAAGTGAAGCTCGAGATTTTCACGATATTCGACAAATTCGCGAAACCCGGCGCGATTCTGGCGAGCAACACGTCGTCGCTTTCGATTACGGAAATGGCCACGATTACGTTTCGAACGGAAAATTGCATCGGCATGCACTTTTTTAATCCGGTGCCGAAGATGAAGCTGCTCGAAATCGTGCGCGCTTTAGAGACTTCCGAAGCGACGGTGCAGGCGTGCGTGGAAGTGGGCCGGCGCATGGGGAAAGAAGTGGTGGTGATACGCGAATCGCCGGGATTCATCACCAGCCGCATCAACGCGCTGATCGGCAACGAGGCGTTTTACATGTTGCAGGAGGGCGTTGCCTCGGCCGAAGACATCGATAAGGCTTTGAAGCTGGGGCTGAACCATCCGATGGGGCCATTCGAGCTAGTAGATCTCGTGGGCCTGGACGTGCGGCTGAATATTTTGGAATATCTGCACAAAACGCTGGGCGAAAAATACCGGCCGTGCCCGCTGCTGGCGCAGTACGTCAAGGCGGGGCGCGTCGGGCGCAAAGCGGGCCGCGGCGTGTATGATTATGGCCCAGAGGCGAAGAAATAGTTTCGGGCCGCGCGGAGGCCCAGGGGATTTTTCAATGAAGCTCGCCGATCGCATTGAAATCATTCAGGGCGACCTGACGGAGATGGACACGGACGCGATCGTGAACGCGGCGAACAATGATTTGCAGCTCGGCGGAGGAGTGGCGGGAGCGATCCGGCGCAAAGGCGGGCCCGAAATTCAGAAAGAGTGCGACGACGTGGGACCGGTGCCGGTGGGCGGCGCGGCCATCACCAGCGGCGGAAACCTGAAGGCGCGTTACGTGGTGCATGCGGCCAGCATGCAGCTGGGAGGAAAAACTTCGGCGCTTTCGCTGCGGAGTTCGACGGCGCATTCTTTGCGGATTGCGGCGCAAAAAGGGCTGAAGACGATTGCGTTTCCGGCGGTGGGCACGGGCATTGCGGGTTTTCCGCTGCGCGAGTGCGCGGAGATCATGCTGCGCGAGGTGGTGAAACATTTTGAAGGGCCCACGTCGCTCGAGAAAATCTACTTCGTGCTGTTCGACGCGGAGGCGTTGGGCGTTTTCACCAGCGCCTGGACGGAAATGCGGGCCAAGGGCGCAGCGGCGTCGTGAGCGAGGAGATGGTCGAGAAGGTGCGGCACGAACTCGCGCGCTACGAGCATCCGCTTTTTGATTTCGAAGCGCGGCCGGGGGCGGATGGGGTGGAGGTGGAAATCCGTTACAAGACTGCCAACGCCGACGTGCACAAGTACACGTTTCAACTTCGACCGCGTGAAATCGAACACGCGCAATTCCCCTGGACCTTTCAGAAGCAGCTTTACGATTGCCTGCACGACTACATCATCGAGATGTTTATCCGCAATCCGCAGCGCGTGAACTGATGCGCGCGCGTTCCGAGCCCACGCCGCTCGCGCTGATCCTCGCTAAGCAAATCCAGTCGCAGGGCCCCATTACTTTCGCGGAATTCATGGAAGCCTGCCTGTACCATCCGGAATTCGGGTATTACACGAAACCAGAGCAGCCGGCGCGACGCGATTATTTCACCAGCGTGGACGCGAGCCCGATATTTGGGCGGCTGCTCGGGAGGCAGTTTCACGAAATGTGGACGCTGCTCGGGCGGCCGAATCCGTTTGTTCTGGCCGAAGCGGGAGCGGGGACTGGAGCGCTCGCGAAGCAGATTCTGGACTTCGCGGCGGAATCGTTGCCGGAGTTTTACGCTGCGCTTGAATTCGCCGCCGTGGAGCGCTCTGCGGCTCGCCGGGAGATGCAATCGAAGCTGCTCGGGGCGCACATCGCGCGGGGCAAATTTACGGCTTCGAGCGAATTGCCGAGCGAGATTACGGACGGCTGCATATTTTCAAATGAATTGATGGATGCCTTTCCGGTGCACCGCGTGGTGCGCGAGGGAGGCGAACTCCGCGAAATATACGTGGGGCTGGGCAAGGATGGATTGTGCGGCCAGAATGGAACGCCATCAACTCCCGCGCTCGGTGCATATTTCGCGGAGGAGCAAGTGACGCTGCAGGACGAGCAGCAGGCGGAAGTAAATCTGGCGGCCTGCGAGTGGATTATGGAAGCGGCGCAAAAGCTGCGGCAGGGATTCGTGTTGAGCATTGATTACGGGCATGAAGCGAGCGAACTCTACGACGAGCGGCACATGCGCGGAACGCTTCTGGCCTACGAACGCCACCGCGCGAGCGAGGATTTCTTTCGCGCGCCGGGCGAGCAGGACTTGACGGCACATGTGAATTTTACCGCGCTCGACCGATGCGGACGCCGCGGCGGGCTCGCGCGAACGGGGCTCACCTCGCAGAGTAACTTTTTGCTGGCGCTCGCACGGCACAGCGATTTCGCCGACTTGCAGTCCGACGGTATGAGCGAGGCGGAACAAACTCGCGCGCGGCTTCTCTTCAAGACACTCATTCATCCCGAAGGAATGGGCGAGACGTTTCAGGTGCTAATACAGCACAAGGGAATTGAGGAACCGCACCTGGCGGGATTCGAGCCGCTTTGATTCATCCGCACAAACGAATTTAATTCGCGGAAGGGCGCTTCTTGAGGACGGGCTTGTCTCCCGGATCGGAAGGCGCGGCTGCGGCGGGTGAAGCGGCGGCGGGTGCGGCGCTTTTTCCGGCGGGAAGCGCGTCGGCGGCAGCGTCACCTGTGTACGGCCGCTGCAGGAATTTCCCCGCTTCTTGTTGTGCTCCCGCGGTGTCGTCGCCCAGGTGCTGCGCGAGGCTGTATTCGTTCACGGCGCGTTCGCGCTGGCCCAGCAAATCGTAGATTTTTCCGATGTAGATGTGGCTCCAGACTTCAATCCACTTGGGGTCGTTGTCTCCGCCGAGGGCGGCGCGAAAAGCGTTGGCGGCGGACTGATAATTCTTCTGGTTGAACATGGCTTCGCCCATGCGGAAATGCGCGAGCGAATTGGAGGACTGAAGATCGAGGGCGTGCTGGTACTCCTGAATGGCCTCGTAATATTTGCCGTCCTCGGCCATGGACTCGCCGCGCGCGATGAAGGCGCGAATGCGCAGCCGGGCGCTGGATTTGAGCATGTTGTTGTTGGGATCGATGATGACGCCGTTGGGCTTGGGACGGCCGAAGGTATCGATCTCGAATTGCTGGGTCGTGCCGGTGACCATAATTTTCTTGAATTCGGGATTGCCCTCGGTATCCACGCGGAGTTCGATGGGCATGCGGAAAGTGTCCAGATCCTGGTGGATGCGGCCCACGACTTTGAAGCCTTTTCGGGTGCGATAGACGATGAATTCGATCTTGAATTCCGGGATGCCGGTGGAATTCACCCACTGGGAGAAGAAGGATACGAGATTGACGGGAGGCTCGCCCTTTTTGGGAGGCGGAATTCGGGCCTCGGCCATTCTCTCGAATTCGGCGATGGTGGCGTTCTTTCCCTGGTACTTTTTGTAGAAATCGTGCAGCAGGGCGGTGAAGGCGTCGTCGCCGAGTTCCGTGCGGAGCATGTGAAAAACCAAAGCACCCTTGTCCGCCACGACGGAGCGATATTCGTTGGAGAAAGTTTGCAAGCGGTCGGCCTGCGAAATCGGCGCGAGATCTTCGTACATGAGCGAGCCGACGGCGAAATCCTCGAGGGCCTTGTGGAGTCCGGCGCTGCCGTCGTTCTGCTCCGCGTACATCGCTTCGGCGTAGCGCGAAAGGCCGCCGGTGAGCCAAACATCGGCGGGAGTGGCGGGAAGGACGCGGTCGCCCCACCATTGTTGCGCGGCTAATTGCGAGAGCAAGCGCTCGTTGGGCTTGGTGGCTCCCCACTCACGCGCGCTGATCAGAATTAATCCGGGCGCGGAGAATCCGGTCAAAGAGCCGTCGGGCATTTGCGCGATGGTGAAGGGCGGCGGGCCCTGCTCCTGGAGCTGTCCGAAGGCGTCGGAATAATAGAGCGCGATGTGCGCGAGCGAATTGGCATAGCCCGCCGCGGTGGGAGCCTGCGCGGGAGGCGCAAAAACGGAAACGGTGAAGCCTTCGGTCTGCACCGGGTTGAGTTGCAGCGGCCCGGCGACAAACGAGCCGTTGGGCGCGGGCTGGTCGCAATGGAAAACGAAAGAGGCCTGGCCGAGGCCCTTGCCGATGGCGGGTTGTTCCGTGGGCGCGTCCGCTTTGCCGGTGCCGGTGACGTACATATTATCGGGGACGATGATTTTGAAGGTACCGGTGTAGCGATTCGCGGGATAGTTGGTCAGCGGAAACCAGCGGGCGGGAAGCAATAGATAGGCCGAGGTTTTGTCGATGGAAGCGAAGCGCACGCCTCTGGTGGGGCTGTCGTCTTCGCTCGAAATCGGCCCGGTGTAATCGAACTCGAGCGTGACCGGCTTTCCCGGCGCCACGACATCGGGAAGGCCGACGCTGAGCAAGAGCGGATAATTCCTGTCGCGCTCGAATTCCAAGGGCCTTCCGCCGGGCAGGCGGACGGAATTCAATTTCAAGTCCTGGTGAAGTTCGACGACCACGGTGCGGGAAACCTGGCTGGCGATGAAATCCACGCGAGCCAGGGCCGAGATGGTTTGGTCTTCGGGATGGAGCAGGACTTCCACTTCGTAATGATCGGCGCGAAAGGGAAAGCCGTGCGGCGTCTGCGCCGAGGCTCGAGCCACGGCCAGAAGCGAGAGAAGCAGCACGCTGAGCAGCCGGTAGAATTTGAACAAGAATAGCCCTCTTTTGAGAAAGCCAACCGTCTTCAACTACTTAAGATACAGGGGAAGCGCCCGCAGTTGCCCGTGCAAAAGGTTACAACATCCGCGCGAAAATGTCCGCAGCGCGCTCGATGGCGCCGCCGGGGCCGAGCTTGGCGCGTACCTCGGCGAGGCCGGACTTCATTTCGTCGCGCGCCGCGGGGGGATCGAGGAGGCGGCGTACTTCGGTCTCGACCGCTGCCGGCGTGAAGTCGTCCTGGATCAGCTCGGGCACGACGCGCCTTCCGGCGATGAGATTGACCATGCTGAAAAAAGGCGTGCGAACCATGCGGCGAAGTATGAAAGCGCTGGTCGGAGTGACACGGTAAATCACTACCATGGGCGTTCCGAGGAGCGCGGCTTCGATGGTGGCGGTCCCGCTGGCGACGATGGCGCAATCGGCGGCGGCGAGCGCGTCGTAGGTGGCGCCTTCGACGCGGCGTATTTCGATTGTGGGCTGCGCGTAGCGGGCAAAGAATTCGGCGGAGAGGCCCGGCGCTTTGGCGTGAACGAATTGCACGTTTGCGGATTTTGCCAGGCGCTCGCAGGCCTGGATCACGCGCGGGTAATTTTGCGCGATTTCGTTGGGGCGGCTGCCGGGCAGGATGGTGACGATAGGACGGCCGGGATCCAGATTATGCCTGGCGATAAATTCGGCGCGGGTCATGGTCGGCTTTACGACGTCCACCAGAGGATGACCGACGAAATCGACCGGGACGCCCGCATCGCGGTAGATTTTTTCTTCGAAGGGAAAGATTACGACCATGCGCGCGACGCGTCGCTTGACGATGCGGACGCGTCCCGCGCGCCAGGCCCATACTTGCGGCCCGATGAAATAGCCGACGGGGACGCCGATTTGTTTCAGGCGGCGCGCGACTCCGAGGTGAGTGCCGGGCGAGTCCACCAGAATCGCGAGAGCGGCGTTGCGGCGCTGGGCCTCGCGTTTTAAGCGATTCTGTACGGCAATCACCGCGGGAATTTTGTGAAGCACTTCGGCGATGCCGACTACCGCGACTTCGTGGTAATCGGCGACGAGTTCGACGCCCGCGGCGGCCATGCGCGGCCCGCCCATGCCGAAAAATTTCGCGCTGGTGCGCTCGCGCAATGCGGTGGCGAGGCGCGCGGCGTACATATCGCTGGAGGCTTCGCCGGCGGAAATCAGAATCTGCTTTTCGGTCATGGATGGCGGCGCGGACGCACGCTAATCATTGGCGGGCAAGGGCTGCGGAAAGCCGGGAGCTCCGGCGCCCGAGAGGTGCACGGCCAGCTCCTGCTCTTTGTACTGCAGCTCGTAGAGGCGATAGTAAATTCCGCGCAAGGCGAGAAGCTCCTGGTGCGAGCCTTGTTCGCGCAAGCGGCCCTTGTGGAACACGAGGATGCGATTCGCGTGCTGAATGGTGCTCAGGCGATGGGCGATGACGACGGCGGTGCGGCCCTGGAGCAAGCGATTCAGCGCTTGGCGGATGAGGAGTTCGGTTTTCGTGTCCACGCTGGAAGTGGCTTCATCGAGGATCAGGAACTTCGGATTGTGCGCCAGGGCGCGGGCGAAACTTACGAGTTGGCGCTGGCCGACGGAGAGAGTGGATCCGCGTTCGGTGACCGGTGTTTCGACGCCCTGCGGCTGCGACTCGAGAAAATCGCCGAGGCCGACTTCGCGTAGCGCGCGCTCGGTGGCGGCGCGGTTTA
>Ga0302180_10001626_pt1 | contig 17951 bp, 15 predicted proteins | sample I_Palsa_E3_2_FD_200575 | JGI IMG/M metagenome (GOLD analysis project Ga0302180, IMG submission 200575) | Peat permafrost microbial communities from Stordalen Mire near Abisko, Sweden - I_Palsa_E3_2 | ecosystem: Environmental > Terrestrial > Soil > Palsa > Peat permafrost | place: Sweden... | reverse complement strand
AAAGAGGGAGAGCAGCCTTCGCTCATGTCTCTCCGCATCCTCGCGGTCAAGGTGGCCGAGCATACGGTAAGGGTCGATTATGCCACCAGCGGCGCGATGCCGGCGGACGGAGCGGACCTGATTGCGGTGCTTGCGGATGATTCGGACCGATCGAGCGTACTTCGTGGGGAGAACTCCGGCCGGACCCTGGCGCACGTGGCTGTCGCCCGGTCCCTGGTCCGCGTGGCAAAAGTGCAGGCTGCGGGCGAGCATTCGGTGGAGATGAAGCTACCCGCTTCGTTTCAGCCGGCACAAAACCATCACGTTATCTTGTTTGCGCAAATGCCGGGAAATGGCCGCGTACTGGGGGTGGATACAAAGCCGCTCTAACGCAGCACCGCCATCTGTTTCAAGAACCCGTCAAACGAGCGCTGCGACCCCGCATGGCGACCGTCTGGTGAGCGTCGAGCGATTCACGAAAACACTTCGCCATCCGCTGATTAGAGCCGAACGGACGTCGAAAGGTTACAGGTGAAGCCGCTTGCTCACGACAGCTCTGTTGATGCGTCCAATTTCCCAGACTTCCGCGGATCGCGGATCTTCTATAAACTCACTTCATTGAGCAAAATAGTGTTTTCAGCAAAGATAAATGTGTCCAATTGTCCCATTCTAGTTTTAAACCGCTGAAGAAAGTCGGTCCCGCCGACCTTGTCTCGAACTCGGACGAAATTGCTCGGGGTGTGATCGGCTGGTCCAGCCTGTTTTTTGCGCTTCTACAAAGCATTTGCACGTTCTTTCTTGCCCTCAGTGGGCTTCGCTTCTTTATCGGCGTAGGTTCACTGGCAATGAGTGCCAGCATCCCAGAGGTATTGGACAAATTCCACGCGGACTGGATCCGAATACCGATGATGGCGCTTGCCCTGCTGGGATCATTATTAAACCTGGCGCTTCTCATGCAAGTTCGCGCTCTTCGCAACCGTCCCGCTTCGCAATGGCGCCAACAGCCGTTGAGTCTGCATAAGATTCGGATGGAACGTGTCCAATGGATCCTGTCTCTCGCTACGCTTCTTCTTATCGGAATTGAAGAATATTTTCATTTCAGCCAATTCCACAAAGCTTAGAAGTCTAGAGTCGCTCTTATGGATCAAGGATGCAGTCGCTCCCCGCCCGGTAATTGGCTGTAGCGCGTTGTTGATTCCGCTCGCTACTGTAGGATCGGGATCGCGTTTACGCTAACAGAAGCGGAATAATGACTCCCGTGCCCAGGGCGAAGAACCATAGAGCAGGCGCTGGTGTTCCGACAGGACGGAGACGCCGAAGTTCCCTGGCGCTCATCCTCGGATCGAGCATATGTTTGGTGGTGTAAGCTCGCTCCAGGATATAGAACAAAGAACCGGTGCAAGCGCCATAGATAAGATGGCCCAGGAGCGAAGGAAGCAAAATAGAAGCGGCACTTATTCTCCAATCAATCTCACCGGTAAGTATCAGAGGGAGTAATGTTAAAGGTCCCACATACCACCAGATCAGTCCGAACACCCAGCCCCATGAACCGGCCATGGCAAGGTTTGATGCCTCATCCCGGAACAGTACACCGTAACTCATTCCGATGAAGGTGCTGACGAGTAGATGAACCAGAAGGCCGCTCGAGGTCGACAATTGAGTGGCCACGCCAGCCACACTTGACAACACGTGCGCAGCGAACATGAACGGGCCGGAGACTAGCCCTCCAGCGAATCCGGCCAGAGCGCCCCACTGAAGAGAGCGGAAGAGGCGGAATCCGGGACCGTCCGGCTCCCGGTTGAGTGGATCGGATTCAATGAACAGCCGTATCCACGCGCGATCAAACGTTGCGTAGATTATGCCCAGAATGAGTCCATAGAGGATATAACCCACAAGTGCTCCGAACAACCCAGTCGCTGCATCCATGGACCAGTTCAATGGCATCCGCTGTAGCAGCGGAAAGAGTGTGAGCGGCCCCGCGAACCAGCAAAAAAAAGTATAGCCGAGGCCCCACCCCATGCAGGAGCCGTAGCCGCGAACATCGCGTTGGAAGAGCAGGCCGAAGGTTGCTCCGATCAGAAAGGCAACGGAGAATTGTAGGATGACCCTGATGAACTGCGAATGGATACCGCCTAAGCCGGCGATCAACGGGAAAAATCCTCCTTGCCACATCCAGTGCCCGAAGATCAGGCCACTGACCGCGCCCGCCAGACCGCCGGCAACGATCGCCCTGCTGCGGTGAAACGGCCGCCGCGAGCTATCAGGCAAAACTCCTCCGCGAATACCCAGAGCAAGTCCGACTGGCGCCCCGAGGCAGACTAGATAGGCAGCTAATTCAGGAAAGCGACCGCGAGCGTCGTTCAACATGACATTTGAATCGTGCGTGCCGAGTTTCAGCATACTCGCGGTCAGCGCTAGAAACCAGAAGAGGAGAGCGCTGCTTAGCCCCCAGAACAATCCGGCTCCAGCGCTTGAGGATTGTTTGGAGAAGACCAACCCGAAGATAAGTCCAAAGCCTGCGCCAAGCAGACTGCCACTCAAAAGAGAAGAGTGAAGGACAGCGGCTTGAAGTAGTCCGCCGGCAATCCCGAACAGAAGCCCCAAACCTACGTCGTTCCACACCCGGCGAGAGGCAGGCGTCTTGTTAAGGTCTCCGGCCAACAGCTGCAACATAAGCGTCCTTTTCTCCAAGCTCGATTGTTTGAATGATGTCGCGAGGGAAAAACAGCTCGAGCGTCCACGCAATGAGTACACGGATCTTGCGCTCGAGTCCAGGAAGTTTGGAGACGTAGATCCCTCTCCATATCAACCAGGCGAGAAGGCCGGAAAAGCGCAACGAGCGTGTGGGCGCGAACGGGAGTGTCAATTCCGCACACGCGGTTTGGTGACCAACTACGCATAGGGCTCCCAGCGATCTAAAATGAAAATTATTTGTGGGCTTGCCCTTCAAGGTCGCGCAGATATTCCTGGCGATGGTTGCCGCCTCACGGAGTGCAAATTGCGCGGTGGGAGGACAAGGTTTGTTGGTTTCGCTGTCTATCACCCCAGCACAGTCTCCAAGTGCCCAGACGGTCAAATGCCCCGGAACTGCAAGGGTGCTGTCTACGGTGATTGCCCCGCGAGAGTTGGTTGGGAGATCAAGACATTTGATAAGAGGATTGGGAGCAGTTCCCGCAGTCCATACCAGTGTTTCTGCTGAAATCTGACCGTCACTTAGAAAAACCAGACCTGGTTGAGCATCGACCAGGCGTGTACCCAAGCGGAAGGCCACGCCGCGTTCTTTCATCTTTTCAAGCGCGTAGGCTGCCAGTGTTTCGCTGAGCTCTGGCAGGATACGGTCCCGCGAATGAACCAGGGTTACACAAAGCTCTTCGATGTTCAGGTTGCGATAATCGGGGAAAATGCCGTGGGCAAAATCATTCAACGCTCCGGCTAATTCCACACCCGCAAAGCCGCCCCCCGCGATTACGAAGGTGAGAAGTTGCCTTCGAATAGCAGGGTCTGGTTCTCGATCTGCCCGTTCGAACATTTCAATCACGTGATTCCTGATACGGATGGCATCCAGCAGAGTCTTGAAGTCGAAGGCCAGCCTTTCCACATTCTTGAGACCGAGATAGTTGGAGACGGCGCCCAAAGCAAAGATCACGTGATCGTATTCAAGTTCGCGGGCCTCTGTCCCCGCTCCATCAAGCAGGATGAGTTTTCTTCCAAAATCCACGCTGCTGACTCGCCCGCGCACAAAATGCGTCCGGTGAAGGCTGCTCCGCAACGGCACGCTGATATGACTCGGCTCGAGACTGCTGCCCGCGACCTCGGCAAGCATGGGAGTGAACAACAGTGCATTGGTGTCGCTCACAAGAGTGATGAAGGCTGAACTGCCCAGTTCTTCTTCGAGACACTCCGCAGCCTTCATTCCCCCAAATCCGCCGCCTAGTATCACAATACGGCTCAGGTTGGTGGAGGGCGTCAACGCCGGCAGGGTTTCCGGGCCGAACCGAATCGTTACAATCTCACTGAGCGTCTTAAGAATGGCGCCGAGCAAGGCCCCGAAGAGTATCCATCCGACCAGGGGAGCAAAATGCGTCTGCATCCCCACCGCGTCCCAAGCCATTCGATTGCCTGAAAGCACCGGAAGCAAGATCACGCTGGCAATTCCCCAGAGTGGGATCCCCAGCGAGGCTGCGGCCGTAATACTGTCTGCGTAAGAACCTCGCGCAGGAGGAACGCAGGCTGCATACATTGACCCTGCGGCGATGGCCACCACAAATTCAAGCCGGCCGCTGGTGCTAAGGAACAACAGGGGTGTCGCGGCGGCTGAACCCGATAGAGCCCCGAGGAGCGCTCTTCGAACAAATCTGTTCATTCGCTGACAGTCCTCACACAATCGAAGTCTTATGCTCAAGAAGTCCTGGAGACTCCCTCGCGGGTCATGGTGGAGCGAGGAATTGCATCTCGCGCTCGAGAGCGTGAGGCGTTACGCCCGTGCCGTGATCCTTAGAGTAGTTAGGCGGCAAAAGGTTACACGGCGTGTGCTAACGTATTTCCATCATCGGAATTGGTGTTGCTCATGCCTCCCCAGATTTCCGAGCACCGGATTCGCTAAGGGATTGTCTCAGTCATAGGCTCCCATCAACTGTCCTGCGCGTGAGTTGTGTGATTTCTGTTGACGCTAAGCACGAACGGTGCTCTCGCTGGCACCTCTCGTTCTTCTTGGAATAGAAGAGCGCCTGCATTTCCACCTCCATCAGTCGCTCTTATCGAGCGGCAGGAGTTCCTGATCGAGGCGGGCATGCAGACGCTTGCTGAAACCGACAGGAAGTTCAAAGACCTGGTCGTCCGCTGTAAGGATCAGGATATTGCGAGTGGAATCCAGGATGGCCGAGCAGATTTCGCAGTGGTCAAGATGCTGCTGAACAAGTTCTCGCACAGCTAAAGACAATGTGTCGTCTAAATACCCGGAGATGCAATCCCAAACATGTTTGCACTCTATAACCATGGAAGCCATCTCCTCTTTGGGTTTACCTTGCCCAGCAGGGGCGCCAACTGCTTCTGCAGCATCATGCGCGCGCGGTGCAAACGTACCTTTACATTGCCGACAGAAATGCCGAGGGCGGCCGCAGTTTCAACAACATTCAACCCCTCCACATCACGCAATTGGAAGACTTCGCGGTAAATGGCGGGTAGGCTGGTAATCGCGTTTTGCAGCATTTGGCGCACCTCTTTACGCTCTAAAGCCTCGGAAGGAACCTCCCGCCAATCCCGCAAAAGGGCTGGAGTCGTGTGGCCGCCCTCTTCTGTTATATCGTCGATCGATTCCATTCGCAGCGTTCCCTCGCGCCGCAGGCGGCTCCGCGCTTCGTTCAGGGCGATCCCTATCAGCCAAGTGCTGAATTTCGCCTCCGCGCGGAAGCTCGCAAGATGGTAGAACGCTTTCAGGAATGCCTCCTGGGCAACGTCCTCCGCATCGGCCTCGTTCTTCAGGCATGACAAAGCCATCATGTACACACTGCGCTCATAAGGCCGAATGAGTTCGTGATAGAGTTGCTTGTCTCCGGCCAGAATGGAAGCGATCATCTGCGCCTCGTCGCGGCATTCGGAAGTACCCGCCATGGATTTTAGACCTGCACTTCCAGACGCCTGGCGACCAGCGCATCTAACGAGAACAACCCCGCCCCCAGGATAACCACCATCAACGATGCAAAAAGAAAGGTGTAGGGATCTGCGACATAAAACTTTCCAGGATCAGAGAAGATGGACACCAGTGCTTCATGATCCGCGGTCCAATAGGCGACCAGCATGTTGAAAGCCAGCAACAGTCCGGTGAAGCGGGAGGCAAAGCCAATGATGAGAAGCAAGCCACCGAAGAATTCAAGACCAGCTACGAAGTAGGCATTGAATGCAGGAAAAGGGATGTTAAGGCTGGTGAAGAAGCCAATAATCTTTCCAATGTGGTGCATCTTACCCCAGCCTGTTTGAACGAATTGCCAGCCCCAATAGAGCCGTACAGCGAGCAGAAACGGCGACCTTAGATAAGAGATCTTCTCTGCGGCGAGCGAGTAGTAGTGGAGAAACGGTTTCATGTTGCCTCTTTCTTTCGCTTCAACAGGAGCTCAGAGCCGAATCAGGGGTTTCCGTTCTGAGGAAGCTATATCAGCGCGTTAGAGGCCGAAGGTCTTCAAATAGTTACAGCCAGTAAGCGGTTCTTCCGCGCTAAATACACTCTGTAACCTTCCGCAGTGAGGCGCGTCCAACGGTCCAATTCGAAAATAGACAGGAACGCTATGAATAGACTCCATCAGCGGCATATCTGCTGGCGCCGTTGGCTAAAGCCGGCCGTTGGGCAGCTGACTTTTGTTTTGCTGATTTTGCCAGCGCATTCTGTCCGGTTTCATGCCGCTGAGCTCTTAACCCACCCAGCCACGGGTTTTGAGATGCGCAAGGTTCCCGCTACTACATTGCAGATGGCTGGAGCAAACTTGCAGATCGACTTCCTGGGCGTAGAACCCGATCTGCCCAGGACCTGCATCATCACTGAGATTAGTCAGGCCGCCCGAGCGGTGGCGACCTACTATGGAAGGTTTCCTGTTTCGTCGGCTCGCATACTGGTCGTCGTGGCAGCCGGAGAACATGGAGTCTTGCACGGAACTACGTGGGGAAGGAAAGACGGTTATCCTGCGCTGACGCGCCTCGTCGTCGGCCAGGACACCACGCGACACGAACTCGAGACGAACTGGATCATGACCCATGAACTCGTTCACACCGCGCTGGCATCCCTGCCGGATGCGCAGCACTGGCTGGAAGAGGGGATCGCTACCTACGTCGAACCAATCGCGCGTTCACAGGCCGGCCAGTTAGATGCGGAAAAGGTATGGGCGGACATGTTAGAAGGCATGCGGCACGGCGAGCCGCAGGAATTCGACCGAGGCCTCGATCACACCCACGCGTGGGGCCGCACCTACTGGGGCGGAGCCTTGTTCTGCCTGGTAGCCGACGTTGAGATCCGCAAGCAGACGAACAACCGGTATGGATTGCAGGATGCGCTTAGGGCTATCGTCGCGGCCGGTCGCACCATTGATAAAGAGTGGCCCCTGAAAAGGATCTTAATCATCGGAGATAACGCAACGGGCACCGCAGTACTTCAGGATCTCTATAAGAAGTGGAGTGGAACTCCGGTCCGGATAGATCTTCCGCAGCTCTGGCAGGTGCTGGGTATTCATGTCGAAAATGGGCGGACGGTATTCGATGACGCCGCCCCGCTTTCGCAGATGAGATTGGGGATTACGGCGTCTCGACAAGGAAAAATGAAAGCTGAACATGATTGTTTGTAACTTCGCACTGCCTATTCGTTCTAACAGGCGGCAAGAGAGAAGAAACAGGACAATTAGCTTCGCTCCTGCGAACTGATCTTCCAGAAACATAACGTCCAGCGCACCCGGTGCGCGGCCTAACCCAGAAAGGTATTCATCTATGAAGAACCATTCCGCAAATACCCTCGCCATTGCTGCTGCGTTTGCTGGTCTGCTCGGCGGCACCACCGCTCGCCTGAACGCACAGCACGCCAACCTGAACAGCACGCCAACCGCAAGTGCGTCGTCCAACCCCGGCGTGCTGATCGCGCAGAACAACCCAACCCCTGATACGACCAAGCACTCTTGCAAGGGCAAGAACGATTGCAAGGGCCAGGGCGGCGGCCCGGACCCGGGCAAGAACAGCTGCAAAGGCAAGGGCGGCTGCGCTACCGACGGCTCCACCCCTCCAAAGGCTAGCTAGCGCCGATGCCGGTTGGAGGCTTGTCATGGCGCAAGCCTCCAACTTTAGTCTTCCCATCGAAACAGGAGCTTATGATGCCAGCCAACCGATTCAATGCCTTTACCGATTATGGTGTCGGTATCGGACTGCGGGTTCCACATTACGAACACATCCTGTCCCAGAAGCCGGTAGTCGATTGGTTTGAGATCATTTCGGAAAACTACATGGTCGATGGCGGTCACCCATTAAAGATGCTCGACCGGATCCTTGAGCAATACCGGGTCGTTCAGCACGGCGTCTCGATGTATTTTGGCTCGGCGCAGGCGCTTGATCCCGAGCATCTCAAGCGGCTTAAGGAATTGACGCGGCGCACCAAGACGCCCTGGCTTTCGGACCACTTGTGCTGGGGCAGCGTCGACGGACGGTACACGCACGATCTGCTCCCGCTGCCTTACACTTTCGAAGCGGCACAGACAACCGCTCGACGCATTCGCCAGGTCCAGGATTTTCTCGAGATCCCCGTTGCAGTCGAAAACGTTAGCAGCTATGCCGAGTTTCACGAGTCCCAGATGACAGAGTGGGAATTTTTGAACGAAGTCGTGAACGCCGCCGACTGCGGCATCCTGCTCGATGTCAACAATATCTATGTCTCTTCACAAAATCATGGATTCGATCCCTTCGAATACGTGAACAGCGTTGAGGCTGAGCGCGTGGCGCAGATCCACATTGCCGGCCACTCCAGATTTGAGAAGTACATTCTCGACACGCACGACCACCCAGTGCTGGATCCAGTCTGGAAACTCTATGCTCGCGCAATCGAGCGCACAGGGCGGACGGCGACGCTCCTGGAGTGGGATGACAACATTCCCTCCTTCCCCGAGGTCCATGCTGAAGCCCTCAAAGCAAATCAATTTATCAGGACTCCGCCGCAAACGAAGCCTGAGGTCCCAACACATTTCGAATCCACGCTTATCACCGGGGTGCTCGCATGAACCTCTTGGAACTTCAACGCCGAATGTCCCAGGACGTAATGCGTCCTCTGACACCAGAGTTTGAAATGCAGGCCGTAACCGAAAAAGGGCTACAGACTGCCGAGATCGCTGCCCGCTACATAAAACCCAATGACCGTCTCACTTCCTTTGAGCGGCTCGAGATTTATAACCGGCAGTATTGGTTTCGTGTGATTGCCGCCGTTTCGGAGGACTATCCGGCCCTCAATGCAGTCCTCGGGAGCGAGAGATTCGATTCGATGGTGCTGGCTTATCTGCGGGAAAATCCGTCCACTTCGTTTTCGCTGCGCAACCTGGGAGCAAAGTTGCCGGCCTGGCTTGGTTCTTACCCTGGACTTGCCGGTCCTCAACACGCCCTGGCGGTCGACGTTGCTCGACTGGAATGGGCTTATATCGAGGCGTTCGACGGAGCAAGTCTCAAGCCTTTGGATTGGGAGGATTTTGCAGGTTTGGGACCAGACTCTATGCTAAGCCTGCAACCTCACTTGCAGTTACTGGACCTTCAGCATCCGGTAGACGAAGTGGTGCTTGCTGTCCACCAGGCGACGCCCGCGGCCGACATCGCGAGCAACGCAGCATCCGAACCCCGGCAGCGGCTGAAGGTAACTCTACCCGAGGTGAGCCGGTCCAGCGTCTACCTGGCCGTTCATCGCTTCGAAGACTCTGTCTACTACCGCCGTATCGAGCGCGAGGAATTTCTGTTGCTCGCCGATCTTCGCGACGGCGATTCGATGGCCACTGCAATCGAGCGTGCGTTCGAGGGCAGCAAGCTCGCGCCGGATCTCCAAGCCGCAAGAGTTCAGGATTACTTTGCTCACGCCTCAGAACTCGGTTGGTTCTGCCTGCCGCAGCCTGCGAATCCAAAAGGCGCACAACCAAGCCAGACCTACACTAACTTCTACTGACTTAGAAGCCAAACATGCTGCAGAGCTGCGGAAGGCAAAAAACTAGCACACGATGCTTCCTACCAGCAATGCAGTTGCAATCGCAACCATCCCAATCCGCCATCGATGCAATCTGTCCCACCTCCTGTGCTCCTGGCTCCATCCCGCAGGCAGCGAAGCGAGGTCGAGCCGAGCAATTCGATTGTTGATCGGCACCAGGGTCGAGACGGTGTAAACAATGGCAGCGCTCCAGAGGATGACGGCGCCGTAGAGCAAATGTACGTGCGGACTATTGCGCCGGAGGTACGCCTCAACGATCAGGAGAACCAGGCAAAGCGCGTACCAGATCGGCATCGCCTTTCCAAGCGAACGCGCCAGCAAGCTGAGTGCCTGCGCCTGTGCCGATTCATTGAGCTTCCAGATTGCTGGATTTACGAACCATGAGACTGCAAGCTCGTTGCCTGTCAGGAGCCCTAGACAGAGGATGGTGAATAGGTCCAGTGAGTGCACTCAAAGGCCTCCCTTTCTTCTATAGGACGCAACCTGCCAGTTTCCCGACTCAGGAAGATCGGCGGAAAAATGGTCAGTTGCGGGCTGCATCATGCCGAGCGCAGACGATTGGGCGACGACTGTTTCAAAAAAGAGACCTATCCGTTGACACCACGGCAGGAAAGCAGACCCTAAGGACGCACCTGACAAGACTGCGCTAGATGAGACTCCAGCACGTCGAGGAAACGAACCGGATCAAGTGGCTTCGACAGGTACCCGTCCATCCCCGCCGCCAGGCAGCGAATCTCGTCCTCCTTCATTGCGTGTGCGGTCATTGCGATGATGGGAAGGTGCAACCCGGTCGTCCGTTCTTTCTCGCGGATGAGCGCGGTGCATTGAAGGCCATCCATCTCCGGCATCTGCACATCCATCAGCACACAATCGAACCCGGCAACCGCGGCGTCATCCAAAATCGCGAGAGCCTGCCGCCCGTTGTCCGCCACCATCACCGTGTTCCCGCTTTTTTCAAGCAGACGCTTGGCAATAAGCTGGTTTACCTTGTTATCGTCGACCACTAGAACCCGGCCTGCTTTGCGTGATGCGCTCAAGGGGCGCACGCCGCGAGGCGCCGCGAGGGCACCCTCCGCATTTACCGGCAAAAAATGCGCTGTGAAATGAAAAGTACTGCCCCGGCCAACCTCGCTCTCAACCCATAGACGCCCTCCCATCAAGTTGATCAGCTGCGCTGAGATAGTCAGCCCAAGCCCGGTACCGCCATAGGTACGAGTCGTGGAACCATCCGCTTGAGTGAACGGCTCAAAAATGCTCTCCAGGCGGTCGTGCGGAATTCCAACGCCCGTATCCGAAACGGAAAATTGCAGGACTACATCGTCCTGCGTGCTCACAGCATCCCTGATCACGCGAAGGACGATTTCGCCTTGATGGGTAAACTTGACCGCGTTCCCGAGCAAATTAACAAGAATCTGGCGCAGGCGTCCAGAGTCGCCTTTCAACGTTTCCGGAATATCCGAAGCGGCATCCAGTGTGAGTACAAGGCCTTTCTGCCGAGCTTTCAGGCCCATTACTTTCATCAGCTCGGCGATCGTCTCGTGGAATTTGAAGTCGCTCTGGTCCAGGTCGAGTTTGCCCGCTTCTATCTTTGAGAAATCCAGGATGTCGTTGATGATGGTCAGCAACGCATCCGCGGATGATTTGACGATCCCCAGGTTCTCTCGTTGGTCGAGCGTGAGATCGGTATCCAGGACCAGATCTGTCATCCCCATAACGCCGTTCATCGGCGTGCGAATTTCGTGACTCATATTCGCCAGGAACTCGCTTTTGGCACGGTTGCTGCTTTCTGCTGCGATCCTTAGCTTGGCCCCTTCCTGAAGTTGCTGCCGAATCGTAAGGGTTTGCTCATGGACTTGCTTACGCAGCACAAACACCCAGGCAAGGACCACCAGGCTGAGCACGGCGACGACACCGAGCACGGCGACCGCATGCGTCGGAGTCCACCAGGAAGGACTTTTGATCACCACCACGTCTTGCGCCGAGCGCAGCAATACTTGAAACGATCGGACCGCGAAGCTTCTCTGGACGCCCGTCTTCGCGGTGCCGTCCTTCACCGAGCAGATTCCGATTATTTTGAATACGGTTCCCTTTTTCCAGGCCGCCCACCGCCTGGCCTCGGATTGAGCGGACAACACCACGGAAAACACATGCTTGCCGGAAGACAACACGATGGTCGGGTCGCTGGCAGATTCGTCCTGCCCAATAAGCTGGCCCTCGAGGACGACCAACTCGGCGTCGTGGTCGCCGCTCAGCGCCTGCTCGGCGGTAACAGCCACCGCAGGGACTGCCCGCTGGTAACCCGCTGTCTCATAAACGGCGCGGGTCAAGGTGGGACTAAATGGGCCAGAGACCAGAAAACCGATGACGTCGGCCACCTCTCCGGGACGCAAAAGGGTGGTTTGGTCGGTCTGGGCACATAGACCGCGAAGACCGTCCTGAATGCAAAGCAATCGGCCAGGCCATAACAGGGTAACGGCCCCACGAAGGTGGACTCGGTGTTGCGATATGGGATTGGGAGTGAAGCGTAGTAGATCACCGACTGGCACCACCGGTAACGTAAATGGATGCGCTGGCGCCGGCTCCTCAACTTTCACTTGAGAGAGATCCGGAAACACCAGGTAAGAGCCGGTCATTTGACCCAGGTGATTGAATGTCGGGGCGGTGTCCCCGCGAAGGCTTATTTTGGCGTCGACCAGGTTGTCATAATCTGCTCCCTTCTTCCTCACCGTAACGGCGTTTATTTCGCCGTCGCTTAAAGCAACATTCAAATGGATGTTGTTTCGAGACTTGCTGACCTCGCGCACTACTCCGTCGACCTCTACCCATTGGCCGTCGTACATGCCGGTCAGTATCTCGCTCAAGGTCACTCGCGGTGCAATCGAAGGGAAATGGGACTTTCCGATCAAACGCGCTTCCGTGGCAACGACGATGGGAGCATAGCCTCCGGCTGCGCTTATGCCCGTTATTTCAACTAAGTCTCCCGCCTTGAATGGAATCGCCGGCAGATCCCGCAGGTCAACGTAGACGCCGCCGGAGGAGTCCGACGCAAAGCACGCCGGCCGCCTGGGATCGTTGTAAGGATCGTAGTAGGTGACCACCGCGCTCAAATGCACGGGATAACCCTGCGCCGCCTGTTTGATGGTAAGACTGTGCGCACCATGCGCCGTCGTGATGGTGGGTAGGGGCGGACGCCGGGCTGGCTCTTGCTGACCGGCGGCGCCCGCCAGCCCCAGAACCACCCCCAGAGGCACGGTAATCAGCAGAGGATAGCCGCGTCGGCGCAGGATCTGTGCCCTCTTGTTGCCTATCGGCGGTCTCCAGGTGGAAGTCCAGCCCTCCCTAGGCGAATACTGAAGAGAAAAACCTCATTCGTCTTTTCCCACCAGTTCCCGCAACCATCGGGGCCACCAGGATGCAGGGATCGCGTGCACGAAAAGTCCTACAGCAAACCCCGCCAAAGCATTGCCTAACGTTGTCCGGCCGTCCATCGCACCCCTCCCCCTAGATTTCGTCTGGATGTTTTTCGGCGGTCCTACCTCGTTCATCGGGCATGGACGAAGCCAGACGCTTGGGAGACTTTTCTAGAATTCTAAATAGAAGCGTGCGCATTGAGGCCTTGGCAATCCGGTTTGGCCATTATTCTCGTTCGGATGTGTAACGTTAGTAACGCCGCCCGGCACCCAACAGGCGAGTGAAACGCGCCACGCCCCCGTGGGCATCAGTCGGGGTAATATTTCTTTAAGAATGATCCTGCCCAAGCTTCGAGCAAACCTGGACACCATGCTTTCGCCGGTCGTTGACCGGCCCGGCTTGTTTATTCGCGATTGCTTCCGCTATTCGGACGCTCAGCTCATCATTCCCCCGCCGCTGATATCCGGCCTTCGGCTCTTCGACGGGATTCACACAGACCTGGATTTGCAACAGGAACTTACTCGTGTGCTCGGAAGCGAGGAGATCGGCAGCATCGCGGAGAACCTGTTTGAGGCACTCAGTGGAGTGGGATTTCTTGAGAACGAAATTTACGTCACCATGAAGCAGCAGCGTCTTGCGGCCTTTGTCGAGAGCCCGGTGCTGCCGGCGGCTCATGCAGGCTCCGCCTATCCGGCGGAGATCGTGCCGCTGCGTAGCGTAATGCAAGGTTTTTTCGACGGAGCTGCTTCTACCCAGCAGCGAGTGATCGGCATTGCCGCGCCGCACGTCAGCCCGCATGGCGGTTGGCAAAGTTACCGCGCCGCCTACCAGGAACTAACTCCCGATCTGCGTGACCGCACATTCGTCGTGCTGGGGACTTCGCATTACGGCCAGCCCGACAAGTTTGGTTTGACGCGAAAGCCCTTCGCAACCCCGTTTGGAACAACCAGGATCGACTCTGCGCTGGTGAACGAATTAGCTGCTCAACCCGGGGCCCTGATGGAGGACTATTGCTACGCCGTCGAGCATTCCATCGAGTTCCAGGTGGTGTTTCTGCAGTCGATTTTTGGCCCGGACATACGCATACTTCCGGTTCTTTGCGGATCGTTCTGGAGAGGCGCCCTGCTCGGAGGCCTTCCGGAAGCTGACGAGAACGTGAAGCGGTTTATTGCTGCGTTGGGAGAGATTGCCGAGAGAGAAAAGGATGGCCTCTTCTGGGTCCTGGGTGTCGATATGGCCCACATGGGCCAGCGCTACGGAGACGAATTTGCAGCCCATGCGGATCACGACGAAATGGCATCGGTGCGAGAGCGGGACCTGCTACGCATCGAACAAATCAATGTCTCGGATCCACGGGGCTTCTGGGATCTGATTAAGGAAAATGGCGACGATCTAAAGTGGTGCGGCACTTCCCCCTTTTATACCTTCATGAAGGCTGTGCCGCACGCCCGGGGAACAACGCAGCGCTACGAGCAATGGAACATTGACGAACGCAGCGTCGTTAGTTTTGCCGGAATCTCCTTTCGCATGTTCCGGTAGAATTTGTTCCACTGAACGGAGATTCTTTGACATCGATCATCACCGGCATTGCATGGCACATGGTTGGGGCCGCATCGGCCGCATCGTTCTACGCCCCCATCAGCAAAGTGAAGCGTTGGACCTGGGAAACCACCTGGGCAGTCGCCGGCATCTTCTCCTGGATATTGCTGCCTATCTGTGTGAGCGCCATTCTGCTGCCCGATATGGGAGCCTTCTACACTTCGCTTGATTCTTCCGTGGTCCTCGAGACATTGCTTTTTGGCGCCATGTGGGGAGTCGGCAACGTGAGCTACGGTCTCACCATGCGTTACCTCGGCATGTCGCTCGGCATTGGAGTGGCCATTGGCGTCACCCTGGTGGTGGGTACTCTGATTCCCCCACTGGTCCACGGTCAGGCTATCGAACTGGTGACCACGCGTGGAGGGCTGCTTACCCTGCTCGGCATTCTGGTCGCGCTGTGTGGCATCGTCATTGTGTCCGTAGCGGGCCACCGCAAAGAAATAGCCCTGGGATCAGAAATCCGCGAATTCGATGTGAAGAAGGGTTTATTACTGGCGGTCATGTGCGGCATATTTTCCTCCGGGATGTCGTTTGCCATCGATGCCGCCCGGCCTATCCAAGCCTCCGCGCTTGCTGCCGGAGTAAAGCCCCTTTACTCTGCGTTACCCAGCTACGTGATCATCATGGGCGGGGGAGCCCTGGTTAATTTTGCTTACTGTTTCAGCCGGCTCATCTTCAAAAAGGAATTTTCGTTGAAGGCCGACCTCGCTTTGCCGGGCGCCATCTTGTTCAAGAACGGAGCGCTCGCCGCCACGGGCGGCATCATGTGGTACCTGCAGTTCTTCTTCTACGCCTGGGGAGCAGCCAGCATCCCGGCCAGCTTTGCCTATGTGAACTGGATGCTGCACATGAGCGGCTACGTTTTGTTCGGGGGTATTGTAGGTCTCGCGCTCGGCGAATGGGCCGGCGTGGGCTCCAGGCCGGTTCGTCTTCTCTGGGCCGGCATGCTGGTCATCATCCTGGCGGCCAACATCGTCGGCCTGGGCATGGCATCGTAGGCGCTCTATCCTTTATCATCTCGAGCAGATTTACGGGTAGGAAGTTAGGGTTCTATCCCCGCGACAATCGCCGGGTGGGATACCCCAGCACTCCCCCTCAAACCTGCTGCGCTCTCCACAGCTCCGTACGGATGCCCCACGTTCGCACCAGCGTTGCCCGGATTTCCTACTACGCAGCACTATCCACGACCACGTATGCGGCTTTCTCTCAAAGAAAGCCGCATGAAGTTGCTCAACGCCACCAACCTCGACAGGAAATCCGGGATACGTGGGCCGAAAACGATGGGCGAAGCCCCACCAAAGCCTTTCATTCCGGGCCACCCACTCAAAGTCAGGAGGCCGCAGGTTGATTTTCGACAGAGCGTAGCGTAGTGGAGGGACCTGCGGTTCAGCGGTCGTTCATGGAAATGTTTTTCTTGCAGAACGAGGCGGAGTGAAGGGCCGCCCTTTTCAGGCAAAAATCACAATCTCCAACTGCTCGCCCTCATGTAATTCAATCGGCTCTCCAAGTAAAACCGTCGCATGCTCTTTACCTTTATCCAAGCGCGCGCTGACAACATTTCCCCGCACCTTCGCTGTGACACGCGAACCAGCGGTAGCAAGCGTGCAAGACCTGCACGCCAAATTGCCCGCAAGTGTCTGCATCGTAAACGTAACCTTACCTGTTTGCCTGCGCTTGAGCGAATAACTACCCCACCCCGTTCCCGTAGCCCAGAAGCAACGAAACTCGTCATGCGGTACTCGCGGCAACGCGATCACGTGACCGCGATCGCCTTCATACTGAAATCCGCTAAGCGCCACAACGCTTGACCAGGACGACATAGCCCGTGCATAGTGATGCCCGCACTCCGCTTCATCCCACGGGTTGCGCTTCACCCCGTCATAACGTGAGCGCAGGTTTTCGACGTATTCCAATCCCTCGGCGACCATGCCGGAATAGAACATGAGCGCAGCCGTCGAATGTTCAAGTCCCGTCCAGGCCTCAGCATAATAAGGGAAAGGAATATGCGGACGGAGCGCCTTGCCATAGTCGCAAACAACCACTGCAGCTTCATTATTCAACGCGTAAGTGCGCTGAACCGTGTCATGGTCCACCAGGCTTCGCTTGTAGTTGTAGCGATAAATCGCGTCCAACGTGCTACGCACATGCTGCGGTGAAACCAGTGGACCCAAACCGGCTACGTCGGCGAGACACTGTCCCAGAAGCTGGTCGATCAGGCAGCCTTCCCCAACCTGGTATTCCGGTTCCTCTGTATTTTCGCTGCCCATACCACTGCGCAGTTGAGGTGAAATCTGGTCCGCGCGGAAGCCCCGAATCTGCTGAATATAGAACTCACCATGAAAGAGATGAACGTCGATCCAGCGGCTCCCCTGATCGAACAGCCTGCGATATTCGTTCGCAGAAGCATTGTCACCGGCGGCGCGCCCCATTTCCTCTGCCGCCCGCAACGCACCCAGGTAGTAGATTCCGCACAATGGATTCGGCCCGTAGAACTCCACATCGTAGGTGTTATGTTGAACTCCGTCCAGGACACCGTCACGGTTCGCGTCCCAGCCTCCCGGGATCCAGGCGAATTCGACCGCCTTTTTCACTCTAGGCCACATGGTCTCTAACCACACCTGATCCCCGCAAAGCTTCCAATCCAGGTAGGCGTGAATGATCTGTCCCATCTGTCCATCGGCTGCCGCTATGTGGTATCTCTCCTTGCCATCGGGAAGCAGCTGTCGAAAACGCATGCCGCCCTGGTCATCCATGCTGTATCCAAAAGCCGCTTTACGCAGCGACCGCGCAAACGAGGGAAACAAAAAGGTCGTAGCTGTCTCGTAATTCCACACGTGGGTGCAGTTCCCAAAGCAACAGCCGCGATGGTCATCGGACCCCTCAAACCCGTGAAACTCTCCGTCTGCCGTTCGAAAGCAGGTAGTCGTCGCCAGGGTGGAGAGGTTTGCGCTGGCCGCCTCCTTGACGGCGGCGGGCAAGGTGCTGGCGGCGAAGGCATCCACAAAGATTCGAGTCCGCTTCTCGAGTGACGGCAAATTCGTCGCCGTGTATGCAGCCGCCGCCCAAGCATCTTGAAAGCGCGTGGCATAGTGGTTGCCGATAATGGTCTGTCCTTCACCCGGCGGAGAGTCCCATCCACACCACTCGGGTGTGCGATTGGGAAAGTGCCAGGCCAGCAGGAAGGTGAAGGTAGCAGAACCGCCCGCTGGAATCGACCTCTGCTGGCACAGCGCGCCCACCGGGCTGCGCATCACCGGCT
>Ga0302180_10001620_pt1 | contig 17995 bp, 15 predicted proteins | sample I_Palsa_E3_2_FD_200575 | JGI IMG/M metagenome (GOLD analysis project Ga0302180, IMG submission 200575) | Peat permafrost microbial communities from Stordalen Mire near Abisko, Sweden - I_Palsa_E3_2 | ecosystem: Environmental > Terrestrial > Soil > Palsa > Peat permafrost | place: Sweden... | reverse complement strand
CGATCCGGCGCTCCGCTGCCAGGCATTGAACAGCGTGCTGGCGTCGCCGAGCTGGCCTGGCCGAAGCGCGGCTCCCTGGGCGGGTGCGGGTTTAGTAGCGGGCGCCGACGACCTGGCTGCCGAGCGGGTCCAGGACGGCCAGCTCGTCGGCGGTCAGCGTGACGTCCAGGGCGGCGACGTTCTGCTCGAGCCACTTGATCCGCTTGGTGCCCGGGATGGGCGCCATGGACACACCGAGCCGGTCGGCCTGGGCGTACACCCAGGCCAGCGCGACCTGGGCGGGAGCCACGCCGTTGGCGTCGGCCACCGAGCGGACCGCGTCGACGATGGCCTGGTTGGCCGTGGCGGCGTCGCCCTTAAACCGCGCGTTGCGGCTGCGGAAGTCCCTGGCGTCCAGCGCGGAAAGGTCCACGGTGGCGGTGAGGAAGCCGCGGCCCAGCGGCGAGTAGGGTACGAAGCCGACACCGAGCTCGCGCATGGCGCCGATCGCATCCTTCTCCACGTCACGAGTCCACAGCGAGTACTCGCTCTGCACCGCGGTGATCGGGTGGACCGCGTAGGCGCGGCGCAGCAGTTCGTCGTTGACCTCGGACAGGCCGAGGTAGCGGACCTTGCCCTCGGCGACGAGCTCGGCCATCGCGGCGACGGTCTCCTCGATTTCGGCCGTCTGCGGCGGGCGGTGCAGGTAGTACAGGTCGATAGTGTCGACGCCGAGACGGGTCAGCGACGCCTCGCAGGACCGCTTCACGTAGGCGGCCTCGCCGCGGATCACGCGGTGCGCATCGCCGGCCGACCGGTCGATGCCGAACTTGGTGGCCAGCTGCACCTCATCGCGCCGGTACGCGATGCCGCGGCCGACCAGGACCTCGTTGTGGCCGGCCCCGTAGATGTCCGCGGTGTCGATGAACGTGACGCCGAGGTCGAGCGCGCGGTTGATCGTCCCGATCGACTCGTCCCAGTCGGTGGCGCCGTACCACTCGCTCATCCCCATGCAACCCAGACCCTGGGCCGACACGGTGAGCTCGCCAAGCTTGGTGGTGCGCATGTGTCTACCTAACTCCTTTGAGGTTCGCTTGTTTCCAGCGCCGACAGGCAGCTTCCGTAGTAGCTGATCTTGGCGTCGAGCAGCTTTAGGCACTCCCGCTGAGCGGCCAGGGCCCGTCGCACCTCCTCGCGATGCCTTTTCAGCAACTCGATGCGCTCCGCCTCGCCGGCGCCCGACCTGACCAGCTCGGCGTACCGCTGCATGTCCCGCACCGGCATCCCGGTGGCGCGCAGCTTGGTCAGCAGCGACAGCCAGTCCAGGTCGGCGTCGCTGAACCGCCGTCGGCCGTCGCCGCCTCGCTCGATGGCCGCGAGTAGGCCGATCCGCTCGTACCAGCGCAGGGTGTGCGGGGAAAGCCCGCACTTTTCTGCCGCTTCGCCGATGCTCCAGGTCGTCACAGGCTCGAGCCTATGAGTTAGAGCACGCTCTAACGCAAACGGGTCTGTCTCGGCTGGCGGGCTCTGTCTGAGCCGAGCCGAGCCGAGCTGGCCGGCTAGCTCGCGGGCGCGCTGCCGAACGTGACGGTGACGTGCTGGAAGCCAAGTGAGGTCAGCATGCCGTCGAGCATCGCCTCGGTATTCTTCTGCGCTTGGGTCAGCAGCGGGCTCTGCTGGGCCGCGGTCTCGATCTTGGCCTGGGCCGACTCGTAGACTTGCTGCTGGCTGTTCGGGTTGCCGGAGAAGAAGTTACCGATCCGGTTGAATAGACCCTGCTGCTCCGCGTACACGTACGACTGGGACACGTTGAGCACGGCCGGCTCCAGCTGTGCCTTCGGCAGCGCCACCGTTACCGCGGTCCGGTCCGCCGACATCTTGATCGCCTGGCTCTTCAGCTGGGAGAAGTCGATGTAGGCGATGTCGGTACCCTCCCCGATGAAGAGCGTCTCGCTGCCGGCCAGGAATGAGGGCAGCAGGGACGTGCGCTTGGTCAGGTCAACCACGACCTCGAACGAACCGCTCGCAGCCTCGTACCGGCTGAGCTCGGTGATCGACTTCAGGATGACCGGCTGGCTGCGGACCGTGGTGGTCTGCGCGAACGGGTTCCTGAGCTGCGGCAGCAGGTGCACCGCGGACAACACCACGACGAGCACGATCACCGCGATGATCGCGGCCACCAGCCCGCCCACCCGTCCCGTTCCCGGCACGCGCGGCATGGTTATCCTCACCTCACGCGGTTGGCCCTTTTCCTGCGCTGCGCGTGTCGTTTCAGAGAACTTTTCCATTGCGCCGTTCCATGTCGTAGGCCGGTGCTTCATTCTCAAGTCGGGAACTACCCGGGAATGGGTAGATAATTCGGATTACCCGGCATATCGCGCCGTGCCTGGGCATACATACGGCATGAGGTCCAGATCCAGACGGCGCGAAGATTACCGGGAGTGGTCCAGGGGACCACGTCGGCGGTGGCGACCGCGATCCAGGGGCGGCGGCTGCCTGATGTTCGTGGTACTGCTGATCCTGGTCCTTATCGTGGTCTCACTGCTGTTCGGCGGTTTCCAGAAAGGCACCAGGGCGGGCAGCCTCAACTACTCCCCCACCTCCTCATCTGCAGTGATCGTGTGACTCGACTGCCCTAATAGAGGCTGTCGCATAACTTAGCGGCGGCTGACCCGGTGAGATGCACGCTCCGCGGCCAGCTTCGCGATCTTGCCCACCCGCTCTGCCCGGCCTGCTGCCGGCGGGCCCTAGTCCCGTGAGCCGGGAGACAGGTTTCAGCCCCGGCCACTAACGGAGGATCGCCTCCGGAACCCTGTGAGCACCGTCTAGGCCCGATCGGTGATCTTGACTCACTGAGGGTCCGTGCTGAGCGGTAACGATTCCGGAACGGTCCGGGCGTAGCGTTGCCTCCGTGGGGAAGACGCAACTAGCGGACGGACAGGCACCAGTGATGACGGAGGTCTCGGCCCGCCGCTTGCGGCTGGCATCACCCACCAGCGCGCTGGTGTCGGGCGGGGTGGTGCTGGCCTTGATGATCGCCGAAGTGCCCCTGGCGCGCCTGGCGCGCCAGGGCCTGAACTCCGGCGGCGGCTCGCTTCCGGTCTGGTTCTCGGCTGCCTTCGGGGTCGTGGGGTTCGTCGTGGCGTGGCGGAAGCCACGCAACCCGCTCGGCTGGGCCATTTTTGGTCTGGCGGCCTTCTCCGCGCTCAGCGAGGACGCCAGTTTCTATACCGTGGCCGACTACCGGCTACGCCACGGGGGGCTGCCGCTTGGCTGGGTGGCGCTGCTCGCGCAGCCTTTCTGGGCTCCGACGATCGTGCTTCTTGGGCTGGTATTCCTGCTCTTTCCCGATGGCCGACCGCCGTCACCGCGCTGGCGGTGGGTGCTGTGGTCCTATCTCGCCGTGGGCATGCTGTGGATCGCTAGCGCTTTCACTTTGACAGTGGGCGCCATCATCGGCCATCACCTGCAGGTGGATGATGGCGGAAACCTGGTAGTCCTAGACAATGGCGCCCATAACGCGGCGTGGTGGAATGCGGTGACACTCGTGGCCGCGGTGATGCTGGCGGTGTGCTGGCTGGCATCGCTGGCCGGGCAGGCACTCAGCTACCGGCGCTCGTCTGGGGAACGGCGCCAGCAGCTAAAATGGCTGCTAACCGGATCGGCCATTGGCGGCGCCTGCTTTGGGATCAGCCTCGCCGGGGAAAGCCCGTCCGGTTTCCTGCATATTTTGGGCATTATCGCCCCCGTGGGGTACCTGGCGATCCCGCTCAGCATCGGTGTGGCCGTCTTGAAGTACCGGCTGTTCGATATCGACCGAGTCATCTCCCGGACGCTGGCGTATGCGATTGTCACCGGCCTGCTGGTGGGGGTGTACGCGGGGATCGTGCTGCTGGCCACCCACGTGGTGTCCACCACCACGCCAGTCGCGGTGGCGGCGGCGACCCTCGCGGCGGCGGCATTGTTCAATCCGCTGCGGCGGCGGGTGCAGCGGGTAGTGGATCGGCGGTTCAACCGGGCCAGGTATGACGCGGACAAGACCGTGGCCGCGTTCGCGGCCCGACTGCAGGACACGGTGGACCTGGAGGCGGTCCAAGATCACCTGGCCGGTGTCGTCCACCAGACCCTGGAGCCCGCCCACGTGTCGGTGTGGATCAGCCAACGCGGCTGAGATGGCTGCTATGGACTCCGCCACCGTCAAATCGGCCGAGCGCTGTCCTTAACTGCCGGTAGCTGAGGGTGCCATAGTTCAGGCATGACGATCTTCGGGGACCTGGTGGCCGAGCAGGACAGGCTGGAACACATCCTGGCCGGGCTGGACGAGGGGCAGTGGACGTCGCGGTCGAGTGCCGCCGGGTGGGCGGTCGCGGACGTGGTGTTGCACCTGGCTCAGTCCGAGGAAGCGGTCACGGCCGCGGTGACCCACGTCGGCCTGCGGACCGGCCTGGGCGGGGTCGCCGGGGACACGATGGATGAGCGCGCGGCCGAGGCGGTACGGCGTGAGCGGTCCGCACCCGCGCAGATATTCGGGCGGTGGCAACGGGCCCGGCGCCAGGCGGCGGACGCGTTGCGTGGCGCCGGCCCGCAGCAGCCCGTCCCGTGGGTGGGCGGTCCGGTCAAGCCCGCCACACTGGCGACGACGCGACTGACCGAGCACTGGGCGCACGGCCTTGATATCACCGTCCCACTCGGCATCGAGCTTCCCGACACCGAACGGCTGCGGCACGTCGCCTGGCTGGCTCACCGCATGCTGCCGTACGCGCTGGCGCTGGACGGGGGACGGCCCGCCGACGTGAGGTGCGAGCTGACGGCGCCGGAAGGATCGGACGTATGGCGGTTCGGGCCGCCGGACGCTAGGTCATCGATCACCGGGCCGGCCGGGGACTTCTGCCGGGTCGCCGTGCGCCGGCTCGACCTGGCACAGTCCGCGCTGAAGGTCCGCGGCCCGCACGGCGACACCGCGCTGCGGGCGCTGCGGACCTACGTGCGCTAAGCAAAGCGCCCCAGCCGTACGGCGCGGGCGCTGACCGTCACAGCCGGGGGTCCACGGGCTCGGACTCCAGGGCCAGGACGGCGAAGACGCATTCGTGCACCCGCCAGATCGGCTCGCCCCGAGCCACGCGGTCCAGGGCTTCCAGGCCGAGGGCGTACTCGCGCAGCGCGAGGGAGCGCTTGTGGCCAACCGCGCGCTGGCGTAGCCGGGCCAGGTTGGCGGGCTCGGTGTAATCAGGGCCGTAGATGATGCGCAGGTACTCGCGGCCGCGCACCTTCAGGCCGGGCTGGACCAGGCCGGACCGGCCCGGGCCGGGCTGGACGGGGGCGGGCTGGACGGGGGCGGGCTGGACGGGGGCGGGCTGGACGGGGGCGTCGTTGCGGGTCAGGTTCGCGGCGGGCTTGACCACCATGCCCTCGCCGCCGGAGTCGGTCAGTTCCTGCCACCACTGGGTGGCTGCGGCGACCGAGGCGGGGTCGGCGACGTCGACGGCGATGCGTCGGGTGGTCGCGATCAGATCCGGAGCGGCGGCGACCAGCCGGTCGGCGACGTCGAGGTGCCACAGGTGCGGGCGGTCGTGGTAGACGGCGCCTTCGGAGGCGAGCAGCTGGAACGGGGCGACACGCATTCCGGCCAGTTCGTCGGTGGGCCAGCAATAGCGCAGGTAGGCGGCGGTAAACGCGGCCGCGTTCGCGGACCTGGCCTGGGTGCGGCCGAGCAGCGCCGCCACGGCCGCGGCGTCATCGGGCCGGACCCCAAGGCCCCGAAGCGCGCGGGCGCTGGCCTGCTCGAGCACCGCGGCGGCGGCCGGAAGCGAGGCCGCGGCGGCCGCGCCGACCGTGGCGTACTGGGCGCGGACGAGCGGGCCGGCCTTGAGGTTCCACGGCAGCAGTTCGGCGTCGAATAGCAGCCAGGACGTTCCGAGCTCGGCGAACAACCCGGCCTTTTCCGCCGCCGCGCGGACCCGGTCGATCAGCGACGCGGTCAACGCGGATGAGAAGAACGGGCGCCCGGTCCGGGTCCAGATCGCTCCGCAGGCGGGGCCGGCTGGGGCCGCTTCCGCGGCGGGGCCGGCTGGGGCCGCTTCCGCGGCGGGGCCGGCTGGGGCCGCTTCCGCGGCGGGGCCGGCTGGGGCCGCTTCCGCGGCGGGGGCGGGCAGGCCGAAGCGGGCGGGCGCTACGTCAGGCGAGCGGCATACCAGCAGCACGGCGCGCGAGCCCATGTGCTTCTCCTCGCACAGCACAGAACTCACCCCGTCGGCGCGGTAGGCCGCGAAGGCCTGCTCCGGGTGCTCAAGCGTGCCGGGCCGCTGCGAGGTGGTGACCGGGCTCATCGTGGGCGGCAGGTAGAGCAGCCAGCGCGGGTCGATCGCGAAGCGGCTCATCACCTCCAGGGCGGCCGCAGCGTGGGCCTCGCGCACCCCGACCCGTGGCAGGTACCGGGTCTCGATGACGCGCGAGCCGCTGACATCGCCGATGTCGAGCACACCCGGGTTCCGGCCGGGCCCAGCCAGTCCGGACACAGCAGCCGCCGGGAAGGGCTTCGCCGGGGTGTAGTAGATACGTGCGGCCGAAACGTGAACGAGGGTCCGTTCCGGATAATTCAGAGCGGTCAGACGGCCGCCGAAGACACAGCCAGTATCCAGGCACAGGGTGTTGTTCAGCCATTCTGTCCGTGGCACCGGGGTGTGGCCGTACACCACCATGGCCCGGCCACGGTATTCCTCCGCCCAGGGGTAGCGGACCGGCAGGCCGTACTCGTCGGTCTCCCCGGTCGTCTGCCCGTACAGGCAGAACTCGCGGACCCGGCCGGACGCGCGGCCCTGGTAGCGCTCGATCAGCCCGGCGTGCGCGACCACCAGACGGCCGCCATCCAGGACGTAGTGGCTGATCAGTCCGTCGATGAACCGCGCCACCTCGGCTCGGAACGCCTCGGGCTCGCCGGCCAGCTGCTCCATCGTCTCGGGCAGGCCGTGGTTGAGCCGGACGTTCCGGCCCTGCAGGGCCTTGTTCAGCTTGGCCTCGTGATTGCCCGACACGCACCACGCGGTGCCGGCTTTCACCATGCCCATGACCAGGCGCAGCACGCCAGGGGTATCGGGACCCCGGTCCACCAGGTCGCCGACGAAGATCGCGCGCCGGTCCGGGTGCCTGGCGCCGGCGGGGCGGCCGGCGCCGTCGCGCTCGATCTCATAGCCCATGGTGGTGAGCAGCTGCTCGAGTTCGGCGCGGCAGCCGTGCACGTCGCCGATGACGTCGAACGGGCCGGTTTCGTGCCGCAGGTCGTTGAACAGCGGCGTGCGGGTGATGACGGCGGCGGCGACCTCGTCCGGGCTGCGCAGCACGTGCACGGTGCGGAACCCCTGGCGGCGCAGGCCCGCCAGGCCCCGGCGCAGCTGGTCGCGCTGGCGGCGGAGCACGTGCGGGCCGAAATCCCGGTCTTTGCGGCCGGCGTTGCGCTCGGCGCACAGCTTCTCCGGCAGGTCCAGGACGATCGCCACCGGGAGCACGTCGTGCTCGCGGGCCAGCGCGACCAGCTCGCGGCGGGCTTCCGGCTGCACGTTCGTCGCATCCACCACGGTGAGCCGACCTCTGGCCAGGCGCTTACCCACGATGTAGTGCAGCAGCTCGAACGCGGCCGGAGTGGCGGACTGGTCGTTCTCGTCGTCGGCGACCAGGCCCCGGCAGAAGTCCGAGGAGATCACCTCGGTCGGCTTGAAGTGCGTGCGGGCGAACGTCGACTTGCCTGAGCCGGTGACGCCGACCAGGACGACCAGGCTTAGTTCGGGGACGGTGAGCGGGGTGGTGTCGGTGGGCGCGGGGTCGCGGGTTGCGGGGTCGCCGGTCATGGAGTCGCCGGCCGGGTGAAGACGGCCAGCTGGGTTGGCGGGCCGTGGGTGGGGTGTTCGGGGCCGACGGGCGCGAAACGGACCTGGTAGCCGAAGTCGCCGGCCACGCGGGTGGCCCAGCCGCCGAACTCGGCCCTGGTCCACTCGAACCGGTGATCCCGGTGCCGCATCGCGCCGGCTGCCAGCGTCCCGAAACACGCGTTGTACTCGGCGTTGGGGGTCGTCACGAGCACGGCGGCGGGCGCGGCGAAGCCGAAGACGGCCCGCTCGAGCGCGGCCAGCCGACCGGGATCGATGTGCTCGATGACCTCCATGAGCACGGCGGCGTCCAGGTCGGCCAGCCGCTCGTCGCGGTAGAGGAGCGAGGACTGGAAGATCTTCAGCCGGTCGCGCTGCAGGCCGGGCATCCGGTCCAGGTTGAGGGTGCGCGCGGCCAGCTGCAGAGCCCGCACGGACACGTCGACGGCGAGCACGAGCTCGACGCGGGAGTCGGCGAGCAGGTCCCTGACCAGCGTGCCCTCGCCGCAGCCGAAATCACCGATCCGGCGCGCGCCTTGCTCGCGCAAGACGGCCAGGATGGCCTCGCGGCGCAGCGTCGCCAGCGGCTTGTCCTGGGCCGGTGCGGCGCCCGGCGCTTGCGGGTCGGTGATGGCGTTGTCGAGCTCGTCGGGGTCGGTGTCGTCGGCTTCGGCCAGGCGGGCCAGGGCGGACCGAGTGAGCGTGCGCTGGTGCGACAGGTAGCGCCGGGTGATGAGCTCCTTCTCCGGATGGCCGGCCAGCCAGTCGCCGCCCGCCCGGACAAGCTTGTCCACCTCCTCAGTGGACACCCAGTAGTGCTTGGCGTCATCGAGCGCGGGCAGCAGCACGTACAGGTGATTGAGGGCGTCGGCGAGCCGCAGGTCGCCGGTCAGCCGCAGGTCAAGGTAGGGCGAGTCGCCCCACTCGGGCGGCGCGAAGGGCTGCGGGGTCGCCTCGACACTCCAGCCGAGCGGACCGAACACGCGGTGGGCGAGCCCGGGGCCGCCGCGGCAGCGCAGCGCCGGCACCCTGATGGCCAGCGGAATGGGGGCGGCGGCCAGCTCGGGCCGCGCGTCGCAGCGACCGGTGAGCGCGGTCCTGAAGGCCTCCTTGATCGCCACCGCGAGCATGCTGGAAGCAGCGTACGGCCGGTCGTTGACGTACCGGGCGAGCTCGGCGTCCATGTGCGCACCGGTCCGGCCGGCCGTGTTCCCGCGGACCAGCGCCACCGGATCGATCTCGAGCAGCAGCGCGGCCGTGCACCGCTCCGGCGTCGCCTCCGGGTAAAAGACGTGCGCCTCACCAGCCAAAACAGCGAACGACTGGAACCGGTCTGGATGCTTGTGCAGCAGGTAGCCCAGATCGGTCGCGGGCGTGCGCGTGGTGGTGATGGTCAACAGCACGTGTCATTGTTTCTGAGCCGTCACGCCAGGTCAACATCATTTGTCCCCGAACGGGCGGTGGTGCTTGCGCGGCGCTTCCGTCGGCGTGGCGGGCGGGCGGGGGAGGTAATCCGGGGTGGGAGGGGTAGGAGGGGAAGATGACGCGGTGGGTGCTGCATGTGGACCTCGACCAGTTCATCGCGGCGGTCGAGGTGCTGCGGCATCCCGAGCTGCGGGGGCGGCCCGTGGTGGTGGGCGGGGACGGGGATCCAACCAAGCGCGGGGTGGTGAGCACGGCCTCTTATGAGGCGCGGGAGCACGGGGTGCACTCCGGGCTGCCGCTGCGGACGGCGGCGCGGCGGCTGCCGGACGCGGTGTTCCTGCCGGTGGACCGGGCCGCCTATGAAGAGGTCTCAGAATCGGTGATGGCGGTGCTGCGGGCCTCGGGCGCGGTGGTGGAGGTGCTGGGCTGGGACGAGGCGTTCCTGGCTGTCGACAGCGAGGACCCTGAGAGTTTCGCCAGGTCGCTGGCGGCGCGGGTTCGGGAGGCGACGCGGCTGGACTGCACGGTGGGAATCGGCGAGAACAAGCTGCAGGCCAAGATCGCCACCGGGTTCGGCAAGCCCGCCGGGGTGTTCCGGCTGACCTACGCCAACTGGTTCGAGGTCCTCGGCGGCCGGCCGACCGACGCGCTGTGGGGCATCGGCACCAAGACGGCCAAGAAGCTCGCCGGGCTCGGCATCGGCACCGTCGGCGACCTGGCGGCGGCCGATCCGGACGCGCTCGCTGCGGAGTTCGGCCCGATGACGGGGCCGTGGCTGGTGCTGCTCGGCCGCGGCCGGGGCGACGCCGACGTGGACGACACGCCATACGTGGCCCGCGGCCACGGGCGGGAGGAAACCTTCCAGCAGAACATCGCCGACTGGTCACAGGTGCAGGCCGAGGTGGCACGCCTGGCCCGGCTGCTCGCCGTGGACTTGGCGGCCGAAACGCGGCCCGCGGTGCGGGTGATCGTGAAGGTGCGCTACGCGCCCTTCGTCACCCAGACCCACGGGGTGACGCTCGGCTCGCCCAGCTCGGACGCCGAGGTGATCGAGCAGGCCGCGCGGGACGCGCTCGAGCGGTTCACCGGGCGGCGGCCGGTGCGGCTGCTGGGAGTACGGGCGGAGTTCGGGTCATAGCGGGCCGGTCATGGCGACCTCGCCGATGGCCGGGTTGGACGGCAGCGGCTGGCATTCGCCGGTCGGCGAGAAGCCGCAGCGTTCGTAGAGCCTGCAGGCGGGCTTGTTGGTCTCGGTCACCCACAGGTGCACCGAACGGGCCTGCCTGGCTCGAGCCCAGTCGAGCACGGCGGCGATGAGGGCCTCGCCGACACCGTGACCGCGCGCCTGCGGCCGCACCCACATCGAGATCAGGTCGACTGTGCCTGGTTCCGCTTCATAACCGCCGACCAGCCCGACCGGCTCGCAAGCGTTGATTTCCGGGACGTAGGCCAGAAAGCTGCCGCCGCGGGTGATCCGGGCTCGCCAGACCGCCTCATCGAAGGTTTCCTCCCTCGCGTACGTGGAGGCGAAGGCGTCCGGCGCATCCTGCAGTGCCGCCAGCCGGATCTCCCGCAGGGCAGGCCAGTCGTCCATCACGGTCTCGCGTACCAAAGGCATGCCACATGGTGCAGTCGCGGCGGGAGGAGGCACAAACGATTTTCCTAGCCGGGACGCGGGATGTGCGTCAGCCGAGCGGAATCCGGTCGATGACCGCGACCTTGCGTCCGCCGGTGATGTCGAGCGGTCGGATTGACCGAGGGGTGCCTGAAGTCCCGGGGCCGCGACCGTCCGTCGGCTACGCTCTCCGTAGCCGTATCGCGGCTCGAAAACTCCTGGGATGGCGGGAATCATGGGCGGGACTGACGATTTGCTGCTGGGAAATGCTTTTGCGTTCATGCACCACCAGGACTCGTATCGCCTCTGTCACGCGCTTGAGGACCTGCCCGCGGATGCTCGGGCTCAGGCCGCGGAGATCGCCAGCCTGCCGTCAGGCCTCTCGCTCCGGAGAAGGATCTTCGACGAGCTCGAGAACGCAGGCCTGGACTCCTACGGGGAACTTGAGCGGGTACGGCTGCTTCGTTTCCTCTCGGATTACCCCGTCACTCCCTACACCTACGACGTCTCGCCGGTCATGTCTCGCGGTCAGCGTCCGACCGCGCAGAAACTGGCGGACCTGGTCCGGTGCGGGCATTACCGCGCCACCGTCAATCTGTGCGCCGAGATGACGGGCGGGGACGGTCCCCTCATCGGGCAAACCGGACTGGCGAGCGAGCTGGCGACCTATCACGTTCCCGTGGTGGACATGTGGCCGCCTACCGTGGCCCAGGTGATCGCGCTGCTAGATCTCCTGACCGGACCGCAGACCGGGCGGACGTACGTGCACTGCGAGGCGGGCCAGGGCCGGACCGGGGTGGCGGTCGCGTGTTACCGGATGGCGGTGATGGGCTGGAGCGCCGCGGACGCGCTCACCGAGGCGAAGAACTTCGGCTGTTCGGTCCCCATGCAGCAAGCCTTCATCCAGGCGTTCGGCCTGATGCTGAAGCGAAAAGACCCGGCCAGCGAACCTGGCCCCGCGCTCGGCCGGTATCCGCTCATGCCGCCCGGTTCGGTGCGGGCCACCATCGAGGAGCTGACCGTGACCCTCGCTTCGTGCACCCGGCGGGGGCGGTGACGGCCTCAGTCGAAGCGGCGGGCGCTCGGGTAACGCTGGCCGCCGTCCACCACGATGTTCGGATCAGTTCAGCGGCGGCCTTTCCGAGCGGCCCGGATTCTTTCAGGTTCGGGCGTAATTGCTGGCGCCGTACCAGTCCACGACGACAGCGGCTTCGTCTCCGACCACCCAGGCGTCGTGACCCTGCGGCAGCGCGGTGACATCGCCGGGCCTCGCGTCGAACTCGGCGCCGTCGGCCATCACGATATGTAGGATTCCGGTTACGTGATACTGGAAGTGCGGCGCCTCGCACAGATCGGTGCCCGCGAGCGGCTTGACATGCTCCGACCAGCGCCAGCCGGGCTGGAGGGTGAGCCGGCCGATTTCGGCGCCGCCGATCTTGAGCAGGTCGACGGTGCCGTAGTCGAAGGTGCGGGTCTCGTCGGGTGCCTGGAAGCTCTTCTGCTCCGCTTTGCCGGTCATCTGGGTCTCCTTGTTGTTTTTTGCCGTCGGATTCGTGCTTGCGAGACCAGCGTGACCGGCAACAGTTGCAGTCACCTTGCACTGAGCTGGTGGAGGGAGCAGCGCCGGGGCTTTAATAAGGCATGAGGTCGCTGGCCGTCCGGGTGCTCGCCGACTTCGGCGTGGACGGGATCGAGCCGCAGGCGCTCGGCAGCCGGAAGGCGCGGCTCGCCCTGCAGCTGCTGGCCATGGCCGAGGGCCAGGCCGTTCCGGCCGACGTGCTCATCGACGCCCTGTGGGGCACCGCGCCGCCCGCACGGCCCGAGGACCAGGTCGCCGTGCTGATGAGCCGTCTCCGCTCAGTCCTCGGGCGCGACCGGATCGAACACCGTGACCGCGGTTACCTGCTGCACTGCGACTGGCTCGACGCGACCGAGCTGGCCGGGCTTACCCGTGAAATGGAATCTCGGCGGCAGGCCGGCCACATGATGGGTGCGGTCGCCGCCGCCCGGGTCGCGCTTTCGCTGATCCGCGGTGAGGGCCCGCAGCCGCTGCCCGGCGAGTGGGCCCAGCTCAGGCACGCCGAGTTTGAGCGGCTGGTCAGCCGGGCCCGGCTGGTGGCCGCCACAGCGCTGCTCGAGGCGGGCGACTGGATGGCGGCCGCCGATGCGGCATCGGCGGCCGCCGAACGCGATCCATACGACGAGGTGGCTCTGCGCATCCTGCTCCGGGCTTATGTGATGGGTGGCCGGATGGCTGGGGCGCTGGCCCTTTACGCCAGCGCGCGGCAGCGAATGGCCGACGAGCTTGGCACCGATCCTTCGCCAGAGACGGCCGCGCTCTACACCGCTATCCTTCGCGGCGAGCTGGCGGTGCCCGCGCGGCCATCCCCGGCCGCCACCAGCGGCGTGGTCGGCCGGGACGAAGAGCTGTCCAGCCTGGAGGCGATCGCGACGCGCGCCCGGGGTTCTCGGGTCGGCTCCGCCGAAGTCATCGTCGTCGACGGGGAAGCCGGCATCGGCAAGACGACGTTGCTGCGGGCCTGGGCCGACCGGCGCACCGCCGCCGGAGACACGGTGCTGATGGCGTCGTGCGGGCCACTGGACCGCTCGCTGCCGCTCGACGCGCTGCTGACCGCGCTGGCCGGCCTGCTGCGCGAGCTCGGGCCCGACATGACCACCGACCTGCTGGGCGCCGACGCGGCGATACTGGCGCCGTTGCTCGGCGCGGCGCCCAGCCGGCGTTCACCGCCGATGCTGGCGGACATCATGCTCGGGCCGGCGGTGCTCTACGCGGCCCTGGTCCGGGTTCTGGGCCGGCTGACCGAGCGGATGCCCTTGGCGGTGATCATCGATGATGCGCATCTGGCCGGCCCAGCGCTGCCGGACTGGCTGCGTTTCGTCCGGCGCGAGCAGCCCGCGGTGGTGGTGGTCGCCGCGGTCCGGCCCGGGGAAGGAGAGCCGCTGCCGGCCACGGCCTTTATCCATCTCGGCGCGCTCGACCGGGAGGCGGCGGCTGAGCTGGTCGGACCGGGCCGAGTCGACGAGCTCTACGCGCGGTCGAAGGGGCACCCGCTGTTCCTGACCGAGCTGGCCCGTCACACCGCCGACACCGAACTGCCTGCGTCACTGGTCGAGTCGGTGTCCACCCGGTGCGATGAGCTGGGCACGGCCGGGATGCTGCTGCGCACCGCGGCCGTGATCGGGCCGGAACTGGATGTGGACCTGCTCGCGGCCGTGCTCGGCCGACCCGCCCTGAGCTTGCTCGACGACGCCGAGCAAGCCGCGGCCAAGCAGTTCCTGGTCGAAGCCGACGGGATGTTCAGGTTCCGGCACGAGCTGGTCCGGGAGGCCCTGGCGGTGAGCGCGACCGCGGGACGGGCCGCGTTGCTGCACCGACAGGCCGGCCGCGTGCTCGACCGGCGGCCAGACGCCGACCGGCTGACCGTGGCCGGCCACGCGCGCCTGGGGGGTGACCTGGCGCTGGCCTCCCGTGCCCTGCGCGATGCCTCGGCGCAGGCCGCGGAGCGTTTCGACCACGCGGCGGCCGAGGCGCTGCTCGACGACGCGCTGCGCCTCTACCCCGACCCGGACGGCTGGCTGGCCCGGGCCCGGGTGCGCACTCTGCGCAGGCGTTACGCCGAGGCCTTGCAGGACGTCAAGCGCGCCGCCTCGGCCGGCCCGGCTGCCCTGGAGGTCGGCGCCTGGGCGTCTTATTTCGGCCGCAACTTCGGGCAAGCCGCGCAGTTCGCCGAGGACGGCGCGCTCGCTGCGGCCGATGCGGCGACCCGGGCGCGGTGCCTGGCGGCCGGCGGCCGTACCCACCATGCCGCCGGCGATCTGGCTCAGGCCGAGCTGATGCTCGGTGAAGCCTTCACGCTGGCCGAGGGCGCCGACCGGGTCACCGCAGCCGGGTGGCTGGGGGTGCTCCGAGCCCATCAGAGCCGGGTCGAGGAGGCGCTGGCGCTGCTGCGCCCGGCCGCCCGCGGGCAGATCGGGGTGGAACATACCTCGGCGACCCTGCACTCGCTCCTGTTCACCGGGCACGCGCACGCGCTCGCCGGACGCCCTACCCAGGCGCTGGCCGCGTTCACCCGGTACACCACCGAGGTGGAACGGCGCCAGGTACCCCGTTTCGGCGGACGGGCGGTGAACTTCGCCGGCTGGGTCCTGCGTAACCTGGGGGCCTGGTCGGAGGCGCTCGATCATCACATCGAAGCGCTCGAGGTGGGCCAGCACCAGGGGACCGCGGAGACCCCCATCGCCGCCTTGCAGGACCTGGCCGAACATGCGCTGGAGACCGGGGATCCGGACGCCGCGGCCGCCCGGCTGGCGCAGGCCGCGGCGCTGCTGCAGGGCGACCTGGTGTTCGGCTGGCGGCTGGAGCTCAAGCACCAGCTCCTCACCGGGCGGCTGGCCTTGCGGCGAGGCGACGCGGAACGCGCGCTCGGCGAGGCGGCCAAGCTCGAGGTCCGCGCCACCGCGCTGGGCGTGCCCCGGTACATCAGCGTCGCCCGCCTGCTCGCGCACCGGGCGCACCGCGCCCTAGGCACGCCTGTAGACCTGGCCGTCGTGGACGCAGATCTGGACCTACTCGACCGCTGCGTGGCCATCGAGGCCTGGCGGTGGACCTGCGACATGGCCGCCGACTTCGCCCATGAGGCCTGGCTGGAGCGCGCCGCAGACCGGGCCGACCGGCTGGCCTGCGGCGCCGGCTGCTACGCGGACGGACTACGGCGGGAAGCGGATAAGCGGTTGAGCCGGATGCGATTGCCCGGTGAGCATCACCATGGAGACGACCATGGGTGAGATCCCGGCCAGGCCGGCCACGGCATGCTCGGCCGCGCGCCGGACTGCGGTCCGGTCCGCCGGGTCCAGCGAGCGCAGGAACGGGGCGACCTGAGCCAGCCCCAACCGCCATGATGCCAGCTCCGCAGGGGTCACCAGTCCGGTCCGGACCGCCGTCGTACGCACCCGCACGTCGGTAAAGCCCGCCGCCGCCGCGTGCTCGGCGAGCATCTCCGGATCTCCCGCCCGTGACCCCGGGCTGAGGCAGGCGTACCAGGCCGGCGGCTGGTAACCAAACGAGCCGAGGACCTCATCGACCGCCCCCTTGGCGGGATGGTCCCAGCCCGGCGCGAACGTGCTGGCCGCGATCATCGCGCCCACCCGCCGGGCCTCCCCCAGGCCGGCGGCCAGGCTATCCAGGTGGTTGAGGCAGAACGCAGCCAGCACCAGGTCAAAGCTGTGGTCGCGGAACGGCAGCGCGACCGCGTCGGCGGCGACCGGATCCCAGGCCGCGCTGCTGCCGGGGGCTGGGCTGCCGGGGGCTGGGCTGCCGGGGGCTGGGCTGCCGGGGGCTGGGCTGCCGGGGGCTGGGGCACTGGGGGCGGGAGCGCCTAGGTCCCGGGCGTGGCGCAGCATTCCCAGGGATAGGTCGGCCGCGACCACCTGGCGCGCTCCTGCGGCCAGCGCGGCCCAGCCGGCCGCGCCAGTGCCGGCGCCCAGGTCGAGGACGACAGCGCCGGCCAGCGGCACCGGCGCGGCCGCGACCAGCACCTCGGCTAGCCGCGCGTACAGCGGGCCTGGACCGTCCGCCCAGGCGGGCGCCGCGGCCTCGTAGCCGACCCGCAGCCCGGCGGTCAGTTCAGCAGCGCCGCCGCCCGTAGGGCGTTCTCCTCCCACCACGCGAGCTCCTCGTCATAGCCACCGAACGCCTTCTCCCAGCCGAACAGGACCAGGGCGCCGAGCAGGCACAAGGCCAGCTGACGCTCCCACCAGGGTCCGGTGTTGATGCCGCAGGACTCAAGGGCCTCCCGGTAAGCCGTGATCGAGGACTCCTTGGCCTGTGGCAGCCGGCGGCAGTTGATCGCGAGGTACCAGGCCAGGTCGGACAGCGGCGCACCGCACCCCGGCTGCTCCCAGTCCAGCAGCACCGTCCGCTCCGCGTCGTCGGTGCCGAGGTTGTCGAGTTTCCAGTTGCTGTGCACGAACGTGTGCGGTGTCGCGGCTAGGGCCTCCACCAGCGGACCCGGGTCGTGCGCCAGCGGGGTGACCACCGCGGCCGCGGCGGGAGCGACCTGCGCCAGCAGCGGCCAGCCCTTCGCGACCAGCCGCGGCACCAGGTGCGCCGAGCCGACGGTGGCCTCCGCCGCCGCCATCCACGGAGAAAGCTCCAGGTAGCGGTGCATGACAGGGACCACATCGAATTCGGGGCCGCACTCCCAGAACTCCGCGTGCAGGGCGGCCATGTGCCGCAGGAAGCGCGCATGCTGGTCCAGCGTGATCGGGGCGTCGGTGGCAGGAACCAGCCACGGCGTGACGTCGCGCATCAGCAGGGCACAACCTCCCGCCGGGGCGGGAGGGCTTGAGGGGGCTGATGGGAGCGGCGAGGTTGGAGTGTTTGGGGTGCTTGGGGTGCTTGGGATCGTCGCGGCGGCGCCCACGATCGGCTGGTTGAAGCACTCAGGCAGACGGGACAGGATGCCCCGCTCCCACAGCATCAGGGGGGCGCCGCGCAGGCAGCCGGAGGCCCGCATGGTCCAGTCCTGGGCCAGATCAAGGTGCTTGAGCACGTAGTCCTGACCGCCGATAACCACCCGTTCCAGCGTGGCCCCCGACTTACCCGGCGCCTCGGCCAGGACCGTTCGCTGCGTCGCGCCGGCCAGCAACTCGGCCACGTCACCGTACCGGCGCCAGGCGCCGGCCGCCCTCGGATCACGCACCAGCGGCCTCCATCTCGGCCAGCAGCTTGGCCGGCCAGCGGCCACCGCAGAAGACCGTGTCGGCGACGATGCGGTCATCGCGCACCGTCAGCAGGTGCATGTGATGGGCCGCGTGCGGCACGCCGTCTTCGGACCAGCTGAGCGTGTACTCCACGACCTCGCCCGGCCCGCCATCAACCCGATGGCGGCGCAGTTCGTCAAAACGGGCCGGGTCGGCGAACCAGCGCGCGTATTCGGCCCGGATCGCGTCGGCACCGGCGACATGAATTCGCCAGTTGGGCACGGTCGCGTCCAGCGTCGCGTCCGCGCTCCACACGTCGCAGTCGGGAATGGTCGCGCTCTGGACCGCATCCAGGAACTTGTCGATAACCGGTGTGCTTGCCATGGTCGCCTCC
>Ga0302180_10001619_pt1 | contig 17996 bp, 20 predicted proteins | sample I_Palsa_E3_2_FD_200575 | JGI IMG/M metagenome (GOLD analysis project Ga0302180, IMG submission 200575) | Peat permafrost microbial communities from Stordalen Mire near Abisko, Sweden - I_Palsa_E3_2 | ecosystem: Environmental > Terrestrial > Soil > Palsa > Peat permafrost | place: Sweden... | reverse complement strand
AATGATGCCGGAAATCTGGCAAGCTGCCTTGGCTGCGTAACCAACTCCCGCTCAGATTGACGACGCAAAACTACTCTTCGCGTCTCTCAACCCCAAATTGCACCAGAGCCAGCCCGAAGGCTGGTAAAAGTTCTGCACGTGCGCGCGATAATCGGAAAAATCCGGCCATCGCAGTTCCGGCAGTTGGCCGGCCGAAGCAATTCCGCGCAACTGAGACGAAACGTCGGAACTGCCAGGCTGCTGCGCAACCGCAGCCGGCAGCCACAACAAAAGCACCGCAAGGTCTTTCACCGCGTTCAGCATAACCACTGCCTCTAAATGCCTCTAAATGCGGAAAGCACCGTAGACCGCAAACGCCACCGCCCCGCCCTTCCACAACCACTCGCGCACCCGCCCATTCCAGAACAAAGCGAACAGCATCGCAAAACCCAGCGGGGCCAGCGCATTGAAGTGCAGCGCTTCTGTCCAATGCCCTTTCGCCAGCGCGAAGAGCGCGCGCGTGAGACCGCAGAGCGGGCATGGCCGCCCGGTGAGCCAGTAGAAGCCGCAGAACCGCACGGCGGGGTCGGCCGGCACGCTGAAGTACCACAACGCGGCGAATGACGCCGTCGCCGCCGCCGCACGATGCACCACCGAACCCGTCACAATACGTCCACCGTCCGTTGATCGAATCCCACAATCTCCTTGTACGCCACCGTGATGGCCGCGAACGTCACTGGTATCGCCACGAAGACACCCACGACGCAGCACAGCACGCCGAGAATATTCACCAGCGCCATCAGGATTAGGAACAGCGTGAAGCCCACGTAGTCGCGCTTCACCACGGCGTGGCTGGCCTGCATGGCCGGCCAAAAATCCATGCGCTTGTCCACAATGAACAGATAAGTGAACTTGTACATCGCCGCCACTACCAGACCGGGGATTACGCACAGCAGCGTCCCGCCGAAGACAAAGAGCGCGATCACTATGGAAGCGACCAGTGTAGGCACGAAGAAATTGAATCCCAGGAATAGGTCGGCGAATTCGGCCCGGCAGCCCATCAGCTTCTTCATCGTGAAAATGTGGAACCCGGCGATCAGCGGCCCTTGCAGAATCACCGGCACGGCCGCGCTCAGCACCGCAAACACCAGGGCTAACAACACGTAATTGCCCAGATCCGCCGTCACCAGCGCCCAGCCTTCGCCGATCCAGTGCCCCGCGCGGACCTCTACGGTCGCCGGCGGAATCCAAGCGGTCTCGGGCGCGCCGGCCAGACTACCCGCGCCCACCGCAAGCGACGTCCCGCAGGAGGTGCAGAACTGTGTATCCGCGCTGACTTGCGTACCGCATTTGTGGCAGAACATTTGACGGATCATAACACGCGTACAACGTCACGGGCGTGAGTCTTCGAGCGTTTTCCACACCAAACTCGCCACCTGTTCGACCGTTATGCTGTCCATCGCATGTGCCCTGGCGATGGCCACGTGCGGTCCGCGCGGCGCCCAGACGGCAGGGTCCGATGGGCCGAACAGCGCCACCACGGGCGTGCCCACGGCGGCGGCCAGGTGCGTGGCGCCGGAATCGTTGCCGATATAAATCCGCGCGGCGGCCAACCAGCCAGCCAGTTCGTAGAGATCGTCGAAGCGCTGCGCGCCGGGCAGATCGTCCTCCGGGCCGGCGCACCACTCCACCGGCATGCGCCGCGCCAGCGTGTGCGCCAACTCGCGGAAGCGTTCCAACGGCCAGCGTTTCTTCGGACTCCCGGCAAAAGGATGAATTACAGCGGAGACGCCTCGGATTCCATCGCATTTGATCCGCGGGATGCCATCGCTCGCGCAGGCTGCGATCGAGCGAGCTTGTTCCAGGTAGAAATCCGCCGCATGCACGCCGCTTCCTTCTGCGGGCAGCGCGGTGAAGAACTGGAACGGCAGGCGTAGCCCCGCCACCGCCTCCCGAAACTCGAGGCGATTGGCGCCATACCAGGAAACGATCGAATCGAATCCGCGCAGGGTCTCGATCAGGCGCGCGTTTGGCCCGGTCACCTCGAGCATATCCAGGCCAGTGGAAGCGATGGACCGGGCATGCTGTGCGATGCGCGCCGCCAGCGGCACATTCCGTTGCGCCGCCCAGATTTCCAGATAACCGGAGCGCAGGCACTCCATGGCCGGGATGGAAACGATGAAATCGCCGATGGCGCCCGGGCGGATGATCAGCCGCTTCACGGGTCGCTACAATACCGGCCCAATCCGCCACGGCACGAACTCGTGATGCCCCAGGCGTTCCGCGCAGGTCTTCTCTCCGGAAGCCACCCGCAACAGCATCTCGAAGATCTCGCGGCCCACGTCCTGGACGCTCTTCTCCCCGTCGGCGATCACGCCGGCGTTGATGTCCATGTTGTCCTGCATGCGCCGGTAGGTGTAGCTGTTGCTCGATATCTTGAGTACCGGAACGGAAGGGAATCCGATCGCGCTGCCGCGTCCGGTAGTGAAGGCGATCAGGTTGCAGCCGCCCGCTGCGAGGCCCGTCAGCGAAACGGGATCGTAGCCGGGAGTATTCATGAAGACGAAGCCGGGAGTACGCACGGACTCGGCATAGTCCACCGCATTGGTCAGCGGCGAAGTGCCCGCCTTGGCCACCGCCCCCAAGGATTTCTCGAGGATGTTGGTCAGTCCGCCTTCCTTGTTGCCCGGCGAAGGATTGTCGTCGAAGCTGCCCGCAAAACGGGTCAGGTATTGCTTGTAACCTTGCACGAAACTCAATAATTTCTCAGCCACTTGGCGGTTGCGCGCGCGGCGGACCAAGAGGTGCTCAGCGCCGAAGATCTCGGTGGTCTCGGCCAGCACCGCGGTAGCTCCGATTTCGGCCAGCATATCCGAGCAGACACCCAGCGCCGGGTTCGCGGTGATGCCGGAGAACGAATCCGAACCCCCGCAATTCAGCCCCAGCACGATGTGCGAAGCCGGCACTTCCACCCGCCGTTCGGCGGCGCCTTGTTCCATCAGGCGGCCAATCTCGACGCGCGCCGCAGTCAATGCTCCGCGTGTGCCACCACTCGATTGCAGGGTCATCCCCACCAGCCGGCTGCCGCGCGCCGCGTTCGGACCCAGATAGTGCTCGATCTGGTTCACCTCGCAGCCCAACCCCAGAATGACCGCGGCCGAAACGTTGGGGTGCGCCAACACCCCGGCCAGCGTCCGGCGAAGCTGTTCGGTGTCCGGGCCAATGGTGTGGCCGCAACCTTCGCCGTGCGGGAAAGCCACCACACCATCCACGTTGGCCGGCAACGATTCGCCGTCGAAGCTGTGCGCGATCAGTTCGGCGGTGTGCGCGGCGCAGTTGCTGGCCGCCACCACCGCGATATAGTTGCGCGTGCCCACCGAGCCATCCTCGCGTGGATAACCCAGAAAAGTAGGGGCGGCACGGCGCGGCGGCAGCGGGATTTCGCCTGTCGGGAATTCGTAGTTGAAGTGCAGTTCCTCGAACGCCAGGTTGTGCGTGTGCACGCGATCGCCGGGCTGGATGGTTTGCCGCGCGCGGCCGATGATCTGGCCATAGCGCCGCACAATGTCGCCCCGCGGAATCACGGCCAGCGCGATCTTGTGGCCGGCCGGTATGGGCTCGTGCACAGCCAGGGCCTGGCCATCCACCTTCAAAACGGTCCCTGCCGAGAGCGGCACGCGCGCAATGGCCACGTTGTCGGTGGCATGCAGATGGATGACGGAATTCTCGGCCGTCGGCAGCTTCGCGATTTCGAGCAGCGTTTCTGGCATGGTTACCTCATGAGCAGCGTTTCAGGAGCTTCTTCGCCCAAATGGACATGCAGCTTCCCACCTACCGGATGGACCCAGACGCCACCGCCATCGCGCGGGACGGGAATATCGGCGGGGCCATCGACGGCCACGAACTCCTTTGTCTCGGAGCCATCCAGCAGCTTGCCGATGTGTATGTGGAGGTGGCATTGCGACCGCCGGATATCGGCGTTGAAAGCCAGTCCCCACTGGTCGCCCCAAGTCTCCTGGGCCTTGGCGATGGCGCCGGCCCACAGCGCCAGACGCTGTGCGGGCGTCAGATCGGCGAGTGCGTGCACGTGCGCTCTCGGCAGCGCCAGCCACCGATTTGGCTTGTTCGGATTGATGTCTTTCAAGAAGAAAACCAGCGTATCTTGCGGCTGCTTCTCGGCTTCGGTGCACAGCCCGCATTCGCGTTTGGCCATGCTTTCGGCGCTCGAGAGGTCGCAAGTGCAGTTGCGCACGTCGCCCAGCGCGACAGCGGTAACAATTAAGATCGTCGGAAGGAATCGCACGCTTCTCTTATTATAGATACAGCCCTATTTGGCCGGCTCAGCCACCGCGGCTTTGGCGGCGGGTGACAACTTATCCGCGTTGGCTAGCATCACGCTGACCTGCCAAAGTTGCGTGTCGGTCAGAGAGCCCTTGTAGCCGGGCATGCCTGTCAGGCGAATGCCGTTGGCGGCCTTCCAGTAGGTTTCGCCGGGTGGGTCGTCGGTCACTCCGTGGCCTGTGAAGAGCTGCGGGGGACGCGGGAACATTCCCTTGGCGATGGGTGTTTCGGGCTGGCCGCTCAGGCCGTGGCAAACCGAGCACTGCTCGCGATAGATGCGCGCACCCGCCAGCATGTTTGGTTCGTCTGCCGGAATCGGCGCTTGCTTCGGCGCCTCCTTCGATATCCGCGCATGTAGCGCCATTCCCGCCAGGCGAGATTCGAAGGGCATGGGAGCAGCGGAAGTCGCCACGGGGGCCAGGCCCAAGCCAAAGTACAAAAACGCGCCCAACACGATGACAACCAGGCCCAGCCCGAAGCCAATCAATACTTTCATCAGGCGATCCCCATCTTTTTCTGCATCTGTTCCAGAGTAACTCCCTTGGTTTCCGGAAACCAGAACCAGACCACGAAGAATTGCAGCGCCATCATGGCGGCGAAGAACACAAACGGCGCCGCGGTGGATACCGCCGCCACGCGCGGAAAATTCCAGGCAATCAAGGCGTTCATCGCCCAATGAGTGAGGCTGCCCAGACTCTGGCCTTTTCCGCGCACGCGGTTGGGGAACACCTCGCTGAGGTAGACCCAGATCACAGCGCCCTGTGAAAATGCGAACGATGCGATAAAGCCCACCAGCAGCCAGACCAGCCAATCCTCGTGCCGGTGCATGGCAAAAACGGTCGCGACCCCAGCCAGGGACGCCGTGAGTCCCACCGATCCGATCAACAGCAAGGTCTTGCGGCCGATGCGGTCGATTACGGACATGGCCAGCACGGTGAAGAGCAGGTTGGTGGCGCCAATGGCCACTGCCTGCAGGTCGCCGGAAACCTTGCTGAACCCGGCACGCATGAAGATGTCATTCAGATAGTAAAGCACTGCGTTGATGCCGGAAAGCTGGTTGAACAAGGCGATGGACACCGCCAGAAAGATCGGAAAACGGTACTTCCGGGTGAACAGTTTCTCGTCGCCATGGCCGTGTTCGGCGTCGATCGACGTGACGATCTCCTGCAACTCGGCCTCGTAATTCACTTCGCCGGTGAGGCGCAAAACCTCCCTGGCTTCGGGTACGCGGCGCTTCTTCACCAGCCAGCGGGGGCTGCGCGGAATGCCGAAAAGCATCAGCAGGAAGAGCGCGGCGGGGATGGCCGAAACGCCCAGCTTCCAGCGCCATTCGGCGTCCCCGAACCCCGCCAGGCCAATCATGAAATTGGAGAAGTAGGCCAGCAGAATCCCGAAGACTATGTTGAACTGGAACAGACCTACCAGCCGGCCGCGCCATTTTGCCGGCGCAATCTCGGCAATGTACATGGGCCCCAGCACGGAGGAGCCGCCGATCCCCAGACCGCCGATAAAGCGGAAGAAGATGAGCGCATACCAATCCCAGGCGAAGGCGCATCCGAGGGCGGAGACCAGATACAACACGGCCATCCCGCGCAGGCTGTCGCGCCGTCCGAGCCGGTCGCCCGGCACTCCGGCGAACATGGCGCCCAGGATCGTTCCCACCAACGCCGCGGCTACAGTCCGCCCCAGCGCCTCGTCCGAGAGGCGGTAGGTTTCCGTCAGCGCGTGCGTCACGCCGGCGATGACCGCGGTATCGAATCCGAACAGCAGGCCGCCGAGGGCAGCCACGATGGAGCCTTTGACGAGGTAGGCGTTCAGTGTCATCGCAAGGCCCGACTGTATCACAGTTTGACCGCGGCCACACTGGAAACGCGTCTGGGATTTGAAACCGCAGCGTTCGAGTATGATCGATAAGAACCTATGCCCGATCTTCAAGAGCAATTCGGCCAGATCGACATCTACCTTTTCGATCAATTGCTCCGAGGCCGCATCGGGCGCGGAATGCGGGTGCTCGATGCCGGCTGTGGCTCCGGCCGCAACCTGGTCTACTTTCTGAGGGAGGGGTACGAAGTGTTCGGCGTCGACACGGATCCGCACTCGGTTGCGGAGACGCGCCGCCTCGCCGCATCCCGCGCGCCTGCTCTTCCTGCCGGCAACTTTCGCGTCGAAGCCGTCGAGGAAATGACTTTTCCGGACGCCTTCGCCGACATCGTGCTCAGTAGCGCCGTGCTCCATTTTGCGGGCTCGGACGATCATTTTGGGGCGATGCTGCGTGGGACGTGGCGGGTGCTGAGACCGGGCGGCCTGCTCTTCTGCCGGCTGGCATCTTCGATCGGAATGGAGAATCAAGTCCAGCGCGTTGCCGGACGCCGCTTCAGATTGCCCGACGGCTCGGAGCGCTATCTCGTGGACGAGGCCCTTTTGCTGCGGCTCACAGCGGAGCTCGGCGGGCAATTAGCCGACCCGTTGAAGACCACCATCGTTCAGAATCGACGTTGCATGACCACGTGGATCGTTAGGAAAGATGCGGCCAACTGATAGACTGCTAAGGATGCGCATGCTTACCGGAATAAGATGGATCTGCTTGACGTCGATCTGCTTATGTTCTGCGTTTCAGATTCCGAAAGATCCGCCGCGGCAGTTCAAACTGACGGCGGAATCGGCGCATTTTTGGAAACTGATTGATCGCCGCGCGGCTCTCCAGCGGGTTGCCGGCGAGTTCGGTTTTACAGAGGGACCGGTATGGGACCCGCGCGGGTTTCTTTACGTGAGCGACGAGGAGCGGAACGCCATCTTTCGTCTCTATCCGGACGGGCGGCGCGAGTCCATCTTCCAGACGGGCGATCCGGATGGCAGCACCCTGGACGGGGATGGCGCATTAATCGCGACAGCCAGTGTCCTGCGCGCCGTGGTGAAGGTCGGGCAGGGCGGATCCTACCGCGTGCTTGCCGGCAATTACAACGGGATGCGCTTTAATAGCCCCAACGATATCGTGCTGGGGCCGGATGGCGCGCTTTATTTTACCGATCCTACCTTGGACTTGCCCAAGGGCGAGCGCCAGGAGATCCCGTTCCAGGGGGTTTACCGGCTTGGAACCGACGGGACGGTACGGCTATTGACTCGTGAGCTGACGCAGCCCAACGGGCTTGCCTTTTCACCAGACGGAAGACGCCTGTACGTCGACGATAGCGACAGACGCGATATCCGCGTGTATGATGTCGGCGTGAACGGCGACCTAAGCAACGGACGCGTCTTTGGGACCGAAGCGGGGCCACCCCAATCGGGCGTTCCGGATGGTATGAAGGTCGATCTGGATGGGAATCTTTTTGTGACCGGGCCTCTGGGAGTCTGGGTGTGGGATTCCAGCGGGAAGCATCTGGGCACGATCGTAATGCCGGAGCAGCCGGCGAACCTCGCCTGGGGAGATGCCGACTGGCGCACGCTCTATATTACCGCCACAACTTCGGTATACCGGATTAAGACGAGAACGCGGGGATTCGTCCCGTACATAGACAAACCACGGTCGAGAGCGCGCTAGCGGATCGCGCCCGCCTGGCGCTCCCAACGCCACCCGTAATAACGAAGGGACACGAGATAACCAACCGCGGCCGCCACTAATACAACCAGCCCCCGCTGGTATTCCAGAAACCCCAATGCCACGCCGCAAACCGCCTGCAGAGCGCCCACCGGCAACAGCCGGCCGCCAGTGAAGCGCCAGCGCTGTTGCGGCAATTCCAACAGCACCGAAGAGTGATGGCCGAGGGCCAGCGCCACCAATCCGCACGTCATGCCCGGACCGGGATCGAGCGGCAGCAGCAGCACCGACAGGATCGCCAAAAACGCAATGTCCTTCGCCAACAGAATCTCCCAACCGCCGAGCGGCAGCAGCCCGGTAGCGCGACATGCTGGAACCGAATTCCAAGCCGAACAAAGATTGCGCATATGTGCTCATGGTCAACGCCACCAGCAGGCCAATAATGGCGAACGCCTCCGGATCGGGATGCGCGCCAAAAAGGCGGTACGCGCCTCCGCCGGCGCTGATTAACAGCGCGGCATACGGGTCTGTCAGGCTCAGTATCTCGCGCATGTTCTTGCGCACCAGTCCACCCAATCGTCCAGGGAATTGCGGGATGTGGCGCAACAGGTTCCAATGCGGATCGCGCTTCACAGCGTATCGCCCCAAAGCCGCTGCGCCCTGCGTCCCCGCAGCCACCATGCAAAACGCCAGCGCCATCCGCGGACGCGCGGTCTTCGCCAGAATGAAGACACCGATCCACGTCACTGGACTGAGCGCCAGGCTGGCAAAGCGCAGGCCCAATCGCTGCGCGCCAGTTAGGGCCACAGTGCCAGCCGCGCCGGAGGAATCCTGCCCAACGGATCGGACGAAAGCGGAAACAGCAATAGAAAGCCCAGCAGCACAAAGAACGGATACGCACTTTTGGGCGGCAGCCCGGAAGTCAGCGCCCCGCCCACCAGCAGGGCGACAAACAGGAAGAGGTTGTTAACCTTGATGGACTCGAGTGTCCCCAGGTCGCGCCCCACCGCGCGCCGCAGCGCTCTCAAAATTCCGAGGATCGCAGTCATCGCTTTAATTCCAGAACCCAGGCTGAAGCCTGCGCTAACTGTGCTACGCGCGCTCCCAGCGCCGCCCGTAATAGAACACCGACGCCAGATAGCCCATCGCGGCGAGCGCCAGCACGACAGCCCCTCGCTGGTGTTCCACAAATCCGAAGGCTATCCCAACGGCGGTCTGCAGCGCGCCGAACGGCAAGCTTCCGCTCGCGAAACGCCATCGCGATTGCGGCAGTTCCAACAGCACGGAAGAATGGTGGCCGAAGGCCAGCGCCACCAGTCCGAAGGTCATTCCCGGCCAGGGATCCAGCGGCAATAGCAGCACGAAGAGTATCGAAAGGAAGGCAATGTCTTTGGCCAACAGGATCTCCCAACCCCTGAGCGGCAGCAGGTGGTAGCGCGTGACACCAGAGTCGAGATCCAATCCGAACAGAGATTGCGCGCTGGTGCTCATAGCCAGCGCCACCAATAAACCGACGATCGAAAAAGCCGCTGGATCGGGGTGCGCGCCGAACATTCTGTACACGCCGCCGCCGATGCTCAACAACGCGGCAGCATATGGGTCGAGCACGCTGAGCATCTCGCGAAGATTCTTGCGCACCAGCCCGCCCAGGCGGCCGGGAAACTGTGGGATGCCGCCCAACAAATCCCAATGGGGATCGCGCTTGACTATATACCGTCCCACAGCCAGCGCGCACTGCATCGCCAGCGCCAGGCCGCAAAATGCGGCCGCCATGCCCGCCCGCCTGGTCTTCAACAGAATCAGGAGGCCGATCCACGCCACCGGGCTGAGCGCGAGGCTGGCGAGCCGCAGGTCCAAGCGCTGCCACCCCGAGAGGGGCCAGAGCGCCAGCCGTGCGGAAGGGATTTTGCCCAGCGGATCGGACGAAAGCGGAAACAGCAGCAGAAAGCCAAGTAGTACAAAGAGCGCCTCCGCGCTCCCGCCCAGCAGCCCGAGAAACAGGAGATTATTGGCCTTGAATGAATTTACCAGGTCGCGTCCCACTGCGCGCCGCAGCGCTTTCAAGATAGCGCCGAGCGCAGCCATGGCAGGTCCTCCTTCGGCGGCGTCTCGACCAGGTCGAAGTACAACTCATCGAGGGGCCGATCGAGGTCGGCCGCCGCGGCATGGAACACGATGTGTCCGCCGCGAATCATCATCACCTCGGTTGCCAACTGCGGGATCATGGCCAGGGCGTGGGACGTCAGGAAAATGGCGATGCCGCGCCCCGCGACGGCGATCAGCAGGTCGCGGATCGTTACCGACGACACGGGATCGATGCCCTCGAACGGCTCGTCCAGCAGCAGGAGGCGCGGATTGTGCAGCAATGCCATTGCCAACGCGGTCTTCTTACGCATGCCGTGCGAGCACTGATCCAGATAGGTGTAGCGGCCTTTTTCCAGGCCCAGAACCCGCAGCAGCGCGCCCGCGCGTTCGCCTGTTTCCGCGCGCGTGAGGCCGTACACGGGGCCGCACAGTTCCAGATGTTCTTCGATGGTGAGCGCATCGAACAGACCCAGGTCTTCCGGCAGCACGCCGATCGACCGCTTCACGCTCAGTGGCTCTTTGGAGATGTCGCAACCGGCGATGTGCACGTCGCCGCTATCCGGCGCCAGCAGGCCGGAGAGGATCTTCAGCAGCGTCGATTTGCCCGCGCCATTAGGTCCCAACAGCGCACAGATGCCGCCCGCCAGATTGAAAGAAATGCCATCGAGCGCGACGAATTCCCCAAATCGTTTGCTGACGTCGCGGCATTGGAGCATGTTCTTGCCGATTATCGCAACACGGCGAACTTAGTAACTCAACCCGTACCCATACGGGAACAGCGGGTTGTAGTTAGCGTCGCCGCGATGCACGCCAACTTGCGCCATCGAGCGCGGCCACGAGAAGCTTAGCTTACCCGATACCTTGTAATCGCCGAATAAGACGTCCGCCACACCGTCGCCCTCGGTACCGGGCAGCCATGCGGCAACAAACGCGTCCGCCTTGCCGATGGCTTTGTCGATAATCATCGGCCGCCCGGAAAGCAGAACCACCACCACCGGAATCCTGGCCGCCTTCATATTCTCGACCGCAGCCACATCTTCCGCGTCCAGGCTCAAGTCGCGCCGATCACCATTGGTCTCCGCGTAAGGCTTCTCGCCAATCGCGACCACACCCACGTCGGCGCCCTCCGCACCTTTACCGTCCAAGGCGAACGTTACTTGAGTGTCTTTCGAAACGGCTTTCTTGATCGCCTGTAGAATGGTAGTGCCGCCCGGAGTCACATCGCCGCTCTGCCCCTGCCACGTAATGGTCCATCCGCCGCACTGATTGCCCAGGTCGTTCGCGCTCTTTCCACCCACATGAATCCGCTTCGCCGACTTCGCCAGCGGCAGCGTCCCACGCTCGTTCTTCAGCAGCACCAGCGACTGCCGGACGGCATCGCGCGCCACCGCCCGGTGCTCCGCCGAGCCGAACTGCTTCCAAAGTGCCCGGTCCGCAAGCTGCGAATGGTTCTTGTCCATCAATCCCATGGCGATCTTGACCCGCAGTATCCGCCGCACCGCGTCGTCGATGCGCGCCATCGGCACCGTGCCATCCTGCGCCGACTCCTTCAGCTTGGCGATGAACTCCTGATAGCGCTCCGGCACCATCACCATATCCATGCCGGCGTTCACTGACATGGCGATCTTGTGCTTGTAATCTCCAGGCAGCGCGTCGATGGCCCCGTAGTCGGAAATCAGAAATCCTTCGAAGCCCAGCTCGTCTTTCAGGATTTCCGTAAGCAGCCGCTTGCTTCCCGAGCATTTCAATCCGTTCCAACTGCTGTAAGACGGCATAATGGAACCCACGCCCGCGCGTATGGCCGTGATGTATCCCGGCAAATGGATCTCGCGCAGGGTCTTTTCATCCAGGCGCGTATCACCCTGGTCGAGCAGATGGGGACCGATCGTGCTGCTGCCGTAGGCGGTGCCGCCGTCGCCCACATAGTGCTTGGCACAACCCAGGATCGCCAAAGGATCGGCCAGATCGGCGCCCTGCAATCCGCGCACCGCGGCCGCGCCCAACTCCTTCACGCCGTCCGGCTCGTCGGCGTACCCCTCATACGTGCGCCCCCAGCGGATATCGCGCGGCACGGTAACGCACGGCGCAAATCCCCAGTTGATGCCGGTGGCGCGCACCTCGACTGCCGTGGTGCGTTCGATCTTCTCGATCAGCCCCGGATTGCGCGTGCAGCCCAACCCGATGTTATGCGGAAAAACGACCGCACCCAAGACGTTGTTGTGGCCGTGCACCGCATCCACGCCGTAGAGCAGCGGAATGGACAGCCGGGTCTCCAGCGCGCGCTTCTGATAGCGGTCGATCAGGTTGGTCCAGGCCTCCAGGCTGTTGCCTTCTTTGGGGTCCGAATCGCCTCCGCTCAATACCGATCCCAGATAGTATTTCGCGATGTCCGCATCCGATTTGAGAAAGCTTTGGTCGGGTTGGGTCATCTGCCCGACCTTCTCGTCGAGAGTCATCTTCCGGAGCAGCGCGTTCACTTGGGCGTCGAACGATGAGAGCTTCTGCGGCCACGGTGCGGACATGGCGATCAGGCATCCCAGCCCGGCTACGCATGATATTGCTGCGGAACGGATTCTTAGCATAACAGGGGATCATAGCACCACGCTGGCTTCGCTCACGGACGTCGTTTAGAGGTCCGTTCGCGCCAGGCAAGACGCGGGGCGTCATCTACAGGCTACACTCCATCGGTCGGCAGAAGACGCTCTTGTCGCAACATCCTCATCTTAAAAGACCGGGCTGCACAGATGTTTGGCTGCCGGCGTGCCTTTAACCGAGGGACAACCTTTCTTTGTTATACCGTTCGCATGAGCACAACCGCCGATAGTCTCGTCGCCGAATTAGCAAGCGTCGCAGCCGAAGCCCAGATTAATGAGGCTGACGCTCTCGATCCATCTTCAACTCTGCCGGAGCTGTCTGCGGCCTTCGTTCCGCCGGTTTCACGCACCGTGGCTGAGACTGGCCTTTCAAATTCCTTGCTCGAGCACCTGGTCTTCAACATCCTCTACAGCCGGGGCGGGATGACCGGACGAGGTCTGGCGGATCTCATGGGAATTGGTTTTGAAGTCATCGAAGGGCTGATGATCGATCTGAAAACACATTATGACGTGGAGGTCAAGGGATCCGAAGGGTTTGGGCTGTCTACCTCTCTGTTCGCGCTGTCGGAAATGGGCAGGAAAAGGGCCCGGGAATACTTCGATATCAATCAGTATGTCGGACCCGCTCCGGTTCCCCTCGATCTGTATCGCAAAGCGGTTCGAAGCCAGCGGTTCCATAAGGGCTGGCTGACAAGAGAGCTTCTGGTAACCGCATACAAGGACGCCGTGATCGAGCCGGGAGTCCTCGAACAAATCGGCCCTGCGGCGAATTCCGGGAGATCCCTCCTGATGTTTGGGATGCCGGGTAACGGCAAGACCTTTATGGCGGAGGCTCTACTCAATCTTTTGACAGAGGAGATATTCATTCCATACGCGGTTGAGCACAACGGCATCATTACGCAGGTCTTCGATGCGCTATATCACAAACGATCCACAGCCGGCGACTTCATCGAGAGCATCATCTCGAAAGAGCGGCGTTTCGACGGGCGGTGGGCAAAGTGCCAGCGGCCGTTTCTCTCGAGTGGGGGAGAACTCGGGCTTGAGATGCTTGAGCTGCGCCTCAATTCGGCCACGAAAATTTACGATGCGCCGTTCCATGTAAAGGCCAATAACGGGATTTATCTGATTGACGACTTCGGCAGGCAACGCCTCACACCGACGGAACTGTTAAATCGATGGATCGTGCCGATGGAGAGCCGGATCGATCATCTGGAGCTCGCGTCGGGCGGCAAGCTTTCGATGCCGTTCGAGATCTTCCTAGTCTTCTCCACTAACCTTAAGCCCGCTGAACTCGGCGATGAGGCGTTTCTGCGGCGAATTAAATACAAAATGCTCGTCAAGAATCCGACCCTGGACGAGTTTCGCGAGCTTTTTCTCCTTTATTCGTCGAAGCAGGGACTTGATTGTCCGAGCGCGCTGCTGGATAAGTTCCTGTACGAGCGCTACGAGCGCGACAAAAAACCGTTCAGGCGATGTCATCCTCGGGACATTCTTCTGCACGTTACCGATATGATCGAGTTTCTGCGCTTGCCGCATCTCCTCACGGAGGATCTCCTGAATCGGGCCTTCGAAAGCTGTTTCGCATTTTCGGATGCAGAGTCCCAGTGAGATGAAGCCCGTTCGCCTCCAGAGCGGGTAACCTCGACACCGGCTCTGGCGGGAGGAGTCGCCCTGTCGCGCCAGGCCCAGAGCATCGCACGAAGATCACAATCGTGCTATGCTGCCATGAGCGGCGAACGATGCACATTCCCGACGGCTACCTGAGTCCCTCGACGTGCGCCGGCTTGGCCGCAGCCGCCGCGCCATTCTGGTACGTCGCCCTGAAGCGCGTGAAATCCGTCCTGCACGCGCGGCTCATCCCCCTGATCTCTCTGTTTGCCGCATTCTCTTTCGTCATCATGATGTTCAATCTGCCGCTGCCCGGCGGCACTACCGGCCATGGGGTGGGCATGGGGGTCGCCTCCATCGTGCTGGGCCCGTGGGCTTCCATCCTGGCCATTTCGATCGCGCTCACAATTCAGGCCGTCTTCTTCGGCGACGGAGGCATCACGGCGCTTGGCGCAAACTGCTTCAACATGGCGATTGTTGGGTCGCTGGTGGGCTACGCCACCTACAGGTTGGTCGCCTGGCGTTCCGGGCTCCGCTCCGCGCGCCGCGTAGTAGCCGCCGGACTGGCCGGTTATACGGCCATCAACGTGGCCGCCCTGTGCGCCGCCATCGAGTTCGGAATTCAGCCGCTGCTGTTCCACGACGCCTCGGGAACGCCGCTCTACGCGCCCTACGCACTGCGCATCGCGATTCCCGCCATGATGCTCGGGCACCTCACCCTGGCTGGCCTCGCGGAGTTGGTCATCTCATCGGGCATGGTCGCTTATCTGCAGCGCACCGATCCAGGCTTGCTGCGCCACACTGCGCCGGACGCACCGCCTTCCATCGAACCGGCCCAGCCGGCGCGTGAAGCCCAAGATGCCCTCCGCCTGCCCACCGCCCGCAAACTTTGGCTGGCGCTGGCGGCGCTGCTGATCTTCACCCCACTCGGAATTCTGGCCGTCGGTAGCGCCTGGGGTGAATGGAGCGCGCAGGATTTCTCCAGCCCCCAGGCGCGCCGCGAGATCGCCGCGGCATCCCATAACCAGGCCCCCCCATCCGCCGCGCCCCGCGGCCTGGAGCGGCTCTCCTCGATTTGGAGCGCGCCCCTCTCGCGTTATGCGCCGTCCTTTATCCGCAGCGCCTCGTTCGGCTATCTGGTTTCCGCCATGGTGGGAGTCGGGCTCATCATCGCCCTGGCGCTATTGCTGAACTGGCTGCTGGCCGGCCGCCCGATGGTGCATGCCGCCGCGGGAGGGCGCCGCCGCAGAAGCTTCGTCGAAAAGACCGCCCGCGGATTGCTCGAAGCCACCGAACAAGTCCTCTTCGCCGAGGACATGGCCGCCACCAGCGGCTTCCTGCAGTGCCTGGACCCGCGCGTGAAGTTGATCGGCATCGGCGCGCTCATCGCCGCCGCCGTAGCCGTGCATCGCCTCTGGGTGCTGGCGGCTATCCTGGCCCTGGGCGTGCTCCTGGCGCTGGTCTCGCATATCCCTATCCGGTTGCTGACGGCGCGCGTGTGGCTCGCCGTTCTGGCGTTCACCGGAGCGATCGCGCTGCCCGCGATTTTTCTGACGCCCGGCGCCGCCGTCTATCGCCTCCCGCTGCTCGAGTGGCCGGTGACACAACAGGGATTGCGGACTGCCGGTTTCCTGATACTGCGCGCCGAAACCGCGGCCACCCTCTCCATGCTGCTGATCCTCTCCACCCTGTGGACGCGCCTGCTGCGGGCGCTGCGATACTTTGGTGCGCCCGTCGTGGTAGTCGCCATCCTGGGGATGACCTATCGCTATATGTTCCTGTTCCTGGCCACCGCGTGCGATATGTTTGAATCGCGCGAGAGCCGCATCGTCGGCGTGCTGGACCCGGCCGACCGGCGCCGTCTGGCCGCCGCCAGCGCCGGCGTGCTGCTCGGCAAAACCCTCCAGGTCAGCGGCGAGGTCCACATGGCCATGCAGGCACGCGGCTTTCGCGGCGAAGTTCGTCTGCTCGACGAATTGCAAATGCGCCCGCACGACTGGCTGCGGCTGGCGGCCTTTGTAGGCGCTGCCACACTGGCAGTATGGCTGGGACGATGACCGAACCGGCTGTCCTGGCTTTCGATGTCCGTGAAGTGTCTTACCGCTACAACCAGGTGGAGGCTTTAAACTCGCTCTCCATGCACGTGAAGCGCGGGGAGCGCGTAGCGCTGTTGGGCGCCAACGGGTCGGGCAAGTCCACCCTCCTGCGCCTGCTCGCCGGGCTGTGCTTTCCCGAACACGGTGAGATTTCGTTCCTCGGAGAGAGCCTCACCGAACGGCGCTTGCAGGATGAGCAATTCTTCTTTAGCTTCCGCCGCCGCGTGGGTCTGGTCTTTCAGAATGCGGACGTGCAATTGTTCAGCCCCAGCGTGTTCGACGAGCTGGCCTTCGGCCCCTTGCAGCTCCGCTGGCCCGCGCCAAAAATCCGCGAGCGTGTAGACGAAGTGCTGCGCGCCATGGACATCGCGCACTTGCAGGATCGCGCGCCGCATCGCCTCTCCGGGGGTGAGAAGAAACGTGTGGCCCTCGCGTCGGTGCTGGTCCTCGATCCGGAAGTGCTGCTGCTCGACGAGCCCTCGGGCGCGCTCGATCCCAGCAGCCAGGCGCGCATCGTCGACTTCCTGGTTTCCTGCGGCAATGGCTCGAAGACGGTGATCACTTCGACGCACGACATGGATACGCTGGAGGACATCGCCGACCGCTGTTACGTCTTCGCCAACGGCCGCGTAGCGGGCGAAGGCGCCCCGCTCGATATTCTCCACAACGTGGAACTACTGGAGCGCGCTAAGCTGATCCACCCGCATGCGCACGCACACGCGCGCGGGAACGGCGCGGTGCAGCCGCACCCGCACGTGCACCGGCACGAAGGAGGGTAGGTGTGAGGTTACCCTCATCTCAGGTGTATCGAAATCGCACAAGCCGCGATCTGTGGTCATTGGTACGCGTCGCGGCGATCCCGCACGCGGTGAACGGTGATAGTGTCGGCGGTCTCGCCGTGCCCCGGCTCAGCGTAGCGGTGCAAAGCCTTGAGAATGCCAAGGGCGGTTTGTGGCGCGATGGCTCGGAGTTCGAATGGCACGTTCGGCTCGAACCGGATTCTCTTCATCCGGCCCTCAGTCGCCCCGGTCGCCGCGGATCTGATCCATGGTGAAGCCGAGATCGGTGACCACTTGTTCGAACGCCACGCCTCCCTCGGGGTTTTGGCGGAAGTATTCGCGCGAGGCTGCAACCACGCGCCGGTCTTCCTCGGTCAGTTCGTCGGCGGGCTCGACCATGACTTCGAGAAGCTGCAGAACCGCGGATCAAGCGCGCCTTGGTACTTACCGCATCCACTCATCCAAATGCGCCCGCACAAAGGCATCGTCATTCAAGTGCGGATAATCGCGGCACACCCGGTCGATCTCCTCCGCCTGGCCCGGCGAGAGATCCTCCTCCGGATTGAGACACCACCGCCCAGCGAGCAAACCCTGCCGCCGCAGCACCTCATGAATGCCCGCGATGCATCCGCGGAACTGGTTCGCCACATCGAAAAACGCAGCGTTCGCATCCGTGATTTCCGCCCCCAACGTCAGCCACGCCGCCGCCGTCAGCCTTTCACCGCGCACCTCCGCGTGAATCTGTTCCAGCATCCTCACCGCCCGCAACGTCCAAACGGCCCAATGCCCCAACAGGCCGCCAACCATGCGCAACGGGCGCGGCAGGCGCGCACCCAAACGGAAGGGAGTCACCAGATCCGCGACGATGCTGTCGTCGTTGCCGGTGTAAAGCGCGATCTCGTCCGCGCGCCCGGAATCCGCCACCGCGCGCACCACGTCCAGCGTCTGGTAGCGATTGAATGGCGCAATCTTGATGGCT
>Ga0302180_10001618_pt1 | contig 17997 bp, 18 predicted proteins | sample I_Palsa_E3_2_FD_200575 | JGI IMG/M metagenome (GOLD analysis project Ga0302180, IMG submission 200575) | Peat permafrost microbial communities from Stordalen Mire near Abisko, Sweden - I_Palsa_E3_2 | ecosystem: Environmental > Terrestrial > Soil > Palsa > Peat permafrost | place: Sweden... | reverse complement strand
CCTCGACCGCCTGGTTGGCGAAGCCACGGAAATGGCCCAGCTCGATGCCCACAAGGTCGAACTCCACATGGCTCCCGTGGATATCGCCACTGTGATCGAGTCCGTTGTGGAAGAGTCGAGAACGGTCCTTGGCCAGCATCCACTCGACGTGCGCGTGGCTCCATCGCTGCCCAAAGTGCACGTGGATTTCGATCGCATCGCGGAAGTGCTCAAGCAGTTGCTGGAAAACGCCGCCAAATACTCCCCGTCCACTTCGCCCATCACCATTACCGCCGAACGCAAGGGAGACCGCATCGTCACCAGCGTCACCGATCACGGGCCGGGAATCGACGACTTCGAGCAATCGCTGGTCTTCGACAAGTTTTACCGCGGTCGCGACCAGCGCTACAGTGTGCAAGGTACGGGTATGGGATTGGCCATCGCCAAGGCCATCGTAGAAGCCCACAACGGAGTTGTCGGCGTCACCAGCCAACTCGGCCGCGGCTCTGTGTTTTCCTTTGACCTGCCTGCTGCCTGAAACCCGCGCCATGACAGGACGTCAATCAGTACCCTGCCCTCGCACCTTTCGCATTGCCGAAGAGAACCGTAACCCAGTACATTGCTCTTAAGATCCGTTCCACGCCCCAATGAGCCTTGCCACGCTGAACGACGTCTTCTTCGCCGCCACTGAGCGGAATCTCGACCGCATGATGCTCTCCCGCGCCTCCGGAAGGTGGCTGCCTATCCCTTGTTCAGATCTTCGACGCAACGTCGCCGGGACCGTCCACGCGCTGCGGGCATGGGGCATCCGCAAAGGCGACCGCGTCGCCATTCTCAGCGAGAACCGGCCCGAGTGGTCTACCGCCGACTTCGCCATCCTGCTGGTCGGTGCCGTCACCGTTCCCATCTACGCCACGTTAACCCCCGAACAAACCGCCTACACCCTGCGCGACTCCGGCGCCAGCGTCGTTTTCGTTTCCACCGAACAGCAACTCCGCAAAATCCAAACCATTCTCTCCCAGACGCAAGTTCAGCGAATCGTGGTCATGGATCAAGTCGAAATCCCCGGCGATCTGGCCGCAAGCTGCGTGCTCATGTCCCAGTTCATGACCCAGGGCCCCAGCACCCTCGACGCCCAGACCGAATCGTTCGCCCGCTCCATCCAGCCCGGCGACCTCGCCACCATCATCTACACATCCGGTACCACCGGAACCTCCAAGGGCGTCATGCTGACCCACGGCAACATGGCCTCCAACATCAACTGCTCGCTGCTCGGCTTCGACATGCACCCCGGGATGACCAGCATTTCGTTCCTTCCCCTCTCGCATGTCACGGCGCGCCACGTGGATTTTGCCATGTTCTACCACGGCGTCACTCTGGCCTACTGCCCCTTCATGGAGCAGCTTTCTGAAACCTTGCTGGAAGTGCGCCCGACCGAATGCGTGGCTGTACCCAGGGTCTACGAAAAAATCTACGCCAAGACCGAAATGTCGGCCCGCGGCTTCCCCGAGCGCCCTATCTACCGCTGGGCGCTTTCCGTCGGCCGTGCCAACAAGCCGGCAATTCTCGCAGGAGAAACTCCCGCCTCGCCCAGGTGGAAGCTGGCCAACCAACTGGTCTTTTCCAAAATCCGTGCCGGTATGGGAGGCAACGTCAAGACTTTCATTTCCGGCGGCGCGCCTCTGGGCCGTGAACTCGCCGAATGGTATGCCACCGTTGGCATCCGCATTCACGAAGGCTACGGCTTGACCGAAACTTCTCCGGTGATCGCCGTCAACACGCCTGCCAACCATCGCATCGGCACCGTCGGCAAGATCCTGCCCAATCTAGAAGTTCGCATCGCTGAAGACGGCGAAATTCTGGTCCGCGGCCCCTCCGTCTTCAAGGCATACTGGAATCGCCCCGAAGAAACCCAGAACGCCTTCCAGGACGGCTGGTTCAAGACTGGAGACATCGGTCACATCGACGCCGATGGATATCTCTCGGTTACCGACCGCAAGAAAGAACTCATCAAAACCTCGGGCGGCAAGTTCGTCGCTCCGCAACCCATCGAGAACTCCATCAAGCTGAACCCTCTTGTCGCCGCCGCCGTCATCCTCGGCGACAAGCGCAAATTCTGCTTTGTCATCATCTCGCCCAATTTCATGCTTCTTGAAGCGTGGGCCGCTACCCAGGACATTCCCTTTTCCTCGCGGGCCGCCCTCGTCGCCGATCCAAAGGTCCAAGCGCTTTACCAGGGAATTGTGGAAGAGGTGAACCAGAATCTCGCACGGTTCGAAAAATTGAAGCGCGTCTTAATCGTCCCCGACGAATTCTCTCCCGAAAACGGCGCTCTCACACCCACCATGAAACTACGACGCCGCGTAATCGAAGACCGCTATCGCACCCAGATCGACGACCTCTACGCCCAGGCGGAAACCACCGCACCTTAGGAGAAGACAAGAGCGTAAACCAGAATCAACAGCACAATCGCCGCCACAATGGCATAAAGATGGTCGCGCTCCCTGGCGAATCCAAAGATGGAGAATGCGACGCGCGCCACGGGAGTGGCGATGAGCAACAGCAATCCAAGTTGGATGATTCCCCTGCCGCGCAGCGCGATCGCATCCCGCAAGACTCCCCTCACTGTGCGAAAGTCTGAAGGCTCGCTATGGAACAGCCGATAGTCGGCAGGGGAACGGCCGTTTCCCACGAGATAAATGATCGCGCCAACCAAGACGACGAGCGCGGAAGACAGCACCCCCGCGCGCAGCAGATCGCCGATAAAAATATCCATCTTCCTATCGTTCCAACTCCGGTCCGTGCTCATCTCATATCTTCCCCGAAAGCCCCTTATATAGCATCTCGATTCCCAGAGCCACGATCACAAGGCTGAACACTCGTCGCAGCCACTTGGTTTCTGCTTTCACCAGAACGCGAGTTCCCAGCAACGATCCGCCAAGAACACCTAGCATCACAGGCATGGAAAGCGCAGGGTCAATGTATCCGCGGGAGAAATAAATTCCGGCGCTGGCGGCCGCGGTTACACCGATCATAAAATTGCTGGTCGTGGTCGAAACTTTGAAAGGGATCTTCATCGCCCGATCCATGGCGAGCACCTTCATCGCACCCGAGCCGATGCCGAGCAATCCCGACAAGGCTCCAGCAACAAACATCAGGCTCCAACCGGCAGGCACGTGCTGCACGTTATATTCGCGAAGTCCTTCCGCATCGGGAAAACTCCCATTCAACCGCAGTTTGGTGGCGAGCGGGTCCTGCGGGGCTTCTCGTTCTTCTTTCGAACGCGGTTTTCGAGAGAGATACGCCGAGCCAATCAGCACCAGCCCAAAAACCGTCGCAATGGCGCCGCCGGAAACGTGTGTGGCCAGAGTTGCGCCCACCAACGCCCCAATCGTGGTGGCGACTTCCAAGAACATCCCAATTCGAATATTGGAAAAGCCCTCTTTCACGTAAGCTGCCGCCGCTCCCGAGGAAGTAGCGATCACCGACACTAGCGATGCCCCGATCGCATACCGGATGTCCACTCCAAGCAGCAGCGTCAGCATCGGAACCAGCACCACGCCGCCGCCCAGTCCCGTCAGAGCGCCCAGAAAACCAGCAATGAGCGACCCGGCCCACACTATCAGGCTAAACTCCAGGACATTCATCCGCGTTCCTTTTGAGACATGTTAGCCTCGTCCCTGCATCGCGATGACGATCATCGAGCTTAGGATGGATTGAGCAACTACACAGTAATCGGAAAGTAGGAGTGCCGTAAAGTAAACCGCTCCGCCGAAACCGTCACCACAAAGCAACTATGTCCGTTGCCTTCCGATTTCATTACAATGAATTCCATGACCGACCCACTCCTTATCGCCGGACGCTCCTTCCGTTCCCGTCTGATCGTCGGCACGGGAAAATACAAGTCCTTCCAGGAAACTGCCCGCGCGCTCGAAGCCAGTGGCGCCGAGATGGTCACGGTTGCCGTCCGCCGCGTCAACCTCGACCGCAGCAAGGAATCTTTGCTCGACTACATCGATCCCAGGAAATATTTCCTCCTGCCCAACACCGCCGGCTGCTACACCGCCGACGAAGCCATCCGCGCCGCCCGCCTGGGCCGCGAGGTCGGCCTGTCGGATTGGGTGAAACTCGAGGTGATCGGCGACCAGTCCACCCTTTACCCCGACGTGCAGGCCACGCTCGAGGCCACGCGCGTTCTGGTCAGCGAAGGCTTCACCGTTCTGCCCTACACCTCCGACGACATTGTCTTCGCCAAGCGCCTGGTCGAGGCCGGCGCTGCCGCCGTGATGCCGCTCGGCGCGCCTATCGGCAGCGGCATGGGCATTCAGAACCAGACCCACATCCGCATCCTGCGCGAAATGATCACTGGTGTTCCGCTGATTGTGGACGCCGGCGTAGGCACCGCCTCCGACGCCGCCGTCGCCATGGAACTCGGCGCTGACGCCGTCCTCATGAACACCGGCATCGCCAGTGCGCAAGATCCGGTCTTGATGGCCGAAGCCATGCACCACGCCGTACTAGCCGGACGCCAAGCCTACCTCTCAGGCCGCATGCCGAAGAAGTTGTATGCCACGGCGAGTTCCCCGCTGGAAGGCGTAGTCCGTTAGGTAGCGCCGGCGTCTCGCCGGCAACCGGCCACGTATGATGCGCCACGAGGTTTCTATGGGCTCTCCTGACAAACTCGCCTTGGATCCGAAGACCTCGATAGCCCCAATGCTCTCAGTGCGGCGCGGGGCAAAGGCAATCGAATTCTATAAGGCGGCTTTCGGAGCAGGCGAGTTGTACCGCATTGACAGTGAGGATGGAGCGGTGGTTGCTCAGCTCTCCGTAGGCTCTGCCGAATTCTGGGTCGCTGACGAGTCTCCGGAGCACAAGAACTTCAGCCCTGAGTCTCTCGGCGGCGGCTCTGTGCGGATGGTCATGACCGTGGCAGATCCGGATGCCGCCTTCGAACGGGCAGTCGCCGCAGGAGCCACGGTGGTGTGGCCAGTCGCCAACCAGTATGGCTGGCGCTTAGGACGAATCGTCGATCCCTTCGGACATCATTGGGAAATCGGTAGGCCGTTGTTCCAGTAGCACCGGCGTCCTCGCCGCTGGCCTCAACCACAAAACCAATGTCAGCGAAATAATAAAAGGGCGGCCGCAGCCGCCCCAATCACAACCAAATCTCCCTCAGAGCATCTTTACACCGTTCACGTGAAAGGAATCGCCACTCTGCGTTCCGGTCACGGCGACGTGGTGTCCCTCATGTCCTGTGAGCGCATCCTGATTGTCCACCGTCAGGACCTTCTGATCCCCGTCGGTCACAATCACCAGCTTCTCGCCTCCCGCCTCGCATTTCTTCGCGCACGCCGCATGACTGGCGTTGGCGCCCTTCACACCGCATTTGCTGTCACTTACGTACCCGTTGACGGTCGTGCTCTTTCCCATATCGTCAAACGCCAAAGCGGTCAGGGCGAACACGAAACATATCGCAAGACAAAGCACTAGCACTTTTCTCATGGCCGGTTTTTCTCCTTTTTTGAAATCCCGATCGCGGCCCCAACCCGCAGGTTACGGCAGGAGTTTTAAATCCCACGCGCGGTAGCAACTCACACCACCGATCGGCGATCAACGCCCCGAACTATACCACAGAGAAACGCTACGATTGTCACGACGCGCGCAGACCAATCCCACGCGAACGGCTTACGAAGCGAGCCGCACTCCGCGCTCATTTCTTGGCTGAGTGATTGGCCGGTGGCGCCGGATTCGCCGCAGCCGCTGGGACGTACACGTACTCCCCGGGACGCAAATAGCGCAACTGCTCGCGCGCCTCTTTCTCGATCGCTTTTTCGTCCGTCTTCAATCCCTGAATCTTCTGCGCGTAGAGTTCGTTTTCCTTCTTTTCCTGCACGATCCGCCGCTGCAGTGATTCATACTCCATCCGCTTCTGTTTGTAGACAATCATGCCATTCGCGCCAAGCATCACATGCACAAACAGCAGGCTCGCAAGCATCGTGACCGCGATCGTCGCAATGCGTCGCCGCAAGCCATACACTCGCATCCCCAACGGACGAGCACTCTCCATCCACGACGCAGCCAGCGCCTCAGCCTGTGGCGCCCTCTCGGCCATCGCGCGCAACCCATCCTGCGGACTGGGAAATCGCCGGATTCTTGAAATATCCTTCACTCGAAAATCCATTGCTTGGCCGCCTCGCTCAACTTCTCCAGATCCCGCTCGCTCCGCGCCTCTGAGTACACTCGCACCACGGGCTCGGTTCCCGAAAGCCGGTAGCACACCCACGATCCGTCCTCGAAAACCAGCTTCAACCCATCCTTGCGAACCGCTTCGCTAACCCCGCGCCCGCAGAACTCTTGCGGATCGAACCTTAACTTCTCAGTGAACTTCTCCTTCACCTCCGGCGTCAAGCGGAAGTTCTCCCGTCGTGGATAATAGGAACCAACCTGGTTACTCAAGGCCTTCAATTGCTCGCTCAGCGGCTTCCCTCGCCGCGCCACCATTTCGCAGCACAGCAACCCCGCCAGCAGTCCGTCTTTCTCCGGCACGTGATGCCGGATCGAAAGCCCCGCGCTTTCTTCCCCGCCAATCGCAATCTTGTCCTGCATGATCAGTTCGCCAATGTACTTGAACCCCACCGGCGTCTCGTAGAGCTCAACGCCGCGCGCCTTGGCGATCGCATTGATCAAGTTCGTGGTCGCCACCGACTTCGCCACCCCGTTCTTCCATCCTCGGCTCTCCACCAGATAATCGAACAGCAAAGCAACCACGTAGTTCGGCTGCAGGAAGGTCCCGTCCCCATCGACAATCCCGAAGCGATCCGCGTCGCCGTCGGTCGCAATCCCAATATGCGCACCCGTCGCCCGCATCTTTTGCCGCAGATCCTCCAACAGGTGATCGTCCGGTTCCGGCGCGTGCCCGCCAAACAGCACGTCCCGATAGTCGTGGACCGTAGCAACCTTCACCCCCGCGTCGCGCAGTAATCCGTCCGAATATCCCCGCGCCGAGCCCCACATGGGATCAAAACAAACTTGCAGGTTCGCTTTGCGGATCACTTCCAGGTCCACAATCTCCCCCAGCCGCTTCAAATAAGCCGGCTTCACATCGAGCGATTCCTTGGCGACAATGCCATTGCCGCTGCCCCCGGCTCCGGGCGCTGAGACCGCGCCGTCTCCCGCGGTAATCTCAGCCTCAATCTTCTTCGTAACTTCCGGCAACGCCGGGCACCCATCCGGCGTCGAGAACTTGATCCCGTTATATTCCGGGGGATTGTGTGAAGCCGTAAAGTTGATTACGCCGTCTGCCTTGGTTTGGACAACTGCATAAGCAAACGCCGGAGTCGGCGCAGGTTCTGTGACCATCACCGGCGTAATCCCGTGCGCCGCCAGAATCTCCGCCGCCATCGAACAGAAAGTCTCGCCCAGGAACCGCGGATCGCGCCCCACGATCACTCGCGCTCCTTGCTTTTTCTGCGTGACGACGAAGCGCGCAATTCCGCCCACCGCGCGCCGCACGTTGGCAAACGTAAACTCTTCCGCCATCACCGCGCGCCAACCCGATGTGCCAAACTTGATCTCCGTTAGCATGTTCTACCCTCAAACGCTGGCTTAGAATGCTATTCTCTCAGTCTGTTGGTGATTGGCTGACGGCTGAGAGCTGATCGATGCAGGCTGATTCTATATGACCGACAAACGAATCGTCCTCACCACCGCCGCCTCGGAAGAAGAAGCCCGCAAAATCGCCCGCGCTCTGGTAGACCGCCGCGCAGCCGCCTGCGTCAACATCCTCCCACAAATCACGTCCATCTACCGCTGGCAAGGTAACGTGGAAGAAGCTCGCGAATGGCTCTTGATCGTAAAGACAACCGCTGCGGCCTTCGGCCAGGTCCGCCACGCGATTGCAGAACTCCACTCCTACGACGTCCCGGAATGCATCTGTCTCACGATTGAAGATGGATCGCCCACCTATCTGCAATGGATCGCCGAATCCGTCTCCGCCGGAGAATCCGGCAAATAGCGCCATGGAAGGATGACGCTTAAGAACAATAATCCGAAAATCTCGGTTTATCCGCGTGTATCCGTGCAAATCCGTGGGAAGAAAATTTCTATATAGCCCCCAGCCCCAATTCGAGATCGTCAAGAATATCCTCGATGTTCTCGATCCCTACCGAGATGCGCACCATCCCGTCGGTAATGCCAATCGCCTTCCGACCCTTCTCTCCCAGCCCCGCGTGCGTCATCGTCGCCGGATGCGAGATCAGCGTCTCCACTCCTCCCAGCGATTCTGCCAGCGAGCACACGCGCAGTCGCTTCAGCATCTTGTTGGCGTTCTTCAGCGAGCCAGTTTCAAACGTGATCATCGAGCCGAAGCCGGTCATCTGCCGCTTCGCCAGTTCATGCTCCGGATGATCCTTCAGCCCCGGATAGAAAACCTTTTTCACCTTGCCATGCTTTGCGAGGAAATCCGCCACCAAGCGCCCGTTGCGGTCGTGGATCTCCATGCGCGCCGCCAGCGTCTTTACTCCGCGCAGCACCAGCCAGCATTCAAACGGAGAAAGTATCGCCCCCGCGGCCTTCTGCAAAAAGGCCAGCATCTCAGCCTGCTCCGGCTTGCTGCACACCACGACGCCGCCCAACCCATCACTGTGCCCGTTAAGAAATTTGGTAGTCGAATGCACCACCATATCCGCGCCCAGCGACAGCGGCTGCTGAAAGTAGGGAGACATGAACGTGTTGTCCACCACCAGTTCAGCTTTCTTCCGCCGGCAAATCTGGCTGATCGCGGCCAGATCGCTCAACCGCATCAGGGGATTGGTCGGCGTCTCCACGTATACCATCCGCGTGTTCTTGCGGATCGCCCGCTCCACGTTTTCCGCATCCGACGTATCCACATAGGAAAACTCCAGCCCGAACCCGGCCAGCACCTGGTTAAACAGCCGCGGCGTCCCGCCATACAAATCATTCCCGCACACCACATGATCGCCCGACTTCAGCATGAACGCCACCGCGTTGATCGCCGCCATCCCGCTGGCAAACACCGGCGCCGCAACTCCGCCTTCGAGCGATGCCAGGTTCTCCTCCAGTCGCGTCCGCGTCGGGTTCGAGACCCGCGAATATTCGTAGCCCTTGTTCTCGCCGATGCCTTGCTGCACGTAGGTAGAAGTTGGATAGATGGGAACGGTAACTGCGCCGGTTAAGGGATCCGGCTGCTGCCCATCGTGAATGGCGCGAGTAGCAAACCCGGGATGCTTTCTGACGTTCATGTGTGAGTACCAATTCGGGAGTCGGTGGGGGTTGAGGTATCCTCCCCCCTCCCCTCGTATATTTTAGGATCAGCCACTTAGCAGGAAACCCAAAAAAGATCCAAATGGCTCAATAGTTTACAGGTAAAATCTTGAACCTCAAGGAGTTACTCGACTGCCGAAGCTGTAAGTTGTTTAGAATCAGCACGTCACTTTCAGTTTTCTTTGCAAAATACTGATTGCAAACTACTTACGCCACTTCATAATCTGAGCGCTCCGTTCTTAAGTCGTGGCGAGTTTCACGCCGCAGTAAAAAGGATCGTTCAGCCAAGGGGCCAAGTCAAGGTCAATTGACCAAGGTTCCGCAATTTTATTGTTCAAATCCCGCCCTCAAAAATCTTCTTCGACAAGTACCGCTCCGCCGAATCCGGAATAATCGTCGCTACGCGTTTCCCCGTGCCCAGCCTCCGCCCCACTTCTAACGACGCAAATACCGCCGCTCCGCCGCTCGATCCCGCCAGCACGCCTTCCCGCGCCGCCAGCCGCTTCACCGTCTCAAACGCGTCCTCGTCCGTCACCATGATCACTTCATCGCATACCGAAGCGTCAAAGGTCTTCGGAATGAAGCTCACTCCAATTCCTTCCACCTTGTGCGGGCCCGGCTGTCCCCCGGCCAGAATCGAGCCTTGGGTTTCCACGGCGAACGCCCGCACTCCCGGCACATGCTCCTTCATGTAGCGCGCGATGCCGGTAAAAGTTCCGCAGGTACCGCAGCCCAAAACCACGGCATCCACTTTCCCACCCATCTGTTCAAACATTTCCACCGCGGTCGTCTCGTAGTGGTAATCGGGATTCGCCATGTTCTCAAACTGTCCCGCCATAAAAGCGCCGCGCTCGCCGGCCACCAACTCTTTCGCGCGCCGGATCGCACCCTGCATCCCCTCTTCATCCGGAGTCCGCTCAACCTCCGCCCCCAGCGCGCGCATGATAATCACTTTCTCCTGCGAGAAGTTTTCCGGCACAAACAGCTTCACCTTATATCCGCGATTCACTCCAATCAGAGCCAGCCCAATTCCAGTATTCCCCGCCGTCGCTTCCACAATCGTCCCGCCAGGCGCGAGGTTCCCTTCCTGCTCTGCTCTGCGGATGATCCCGATGGCGGCGCGATCCTTCACGCTCCCACCCGGATTCAGATATTCAAGTTTGGCGAAGATGTCGGCCGATCCGGCGGGAACCAGCCGTTTCAGTCGCAACATGGGAGTCCCGCCGACCAGTTCGGTAATGTCATCGGCGACTCCCAGATGGGAGACTTCAGAGTTTTTCAAGTGCACGCTACAGGGTAAGGGCAGAGTTCGGAATCGTCAATTGCCCCGGCCACCCGCTCGGCGCTTAAACCGTTACTAAAGTAAAGCGTCGGTGGCCAAAGTAGGCCTAGCTGCCGCTATGCAGTCGATCGATGTCAGCATTGGTGTAAACACGAGTAGCACGCCGGGTTCGCATCTTGCCGTACCCAGCCGCTTCCGGCAGAGTGACTCCATACCCACGCTCGCGCAATACCTTCGCAGTGGTGATCTGCCAGACTCCGGTGTCGAGAATGCTGGCCGGAAGCTGATTGGAGGACGGTTCGGGGGGAAAACTGATCTCGATGACGCTGGCTGGAGACCTCCCGTAGAAGATGGGAAACAGATCTATCCTGGGCACAGCGTCTGGCCTTGGCGGCAAGACATCTTGATTTCCGGCGCCGGTAATGAGGACGCCCGTGGCATTGCTGGCGCCGACTTCAAGAGGCGGCCCCGCCAGTGACATAGAAGGTGTGGAAATGGGACGCGCGAAAAAGGGCGAATCATTTTTCATCAGGTCAGAAGTCATCAGATACTGCGGACCTGAGGGAAAATTTGTGTCCTGGCCAAAAGCGATTCCAAGGGCGGAAAGCACGAGCAACATGCAACAACAGGAAACGCGCATAGAACCTCCTCCGCGGCACGCAGTTGTAAATTATGACGCGAGGAAGCGTGTGCGGCCAGAGTCGTTGGACCCTACTTTCCGCTCTGGTCATGGGTTTCCGGCCCAATCGATTGTAACTCCCGCCGCCGGCGGCGTCCCGCGCGCAGCAGGAAAAACATGTAGAGAACGATCCCAAGATTGGCTGCAAACACCGAGGAGCGCGGGACTGTGATGCCGCGCATGAGGCCGCGGATTTCAAGTGGGAGAAACAGAGTCCCAGACACGAAGGCAAGCCATTCGGCCCAGGTACGTTGCCTCCACAGGCCGTAGGCCTCGACAAAACGTAACAGAGAATAGGCAAATGCAAGTTCCGCTGCCGCCCACAAGCTGGCATCGGTGAGCCGGTCGGCAAAGTCTAGAAAGAGCTGCGCCGAGCGCCGGTCGGTGTTGATGTGCAACCGGGCCAGCAGGCTCTCGGCAATCACCCAGGCATCCCTGTGGACGAGCAAGAGAGCGCACAGGCCGATCGACAAAACGAAAATGCCCTTGGTGAACTCGAACGAAGCAACCGCCCGCAGCAGATTTCTCTGGGCGCGGTGCAGGTCGATTTTCGTTGCCGGCAAGAGCATGCGGCGCGCAAGCAACTCTCAGAGTACCACGGCTGCTGATCGCTCTCTTTCCCAAAGGTAGGTAGCGGTGCAGTTCGCAAGGTAGCGAGCCAAACGCGCGATTGTTGTGTCGCAAAGAACCATTCGGCTTCGCTCAGGGCAGGCTGCGACACTTCGCGCGGCTGGCCCAGATTCCATCGGCGGGCTCGGGACAGGCTCTTCACTGTGCAAAGAACGCTTGTTCAGGATGACAAGTAAATCCTATTCAGCTTTTCGGGAGCGAACCGCGGCGCGAAGCTCGTTCACGATCTCACGAGAAGCCTTGATGGCCGCGGCGTGCTGGTTCACGTTGAAGGAGATCGCGCCCACGCGGGCGTGTCCGCCACCTCCGTAGCGCTCACAAATTTTGGCCAGATTGACGACCGGCTCTTCCGGAGCCCAGGGGTTCGAGCCAACCGAGACCTTCACCCGGAAGGTGCTTTTGCTGAGTCCCACGCTATAGATGGATTCGGGATGGAGATAGTAAGGAACGAACTTGTTGTAGCCCTCGAGATCGTGATCGGTGACGTCGAAGAAAATGGTACCGTCGATGCACTCGGTACGCTGCTTAAGAATTTCGATGGAGAGTTCGTGACGGCGGAGTAGGGGAGGCAGGAGCGGGGCTACGAAAGGCTCTTCCAGAATCTCCGCCAGAGACTTGGTGGCGAGAAGCGGAATGAGGTTGGGGACGAACCGGTCAGGCGCGGACTCGATGACCATGGTCAACTTCATCGCGGGCGCCTGCATCTCGACGGCTGTTTTGGCATCGGCATAGAGAGCGCCGTCGATGATGTCAGTCCAATGTACGAGGTCGGCCACGGGAGCGGGATCGAAGCCAAAGCGCTGCTGGGCGATCATGGCAATAAAACTGGTGCAGGATTTGAAGTCCGGATCGTAGAACTTTCGATTGCTCTGGTCGCGCTCGAAGTGGGCCGCATCGTCGGGCGAGAGAAACGCGCTCTGGTGATGGTCGAACCACCAGGTAATTTTGGGCGAACTGGAGTACTTGAAATCGACGATGGCGTTTTCGTCGCCGTCGAAATGGGATTCATCAAAGAGCGATCCCGCGCGATGCAGAAGGCCGGAGAAGACGAAGTTGGCGTCTTCGCGAATGCGCTCGCGATAAAAACGGGAGAAGAGTGCGGCGGAGGAAGCACCGTCGAAACACTTGTCGTGGTAGAAAACTCTGACTTTCACTCCATGCCCCAGTTGTGCAAGAATTCCGCCACCCGCAAGACCGCATCCGGTGGATTTCGGTGGCAGGGTAAAAGCTAATAGGAATGACAGCTTAGAGGAAGAAAGTCAAGGGCGCCACGCCACAGAAGCGCTAACTTAACCGGGAAATACCTCTCAGCGCGAGAAGACAACTCCGTGGGGCAGGCCCGATCCGTTCCATCCGTGCGGCCACTCACGATTGGCGAAGCTGAAGCCAATCTTTCCATCAGTGTCACGAAAAGAGTCGTCCAGGGTGAGAGCGCCCGTTGCGGGGTCCAGTTTCATCAGGTAAAGGCGCTCCCCGGGCCCGGACGTCATACTGGAAGTCACTACGAGGCGCTGCGTCTTTGCGTCCCATCCCGTCCAATGTGGTCTGTAGGTATCGCTCAGCTTCAGTCGCGAAACTTCCACGGGCCGGGCCGCATTCGTAATGTCGAGCACGATCAAACCGTGCGTCGCTGCCGCGCTCTGGACCAGATAGTGTCCAACTATTGTGGGAACCCCGCACCAGTTGCCGGGAAAGGTATACACCAGTTGCGACCTGGGCTCGTCGGTGTTCACGCCGGTGATGCGCTCGAGTCCGCAGCCGAGTGTTTGTACAAAGATCGACCCATCCGGAGCGAGACGTGGCTCTTCCGGACTGATCTGCGCGTAGCGATTCTCTCCCACATCGAAGTACGCCGTCTTGAGCAGCTTGAGGTCGGAGAGACGCCACACCTGATAGGTCACGCCAGCAAAAATGTCATCCAAGTGCATGGAAGAGTTTGTGGAGACGATGCGATCGAGATCGGGAAGGACGACTAGGCTGTAAGGCGTCAGGAGGGCGCCGGCAAACGCGGGATCGGCGTTGCTGGCGGAGCGAATCACTTTGCCCTGATCGTCGATCTCCACCAGACCGCCAGTTGTGCCCATCGGTTCTTCACTTGGCTCTGGGCTCGCGCCGTGGTGCGCGTGCTGAAAGGTAGCGAGCACATGCCCGTTGGGCAGCCGCAAGTAGGAGTGCGGATGCATGTAGCCGGCCATGTCGGTAAATGATGTCGCAATTTTGGGATGCAGCGGGTCACGCACGTCAAAGATAAAAGTGCGGCCAGCGTCATGATCGTTGGCAAAGAGCATCCCGCTGGCGGGCATGGTGTACTCCGTGTGATGCACACGCATGGTCGGTTGATCAGTGGCGAGTGTGGTCACTAGATGCCCATACGATGGAGATGAAGGGTCGGCATCGATTACCGCGAGAAAGTCGTTGCCCTTGAGAGCCGCGTCTCCTGCCCACGCAAACAGGTAGTGACCTGGCGCTGTCGTTTTCTGGTCCTGAGACTGCACTGGAACGTTGACGACGCAAAATAGCAGGACGAATGCGAACAGACAACGTGGCATGGAGTTCCTTAGCATTAACAGGAGTTGCTTGTTGTAGCGCGAAAGCATATCACGGTGAATTGCGGCGGTACAGAGCCGAGAATTGCCATTGTCGACTCGAGGATGCCGGGGTTTGCCGAACCGGTGCCGGGGCTGGCCGGTCGGATTGGCGTGCCCGCAGAGGAACTCTGCCTTGAGTTAACGCATTTGGAACCATGCCCCTGAGTCTTAATCCCCGGTAGCCTTCCGTTCCGCAAACTCGCCCACCACGGGAAGCTTGAACATCTCACCCTGCAGGGCTTTCACCACGAGCACGGCCCAAACAACGATAAACGCGAGAATAACTACCATGGACACCAACCCGACGAGCAGGGGGCCGAGCGCTGGAATGAAAAACAGCACAAAGCCCACAACCCTGAGCAGCGCACCCACTACCAAGACCACCAAACACACTCCGAGGCTCTGAAAAGAATGAAAGCGGACGAAGCGGTTCTGGTTGTAGGGTTTGACCAGAAGAAAAACAATCGCTGGCAGAAGGAAGTAAGCCAGGGCTCCAGCCAGCGTCTCCGGAAGCGCGCCCACGGTGCCGCGGGCCCGCTCGACAGGACGCATGGCGCGGCCGCAGCCGGGGCAGTAAGCCGCGGCATTGGGCATGGCGGCGGCGCACTGGGGACACGAGATGGGCATAAGTTCCTTCAGGCCAGCCGCGCAGCTATATTCTTCCTGCGGCAGTCTTCACAGACGCCATAAATCTGGAAGGTGTGACGGGTCGTAGTGTAGTGGTGTCTGCGCCCGATTTCCTGCTCCAACTGGTCCACTTCGCGGGAAAAGAATTCCACCGAACTGCCGCATTCGGTGCACACCATGTGGTGATGGCTGCGGCGGTTGTACTGATGCTCGTAACGGGCGATGCCATCGTGGAATGCGACTTCGCTGGCCAGTCCGCACCCGGCCAGCAGTTTGAGAGTGCGGTAGACGGTGGTGTAGCCGATGCCGGCATCCTTTTTTGGACGAGGCGATGGAGTTCGTCGGTGGAGAGGTGGTCGCGGGTTTCGAGGAAGGAGCACAGGATGGTATCGCGCTGCGCCGTTTGCTTGAGGCCGACACGCTTGAGGTGCTGGTGGAGGATCTCCTGGGCCTCGCGCACCATCTCGCGAGAGATGGAGGGCTGGTCGTCGATGCGCTTCTGGAGCATGAACGGTCAGGATAGCACCGGGCATCTTGAAAATGAAATTCATTTTCAGCTGAGGAACGCGTCGTAAATTCTCAACCACTGGGGCGCAGGGTGAATCAGGGCTTTGCGACGCTGCTGAACCCGCCCTTCCAAAACGGCTGCTAAAATCGAATGTTCATGAGTACTCTTACTGTATCCGGCGTTCCCGTTGCCCGGCGTTCGACTGGGCGTCACATTTTCCTTTGGCTGCTATTGATTCTGGTTCTGCTGGCGGCGGGCGCGGCCGCTTTTGCCTACTTCATCGCCCGCGCGGCCCTGCCCCAGCTCGACGGAAGGCTCCAGGTGAAGGGGCTTTCGGCGGCGGTGAAGGTGACGCGGGATGGTCACGGCGTGCCTGCGATTGAGGCTGCGACGCTGGAGGATTTGTTTCTTGCTCAGGGTTACGTGACGGCGCAGGACAGGCTCTGGCAGATGGATGTGATGAGACGCTTCGGGTCAGGAGAACTCTCCGAGATTTTGGGAGCGGACACGCTGAAGATCGACCGTGAAAAGCGCATCCTGGGACTGCGGGCGGCGGCGCGGAAATCGTTGCAGATGGCGAGTCCCCGCGATCGTTCTTACTTTGAGGCTTACGCGCGCGGAGTGAATGCATTCATCGAAACGCATGGCAGCAGCCTGCCGATTGAGTTTCGCATCTTGAAGTACCGGCCGAAGCCGTGGCAGGCGGAGGATTCCATTGTCATCGCAAACCAGATGGTGAAGGATCTCAACTACTTCACCTTTGGAGACATGCTGGCGCGAGAGAAGATTCTGGCCAAGCTGGGGCCGGAGTTGACGGCTGATCTGTACGTGAACCGCTCATGGCACGATCGTCCGCCGACTGTGATGCGGGAAGATCTCAACGATCAGGAAAATCAGGGCGACTCCAACGATGAAGATGAGGACGATGATGACGATGGGCCGGATAATTCGGTGACACAGCAGAGAGATGCAGGGACAGAAATCTGGGCCCAGCCCGCTCCGGAAGCGGTGAACGGATCGAACGACTGGGTGGTCTCAGGAGCGCACACGACCACGGGAAAACCGCTGCTGTCAGATGATATGCACCTCGGGCACCAGATGCCGAACTTGTGGTACGAAGCACATCTGAAGTTGGTCAATCAGTCAGGCAACCTGGATGTGGCGGGAGTGACGCTGCCCGGAATGCCGTACGTGATCGTTGGCCACAATCAGCGAATCGCCTGGGGATTCACTAATGTTGGGCCCACGGTGACGGACGCATTTATCGAGAACCTCAACGCGCAGGGTGCATACCAGACGCCGCAGGGCTGGCAGCAGCCCGCGCACCGGGCCGAGGTGATCCACGTCAAAGGTCAGCCGGACGTCACCCTGGACGTAAAGATCACGCGGCACGGGCCGATCGTCACGGACATTTTGCCCGGAGAGACGCGGCAGATTGCGCTGCGCTGGACGCTCTATGACGGCTTGCACATGCCATTTTTCGATGTCGATAGTGCGCAGAACTGGGAGGAATTCCGCAAGGCGTTTTCGCAGCTCGATGCACCGGGGCAGAATGTGGTTTACGCCGATGTGGATGGCAACATCGGTTACCAGACCACGGGGCATGTTCCGATTCGCGCCGCCGGTGATGGCAGTCTGCCGGTGAGCGGGGCCGACGATGCTCACGAATGGACAGGCTACATTGCCTTTGACAAGCTGCCGAGTATCTACAATCCTCCCTCGGGAGTGATCGCAAGTGCGAATGGGCGCATCACGCCAGACAGCTATCCCTATTCCATCAGCACGGAATGGGAAGCACCGTGGCGCACGGAGCGCATTTATCACGTGCTGGAATCGGGGAGAAAGTTTGCGGTCGCGGACATGCTTGCGCTGGAGAACGACGTTCACTCCGAGAATGATCTGTTCGCAGCCGAACGTTTTGTCTATGCCGTCGACCATGCCTCGCAACCCTCTACGCGGGCAAGACAGGCTGCCGATCTCATGCGCAACTGGGATGGGCGAATGCTGGCCTCTTCGACAGCGGCCACCATCGCGGTGCGCTCGGGTGAGGAACTGACACGCCTGCTGCTCGAGCCCCGCCTGGGATCCGCCCCGGAAGATCCGAAGCAGCAGGAAACAATGTTGAGTTGGAAAACCTATCAGTGGCACTTGCAAACGGTGTGGCTGCAAAATTTGCTGCTGCATCAGCCTAAGCGCTGGCTGCCGGAAAAGAATCCGAACTACAATGAACTGCTGACCGCCGCGGTAGAGGCGGCCGTGAACGGGCCAGAAGTTCCAAAGGATCTGACTTCATGGCATTGGGGTAGCTTTAACGCAGTGGAAATTGAGCACCCAGTGCTGGGGAAGATTCCGTTGGTTCGGCGCTGGACCGCGCCGGGAGTGAGGGAGCAGTCGGGCAGCAAGTACACCGTGAAAGCTGTGA
>Ga0302180_10001610_pt1 | contig 18025 bp, 21 predicted proteins | sample I_Palsa_E3_2_FD_200575 | JGI IMG/M metagenome (GOLD analysis project Ga0302180, IMG submission 200575) | Peat permafrost microbial communities from Stordalen Mire near Abisko, Sweden - I_Palsa_E3_2 | ecosystem: Environmental > Terrestrial > Soil > Palsa > Peat permafrost | place: Sweden... | reverse complement strand
CGGACTCGTGTGCGGCGTCCCACACGCATCTTGACTCCGTACCAGCGTACGGCCCTTAGTCTGTCGATGATGGATACGTTCACGATTGGGCAGCTGGCCCACAGTGCCGGTGTGAACATCGAGACGGTGCGCTACTACGAGCGACGGGGGATCTTGCGCGATCCTCCGCGTTCGGATTCCGGCTACCGGCAGTATTCGGCCGATGACCTTTGGCGTCTCCAATTCATTGCTCGAGCGAAACGCCTGGGCTTCACGCTGTCCGAGATTGCGAGCCTCGTGGCGGGGAGTGACAGCGGCGATACCGCGGAGTCCATCGTGGCCATGGCGCGCACGAAGCTTCAAGAACTCGATGAACGGCGGCGGGCGTTGGATGAGACGCGCTCGCGACTAACCCGGCTCATGGTCATTTGTGAGGACCCGAAGAGCGAGGATTGCATGTCCCTTAGGATCGTAGGTTGACAACTTCTCCAAGTTCCTCGAGCAGTCGCGCTCGACTTCTGGCACCGATTGACCGTTGAAGCAACTCTCCCTCAGAAAACACCAGGATTGTCGGGACACTCATTACTTCGTATCGTGCCGCCAGTTCGGGCCGTTCGTCCGAATTGACCTTGAAGACGCGTAATCGATCCGAAAAGTCGACGGCGATTGAGTCGAGGATGGGAGCGATCACCTTGCATGGCGGGCACCATGCTGCCCAAAACTCGACGATCACTGGTACGGGGGACGTGCCGATCTCTTCATCGAATGTCGTCTCGGTCAACTCGAGCACTACGTTGGACATGTCAGCCTCCTCGTGTACGTCAGTTCAAGCGTAAGACCCGTACCATGATCCCGAGTCAAGGAGCTTTCGTCTCAATTGGTGGCGATGGCGCGCCGCTCACAACCACCCTGCGTCAGGTGTGAGCCTCAAGCCCGTAGAGTTCGGCCGCATTCAGGCCAAGGATCCGCCGTTGGGCCTCGGGTTCGAGGCCAGAGACTGTCTCGAAAAGCTCGGCTGTCGCACCCGGAAAGGTTGAGTCAGCGTGTGGGTAGTCAGATCCCCACACAATGCGCGATTCGCCAATGAACGGAGCCAGTGCAGGCAACGTGGGCTCGTCAACCTCGAAACTGACCCAGCACTGGCGCGCAAAGTATTCGCTCGGCAAGAGCGACATGGGCGGCGCGTAGCGGTGGTACGACGGAACCTGGTGGTCCAGACGCTCGAGCCAATAGGGAGCCCACCCTCCTCCCGCTTCGAGAAACACGAACCGAAGCGTCGGATGTCGCTCGAGGATGCCAAGACCGATCAGCTGAGCGCAGGCGAGCATCTGCTCGAGCGTGTGCGAACACGCGTGGAGGACCAGGACATTGGTGGGGGTCCGATCTGAGCCGAGCGGTGGCACTGCGTTTTGGAAACCCTCGTGGATGGCAACGGTCATGCCGAGCGATTCCGCCTCCTCCCAAAAGCCGTCGTTGCACGGATCGACGATCGTCCGGCCGAGACAGGGATTCGGACGAACGAATGCCGAGACGAATCCAAGCTCCTCGCGTGCCCGTCTTAGCTCTCGAACAGCTTCCTTGGGATCCTGAAACGGCACCATCGCCGCGCCGTACAGCCGGTCAGGCGCCGCGGCGCAGTAACTGGCCAACCAATCGTTGTACGCACGAGCCAGCGCCACCGCTGCGTCCGGATTTCGGATCCCCCAGAAGCCGAGTCCGATAGTTGGGTAGAGGACCACCTCGTCGATGCCCTCACTGTCCATATCGACGAGGCGCGCCACCGGGTCGAACGCGCCGGCGCGGGCTTCATCCATGGACACCGGCCCGGATGGCGCACCGACATCGGTCCCGGGTTGGCCCATCTGACCAAGCCGGGCGAGGAACACCTCCTGGCCACCCACGGCGACGTGGTCGAGTCCATTGGCATCGGTTGTCGCAGCCGGTCGATAGTGATCGGGCACGCCAGCCCAGGCCTCCCAAGGCTCCAGGACATGACCATCCCCATCGAGCACTCTCATCCCGTTGTGCATGGCAAGAACCTATCGGTCGCCCTCCCCGTTCCGACAACCTCCCGGGGCAGCCAGAGGGACAGGGAGCCGTCATACGCAGAGGACGACGAGGGGCTCCCCAACTCGGGCGAGGTGCACTCTTCGCACCTGCGCCGTCCACCGATATTCTTTGCGGGTGCGCCTCCAGAGCCCTCTTTCCCCCAGGGCGGACGTTCGCCCGCGGGTCCCGCACCACGATCCGGGCCGGGGGCGCGACCCACTAGCGTGCCACTGAGCCAAAATGATGACGAAAAGGGGGCGCACATGAGCGTCGGAGAAAAAGACTTTGCCTCACTGATTCTGCGGGCGGCACTCGGGCCGATGCTCGTGGCCCACGGTTCCAACAAGGTCTTCGGTTCGGGCGGTCTGGAAGGCACCACTCGATGGTTCGATTCCCTGGGGCTTCAGCCGGCCCATGTGCACGCTCGGATGGCAGCCGCCACCGAGATCACCTCGGGTGTGCTCCTCACCCTGGGTGCGGCCAATCCGCTGCCGAGCGCTGCCGTGATCGGGTTGATGACCACCGCTGCCGCCACCGATCACCGTGGAAAGGGCTTCTTCATCTTCAAGGGTGGCTGGGAGTACACCGCCGTGGTCGCCGCCGCCGCGACGGCACTTGCCGGACTCGGAAATGGCCGTTGGTCTGTCGACCGACTTCTGCGCCGCAATCCGCGGTCCGGTGTCGGCACCGCGCTCGGCGCGGTCGTCTTCGGCGTAGCGACCTCAGCGGCGTTGCTCGCCGCCTCGTATCGGCCCGACCGGAACGAGCCTGAGCCCGAAGGAGAGAGCGAAACCGAGGAGACGGATAGCGCCCCGACCTGATCGATCAGGTCGGGGCCGCTTCGCCGAAGGCGTCGATCGGGCTGTAGAGGGAGAGGCCGCCGTCGCAGTCGACAATCTGGCCGGTCACCCAGGGCAGCCCATGGAGGGCGAGGACCAGTTCGGCAATATCCTCGGCCTGACCCAGGCGACCGAGAGGGGTTCGTCGTTGCACGGCCGCCAACCAGCCGGAGTCGACCGGAGCCCGGCCGAGCATCGGCGTTTCCGTCACGCCCGGAGCGACTCCATTTACCCTGATTCCCTTGGACGCCCACTCGAATGCCGCCACGCGGATGATCATGCTCAAGGCGGCTTTCGACGCGCAATAGGTGCCCATGGACCGATCGACGAGGTGGGCGCTCACGCTCGACGTGGCGACAATGGATCCGGATATTTGCGCGTCGATCAGCGAGCGGGCGATGGCCCGCATCGCAAGCCAAGGCCCCCTGGTGTTGATCTCCATGACCCGGTTCCACTCCTCGACATCTACATCCATGAGAAGGCCGCCATGTCCGATCCCGGCCGTAATGGTGGTCCAACGCGGTACCCCGACCTGTTCGATCGTGGCGCGCAATGCCTCATCGATGGATTCGGACTCCCGTACATCGCAAACGACGTCCGGCTCTCCTGCAACGTCCCACACGATGACCGGTACCCCCAACGCACGATAGGCGCCCACTACGGCGGCCCCTATACCCGAGGATCCTCCGATCACAACCGCAGGGGCCGTGAGATCGTCTGTGTTCACCGGCCGACTCCGACAACGTCGTCGTGGGTGGTGGCACGTTCGGCCGGCACTCGTCGCATGGCACCTCGGTTGCTAGCTTGTCTTCAATCGCAAGCTAGCAGGACGTCATATCAGACACGAGAACGGCCGGATTGGGGGAGAATGAAGATTCACCACACCGCCGTATGCACCCGTGACATTGAGGCCAGCAGGCGGTTCTGGCAGGAGGGCCTCGGTTTCGTCGAACAGATGGACGAGCTCTTCGACGGCGATTGGCCCACCTTGTTCAACGCTCGAGAATCGCGCCTGCGCTCGGTCTTTCTCGGTGATCCGAACTCGCCGGACGCAGGGCTCATCGAGCTCGTCGAGTTCGCCGGTGGGATCGATGATGCGCGCCAGCCGGAACGTGAACCCGCGGTCGGCTTCTTTCTTGTTTCTGTCTACCTGGCGATCGACCCGGCTCTTGCCCGCCTCGGCGCGCTGGGTCTGGGGGGCCAGCCCACAAGGATCACACTTCCCGTGGGCGTCCAGATGGCGGTGGTACACGATCCGAATGGGGTCGCCGTGGAGCTGATCGACCTGGGAAGCGGCTGACGCGCCCGCGCCGCCATCTGCTCGAACGGAGGGCCGATCTGGATCTCGATCGTCACCAGCATGAGGGTCCCATCGGGGCAAATGAAACGGGGTCAACGAATCCGGGTACGGTCCGCCTTCCCGGGATCCCATAGTGTGGCCTGAGCGGGTGCAGCCGTGAGGCGCACCGTGCACGGGAGGATCAGGAATACGGGGGTGGGTGCGATGACGGATATCCTTATCACCGGCGGCTACGTGGTAGATGGGACGGGCGCTCCGGGCGAAGTGCGCGATGTGGCGATCCGAGATGGTCGATTCTTCCCCGCAGACGAGATCAACGGTCGTTCGCGGGTAATCGACGCCTCCGGACTGGTGGTGGCGCCGGGATTCGTCGATATTCACACCCACTACGACGCCCAGTTGTCCTGGGATCCCACCGCCAGCCCTTCCCCCCTTCATGGAGTGACGACCACCATCGGGGGCAATTGCGGGTTCTCTCTTGCCCCGGCGGGCGAGGACCACGCCGACTACCTGATGCGGCTGATGGCCCGCGTCGAGGGCATGCCGCTGGCCGCCCTGGAGGCCGGGCTGTCCTGGGATTGGACCAGCTACGAGGACTGGGTCAGTCGCTTCGACGGGCATCTGGGGGTCAATGCCGGCTTTCTCTTCGGGCACTCCACGGTGCGTCGGGTCGTCATGGGCGAGGCATGCCACGAAAGAGCGAGCGATGATCAGCTGCAGGCGATGGCCCGCCTCGTCAGCGAGGCGTGCCACGCCGGTGCGCTCGGGTTCTCCACTTCGACATCGCCGACACACAACGACGCCAACGGCGATCCCGTGCCCTCTCGAGGGGCAAGTCATGAGGAACTGGTCGCGCTTGCCACGGCAGCCGGTGCAGTCGATGGCACCACGCTCGCCTGCATCCTGGCCGGCTCCATCAACGGGTACACCGAGACTGAAATGGAGTTGCTCACGGCCATGTCGCGCGGAGCGAATCGGCCGATCAACTGGAACGTGCTCGGCGTCTCGTCCGTCAACCGCGGCAGCCATGCCCATCAGCTTTCGGCCTCGGACTACGCCGCTTCCCGTGGTGGCCGGGTGGTGGCGCTGACGCTTCCGCATGCCATGAGCGTCCGACTGTCCTTCCTCTCTGGCTTCGCTCTCGACGGGCTCCCAGGTTGGGGACCGGTGATCGCCCTGCCGGTGGCCGACCGGATCCAGGCTCTGAAGGACCCCGAGGTGCGCCGCCGTCTCAGCGAAGGGGCCGCATCGGACACGGGCGCACTCCGATTCCTGGCCAACTGGTCTCGGCTTCAGATTGACGAAGTGACAAGCGAGCAGAACCGAGGGCTGGAAGGGCGGACCGTCGGTGATATCGCCGCTGAACGAGGGGGCGATCCGTTCGAGGTCCTGTGCGACATTGTCGTCGCCGACGGCCTCCGGACGGGTTTGCGGCCCGCCTCCGCCGCATCGGCCGAGTCGGACTGGAAGTTGCGGGCCGATGTGTGGCGGGACCCACGAACGGTCATCGGCGGCTCCGATGCCGGCGCTCACCTCGACATGATGTGCGGCGCTATCTACTCCTCGGCGGTGCTCGCCCATGGGGTCCGTGAGTTCGGCGTCATCTCGATAGAAGAGGCCGTGCATCAGTTGAGCGACGTTCCCGCGTGCCTTTACGGCCTGAGGGGTCGCGGCCGCATCGCCGATGGTTATGCCGCCGACACGGTGATCTTCGATCTGAACGAGGTCGGTTACGGTCCCGAGCGGACGCGTGAGGATCTCCCGGGGGGTGCATGGCGTCTCTACGCCGAGGGCACCGGATTCCGTCACGTCCTGGTCAACGGGGCATCGGTCGTCAACGACGGCGTCATAACCGGGGATACACCCGGCACGCAGTTGCATTCGGGACGCGACACCTACAGCGTCACCCCCTGACCGGGTCGACTGCCAGTCGACGGGCGTCTCCGTAGGCTTTCCCAATGCGCATTGCCGTGATCGGATCGGGCATTGTCGGCTCCAGCGTCGGCTGGCATCTTGGTCGGAGCGGCGCCGACGTTGTGATGATCGACGCCGCACGGCCGGGTGCCGGCGTCACCAACTGGACGTTCTCCTGGCTCAATGCCAGCAACAAGACCAAAACGCGGGCGTATTTCGAGCTGAACGTGGCCGGAATGGCTGCGTATCGAGAATTGGCCGCAGACATCGGGGGTGATACGTGGTGGCATCCGACGGGCCACCTTCGCTGGTATGACGATCCGGCGGGAACAGAAGGGCTCTGCCAAGCCGTCGATCATCTGCGCTCCTGGGGCTACGACGTCGACCTCTGGGAAGCGGCACGGGTCCGCGAGCTCCTCGAACCCGGCGTCCGGTTTCCTGCCGATGGTACCGAAATCGCTTTCTGCCCGGGCGAGGGGTGGATCGATGGGCTGAGGCTCGTGCATCGATTCATCGATGATCTCGTGGACAGCGGGGGCGAGATTCACGTGGGGAGTGAGGTGACCGATGTCGTGCTGTCCGGCGAACGCGTCACCGGGGTCGTCCTCTCGAGCGAGCGGCAGCTCAAGGTAGATGCCATCGTCAACGCTGCGGGTCCGGCGAGCCACAGCGTGGCACGCCTCGTCGGACGGACGCTGCCCATGCTCGACGAGCCCGGCTGCGTGGCTCGTCTCCGCTGCCCACGCGTACCGATACAAAGAGCGATGCACTCGCCCCATGTCGAACTCCGTCCTGATCGACCAGGCCAGGTCGTACTTCACAGTCGGGAGATCGACGCCCTGATCAACCAGGACTCCGACACGATCGAACTCGCGGCACGCCTGCATCGCCTCGGCACGGATGTCGTTCCGGCCCTCGACGATGCCGAGCTCATCGAGGCCAACACCGTCCGGCGTCCCATACCCGGCGACGGCTTTCCGTCTGTTGGAGGGATCCCAGGGCTCAGTGGGTATTACGAGGCAGTGACCCACAGCGGTATCTCCCTGGGCATCATCCTCGGCCGCCTCCTGACCCAGGAAATCATCGACGACACGGTTTCCGAACTCCTCGCGCCCTACCGCCCCGCTCGCTTCGGGGCCGACGAGTAGGGCACGCTCCGCCCTCGGAGTTCGGCAAATGCGATCCCCATGTATCTGTATAAGCGATTGATTTTGCCAAGATGATTTGTTTGGGAGATAGATGCGCTATACTTGATCCAACGGGATCGGAACCCGAGAAGTGAGGAGCAATCACATGGACACACCACGCGTCGTAGATATCGGAGAACTCGAATTGTTCGCCGGCTGCACAAAGGCGGAGCTGCGGAAGATTCGCTCGCTCACGACGTACGTGCAGGTGCCCAAGGATCAGGTGCTGATGCGTGAGGGAAGCGCGGCACACGAATTCATCATCATCGACAGCGGGACGGCCAGCGTCTCGCGGAGAACGCACGAAGGCGTGGCCAAGGTGGCGGACGTCGGAAGTGGCGGATTCCTGGGCGAAATGGCGCTGCTCAATGGGACCCCCCGGACGGCCACTGCGACCGCAACGACCGACCTTGGACTCCTCGTGAGCTCAGCCAGTGAGTTCCGATCCATCCTGCGTATCGCACCGTCGGTTGCCGAGAAGGTCCGTCACGCATCTGTCGCCCGGTCCGGGTCGCTGGACTTGGCCAACGCCGCCTGACGGACGCCACGCGTACCTGTCGCTAGGCGACACGTACCCGCAGTCGCTTGACACCCCGCACGTAGCTGTCGCGTGCGTATTCGACCGGGCCGATCAACTCCAGGCGAGTGGTCTGGCGCAAGAGCTCCTCAAAGAGGACTCGTAATTCGAGCCGGGCTATGTGGGCCCCCATGCACAAATGGGGACCCGTGGCGAAGGACAGGTGGCGATTGGGCTGCCTGGACAAGTCGAGATCGAGGGGATCCGAGAACTCGCCCGGGTCAAAGTTGGCGGAAGCCACAAATCCGGCCACCGGCTCCCCGGCCGAAATATGTTGGCCGCAGACGTCGAGGTCCGTCCCAGCGGTCCGACGGATATAAATCACCGGGGTCGACCATCGCAGCAGCTCCTCGACGGCGCCGTCGGGCAACCGTCCGGCGTGCAGGCGAAGCCAGTCCAACTGCTCGGGTCGTTGGAGGAGCGCAAGCAGGGCATGGCTCGCGCTGTTGCGTGTCGTCTCATTGCCGGCGGCAGCCAAGGTGAAGACAAACCCCATGAGCTCGTCTTCGGTGAGCCTGTCGGTATCGGCCGCCGCAACGATCACCGACATGACATCGGTGCCAGGGTTTCGCCGACGGAGGTCTGCCAGCTCGAGGCCATAGGCCCACATGTGCTCCATCGCCTCGAAGAACTCCTCGGGCGTCGGCGCATAATCCGGATCGGTGGGCGTCGTGAGCGTGTTGGTCCACCGGGCCAGTGCGGGCCGGTCTTCATCGGGCACGCCGAGAAGGTCGCAGATCGCGTGCAGTGGGAACTGGCTTGCCACCTCTCCGACAAAGTCAAAGCTGCCAAGGTGAACGGCCCGCCCGACGACCTCGGCGGCGATGGTACGGAAGTGCGCTTCGAAGCTGCGGACGACTGCCGGTGTGAATCCACGGTTGACGAGGCGGCGATTCCGGATGTGGGCCTCGCCGTCCATGGTGATCATGGCCGGTTTGCCGCCATCATCTACCACCGTCGTGTGGGTTGCACGCATGGTTACGCCACTCCCCGAGAGGAAGTGGTCGGGCTCTCGCAGCATGGCGGACACGTCCTCGTAGCGTGAAAGCACCCAGGCGGACGCCTCGTGGCCGGGGATTGCACAAGGCAGCCGCACACATGGCGCCTCGGCGCGCAAACGCGCATAGAGCTCGCCCGGCAACCCGTTCTGCGCCGGGTCGCCGCTGGCATAGAGGTCAGGGTCGAATACATTGGCCTCGAGAAGCTCCCCGACAGGCATTTCCCCCCTCATCGGAACGTTCGAACGCCGATGCGTGACGTCAGGGCACATCGTAGGAGGTTTCGCGCAATGTGCGCCCGTCCGAGGCCGACGTCACCAACTACCACGATTGGACCGCCATCTCTGAGTCGGGGGAGATCGCTTTCCGATCGTGCCAAGGGAAATGATGGAGCGGTCAGTCGAGAAGCTGGCGGACCTGGTCGAGCATCCATCCACCATTTCCTGACCGCGCCAGGCGCCTATCCATTCTGCTCGAACAGGGCGCGGGCGAGCTCCGTCGCACCCGCCGGGACGTGTACCTCGAGAACCAATCCCCGGGCATCGCTCGTGATATTGAACGTGAAGAACGCACAGCAGCGTTGCTCCGCCTCGACCAGAGTTGCGAGCTCGACCAGTCGGACGTGCCTATCGAACACCGCCCGAAACGATCCGTCCGCTGCACGTGTGCATGATTCGGCACGCGTCATCATGCTCCGCCAGGCACCACGTCGAGGTGCAACGGCGTCCGGTTGGAGGGTGCACGCAATGGGCGGGTCGCCTCCACCGGTGGATGCCCATGGAACTTCCGTTGCATCCATATCAGGCAAGAGCAATCGGGGACACAGGGCCCGCGATCTCACCGATCGTGCAGTGGCTCACCCCAACCAGGGTAAACCCTCAACGTGCCTGCTGGTCACGGTCGACCCGGTGCTCGGCCCGAGGCGTCAGCGGGCGAGATTGGTGATGTCCCACACGTGATGGATGGTGTCGTGGATCATGTAGCGAGAGATCGTGGCGACGGTGAATGAGGCGCCATCGCTCCGTCGGCCCGGACGCGGCCACTCGGCGGCCGAGAGGCTCCCCAACCGATCCGCCAGCGCCTCGGCCGAGGTGCCAAGGTGTGCGACCACAACGGAGGGATCCTGGGTGTCGTAGTGGCCCTCGGCGGCCGATACATCCTGGTCCCAGTTCGCGAAGAGAGGATCTTGCTCGGCCAGCATGATGGCAATTCTGTCTGAATAGCGCTCGTAGACGTCGCGCACATGACACGCGTATTCAAGTGGTGACCAGGTAGAAGGATATGGGCGGCCTGGTCGAATCACACCGTCGTCCAAAAATCGTCGCCACGTGCGCGCGTTGGCCCGCACCAGATCGGGAACCGCTTCGGCGGCACAGGTGTTGGCGTCGAATCCACATTCCGGGCAGGCCCGGGCGAGGACCCACGTCCAGTCCTTGTCGTCAGGCACGATCATGCTTCTCACGGTATCTCCCCGGTCCGGCCAGCACGCTCGATAAGACGAAGGACACATTGCAGCTTCCTCGGCGATTCCATGGATAGTCTCTTAGTGGGCCGTGACTGGCGCTGAGGTGGGGTACCACCGTGGAGCGGCCTGGTGGCTTATAGCCCCATGTTGTGTGCCGTACGCCTGGGCGATTCCATCGACCCGAGGAGCGACCATGGCAGAGAAATCGGCAGCCCGCATCATGGATGGGTCCGTGCACGCCCAGGATCTCCTGGCCGGTTATGCGCGGCGAGCAGCAGCGTTCACGGCGAAGGCGAACCGCTCCCCATGCTTGGCGGCCGTGCTCGTCGGGGAGGACCCGTCATCGTTGACATACGTGAAAATGAAACAAAGACGATGCGCACAGGCCGGAGTGGAAGTGCGCTTTGTCGGGTTGCCAGGTACATCGACGACAGCCCAGGTGGTTGGTGCGGTCCGCGTCCTCTCAGAGGATCCCGCGATCGACGGCATCCTCCTGCAACATCCAACCCCCACGCACGTCGATGAGCGGGCCGCTTTCGAGGCTATTGGTCCGGAGAAGGATGTTGACGGCGTCACGATGCACTCGTTCGCGTCCATGGCGTTCAACCTGCCCGGGTTCGCGTCCTGCACGCCAGCAGGGATCATGCATCTTCTCGATGCGTACTCCGTCGATCCATCAGGCAAGCACGCCGTCGTCATCGGCCGCAGTCCAATCCTCGGCAAGCCGATCGGGATGCTCCTGTTGGCCCGAGATGCCACCGTCACCTACTGCCACTCCCACACACGCGGCCTCTCCGAGATCGTCAGAACGGCGGATATCCTCGTCGCCGCCGTGGGGAAGCCCAGGATCGTCCGCGGTCACTGGCTCAAGCCCGGAGCGGTCGTCGTGGACGCGGGCTACAGCGGGCACGTGGGCGATGTCGACCAAGAAGAGGCCAGCGCAGTGGCGAGTCTCATCACTCCCGTCCCCGGAGGCGTCGGGCCGATGACCATCGCCATGCTCATCGGACAGACCGTGACCGCGGCGGAACAATCCCGTGCCCTGACATAGTCAACGCTTCGAATCAGCGTCGCTGCAGTATTCCCCGGACGTATGCGGCTTGACCCACGTGCTGCAGGTCGTCTGCAATCACGCTCACCAGCCGGATGCTCACCGTCACGGGCGGATCCCAGCTCTGATCAACCACGCGACTCAGATCCGTTTCCGAGAGCGAACGCACGTACCGCAACGTCTTGTCGTGGACATCCTCGAAATAGCCCAGGAGTACGAGATCCGCGGCGGTCACCGTTGCCACGTCCTCTGGACCATGCCCGTAACCAGTGTCGGCGAGGTCAAGAGGCAGGGCGAATCGATCGGCCCAGCCATTCGCGGTCCACACCTGCTCGTTGCCATCAAGTCCAGCGACATGATCGTCCTGAATCCGGGTCAGATGCCACACCAACCAGGCAATGGAATTCGCCTCTCCGTCCGGCCGGAACGCCAATTCCTCCGGTGACAGACCGTTCACGGCGGGATGCACCGCATCGCGGATCCTCTCGAATGCGTCCACCAAGAGGTCGCTGCTACTCATTGGTGCCGTCCTCCGTTTGCAATAGCGCCGCTCAGACGAGCGCACGCGCTTCGAGCCTAGCCACGATTGCAGACGTTGCAACCTCTTCGAGCAACCAGTGCTTTCACTGGCAGACCCCCTCAGCGCGGACGACCCTCGGTCCCCAACCCGGCGGTGATGAACAGGGCGGTTGCCGTGCCGGCGACATCCGCCGTGTGCCACACCCCTGGCGGATTGATGATCGCCTCGCCGCTGTGAATGGTCATCGAGCGGACCTCGCCATCGACCTCCTGGTGCAGCGTGATTGAGCCCTCGATACAGAGAACGAGCTCCTCGCCCGCCGGGTGCACTTCCCACGAGTCCCACGGCTCCGAGAACGTGTGCATCGTCACGAGTCGTCCTTCACTTCCGTCCGGAGCACTTCGCTCGGCATACGCCTGGTACCACTCCCCCGTTCCGGTAAATGGTGTCTGGAGGGTCACTGTTGCCCCCAACCCCAAATGCACAGGGACTTCGGCCAATCGGAAGCTCGTTGCGTGGGTCATGTGCCGAATTCTGCCACGGAAGCGGACGAACGGCCCCGGTTGACGGGCGATCAAACCAGGGGAGGCATTCCCGCCATCTCGCGGAACTCATGCGTGGAGTTGGTTACGGGGAACGGCTCGGAAGGAATCGCGACACCGAGCCGCTCACAAATTGGATCCCATCCATCCCCGAGATTCCACTCGAGCAGACGGCTTGACGACACGCCGGCGCGAACGGCGTCGTTGTGGCGTTCGAAGGCGTCCATCCAGGGCGCTATCTCCGGAGGCGCGTTCTCGAACATCAAGAAGATCGTGTTGGAGGCGCTGCGATACCACGATTCGGGGTCGCGTACGGAGAGCAGCACGAGCGCGTCCGGATTCGCTTCCGTGATCTCCGGCCAAAAGGATCCCCCGGGCCAATCCACGATCGCCCCATAGTCCCCGAGGATCGCCAACCAGTCGACAGGACGGCCCTCGATGGCATCGATCCAGGCTGGCACTTGACCGGGATTGCCGAGGACCTCGACCATGTGATGGCACGGAGCTCCCAGGAGCTGCTCGAGCGCCAGCTTCAATGAGTGTGTTCCGGTGCGGCCGACCCCGGCACCCCACGACTTCGACCTCCATGTGGCCCCCCATCTGGTGTAAACCCCCGTTGGAAGTGTCTCATGGGTCACTGGGGACTGCCAGGGACACCAGCGACGATCGCGGCAACCTCGGGAGGCAGGTCCGCACGGCAACGACTGGCGACGGAGGCCCGCAAACGGCAAATAACGTGGTCTCGTGCGCGATGCCGATTCGATCGTTGCCCGCATCCTCGAAATGTACGGAACCATCACCGTCTTTGGGGCGAGCCGCGTCGTCTCCAAGCCTGCCCACTACGTGCCGGCCCATATGCAGCAGCACGGCTGGCGCATAATCCCCGTCAACCCGCAGGCCGACGAGATCCTGGGTGAGCGGGTCTATCCGACGCTCGCTGACATTCCCGAGCAAATCGGATTGGTCGATGTGTTCCGCCCATCGCGCGAGACTCCGGACATCGCCCGCCAGGCTGTCGCGGCCAAGGCGACCGCACTATGGCTCCAGCTGGGCATCATGTCTGAAGAAGCACGGTCAATAGCGGATAACGCCGGCCTGCTCTACGTCGAGGATCGATGCCTGATCATTGAGCGGCGACGCCTCGGCCTCAACGCTCCGCGCTGATCTCGGGAGGCGGCGACGCTTCGAGCGACCGCACGAGACGTCGATCGGGCCCCGGCCGTCACGCTCGGCCCGGAATGCGAGTGGGGTCGGAAAGTGCGTACGCTGCCCAAATGCGCGCCGTTCAGTTCGACATGTCCAATCTTTCATTCCCTGCGACGCTCGTGGACCTTCCCGAGCCGGAGCTCCCCGGGGAGGCATGGGCCCGCGTCGCGGTGGCAACCGGCGGGATCTGCGGCAGCGATCTCCACCTGTTCTCTCACAACACCGGACCCTCTCCCACCTTGTACTCCATGGGCGGCTCTGCCTTCGTGTTCGGACACGAGATCGCCGGGAGGGTGATCGAGGCGGGGCCGCACTGCCCCCACCCCGAGGGCACGCGGGTTGCCATTGACCCGTGTATCCCGTGCGCCGCCCGCGGGATAGACCCTCCGTGCGCCAACTGTGCACGGGGATGGACTTCCTCCTGCCTCAACCTCGACAGTCGGGTCGTCAGCTCGGGTCGTACGCTCGGCTTCACCCAGCACCTCGGAGGCGGGTGGAGCGACCAGGTGCTGGCCCACGCATCCATGTTGCACCCGTTGCCCGATGCCATCACCGATCGCGGCGCCAGCCTCTATGAGCCGGTTTCGATCGCCTGCCACGGGCTGCTCCGTGCCGCGCCCAACGACGGTGAGCCGGTGCTCGTCGTCGGCGCCGGGATCATTGGACTTGCCACGCTTGCCGCGTTGAAGGGCCTCTACCCCGGTTGTCCGGTGACCGTCCTGGCCCGCCATGCACACCAGGCCCAGGCGGCGACGGCCTGCGGGGCGGATCATGTCGTGCTGTCCGACGCCTCGAACGGCCACTTCGAGGAACTCGCCGGTATCGCCGGGGCACGTATGGTCGGCCGTGATCAGGACATCATGCTGATGGGTGGTTTTCCCTACGTCGTCGAGGCCGTGGGTGCTCCTCGTTCTGTCACCGAGGCGCTGCGCGCCGTCGCCCACCGGGGTACCGTCCTGCTGCTCGGAGCGGCCGGCGTGAGTGAAGTCGACCTCACCCCGGTCTGGTACAAGGAGGCCGCGCTGGTGGGCTCCATCGACCATGCGCTGGACTCGGGCTCCACACCCGGACTGGCCGGAGGCCCGGACCGTCACTCGGTCGATCGCGCCCTCGACGTTCTGGCGGCGGGGCTTCTTCCGGACGACGTCGTGGTGACCCACGAGTTCGCCCTCGAGGAGTACCGAAATGCCATCGGGACCGCGATAGATCGCGGCAACTCCCACGCGATAAAGGTGGTCTTCCGCCCCTAGGTGCCCGTGGGCCTGTCACGCACCTGTGGTTTCGCCACCTCGATTGCGGGATTCGGCGCACCTGGCCAGGTCATTTGCACCCTCCGCACGACACCGCACAGGCAAGATTTATCCTTCTCATATCTTTCCTTGACCTGGCGTACAGATCTGTACGGTTCAATGCCTTCATGGCGGGGTTCTCAAGACGGAGGCCTCGGCCGAAGGAGACACGATGACTGACGAAGGATTCGACCAGCCGACCGACCCATCGGGACGCGCGCACGAACCGATCACTCCCCCCCTGCCGACACCGGCTGCCCCATCCGCCGGGATCCCAATGCCGCCGGCCGGCGGATACGTGCCCGACCCATCGAGTGCCCCTGGCAATCAGCCCCCTCCGAGCACTCCTCCTCCATACGGCTCCGCACCCATCCCACCTTCGGGCCTCCCGTACGGCTCCTACGCTCTCGGCGCGTTGGCCGGCAATCCTCAACTGGGAACACCGTCCGGAGGCGGTCATGGTGCCCCTCCGACGAATCCCGGGTATCCCGGTTGGATGGCCCCGCCACCGCCGGCCGCGCCTTCCTCGGGGGGACCCGGGAGACGCACCTTGGCAGTCATCGGCGCGGCAGCGCTGGTCGCCCTCGTGGCTGGTGCCGCCATCGGCCACGTGGCGTGGACGAGCAACGGCTCAACGCCCTCAGCGGCGCCCGCCTCCAATGCCGCTCCTTCTTCGGGCTCCTCCGGCTTCGGCTCTTCGGGTTCCTCCGGCCTTGGCTCGTCCGGTTCGACCGGCTCCTCTCGTTCTTCGGGGCCGAGCGATGTTTCCTCTATTGCGCAGAAAGTGGACCCCGGGTTGGTGGACATCGACACCACGCTCGGGTACCAGCAGGAAGAGGCAGCCGGAACCGGTATCGTGCTCTCGTCGTCTGGCGAGATACTGACCAACAACCACGTGATCGACGGGGCAACCACGATCAGCGTGACGGACGTCGGCAACGGCAAGACATACTCCGCCAGCGTCGTGGGCTACAACAGGACCAAGGACATCGCGGTCCTGCAACTGCACAACGCTTCTGGACTGCAGACGGCGACTCTTGGCGACTCGTCCAAGGTCTCGGTGGGTGAAGACGTGGTGGGTATCGGAAATGCGGGCGGTACCGGTGGCACGCCGAGCGCGGCCGGAGGCACCGTGACGGCACTGAACCAGTCGATCACGGCCAGTGACGACGGCGACGGAAGCTCAGAGCAACTGGTCGGCCTGATTGAGACGAATGCTGACATTCAGGCCGGGGATTCCGGCGGATCACTCGTCAACAGTTCGGGGCAGGTCGTCGGTATCGACACTGCGGCTTCCGCCGGATTCTCGTTCCAGTCATCGGGTCAGTCATCGGGCAACCAGGGCTACGCCATCCCGATCAACGAAGCGATCTCGGTTGCGAAGCAGATCCTGGCGGGAACGAGCTCCTCCACCGTCCACATCGGCGCCACGGCATTTCTCGGAGTCACGGTGGCACAATCCTCGTGCAACAGCAGCGGCGGCGGCAGTTCCGTCTTCGGTGGGGGTGGCTTCGGTGGCGGTGGCTCCGGAAACAGTGGCCTCGGAGACGGCTCCGGCAACTCGTCATCTTCCGGCGCGCTGGTCTGTACGGTCATCACCAGCTTCCCTGCCCAAGAGAGTGGGTTGGCCGCGGGTGACACCATCACCTCGCTCAACAATCAGCCGGTCAGTTCGCCGAGCGCTCTCACAAATCTGATCGAGCCGCTCCACCCGGGTGACAAGGTGACCATCGGTTGGACCGACACGTCGGGACAGTCGCACTCCGCCTCGGTCCAGCTGTCTTCTGGGCCCCCGCAATAGCTGATGCGCACGAGCACCGGGGCCCCCGGAGCTCGTGCGTCAGACCCGGGCGACAGGTTGTGGGTGGGACTCCTCTGTACGCTGAGACACAGCGCTCTTGGCTTGGAGGCACCTGCCCATGACAACCATCGACTCCGATCTCACCGACACCTCGTTGACCGACGCCGAGTTGACCGCACTTGCCTTGGCCGCAGACCCCGACGCACCGCTCAGCAACGACGCCGTTCCGATGGCGGTGCATCTGGCCCAGTTCGCCGGGGCCGCCTTGCCCCAGTGGTACATGGCGCCCGCCACTTCGCGGAGCGGTCATCGGTGGAGGACGCCCGTAGTGGTCACGATCATCGCCGCGTTTGTGCTGATTGAGGCATTGGGCCTCTGCAACACATTCGGGCAGCTCACGCTGGCGTAGCGAGCCGCTCTATCTCGGGAAGGCTCAGCTGGGGCAACTCGGCATAACGCCGTCGACCGCGCTCGCGGCTAGGTGGACCATCTGCATCAATCGTTGGCTGTCCCCCGATTAGCGTGAACCCCTAAAGGCACCGTTGGTGGGACGCGATTGCTATCGGTGCACTACGGCTTACCTGCCGCAACCCAGCTATTGACGCGGCTATCGCTGATCCGTCTCGCCGTGGCCATGTCTGCCCAGGCCCGGAAGCGTGTCTTTTCTTCGCTGCTCAGCTGGGAAAAGAGGGTCTTGTCGGTTGACGTGGCGCTGGGCTTCGCCGATCGGGTCCGAGCCACCCCACTACTTGCCCGCCCCTTTTCCATAAATGGTTGGAAGGCCGCCCGTACGCGAGCTGCGTTGGCAGCGTTGACATCAATTTCATAGGACTTTCCGTCCAAGGTGAAGAACACGGTTTCGTCGGCGTCTCCCCCGTCAATATCGTCGGTCAATTTGACTATCACCGTCTTTGCCATGAATCCATAATGACAGAGCACAACGATTTAAGCGAATTTTGACCAAAAGGATGCAAACCGCTAGGGGCTAGATCCTCTAAATCGTCTCCTAAATGGTGTCTACCCTTAGCCCTGCGATACCTAATAAAGGTCCAGGTTGGATTGGTCTGGGGACCCGTGGTGACGCCGGCCGGGGCGTCGCCCCGAGGAGATTTCGCGCAATTGCCGCCGTAGCCTGGTCGTCTTCAGGTCGGCCATCATTCGTCAGTGGGGTGCGATTCTCGTAGGCTTCGATGGTCTCGGCGCGCCAGATTCGACCCCTTTTCCCCCTCCGTCGGATCTCGGCGCGTCGAGGCGCGTCCGCGGCGCGTCCGCACGCTTTTCAAAAGGGGCGCCACTAGACGCCTTTCC
>Ga0302180_10001608_pt1 | contig 18028 bp, 19 predicted proteins | sample I_Palsa_E3_2_FD_200575 | JGI IMG/M metagenome (GOLD analysis project Ga0302180, IMG submission 200575) | Peat permafrost microbial communities from Stordalen Mire near Abisko, Sweden - I_Palsa_E3_2 | ecosystem: Environmental > Terrestrial > Soil > Palsa > Peat permafrost | place: Sweden... | reverse complement strand
GTTCGTACGTGTTGGCGTTCGTCGCAATGTTCGCCTTGTCAGCCGCGGACGCAATCAGCGTGTTCATCCGCTCCACGCTTGTCCCGTTGGCAACGCCCCCCGAGATGCGCGGGCGAGTCCTGGCGGTCGAGAACGTCTTCATCGGCGCCTCAAACGAGCTGGGCGGCTTCGAGTCCGGCGCGGTCGGTCAGTTGTTGGGCACTACGGGGTCGATCGTCCTCGGGGGCATTGGCACTCTGGTCGTGGCCCTGCTCTGGGGTGTGGTGTTCGTCCCCCTCCGTCGGGTCGACCGGTTCCCGACCCCGCCACCTTCGATGGCCCCGGGAGACCATGACGGGCCGACAAAGCCCACTTGACGCCGTATGACAATGGGCTGCCCGAGCTCTCAACTAGTGCCGCTACTGCTCGTCGCGCGGTTGTCGGTTTGGCCCGTGTGGAAGATCGGCCACCCGATCTCCGTCCGCCACTGGCCCTCGTCCCGGGCTTCATAAGGACCGACCTCTGCCCGTCCTCCGCTGATCCGGCTAACGGCCGCCGCCACGCCATATCCGTGACCTCTGCTCCCGCTTGACCTCCTCGGAGGTGACGCTGTCCGTGGCGTGTTGGATGCTAGCGGCACAACGTTGACGGTTCAGGCGCTCTTCGCGCTTCCTGGGATCGTCTTGCCTGCAGGCTTGAGCCGAGTTCGCCTTCCCAAGACCCGATGATCCGAGCACGGGCAACTGCGTCCTCACGTCCAGTCCCCTAAAGAGGGGCCGCGCCGGCGCCGACGACCATCCAATGAGAACAGCCAGTGCCCGCGCGTTAGCCCTTGCTGGCGCTGCCATTGGGACTTCGGTTGCAAGCTTGTCCGTAGGTGCTGCGTGGTCGGCAGTGCAGCCCGGGACGGCGGTGGGGGCAACATCCCATACCCATTTCGTACCCAGGGGCAGTGCGCCCATCGTGCTCACCGGAGCCGACCTACCACAAGGCCCGTACCCAGGGAACGGTATCGATGCTCTCACCGAGGTCAACGTCGCGCACCGCGAACTCACAGTGGACACCTGGTCAGAGGATGTGAAGTACCAGTTGTGCCACAAGTTCGATGCCCTTTCGTCGGCTGGCAAGAGCATCGGCTTCTCCCACCTGGAGCGAGGCGATTTCGCAACACTCAGTATCAACCCGAATTCGGGCTGCATCTCCTCGGTACAGGCTATGTCGCCGCCGGCGTTCCCACAATGCAGTTCGGATGGCGACGGCGGTGATGGGACTGTCGTTTTGCTCGGGGCGAACATGGCGGCTCACTCCGTGGTCTACAGAGGCACCGACTCCACGTTTGTCCAAGTAGTGCGTTGGTGCAATCCGCCCACGGTCGTTGGCGCAAATCAAGAAGCCACGGTCCTACCCCGCATCGTCCCGGGGACAATCGTTACCCTCGACTTCTCATATTTCGGCTGGGTTACTTCCGTCTCGGTCGGAGAGCCATAAAGCCCCCACCCAAACGATAACTAGGAGCAACCTGGGTTACTCCTCATGGGTCAAGGCCTGAGCAGTCCACCCAATAGGGTCAACCGCAACAGCACCTCAGGCGAGCGGACGGGCGATCGTCTGCGGCCGCAAGTAGTCCATAAGTGTCTCGGGGCTGTTGACACCGCCCCCGTAGCCGCTCAAATTTACGCCGCCGTACGGAAGGCCGTACGCGAAGACGTTATGAGCGTTGATCCAGCTGTTGCCCGCGACAAGGCGCTCGGCGACGCGCTGGGCCCGCTTCAAATCGGCGCTCCAGACGCTATTGGCCAGCCCGTATGGGGAACCATTGACCGTTTGCACGACTTCGTTCTCGTCTCGGAACGGGATCACGTAGGCCACAGGGCCGAATATCTCTTCGCGAGCGCAAATGTTGGTGGGGTCTCCCGTGAGAAGGGCGGGCGACACGAAGTACCCGTCCTCGTGCCCTTTAGGCCTCAGCTCGCCGCCTTCGAGCAGCGCTGTGGCGCCGGAGGCGAGGCCCTTGTCGATGTAGCCGAGGACGCGACGACGCTGGCCCTCGCTTACCAACGGCCCCATGGTTGTGGCGGGGTCCGAGCCGGCGCCAATAGTGACCTCTCCCAGCGCTTCCTTGGCTTCGGAGAGCAACTGGTCCAGCACGTCTTCATGGACCATCCAGCGGGTAGCCGTGCAACACACCTGGCCTGAATTGCCGGTTATGGCGTTGGCCAGCCGGCGGGCGGTGTCGGAGACGTCGACGTCATTGAAGACCACCGCCGCGCCCTTGCCCCCGAGCTCCAGCTTGCAGGGCACCAAGTTTCGGGCGGCGTGCATGGCCACCTCCCGGCCGACCTCGGGCGACCCCGTAAATGACATGCGACGGATGCCCGTATGACGAGCGAGGGCGGCGCCAGCGGTTTCTCCCAACCCGGGCACGACATTTATGACGCCGGCTGGTATGCCCACTTGCTCCGCCAGATGACAGGCGTAGAGCGTGCTGAGCGGGGTTAACTCCGCGGGTTTGACCACGACGGTGTTCCCAGCCGCCAAGGCTGGGGCCACGCCCCACGCGTACAGGAGGAACGGGAAGTTCCAGGGAAAGATAAAACCGCAGGGGCCGTAGGGCAGCTGGACCTGACGCGCTTCCATGTGGGCCACTGCGAGTGGCGCGGACCGGCGCATGTGCACCGAAAGGTCGGCGAAGTACCGGAAGGCTTGCACCGCAAAGGGTATGTCGAAGTCGATGGCCCCTGTTACCGGCTTGCCCACGTCGAGCGACTCGAGGCTGGCCAGCAGTTCGAGGTTGTCCTCGATGGCGTCCGCGTAGCGATGCAGAAGGGTAGCCCGGTCGGCGGGCGGCAGGGCGGACCAATCCGGGAGCGCCCGGTTGGCCGCTGTTACAGCATCGTCGATGTCGGCGCTCAGGCCGGCGGTCACCTCGGCCAGCAAGGTCCCGTCAGCGGGATCCTGGACCTCGAGGACCGCGCCTCCATGCGGAGCCGTCCAGACGCCGTCGATGTAAAGCGGGACTGGCCCCTGTCCCAGGAACTTCTCTATCTCTGACTGGACTGTGCGTGTAACCATCGCAGACCTCCTTCACGGCTGCTTTCATTTCCCTTTTTGCAACGGTGATTTACCCAGTGGCATCACGGGAAGGCGCTAGATTTTGCCGTCACGCCCTTTGCCGGCGCCCGGCCGCGATCTTGCCGACGTTGGCCGCGGATCCCGCCGCGATCAGCCCGGTATCGGAACAGACATTTACCACTTGGAAGCCTCGGCCCGCCCAGTAGAGCGCTTCGTCGGGACCATCAGCGTGGAAACCGGCGACACGACCGGAACGCTTGCAGGCATCGAGGACCCGTTGCGCCAACTCAGAGAGCAACGTGTTCTTCGACGTGGGCAATGGTGGCCCGCCGTGGGACACCGAAAGGTCGTTGGGCCCGACGTAGGCCCCGTCCACGCCCGGGACCGAGAGGATCTCGTCAATGTGGTCCAAGCCCAAGCGAGTCTCGATCATGACGAAACAGAAGACGTGCTCATTAGCACTCGCCGGGGAGTAATTGTCGAGCAACAGCCGGGCGCGTACAGGCGCCCAACTGCGCTCGCCTTCGGGCGGGTAGCGCAGGGCTCTGACGACATCTGCCGCCTCCTCTGCCGTATCGACCATCGGGACGACAACGCCCTGAGCGCCGTAGTCCAAAGCGTGCATCGCCACAGCAAAGTTCGTCTTCCACGGGATCCTGACGAACGCCGGGACGTCGTGCGCGTTGATCACCTGGAGCAAGGGCATCAGCGACTCCACCGAGCCAACCTGGCCGTGCTGCATATCGACGCACATCCAGTCGTACCCCGAGCGGGCTAGCAGTTCGGTCGCGAAAGGCGCCGGCATGCCGGACCAGGCCCCGAACGCGGCGGCCCCTGACGCGATCACGTCTCGCAAGCTCTTCACCGACGCCACCCCCTTCTTACGTCGTCGGACTCGTCAGGCTACCCCATCTCCTGCAGACTGGGGCTCCCCAGAGAGCGAGCGTCGCCAAGTGGTCCACCGAACGAGGTCAACCGCAACCAGCACCCCCAACCGGGTTCGAACCCGTGCCGCCGTCTTGAAAAGGGAATTTAGCAGGCCTTTTGATCTCGGCTTTTGGCACGGCTCCGCTGTGAGCTGCCCAATTAGTGCCAGGCGATACCAGCTCCTGGCGGGCGCGCCATATCGTTATGGCACGGATGTGGCAGCGCGGCATCCCTCGACCATCGTGCACAGCGTCTGCTGGTGCACGACGCACGCCTGCCCAGCCTGCGGCCGCCAAGCCCCGCACGGCGTACCCGTCTGCCGTCGTCGGAGCGGGAGTGGATCGAGCCCGAGACCTGTCGCCGGGTCGACTGCCTACGCGACTGTGGTGCGCTTCTGCACGGCGACCTGAACGACCTCACGAGCGCGCCCGACGTGTGGCAGGACGTTCCCGACGCAGTCACCGAAGCAGACCTACTTGAGGAGGCGCCCCGTCGCAGACTTGGACATTTCTCCTTGTAATCGTTGCCGCGGAACCGTAGCGTGCCGCCATGCAGGTAGCCGAGTTGTGGCGGTACCCGGTCAAGTCGCTCCAGGGCGAACCGCTGGAACTGGCGGCCGTGACGACCGCTGGGCTCGAAGGAGATCGTCGGTTCGCGCTGTTCGACGTCGAGACCGGTTTCGGCCTGACCGGGCGTCGGGTCCCCGAGCTGTTGTTCGCTGCGGCCCGGTTGAGCGCCGACGGCGGTGTCGACATCACGTTGCCTGATGGTTCGGTGACCCGCGACGACGACGCTTTGTCGGCGTGGCTCGGACGGCGAGTGACGCTGCGGTCAGCCGACGCCGAGGTGCCACGCCACTATGAGAGCCCTCTTGATTTCGAGAACGAGGCGATGAGCGATTGGGCGCCCTGGGATGGGGCGGGGGGCGCATACCACGACTCGGCCGGAGCGCGGGTCTCGTTGGTGTCCATGGCGACGATCGGGGCATGGGACCGGCGGCGGTTCCGCGCCAACGTATACCTCGACCGAGAGGGCGAGGATGCACTTGTGGGAGCTGAGGTGACACTGGGCGAAGCGACGCTCCTTGTGGGTAAGCGGCTGGAGCGGTGCGTGATGACAACACGCCCTCAGGCGGGCGGGGTCGAGCGCGATCTCGACGTGTTGCGAACGATTAATCGTGAGCGCGGAGGCTGCCTGGCGGTAGGAGCGCTCGTGAGGCAGCCCGGAGCAGTTCGGGTCGGCGACACACTCACATTGGCGTAGGTGCTCCGTCGCCGCGACCCCGCCCTCGGAGCCGACCTAACCGCTGCGCCGCCCGGCCTCCTCCAGCTTCGAAGCGTCCCCAAGAGCTTGCTGAGCCCACGTGGCTCTAGCCGAGACATCAGCCTGGTGGCCCAATTTGTTCTCCCTGACCGTCCAGGCGCCGTTTGACTGCCCTAAGGTGGCATACTCGTGGGCTTGGCCCGCTGAAGCTCTACGACATCGGGGAGACTTTCGAGGTCGGTTCAGTGAATACGGCGATATCGGGGTCGATGCCGTCCACCGAGAAGACGTGTTCAGCTGGGACGCCGACGAACTCGGCGAACGAACCGGGCCAGCGGGTCCCCATGCCCTTTAGGTTCACGCACAACAACGGCCGGCGCGGCAGTACTCGCAGTGGCGGCAGTTGACGTTGGGGTTGACCGAGACGTACTCGCCGACGCGGGACCCGTCAACGCCGTCACCGATGGAGTCGACCGGCTGGCGAGGTGCGTCGTAGACGACGGCCTTCATGGGCACCAACTTGGTATCTGTTGAGCCTGCCTTGGTAGCTGTTGAGCCTGCCGTACGGTCATTGCGAAGTTGCCCCTTTAGAGGGAGCCCTGCGATGGGTTGTCGCGCCCCGCCCCAGCGATCGCGGGCGATATGAGCTCGAGCTCCGGGTCAGGGAACTCCACGACATCGCTATAGGCCCCCGCTGTCAAAGAAGCGAGCAGCGCCGCGCCTCGAGTGCCCGCCTCTTTTACGACCGGGTACGACAACTCCGGGAACACCTCGGACTTGAGCGTCATCAATAAGGGGTTACGCGACCAACCCCCGCTCATGCGCACCTCGGCTATGGGGCCACCGAGCCGCTCGAGCGCGTCGAGCAGTAATCGCGACCCGGCGACCGCGGAGGCTAAAGCCCCCCACCAAGCCCGTTCTGGTTCGACCGATGTCTTCCCACCCGCGCGCACCGGTGTAAATATCGGTGACGAGCCGGTAGGGCCAACTGTTACGCCTGTAGGGCCAACTGTTACCGACGCCTGGAGCAAGCCGAGCGCCAGCGCTGGCGCATCGAGGTCGGTGAGGCCGTGGTGGCTAGCCACGCCGAACTGTTCGAGTACGTGAATGAGCTCGAGCCCGAACGGGAACCCTCCCATCATGGAGTAGTGCCCGGGAAGAACGTGGCACCCGACCATGATGCCGAGAGGGAGCCCGGCGGCCAGGTCCAGGTCTGGTCTCATCGGGACCGCCCGAATGAGCGCCTCGGCCGTACCGCAGTCGTCCATTACCTGGTTCTGCTGAGATACGCCGATCCCAACCGACGCGCAAGGGTGGTCGTGGCCAGCGACGGTAAGGGCCGTTCCTTCTAGGCGCTCCAGCCCGCGAGACAGGTCGTGAGCCCGGCCGAAAGAGGCCCCTGCCCAGCGCACTTCGGGGAAAATCGTGTGCCGCACTCCCGCCCAGTCGAAGGCCTCGGTCCACCACTGCCTGGTCGCCACAGACAGAGCTCCGGTGCGGGAGGCGAGCGATGCCTCAGCGGCAAGATCCCCACCGAGGCGGTAAACAACCCATTCGGCTACAGAAAGGACGGACGTGGCGCGACGGGCATCGGCCACGTTGCGCATGATCCAGCGCAGCGTTGCGATTGTCGGGATCTGCGATGTACCAAGCCCGGTGGCCTGGCCGAACCGCTCGGCGCCAAAGTCCGACCTGAGTTGGGCATGGTCGTCCGCCGCGCGCGCGTCGTACCAGGCAATTGCTGGACCGACCGCCGAGCCAGCCCGATCTACAAGCACGACCGTTTCGGCGAGGCTCGTCACACCAACACCGAGGACATCACCGGCGGGCACCTTTGCGAGGACCTCCGAGATGGCGGCCACGGCCCCGGCGAACAGGTCGTCCGGGCGAGCATGTCCTCCAGTCGGTTCACGTTGCCAAATGGTGGGCACGGCAGCATGTGCCAGCTCTGTGCCTTTGAGGTCTACGACCCCCGCCTTGGTTAGCGTTGTGCCGACGTCGATCCCCACGAACAGGGACCGCCCTTGTGTCACCGTGAGCGGCCGCCCTCCACGGCCTCGGTCCAGGGGCGGGCGCGACCCTCCATCGCGGCGAGCGACTGCTCGAGGCGATCACGTCCCGTCGTTGACAGGAAATGCTTACGGTCTTCGCCGGCCAACGCCACGGCGTCTTTCCAGTACACCCGCCCGGCAATAAAGCCCGACGCTCCGCCGTCGTCGCAAGCGGTCCTTACTGCCTCCAGGAAGTCCTCAAGAGGCACGCCGGCCGAGAGGACCGCCCAAGGCACGGTGACTGCCTCGGCCACTGCGCGGCATCCCCTCGCGTCGCTCGGGTATTCCAACTTCAGCAGGTCGGGTCTGGTCTCGCTCAGGATCCGGGCTGATTCGACAATGAGGTCGGCTCGCCGTCGGGCGTCGAGCGGCCCCTCTCCGGGGAGCGCGTAAAGCAACGTTTCGATAACCGACGGCACGCCCGCCGCCGCGCAGTCCTCCACCACGGCGCTGACTACTTCGACGACCTCGGCGACTAGATCGGGCTCCCCTGGTCCCGGCACCCGGTCGGGGCGCATCTCGACGAAGAGCTTGAGCGCTTGCCCACCCATATCGGTCACCCACTTCGCCGTTCGCGTCGGATCGCGCCGCGCCCGCGGTTCGCCGTTCCAGGTGTCTCGCTCGGCCGCCTCGGCGGCGACGAGCGTGCCGCACCCTGGCGCCATCGCTCCCGCTTCGACCACTGCAGGCACGCCGAACTGAGGGTCGAGCAGGACGGCGCTAGCCGCCGGGCTCAGGGCTGCGGTGACGTCCACCTTGAACGAACGCACGTCCTCCGGGCCCGTCGGTTGGCCGGCGGCAGCAAGCATCTTGCGCAGACTGTTGCGCTGGTCGATGGCGATGATCGCCAAAGTGCCGTCAGACCTGGCAATAGGCCCCAGCCCTGCCCGCGGGCGCTTATTTGTTCTTGTGACGTCCGACATGTTCCTGCTTCTCCTTCTTTGCTGTGGTCATCTCTTTTCTCGGGGTCATCTCTTCTGCTCGGGGGGTGACATTTCCCGTAGGCGCGGTGGGCCGTCCCGAGACGCGCTCCGCGCCCCGCCTGGCACCTTCCCGCCCCGCACCTCCTCGCCTCTTAGGTGGCGGGATTTCACCCGAGCCGCGCACTACGAACGTCGTGGGCAAAATGACGTGCTTCGGCGGTGAACTGTCCCCGCGGATCCGTGCGAGAAGCAACGCCATAGCGGTCCTTCCCATCAGAGCTGGGTCCTGGCGAGCGACCGTCACGGCCGGAGTAAGGATGCCAGCCATGGGGAAGTCGTCAAAGCCTACGAAAGCGATGTCGGCCCGTGAGGCACTATGTAATTCGCTCACGACATCGAGGGACGCCACCGCGTTCGCCGAGAGCACGGCCGTTGCGGGGCGCCTGAGCCCGAGCACGTCGGTCAGGAAAGCCGGGTGATCGGGGGTAAAGCGAGTGTGAGATACGACGAGGTCGCCGTCGTAGTCGATGCCGGCATCCGCCAATGCCGCCCGATAGCCCTCGTGGCGCCACCGCAGGGGCAGGCGGTCGAGGGCAGTCCCAACGAACGCAACGCGTCGATGACCATGCGAGATCAGGTGGGCGGTCGCGCGGCGTGCGGTTTCGGTGTTGTCGACAAGTACCGAGTCCGCTTCTGCGCTGCCGGAGGGACGGTCGACGAACACGACCGGAACGCCTCCGGTACCGATCGCGAAGCGTTCCTTGGCGAAGTCGAGGTGGCTGGGCCTGGCGATGAGCCCGCACACGGAGCGGTGGAGCAGTCCACTGATGACCGCACGTTCCTGAGCGGCGGATTCGCCCGCGCTGGCAATGATGAGGAACAGCCCAGCCTCGTGCGCGGCTTCCTCAACGCTTTCAGTCATAGACGCAAAAAACGGGTCACCGAGCCTTTCAACGACGAGGGCGACCGCCTCGTCGCGTCCTGTTCTCAGCGATCTTGCCAACGGGTTGGGCCGGTAGCCCAGAGTGTCGATCGCATCGCGCACCCGCTTCGCCGTTTTGGCGGTCACCGTCTGCTCGTCGTTGACGACGCGTGAGACGGTTTTGATACTCACGCCGGCCAGCAACGCCACGTCCGACAAAGTCGGTGTTTCTGTCACTGTGGGTCCTCGGGCACAAGAGCTCCGGCCCGGCCCCCCGCCCGCGCGGTGACTTCGCTGGATAGCCCTAGACCAGAGAGGGCGGTCTCGACCTGCGCCAGGGTCGGAAGCGTGCCGTCCACCGCGAGGTACGGCACCTTGGGTGGCACCGGAGCGTCCAGGCGCTGCGCGGCTTCCTCGCCTTCCAGCTTGAGGCGGTCGCGGGCCGCCCCCCTGGAGCGGAGCCGCTGGAGGATCACGGGTGCCGGGCAGTCGAGGTAGACCAGGGCAACCGCGGGCAAGCGGGCGCCCGAGCTTGGGCCCGCAGCGGCAAGCCTGCCGACGAGGTTGCGCCATGCAACCGGGTCTGTCAGCTCGCGGGTGAACGGCGCGGCCAGGACTACCCTCCAGCCAATCGACACGTTGGCCCGGGCAGCGTCTACGAGCGACGCGTAACGCGCCTCGCGGAGCTCCTTTCCAGGGCCCTCCTCGTCGAAGGCCTGCTCGGCTTTGCCGAGCAGGCTTAGCGCGGCTGCACTGAGCGAGCCAGTCACCTGGTCAAGGTCGAACAAAGCGAAGCCGAGCCTGCGAGCGAGCGCCGTTGCGAAGGTTGTTTTGCCGCATGCTGGCGGTCCGGCGACAACAATCGCCATAGGCCCACCGGGATCCCGCTCACCCCCCATACAGCCTCCCTTACATCGCGGCGTGTGCCAGCCTCCCGGACATCGCTTCGACACCAGGTCACTGCGACCGCCTTGACAAGCTGAACCTCACCTGTTAGCAAAGTTGGAAAAAGACAACGTTGTCAAGTTGCAAGGGGGTTGCGATTTGAGCGAGCTTGAGGTGGGTCCGCTCGCCGGCGAGAGGGTACCGGTCATCGCGACGCGTGGGGTCACCAAGCACTTCGGCAGTGTCCAGGCGCTGCGTGGCGTCGACCTGGAGGTTTACGGAGGCGAAGTCCTGGGGCTCGTGGGCGACAACGGCGCAGGGAAGTCCACCTTGGTCAACATCCTTTCGGGCGCGTTCCAGCCCAACTCCGGGTCCCTCTTCGTGGACGGCAAGCGGGTGACGTTCGGCTCTTCTCTCGAGGCCCGCCGCGCCGGGATCGAAACCGTCTACCAAGATCTCTCCCTCGCCCCGGACCTCTCGGTGTGGGCGAACATCTTCCTTGGGCGCGAACAGACCGTCAAGGGCCCGCTGCGCCTGGTCGGCTGGCTCGACCGCAAGACGATGGCCCGTGAGGCCGAAGCCGACCTGGAGAGGACCCGCATCCGGATCGGCTCCGTGAAAGCACTCGCCGGCCGGTTGTCCGGTGGCCAGCGCCAGGCCATAGCGGTCGGACGTGCGGTGGCATGGGGGTCCAAAGTGCTGCTCATGGACGAACCCACGGCGGCCCTCGGCGTGGAGCAGCAGGCCAAGGTCGGCGAGCTCGTGCGTTCGGTGAGCGACCAGGGTGTGCCGGTCCTGCTGATCAGCCACAACCTGCCGCAGGTCCATGCGCTTTGCGACCGTGTCGTGGTGCTCTTCCAGGGTAGGGTCGTCGCTGACCTCCGCCCGGCTGATGTCTCCGTGGAGGAGATCGTGAGCTGGATCACCGGAGCTTCACTAGCTGCCACGACGGCCACCGTTGGTGCCCTCCTCAGGAGTACCGGCCACGACGGAGAACCGGGCTATGACGGCGGTCCGGGCCACGATCGAGAGCCGGGTAGCGGCGGCGGCTCTGGTAACAATGGCGACTAAGTTCCCAGCCGCGCTCAGCCCCACAGGGTCGGTGTCCCCGAACGCGGGGCCGGAGGGTGGGGCCCCGCCTCCGCGACGCTCCGCCGCGCTCCGAGGGGTCGACCGTATAGGTGACTTCTGGATCGTCGGCGTCCTGATCGTGATGGTCGTGGCGTTCGGGCTCAAGTCCCCGGACCACGACCTGTTCACGAGGGCCAGCTGGCTCAACACCTCCGACTACGCGGTGGAGTTCTTGATCCTGGCGGTGGGCGAAACCTTCGTTATCATCACCGGCGGCATCGACTTGTCGGTCGGAGCCACCCTCGGTTTCACCGGGATGGTCTCGGGCGCGGTGATGCAATCGATGCTCAACGGCCACGACAACAGCCTTCTCACGACGGTTGTCGGTTTCGCGGTTGCCCTCCTGCTCGGCGCCGCCATCGGGTTCGTGAACGGGTACCTCATCACCCGGCTCAAGCTGCCACCGTTCATCGTGACCTTGGGAAGCCTCACTGCGATCGGCGCGGCCCCCGCCCTGATCAACGGCGGCAACGAGATCGCGACCCTACCGAGCCAGCTCACCACGATCGGCAGTACCGAGATCGGGGGCTGGATCTATGTCACCGTTGTGATCGCTGGAGCGGTCTGCATTTGCATGGGCTTCGTGCTGCACCGGACCCGTTTTGGCCTTCGGACCTACGCGATAGGCAGCAACAACCTCGGGGCGCGGCGCGCGGGTATCAACGTCGACGCCCACCTCGTCCGTGTCTACACCATCTCTGGCGTGCTCGGGGGCCTGGCCGGGATGATGGTGACAGCCAACTTGTCTGTCGCTGCGCCCCTCGCCGGCACCAACGACGAGATGAACGCCATCGCGGCGGTGGTCATCGGAGGAGCCAGCCTGTTCGGCGGCCGGGGCCACATGTTGGGCACGGTCGTAGGCACCTTCATTATCGCCTTGCTCGTCACCGGCCTGGTGCTGGTGGGAGTCAGCGGCAGCTGGCAACAGGTGGCCACCGGCATAATTATCGTCGCTGCGGTGGCGGTGGACCAGGTGCGATTGCGCCTGGCCGAGCGATGAAATCTCTGGTGGTCGTCCTGCCGGCCCTCAGCCAGCATTCGCCGGCTGTCAATCCCGGACCAGAGGCTCTGAAACTAGGGCTAGCGGTCTTGTAGGCACAACTGGCTGGGGAACCGATCATCAGCCAGCACAAACAAGAAAGGAAGAGAAATGCGTAAAGAGAACTCAGGCAACGGCAGGGGGTGGCGGTTCCGGCTGGCGACGGCTGGAGCAGCCGCCGGACTGGTGTCCGCCACGCTAATGGCCGGCGCGGCCGGGCCGACAGCGACAGCGGCCAGCGCATCGACCAAATACACCTTCGTGCTGGTCCCCGGCCTCACCGTGGACCCCTTCTACATCACGATGCACAACGGCGCTGCCGCAGAGGCAGCCAAGCTTGGCGTGACCCTGAAGTGGGCCGGAGCCACGCAGTTCTTGGACACTCTCCAGATCCCCGTGGTCAATTCCATCTTGGCGAGCAAGCCCAGCGCTCTGCTGATCGCCCCCACCGACGACGTCGCCCTATTCAACCCGATAGATGCCTACGTCAAGGCTGGCATCCCGGTCATCGCCGTGGACACCACCCTCAAGAACACGTCCATCCTCACCGCGGCGATCAGCTCGGACAACTATCAGGGCGGCGAAGCGGCGGCCGATACCATCGCCAAGCTCCACCACGACAAGGGCGCGGTCGCCGTGATCAACACGATCAAGGGTGTTTCCACCACGGACCTGCGCCAAGATGGCTTCCTGGCCGAGATGAAGAAGTACCCCAACATGTCCGTTGTCGCCGCTGACTACGACCAGGACTCGCTTACCACTGCCGAGTCGTTGGCCCGCAGCCTGATCCTGGCCCACCCGAACCTTGTGGGCATCTTCGGCACCAACCTTTACTCGGCGCAAGGCGCCGGCCAAGGCGTTATCGCCGCCGGTGACAAGGGCAAGATCTCAGTGTCCGGCTACGACGCCGAGCCTGCAGAGATCACCCTTCTCCGTGAAGGGGTCATCAACATCCTGATCATCCAGAACCCGGCCGAAGAAGGCGCTCTGGCCGTTCAGTACGCCTACGACGCTGTGACTGGCAACAAGGCCGCGATCGTCAAGTCGACGCTCCTGGCGAACGTGGTGGCCACCCAGGCAAACATGAACGACCCCAGCGTCAGCAAGTACTTCTACAACACCAAACTGAGCTAACCGGCTCCGGTCTCCGCCCTGCCCGCCCCGAACGTTGTTTCGGGGCGGGCTTGGCCGGTGGGGCGTCGGCGGAGGGCAGCGACGGTTGTCAGCCGAGCCGACCGCGGGATATATCATTGGGGTTTGTGCCCGGCGCAGATCTAGAAAAAATGTTGCCTGACTTCGGTTCCGCAAGGGTAGCCGTTGTCGGAGATTTTTGCCTGGACGCGTACTGGGATATTAGGAGCGGCGACACTGAGTTCTCTATTGAGACCGGCTTACCGGTCAATCGTGTCACTAGCCAACGCTACAGCCCGGGTGGTACCGGCAACGTGGTCGCCAACCTAGTCTCCCTCGGGGTGGGACAGGTGCGGGCAATCGGTCTGTATGGTGGGGATCCTTTCGGCCGGGCCCTAGTGAAGCTGCTGGCCGAGCTCGGGGCCGACACTTCCGGCATGCTCGATGTCGGCGCCGATTGGCAGACCCTGGTTTACGCCAAGCCGTACGTCGGCGATGAGGAGCAGAGCCGGCTCGATTTCGGCACGCGGGCTGCACTCCCGCAAGGCGCCTTGGACGGTCTCGGGCACGTAATTGACGAGGCGGCTGCGTGGGCGGACGTGGTAGTCATAAACCAGCAAGTAACGAGCTGTTTTGCCGCAGGGCCGATGGTGGCCCGCGTCAACGATGTGATCGCCTCTCACCCCGGCACGGCTTTTGTCGTCGACACGCGGATGTCAACGACTGGCTACGCCGGCGCTGTGTTGAAAATGAACGTGACGGAGGCGGTGAGCCGTTTCGACGGGGCGGCTCTGGGGCCTGTGCCTGCGCTCGTACCAGAGGACCAGGTCATCGACCTGGCCGGCCGCATGGCGCGCCGGACTGGGAAAGCCGTCTTCATAACCATGGGAGAACGTGGCATTGTCGCCGCCGACGACCACGGGGTTAATGTCATCCCAGGTATCGACCTCAGCGGCGAGGTTGACGCAGTCGGGGCGGGCGATACGGTGGTGGCAGCTATCGCGGCCGTGCTCGCCTGCGGCGGGCAGGCGTCCGTGGCTGCGTACGTGGCGAACATTGCCGCCTCGGTGACCGTCCGCAAGTTGCGCGCTACGGGCACGGCTACGCCGTCCGAGCCGGTGGCGGCCGCCGCCAGCGCCTACTACGTCTACAGCCCGGAACTGGCGGAGGACGGGACCAAGGCTCGCTTCTGGCCCGGCTCCGAGATCGAGATTATCGTCGACCCACCCCCCGGCCGAAGAACGCATTTTGTCTTCGACTTCGACGGCACCTTGTCGGTGCTTCGTGAGGGATGGGACGATGTTATGCAGACGACCATGGTCCAGGCGATCGTCGGCAATGCCTATGGATCGATAGGTGCCGGGAAGCTCGCCGACATTCGATCGGCCGTCAGGGACCTGATCGACCGCACCACGGGCATCCCGACACTGCTCCAGATGCAAGGCCTGGTCAGCCTCGTGCGCCAGTTCGGGTACGTAGCGGAGGCCGATATCCGCGACGCCCCTGGTTACAAGGAGATTTACAATACCGAGCTCATGCGTACCAACGGAACGCGGTTGGACAAAATCGCCTTCGGGCACCTGGAGCCCACCGACTTCCACATGAAAGGTGCTCTACGCCTGCTGGACGAGCTGCGGTCGCGCGGGATGGAGCTTTATCTCGCGAGCGGGACAGACGTAGACGACGTGCGCGCGGAAGCGCAGGCCCTCGGTTTCGCCGGTTATTTCGAAGGCCGCATCTACGGGTCGGTACGCGATATGAACGTCGACGCCAAGCGCATGGTCCTCGACCAGATCCTCTCCGAAGGCGCGGTCGCACCGGAAGCTGTGGTCATGATCGGCGACGGCCCGGCCGAAATGCGCGAGACTCGCAAAAGGGGAGGCATAGCGGTAGGTCTTTGTAGCGACGAACGGCGGCGGTTCGGTGCTAACCCGGCCAAACGCCGCCGGTTGGTCCGAGCCGGGGCGACGCTTCTCCTACCGGATTACACGGACCTCGGGGCTTTCCTGGCAGTCCTGGGAATGTCGACAAGTTAGGGAGGACAGGGTGCCGCTGACGGTTGGCCAGATGTTGACAGTGGATGAGATGACGCGCGAGCGGGAGAAGTTGACGGAGGCGGGGCAGCGTCTCGTGTTCTCCTCACAGGATCCGTTCTCGATTGGCCGAGCACAGGCTCTATAACATGTCCGTCAGCCAACCTTTGCGAGTATCGCAACTCTGGCCCGCGCCGTCTACCAGCAGCGCCAGGTTGCTATGCGAGCCGGCGGGAGGGTCCGGAAACGAGCGCTCCGGACGAGCTCAGATCTTGAGCGCATCCACAAGCGCTCGCCGCATCACACGAGGATCTGTATTCACGCCCGTCCACATTGCGATTCCAAGCACACCCTGTTCAACCAACATACCGAGCCCGTCAAGCGTGATGCAACCGCGTTCCTCGGCGGCAGCAAGGAGGCGAGTCCGGGGCGGGTTCGGGATTACGTCGGCAACAAGCATTCCAGGTTTGAGAGTATCAAGTTCGACGTCTGGCATTGCTGCGACGTCGGGGAAGAGCCCAACCGGGGTGGCGTTCACCAGGACCGTCGTTGAAGCCCGGACTCGGTATGTCTTGTCCCAGACCACAAAACGGCTCTCAGCTGATGTGCTGTTAGAGATCAGACGTGCAAGCTCTGACCCGCGCCCCTGATCGCGGTTGACCACGGTGATGCACGTCGCACCGGCTAGCGCTAGCTCGATTGCGATCGCACGCGCGGCACCGCCAGCACCAAGGACAACGACGTCCTGCCCACTAGGATCTCGTTGACCATGCATTGCCCGGATAAATCCCTGCCCGTCGGTGTTTTCACCAACAAGTGCGCCGTCGCGCACAACGACGCAATTCACAGCACCGATGATAGATGCCGACCGCGCAAGGGAGTCCAGCATCGGAACGACCGCGACTTTATGAGGTATAGAGCAGTTGAAGCCTGCCCAACCCATCGCCCGAGCACCACGAACTGCATCTGCGAGCGCGTCCGGGGCGACTTCGCAATTGATATAGCAGGCATTGATACTGTGATGTTGGTAAGCCGCCTCAACCATCGCGACGGTCGGGTTCTCTCCTGCCGGCCTCGCAAATGACCCTGTAATAATTCTGAGGAACGACAACGCTTCCGAGTTGGGTATTTCGGGTGGCCGTGGCTCCATTGCCGGTGCCCCTACTCTTCTTGCATGGTCTTGGCCCCTGTCATGAGCGCCACGACTTCCTCCATAGTGGACGTCCCCGGAGTGGCAACAGCCACCCGCCGCCCGAGGCGTAGGATTTGGATCCGATCTGCAAGCTCCCAAAGGATCGGCATGTTGTGACTAATGAAGATGATCGGTAGGCCGCGGTCCCGAAGCGCGCCGATGAGCTTGTGTACCTGGCCCGATTCCCGCACCCCCAACGCCGCGGTGGGCTCGTCCAAGATCAACACCTTGCTGCCAAAAGCGGCGGCCCGTGCGACAGCAACGGCCTGGCGCTGCCCTCCTGAAAGGGTCTCCACGGCCTGGGTCATGTCCTGGATGGTGATGATGCCGAGATCGGCAACCTTTTGCGCAGCCTGGCGTCGCATGGACGATAGGTCGAGCATGCGGAGCCCCGCCCCGAGGATCCCCTTTTTACGTATCTCACGGCCCAAGTAGAGATTGCTCGCAATGTCGAGCTGAGGGGCTACGCCCAGCGTCTGATGCACTGTCTCGATCCCGACCTGGTGCGCATGCAAGGGGCCGTGAAATACAACCTCCTCGCCCTCGAAGCTGATCGTCCCGCTGTCAGGGTACTCCGCGCCAGTGAGGCACTTGATTAGGGTGGACTTTCCGGCTCCGTTGTCACCGACGAGGCCGAGCACCTCTCCGGGATAGACTTCGATGTCCACGCCACGCAGCGCAGCGACTCGCCCGTAGCTTTTCCAAATGCCCTTCGCACGCAGCACAGGCATCTTGCCCTGTGAGCCGGCGTTCGCAAGTGTCTCGGACATCGCCTAGTGCCTCACCGCTCGGATCCAGTGGTCCAAGGTTACGGCGAAGATGACGAGGATACCTTCCGCCAGGGGGAGATAGAGGGCGTTCACGCCGCTGAGCTCGAGACCCGTGTTGAAGACCTGGACGATCAACGCACCGAACAAGGTCCCCATCATGACCCCCCGGCCCCCGAACAGGCTGGTCCCGCCGATCACGACCGCGGTGATGCTGTCGAGGTTGAGGGTCGTTGAGATGTCGGGGCTCACGCTGCCCACACGCCCGATCTGGACCCAGGCCGCTAAGCCGTAGATCACTCCGGCGACCACGTAAACGCTGGTGATGACGGCTCGGACACGGATCCCGGCGAGACGCGACGCCTCGACGTCGTCTCCAACGGCATAGATGTGCTTTCCCCAGGCAGTCCAGGTCAGAAGGTACCAGAAGAGGAGGTAGAGGCCGAGCATCAAGAAAACGCCGGTCGTAATGTTGAACGAGCCCAGCGAGACGAGCGTCCCTGTCCACAGGAGCATATTTGTGGAGTTGGAGAAGAACAAGGTCGCTCCGCCCGACAGACGTAGCGCAAGTGCGGTGAAGATCCCGAGCGTCCCCAACGTCACAATGAAGGGTGGGAGACGGACGCGCGCCACTAGCGCCCCGTTGGCTAAGCCCATCAACGCGCCGAAACCTAAGCCGATGACCAGCGCGAGAAAGGGAGGTACGCCGGAAT
>Ga0302180_10001607_pt1 | contig 18029 bp, 14 predicted proteins | sample I_Palsa_E3_2_FD_200575 | JGI IMG/M metagenome (GOLD analysis project Ga0302180, IMG submission 200575) | Peat permafrost microbial communities from Stordalen Mire near Abisko, Sweden - I_Palsa_E3_2 | ecosystem: Environmental > Terrestrial > Soil > Palsa > Peat permafrost | place: Sweden... | reverse complement strand
GGAAGCAACCGCAAACGGCATGGGCAGGGTAGTCAACTACGCGAACCACGCGCGCTCGGTGCTCTATAACGGCCTCGGCCGTCACGACGACGCCCGCGACGCCGCCTGGCGCGCATTCGAGCGTGATCCGGTCGGCTACGGACCGCTTGTCGTGCCTGAACTGGCCGAGGCGGCGGCCAGGACCGGCGACATCGCCCTGGTCAGGGCCGCCCTGCAGTGGCTGTCCGAACGTAGCCCCATCACTGAAAATGAGTGGGCGATGGGGATCCAGGCCCGCGTTCGCGCGTTGCTCAGCGAGGGCGATGCCGCCGACAGCTGCTACCGCGAGTCGATCGAGCGGCTGGGCCGGACCAGGGTCCGCGCCCAACTCGCCCGCGCCCACCTGCTCTACGGCGAATGGCTGCGCCGCCAGGGCCGCCGCACCGAGGCGCGGGAGCAGCTGCGAACGGCCCACGGCATGCTGGACGCGATGGGCATCGGGGCGTTCGCCGAACGGGCCCGCCGCGAGCTGGCGGCCACCGGCGAGACCGCCCGCAAACGCACCGTCGAGACCACAGTCGAACTGACCCCCCAGGAAGCCCAAGTCGCCCGGCTGGCCCGCGACGGCCTGTCCAACCCCGAAATCGGCGCCCGGCTGTTCATCAGCTCGCGCACCGTCCAGTACCACCTGCGCAAGATCTTCACCAAGCTCGGCATCAGCTCTCGCGGCCAGCTCCACCGCGTCCTGCCTGCAGACGCGGACACCGCCCGGTCACGCTAGCCCCGGCGCCCCGGCCAGCGCGCTGCCGGGCCGTGGCTGGCCACTCGCACTGTGCACTGCCCCGCCGCCACTGGCCACCTGCACTGTGCACTTGGCGGACGCGAGCGCGGCCCCCCGGAAATGACAATCGCAGGGAGGTAATCGCCCGACCAGGGCGATCACGACACCAGGGAGCCGCATCGTGACGATCTGGCTGAACACATCGTTCCAGATGCAGTTCCGGGTCATCGACGGGTTGACGGTCCGGTTCGCCCAGAGCGAGGACCGCGACGATCACGCCATGCTACTCAGCCCGTGGCCGGAGAGCCTGCTCGCGTACGAGCAGATCTGGACGCGCCTCGCCGAGCACACCCATCTGGTGGCGATCGACCTGCCCGGGTTCGGTCATTCCCAGCGCCGGGACGCGCTGCTGTCCCCCTGGGCAATGGGCGAGTTCCTCATCCGCGCGGCCGACGCCTTCGGGCTCGAGCACCCGCACGTCATCGCGCCCGACGTGGGCACCGCGGCGGCGCTTTTCGCCGCCGCCGCGTATCCGGGCCGGCTTCGTAGCCTTGTGGTGGGCAGCGGGAACACGGCGGTTCCGCTCCAGCTGGGCGGGTGGCTGAAAGAGTGGGTCGAAGCGCCCGACCTCGACCCGTTCCGCGGCGCCGACCCGCGGCAGATGGTCGCCGGCGCCCTGGCCGACATCACGCGATACGCGCTGCCCGACTCCGTCCGCGAGGATTACCTGTCCTCCTATCAGGGCAACCGTTTCGCCGAGTCGATGGGCTACGTGCGCACCTACCCAGCCCAACTCCCCGCCCTGGCCGGCCTGCTGCCGCAGGTCGAGACGCCGGTGCAGATCATCGCCGGCGCGCATGACCGGGCGGTGCCGCCCGTCAACGCTGAGTTCCTCCATCAGCGGCTGCCCAACAGCAAACTCGACGTCCTCGAGGCAGGTCACTTCACCTGGGAAGACGCCGCGGACGAGTACGCGGCGCTGGTCACTAGCTGGTGGGACGGAGGCTACGCCGCCACGGGACCGGCGCCGCCCGCTGACCGAGGACCGCAACAAGGTCACCGCCACCCCGATGCCGTCATCCCCGGCGGCATCGCCGATAAGCAGAACACCCGCACGGTCACTCAACGGCCGGACGGCAGAAAGAGCGGCGCGTCATGAACGAGTCACTTAGCTACCTGGGAACCGGGGTGGCAGCCTTCGACCAGACCCCGGTGCTCGCGCTGGCCGGTGCGGCGCCCGAGCGCAGGCTGCGTGGCCGACGCAGCGAATGCGAAGAACTAGATCGGCTCCTGGCGAATATGCAGGCGGGTCATAGCCGGGCGCTGGTCGTGCATGGCGAGCCGGGGGCTGGCAAGACCGCGCTGCTCGGATATCTCGTGGAGCGCGCGCGTGGCTGTCACATCGCGCGAGCGGCGGGCATCAAGGCCGAGATGGAGCTCTCGTTCGCCGGGTTGCATCAGCTGTGCTCGCCGTTTCTGGATCGGCTCGAACGCCTTCCCGGTCCGCAGCGCGACGCGATCAGCACGGCGTTCAGCCTGCGGGGCGGGGATGCGCCCGACCGCTTCGCGGTCGGTCTGGCTGTCTTGAGCTTGCTGTCCGGCGTGGCCGGGGAACGACCGCTGGTCTGCGTCGTGGACGATGCGCAGTGGCTCGACCGGGCCTCGGCACAAGCGCTCGCCTTTGTAGCGCGCCGGCTGGCGGCTGAGCCGATCGGTATTGTCTTCGCGGTGCGTCAGCCCGGTGACAAGCAGGACCTGACGGGCCTGGCGGAGCTTGCGGTCGGCGGGCTGGCCGATAGTGAGGTACGGGCTCTATTGGACTCGGTCATCACGGGTCCGCTTGATGAGCGGGTACGGGATCGGATGGTGGCCGAGACGCGGGGCAATCCGCGGGCGTTGCTGGACCTAGCGCACGGGTTGACGCCCGAGCAGGTGGCGGGCGGCTTCGGCTCGCCCGGTACTGCGGCCATGCCGGTCCAGATCGAGGAAGGCTTCCGCCGGCGGCTGAAGCCGCTGCCGCCGGCGACCCGGCTGCTGCTACTCATAGCCGCGGCCGAGCCGGTAGCCGACCCGGTTCTAGTGTGGCGTGCGGCTGGCCAACTCGGCGTCGAGGCTGCGGCCGTGGCGCCGGCGGCCGCGGCCGGGCTGATCGAGGCCGACGGGCAGGTAAGGTTCCGTCATCCACTCACCCGGTCTGCGGTTTACCGGGCGGCCTCGCCGGAGGAGCAGCAGCGCGTCCACCGCGCCCTCGCGGAAGCCACCGACCCCGACGTTGATCGCGACCGCCGCGCCTGGCAGCTTGGGCACGCGACGCCCGGGCTCGACGAGGGCGTCGCTGCCGAGCTCGAACGCTCGGCCGACCCGGCCCGGGCCCGCGGAGGCCTGGCCGCGGCCGCCGCCTTCCTCGAACGCGCCGCCGAGCTGACACCCGACCCGGACCGCCGGGCCCACCGTGCGCTGGTCGCGGCCCAGAGCAAGCACCAAGCCGGAGCGCCGACCGCAGCCCTGCGGCTGCTGGCCATGGCGCAGGCCGGACCGCTCGACGACGTCAGCCACACGCGTGCGGAGCTGCTGCGTGCCCAGATGGCAGCCGACCTCGGTCGTGGTCACGACGCACCACCCCTGCAGCTCGCGGCGGCCAGGCGGCTCGAACCGTGCCACCATGGGCTAGCGCGCGAGACGTACGGCCACGCATTCTCCGCAGCCCGGACCGCGGGCCGCATGGCCCCGCGCGACCTGATACTGGAGGTGGCCGAGGCCGCACGTGCGGCGCAGCCAGGATCACAGCCACCGCGTGCCTGCGATCTGCTGCTGGATGGACTGGCCGTACTGACCAGGGAGGGATACGCCGTGGGCGCCCCGATCCTGGCGAAGGCACTGAGCGCATTCCGCCACGAGGACGTCTCTACCGAATTGGGATTGCGCTGGATGCCACTCGCATGCCGGATGGCCAATGATGTCTGGGACGACGATAGCTGGCACGCGCTCTCGGACCGGCTGATCGAAGTCGCTCGCGAAGCCGGCGCGCTGACCGTGCTCCCGGTCGCCCTGCTCTTGGGCATGACGATCCAGCTGCTGGCCGGCGAGTTCGCGATAGCCGCCTCAATGGCGCAAGAGGCCGGGGCGGTTGCCCGGGCGACGCGCAACCCGCAGAGCCCGTACGGTCCGCTGCTGCTCGCGGCCTGGCAAGGCCGGGATGCCGAAGCCGGTCAGCTGGTGGCGGCCGCCACCGGCGAGATGGTGGCGCGCGGAGAGGGACAGTGGCTGACCGTCGCTCACTGGGCAGCGGCGATGCTCAACAACGGCCTTGGCCGTTATGACGATGCGCTGGCCGCGGCCGAACAAGGCTGCGAATACCCAGATGAGCTGGGGTTGGCCACCTGGTCGATGGTCGAGCTGATCGAAGCAGCTGCCCGAACCGGGCAGCCCGAGCGGGCGACCGGTGCCCTGCGCCGTTTGGCGGAGACCACCAGTGCCGCCGGCACCGACTGGGCCCTGGGAGTCCAGGCGCGCTCACGGGCGCTACTAAGCGAGGGCGAATCCGCCGAGCGGCTATACCGCGAGGCGCTCGAGCGGCTCAGCCGAACCCGCGTCCGAGCAGAACTAGCCCGCGCGCACCTGCTCTACGGCGAGTGGCTGCGGCGCCAGAAACGCCGCGTGGACGCACGCGAACAGCTCCGGGACGCCTACGAAATGCTGACCGCGATGGGTATGGAGGGGTTCGCCGAGCGAGCCAGGCGCGAACTGCTGGCCACCGGCGAGACCATACGCAAACGCGCGCCCGGGACGGCCGTCGAACTCACTCCTCAGGAGGCGGAGATCGCCCGGCTAGCCGGTAGCGGGCATACGAACCCGGAGATCAGCACCCAGCTGTTCATCAGCCCGCGCACCGTCGAGTGGCACCTGCGGAAGGTGTTCGCAAAGCTCGGCATCAGCTCCCGCAAAGAACTCCGCGGGCCCCTCCCCAACCTCGTCCGGCTGGCTCTACCGGTCTAGACAGATCTCTGCCCGCGGACCAGGGCACCGGCCAGGGCCCTGGCCCGGTGCGGCCGACCGCCCGCAGCGCGACCGTACATACAAGCAAACGGGAACCGGGATGAATGAGATGACTGCTACTACACAGCTCGCCGTGGCGCGGCTGACCCTGAACGACGCGCGGCGCGAGGCGCTGTTCGCCTCGGGACTGCAACCATCAGACGCCCCGACCGCCGACATGGTGATCGAAGCAATCAACTGCACTATCCAGCAGTTCGGCATCCACGGCTGTACCGGCCGGATGGCGCAAGAATTCGGCGACCATCCCGACGTGGCTGCCACCCGGATGCGCTGGGTGCGCGGGCTCGCCCCCCAGGCGGGCGCCTGGGCTCCAGCCAGCCTGGGCGGTGAGCTGCCCGGTCTGGAGCCTGAACGTGGCAGCGCGCACGTCGGCGGGGGTGACCGCGCGGGATCACAGGCCATGCCTGGCCCGGGGCTTGATGACCAGGAAGCGATCAAGCATCAGGAGACGACCCATGAACGAGATATGTGACCGATGCGGACCTGCGGTTAGCGCGGTCTACCGGGTGGACCGTGAGGGCGAGCTTTACCTATGCCGACACTGCACGAACCAGCTACGGCCGATGCTGTCGGCTCAGGGCTGGAACATCCGGCTCATCGGCGAGTATGCGCTTGCAGTCAGGCACAGCAGACATTGATTCCAGCGCGATGCGGACACCGGTAGTACCCGGTCCCCTGCTGCGAGAACGGCGATCCGCTCCTCATCCCGCTCCTGCTACTAGCCGCAGCTTCAAATTGCAGATCGTCACCATACACATGGAGGAGTGATGTCATGCCGACACCGTCCCAACCGGGCCAGCCAGGGCGAAGTCCGGTGGCTCTGCTGGACTGCGGACTCCTGGCCGTTGCCTCACTGGTTTCCTATGCGATCGTCACGCATCTCCTCTATCGCATCTACTTCCTGTCCCGCGCCGATGACCTCATCGGTGGTTTGTGGGCCGTGCTCGCCACGGTTTTTACCTGCCGCGCCACCTATGAGCAGAGCATGACCGCCGCGATGTCCCGCCTCGCGGCCACCTCGGTGAGCTTCGTCCTCTGCCTGATCTACCTGATCTTCCTGCCCTTCGAAGCATGGGCCCTGGCGGTCCTCATCGGAGCCAGCGCGGTGGCCGTGACCCTGCTAGGCCGCCCCGACGACGTGATCACGGCCGCCATCACCACAGCGGTCGTGATGGTCGCCGCGGCCGTGAGCCCGCAGCACGCCTGGCAGCAGCCATTCCTGCGCTTCGCCGATACGATCATCGGTGTCGCAGTCGGACTAGCCGCCGCCTGGATCGGACTGCGGGTAACCGGTCCCCGTGCGACACAGAGCCACTGATCACGACCGTAACCCCGCGGCGGCGCCCGAAGACGGGACTAGGACATCAGATTGGGCCCGCTAGGGCGAACGGCGGCCCCGAAGCGTGACCAGTGAATTCCAGAGTTGCGGTCGCGGTGCGGGTAGATGACGCAAATTTCCGCCTGCGGACGCGCCGCACGGCTGAAGGGCCCAATCGGCGAGTTTAAAGCTTGCTCGACGGGACTATCGGGGCGGTACGGACGCGTCAGCGCCAGATGCTGGTCGTGCACAGCGAGCCGGGCGTGGGCAAGACGGAGCTGCTGGATCATTTGGCGGTTAAGGCGGCGGGCTGCCATGCGTTGCAAGCGCGATCCCTGGCGCTCCCCCGACCTCGCCCCGTTCGGCAGCTCTGCAGTGCGGTATCGCGGTCCCGTCATTCGATGTCGAGTTCTCGCAGGTTGGTCCGAGTGAGCTCGAGGAGTTCCTCTCCTCCCCCAGACAAGATGGTCCTGGTGGCGTAGAGCGTGAAACCCTTGATCTGGCCGTAGGTGAGCTTGGGCGGGAGCGAGAGTTCGTGCCGGACGGTGCGGACATCGACGAGCGCCGGGCCGTCGTGGCTGAACGCCTCACGTAGCGCGCCTTCGAGCTCCTCGGCCTTTTCCACCCGCGCGCCGAACATGCCGACCCCCTGCGCGATAGCGGCGAAGTCGGGGTTATCCAGGTCGGTGCCGTAGGTGACGATCCCGGCAGCCTTCATCTCCAGCTCCACGAACGACAGCGCGCCGTTATTGAACACGACGACCTTGACCGGGAGATGCTGCTGGCGCAGGGTGATGAGCTCGCCGAGCAGCATCGCCAGGCCGCCGTCCCCGGACAGGGTGATGACCTGGCGTCCGGGCTGGCTGGCCTGGGCGCCGATGGCGTGCGGCAGCGCATTGGCCATGCTGCCGTGGTTGAACGAGCCGATCAGCCGGCGGGTGCCGTTCATGTGCAGGTAGCGGGCGGCCCAGATGCACGGCGTACCGACGTCGGCGGTGAATACCGCGTCGGCGGCGGCGAGCCGGTCGATCGTGGCGGCGACGTACTGCGGGTGCAGCGGCGAGTCGTTGCGCCGGTCCCGGGCGAGCTTGTCCAGCCGGCCGCGGGCCCGCCGGTAATGCGCGGTCATCCGGTCTAGGTGCCCGGTATCGGTCTTGGGCGTGATCATTGGCAACAGCGCGTCGACCGTGTCCCGGACCGTGCCCACCAACGGGAACTGCACCGGCGTCCGGCGGCCGATCCGCTCGCCGCGCACGTCGACCTGGATCACCGGGATGTCCTCGGGGTAGAACGGGCGGTAGGGGAAGTCGGTACCGAGCATGACCAGCGCGTCGCAGTGCTCCATCGCCCGGTACCCGGAGCTGAACCCGATCAGCCCAGTCATCCCCACGTCGTAGGGATTGTCGTACTCCACGAACTCCTTGCCGCGGAACGCGTGCACCACCGGCGCCTTCAGCGCCTCGGCCAGGGCAATGAGCTGGTCGTGTGCCCCGGCGCAGCCCGCCCCGGCCAGGATCGTCACCCGGCCGGCCGCATTCAGCACCTGCGCCGCGGCCGCCAGCGACTCCTCGTCCGGGCGCATCACCGGCGACACACGCCGCACCGGCAGCGGCTCAGATTCATGCGCAGCATCGGCCACGAAGACCTCGCCGGGGACGACAACGACAGCGACTCCACCTCGTTGCAGCGCCGCGCGCATCGCGACCTGGAGGATGCGCGGGAGCTGGTCAGGCACGCTGACCAGCTCGCAGTACACGCTGCACTCGCGGAACAGTTCCTGCGGATGGGTCTCCTGGAAGTACTCCCCGCCGATCTCCTGCCGCGGAATATGCGCGGCAATCGCCAGCACCGGCACCCCGCTGCGGTTAGCGTCGAACAGCCCGTTGATCAGGTGCAGGTTGCCCGGACCGCAGCTAGCCGCACACACGGCCAGCTCACCGGTCAGAGCCGCCTCCCCCGCCGCCGCGAACCCTGCAGCCTCCTCGTGACGCACATGCTGCCAGGTGATCGTGCCGTCCCGACGCAGCGCATCGGTGAAGCCGTTCAGGGAGTCACCCGGGAGCCCGTACACCCGCTGCACCCCGGATGCCTTCAACGTCGCCACCATCACATCAGCCACAGTGGTAGCCATCGCCTGCTCCTTCCTGCTAATTCGTAAAGCCAGCGAATCATTTGTGGTCAGTCACCGGCCTCGCTGGATGACCAGTGCCGGGGACCGGCCGCGGATCGCGCTGCCCTGCGGACGCCGGGAGTTGGTCCGCAGGGCAGGAACAGCTGGGGCTAGTCAGAGACGGTCGACGTCGATAACGGCCTTGGCGAAAGCATGGGGTGCTTCCTGCGGCACGTTGTGGCCGACCTTGAACGTCCGGTGGTCGTACTTGCCAGTGAACTTGGCACGGTACGCCGCGCCGTTCCCGGGCGGGGTGAAGGGATCGTACTCACCGTCGATGGTGATCGTCGGCACCGCGATGACGGGAGCTTTCTGCAGCCGGTTCTCCAGGCTGGCGTACTCGGGTTCGCTCGGATAAAGGCTCTGCCGCCAGCGGTAGTTACCGATCACGATCTTGACGTAATCGGGGTTGGTGAAGGCCGCTGCGGTCTGGGCGTAGGTTGCCTCATCGAAGTGCCAGGTCGGGGAGTTGAACTTCCAGATCAGCTCGCCGATACCGTACCGGTACTCGGTCAGGCCCAGCACGCCCCTCTCGGTGTCGAAGTAGTACTGGTACCAGAACGCCCACTCGGCCGCCGGCGGCGACGGCAGCTTGAGCTTGGCCAGGTTGGTGATCAGGTAGCCGGCGGTCGAGACCAGGGCCTTGACGCGTTTCGGCCACAGCGCCGCGATGATGTCCCCCGTCCGCGACCCCCAGTCATAGCCGGCCAGGGTCGCCGTCTCGATGTGCAGGGCATCCATCAATGCCAGGATGTCCAGGGCGAACGCCACCTGATCGACGTTGCGGGGCGTGGCCGCCGACAGGAATGTCGTCGTGCCGTAGCCGCGGAAATACGGGACGATGACCCGGTAGCCCTGATCTGCCAGCAGTGGCGCGACCTCGACATAGGAGTGGATGTCGTACGGGAAGCCGTGCATCAAGATGACCGGCGGGCCATCCGCGGGCCCAGCTTCGACGTACCCGACATTCAGGACCCCGGCCTTGATCTGCTTCACCGGGCCGAAGGACGTGGCCGTCCCGGCCTTGACCGCCGCCAGACCCGCCGCGTTCGCCACGCTGGTCTGTGCTTTCACCGAACCGATCATGCCGAACTGGGCAGCGCCGACAGCCAGGGCCGCAGCGCCTGCGGTACCCAAGAAGCGGCGGCGATTACGGTTGATCTCTCCGGGCGCTTCGCTCGTGTCCACTGGTGAATCTCCTTTAAAAAGTCCGACGGACGGAAACTGACCTGGCATTGGGACGTCTGGGGCCTGGATGGCCTGAAAATCAGTCCGGGTCCTAGTCCCGCCTATCGAGCCGCTATTCCGGCCTAAGGCGGCACTATTAATGCCATTGACACCACGATTGCGTTCCGGGCGGCCCGTCGAACCCTTGGAAGGCCCTAGGCCATGCCCTGGCCACCACCGGTCCGCAGACTTAGGCCCCCACGCAGCCACCGATGCCCGCTGACCCGCTGAGGCCTGCGGTCAGGTGCTCGACGCTCGTCCTACTCCCAAGAACCGTTGAGGGTAAGCCCTAGCCGGGCTAACGCCGGCCGGGCTAAGCGTCCGGGGCGCCGGGCAGCACGCGGTTGAGCTGACCGCGGGAGCTGATGCCGAGCTTGGTGAACACCTTGCCCAGGTGGTACTGGACGGTGCGGGAGCTGATGAACAGTCGGGCGCCGATCTCCGGGTTCGACAGGCCGTCGCGGGCCAGCCGCGCGACCTGGGCCTCCTGGGCGGTCAGCGCCTGGCTAGCCTCGACGGTGGCCTGGACGGTGCGCTTGCGGGCGGTTTCCCCGGTGGCCAGCAGCTCCCGCCGGGCCCGTTCAGCAAATCCTTCCATCCCCATCGTGTCCAGCATGCCGTGGGCGGTGCGCAGCTGCTCCCGGGCCTGCGAGCGGCGGCCCTGGCGGCGCAGCCACTCGCCGTAGACCAGGTGGGCGCGGGCCAGCTCCGGGCGAAGCTGGGTGCGGCCCAGCCGGTCGATCGCCTCCAGGTACAAGCCATCGGCGGGGCCGTCCTCGGCCATCAGCGCGCGTGACCGCGCCTCGATCCCCAGCCCGAAGCCGGTGCCGCTGACCTGGGTCGTCTCCGCCAGCCGCTCCAGGGCATCGCTGGCCATGGGCATATTTCCGCTGCGTGCGGCGGCCTCGATCAGCTCGATCAGCGCCCACATGGAGACCTGGAGCCCGGATGGGTTCTCGGCGGCCTGCCGGGCCGCCTCGCTCGCCTCGTCGTAGCGGCCCAGGCCGTTGTAGAGCATGGCGGCCGCCCAGCGCGCGCTGGTCACCGCAAGCCCCTGGCCCCCGGCTTCGGCCTCATTGATGGTGGCCTCGATCAGCGGGATGGCCTCGGCCTGGCTGCCCCGGAGAGAACCGAGCAGAAGGGCGGCGTACGGCGCGATGCGGGACCCGATGGCCTCGCGGACCGCATTAACCTCCGCGATCAGGGAAGCGGCCGCCCCGAAGTCGCCGCTCCAGGCGGCGATTATGGCCGCCGCTTCGAGGTAGAGCGGCAGATGCTCGAGCGCGCCCGCGTTACGGGCGAGCTGGACCTGCCGGGCAAGGATCGCGCGCCAGCCGTCGTCGTCCCACAGAATGTTTGCGGCCACCACGGCCATCCAGCCCCACCGGAGTCCGTCGTCGGCGGAGACGCCGACACTGGCAAAGGCGCTCACTGCCTGCCGCAACGTCGGTGCCGCGGCGGGCAGTCCGTCGGTGATCAGCAGCGCCAGGCCATCCAGCAGCAGTTCGACCGGACCCGGCTGCTGTGACCGGGGCAGGGCCCTGGCAGCACGGCAGATCTCCGCCATATCGCCGGCCGCCAGACGCCCCGCCAAAAGTGCCGCACCCCAGGCGTTGAGATAGGTTTCGCGGGCCAGCCCGGGGTTGAGCGGCTCGAGGCGCCGGGCCGCCTTGAGCAGCAGCGGGGTGGCGTCGCTGTCCAGGCCCGAGGCGAACGCGATTTGCGCGCGCAGCAGGTCCAACCGGGCACTGGCGAGCTCATCCAGCGGCCGGGCCTCCGTCATCACCAGCAGCCCGAGGGCCTGGTCGAACGCGCCGGCCTGCACGCTGGCCTGCGCCGCGGCCAGCGTGCGTTCCACCAGGTGCGCCGGATCGGCGGTCAACCGCACCGCGCGGTCCAGGAACGCCGTGGCCGCGGCCAGCCCGCCGCGGGCCTGCGCCCGGCCCGCGCAGCGCTCAAGCTCCGCCGCGACCTCCTCGTCCGGCCCGGCCGCAGCCTGCGCCCGGTGCCAGGCCCGCCGATCCGGATCAACCTGCGGATCGGTCACCTCCGCCAGCACCCCGTGCACCTCTTGTCTTTCCGGGAACGACGCCGACCGGTAGGCCGCCGAGCGCACCAGCGGATGCCGGAACCGGACCCGCGCGCCGAACTCCACCAGACCCGCCTCGACCGCCGGCGCCGCCGTCGCCTGAACCGGGAGCCCCAGCCGCCCCGCCGCCCGCCACACCAGCCCCGGGTCACCCGACGGATCGGCCGCCGCCAGCAGCAGCAGCCGCCTGGCCTGGGCCGGCAGGGCGTCGAGCCGCCGCCGGAAGCTGTCCTCGATCCGGCCCGTCAACGACCCAGCGCCTGGCAGTCCGAACCCGCCCGCCAGCTCAGCGGGCGTCATGCCGCGTGGCAGTTCCAGCAGCGCCAGCGGGTTACCCCGTGCCTCGGCGACGATCTGGTCCCGGACCCGGGTGTCGAGCGGTCCGGTCAGCGCCGAGTCCAGCAGCACCCGGGCATCGCCTTCCGCCAGGCCCTCGACGGCCAGCTCCGGCAATCCCGCCAGCTCTTCACCCGGTATCCGGGCCGCGAACACCAGCCCGACCGGGTCGGCCGCCAGCCGCCGCGCCGCGAACCCCAGCGCCTGCGCTGACGCCCGGTCCAGCCACTGCTGGTCATCGATCACGCAGACCAGCGGCCGTTCCCCGGCGACCTCCGACAGCAGGCTCAGCACCGCCAGAGCCACCAGGAAACGATCCGGCGCCGGACCCGCGCTGAGGCCGAACGCCGTCCGCAGCGCATCCCGCTGCGGCACCGGCAGCTGCTCCAGCCGGTCCAGCATCGGCGCCAGCAGCTGATGCAACCCGGCGAACGCCAGCTCCATCTCCGACTGCACGCCCGCCGCGCGCACCACCCGGCAGCCCGCAGTCTGCCCGGCCAGGTAATCCAGCAGCGCCGTCTTGCCCACACCCGGCTCACCGCGCACCACCAGCACCCGGCTCTCACCCGCCCGGACCGCCGCGACTAGGCCGGTCAGCACGCTCACCTCGCCGCTGCGGCCCCTCAGCCGTGCGTCATGTTCGCGCAAGCGAGACTCTGCGGCCATCTGGAACTTCACCGCCCCAGGACGCTGGCATCGCACACAGCAGCAACATAACACCGCCGTGCCGCAACGGCGTTCCTTGATGGACTGGGCAGCGCGCCAATCCATAGGTGGTCAAGATCGTTTAGCGGATTCGGCTGGTCAGGCGACACCTGTCTGGTTGCAGCTTGAGTACCAGATCTGGTTCCGGGGCAGCTTGCCTGCTGGCAGCGGAGCGCGGATATACGGCGTCCGGGCCGACGACGGTCCATTTCGTGCCTGACAAATTCAGGCGCTGGCCGATTACCGTCTTGCAGCCTGCCTCGACGACACCGGATCCGGTGAAGAGGCCGCGGGAGCGGAACCACTTGTAGCGAATGCGGGGCGCGTTGTTCTCGAAGTAGCCCAGGGCCTTGACCAGCTCGTACTCCGGTGAATGGTCAGCAGAAACACCCGATGGCAAGGCTGCAAGCAGCCGATCACCTGGCCCCGCGCCTTCCCTCGACCGGTTGGCTCGGCCGGACCTTGAGCGCGCCTGCTGTATTTGTCGAGGCTGCGGCGCTGCTCAGCGAGTGGCCTTCATGACCTAACGCGCATTTCCCGGCAGCAAACGCCACGATGACGCTGCCGTCCATGCGGGCACGCTGTCCCGCGAGTACTCGCCGCTCGCAGGAGAAATCCCTTCGGACTCATGGAGTTGCGGCTACGTCGCAAGCATTCCCTGGGCCGGTAGACCGTCTGGCGTGAGATTGGCTTGCGGTTGCCGGGGAGCTGGCCGATCTCTCTGACCGAGCGCCCGGCGGCGTCCGGCGACGGCGGGCTGACGATTGGTGCTCGCGGTTAGCTGGGACCGGCAAGGAGGGCCGGGACCGCAGACCAGGGCACCGGCCAGGGACGGGCACGGGCGCGACCAGCCATCTGGATAGCGATGCTGGAGGTCAGGATCAAACCCGGAATGGACAGGGATCGCACATGACCCGTAGTCAGCACGACCAGCTGGTGAAAACGCGCACTGATCTGATCTTGGGCGGTGAGCTTACCGCCGAGGTCTACGCGGCCCATTTCGAAATCCAGATGCATCGCGGCAAGGTACGCGACCGGCTCTATACCGCCTACATACATTTCGCACGCGCGGGCGCGATGGTGTTCGGCCTTGATGCGAGAGATACCTTGTAGTCCTCCGGCCCCACAAAAACCCCACAAGTGCAGGTCGCCGCGGCTGCGCCCACAAGAATCCCACGGACGAAACGACACTATGCGGCACGGCTGCTAGCATGGCCCGATTAGCTCTGAAAAGCCTTTATGCAGGTGAAGTGGGCTGACGATGTTACAGCCCCGGCTGGTTCCCGGCGCGACAGACCTCCTGTTAAACGGACGCTCAGCGTCCCCTGCGACTATTTCTGAATGCCTCAATTCCACACCCCCTTCCACCGCTCACCACGAGACGCTGCTAGCCATAGCTCCGAATAATCCGTTCTGGTCAAAGCCTAATCCTGACTCCTCTGGGGCATGTAATGCCTCAGGGGCATGAGGCACAGGGGAATGCACCCTGGCGGTGATCCGCCCGGCCGCCGCGGCGGGCTCGCCCAGCCCGCCGCTGTCTATGACACCGCAGATTGCTCAGTCCGGCTTTCTATACTTAGCCAATTTCTCCCAAAACCGCAGTCCGCTGGGTACTTCGACGGCTGGTACGCAGACCAGGCTGCCACACCGGCCGTCGCGGAGATCATGAACCGGTACATGGGCTTCCCGCCGGACACGCGAGCTGGCGTGGTCGTCGCCGAGGCGATCCCGGAGCTGGCTGAAGAACTCCGGCTCGGGCCCGGAGCACGCTGCTCGACCTCGCCTGCGGCCGCGGTGCCTATGGCCCGCTGATGGCGCAGCAAGCCGGGACATCACTCATCGGCGTGGACTTCTCCGCGCAGGCCCTGGCTGAGCACGGGAGCAGGCCATGCGAATGGGCAGAGTGGAGTGATTGGCCGACCATACCTGGCTTCCGCGGAGAAGGGAAAGGCAGTACTCGCCTCACTGGTCGACCGGTTTGCGTCCGTGCTGAAAGATCCTGCAGCGGACATGAGGGCAGCCGCCGAGGGACTGGATCGAATCGCGCATCAAGTCGGGAGAGCTGAAGTCGGGGGCGCGCCTGCCGCCCGAACGCGAGCTAGCCAGTGACTGCGGTGTGGCCTACGACACCATACGGCGGGCGACGGCGTTGCTGCGCGAGCGCAGCCTGATCATTACCGTCCACGGGCGGGGCACCTACGTGACTTAACCTCCGGCGCACACATCCGGCCGCAGAAGCTGACAACAAGCTGGCTGTGGTCGTGAAGACCAGGTCGTGATCCCCGAAGCCAACTGCAGGCCGCCCGCGGTGGCGCGATCACTGGGGAGCGTTCCTGGTTCTTGTTGAACCCGCCGCTCGGCTGTGAGCCTCATGCTGATTATCTCACCGTGTTATATCACCGTGTTATTGCTTGGCTCCACTCCTGCGCTTACCCTCACGATCAGCATGATCTCCGGGTAAACGTAAGGGAAATCTCTCAGGAGGGCAGAGCCAGATCCCGACGAGTCCTTGCTCGTCGGTCAGTCATCCAACATGGTTCCGGCGAGAAAGCAGGTCGTGAACCACCACAGGCCGGGAAGTCGCTACCCGCCACATGGGTATCGGCGCAATCGTGATCGGCAACCATTTGCCAAACCAATATGGTCCGCCTGATACACGTACCAGCCCGGCCCATTCCCTTCTCTGTTAGGGCAGCCAGAAGAGCATGAAGAGAAAGTAGGGCAGCACCTTAAGACAACTAATATCTCTGGCAAAAAAGGCAGCTTATACGTATAATGGTTAGACGACATGAGATAGCTCTGCTTCACACGCCAGCTGAGGCAGCACAGATCTTGAGCATCCGCGAATCGTGGCTACGCGGCAAGGCCGCAGCCCGGGCGATCCCCTGCACGTTCGTCGGCAAGCACCTCAGGTTCAGTGATGACGACATCGCGCAGATCATGGCCGAGGGCGCCCGGCCGCCCGTGACCCGTAGGCAGGGCACCAGGCGCTAGCAACCATCCTGTCCAGGCTAACCGGGCCGGAGCAGCGGCTTCCGGAAAGGACAACCCCGACCGGGGAAGAGGAGGAGAGCTGTGGCGTATGCGGAGAAACGCGGCAAGGGACCTCGACCATGGCGCGTCAAGTACAAGGTCCCAGGCGGCGAAGCCGGCGAATCCGGCTTCGAGACAAAGCAAGCCGCGCTCGACTGGGGACGCGATCAGGAGACGAAGGTTCGCGGGCACATGTGGAACGACCCGAAGGCTGGCCAGATCACGGTCAGCCAGTGGATCGACCGATGGAAGGCCACGCAGGATGTCGGGCTCAGCACGACGGACAATCGCGAGTACTTGATCGGCCGGTTCATCCGGCCGTACTGGGGTGCGCGACAGCTCAACTCGCTTACCGGCGAGGAGATCACCGTCTGGGAGAACAGCCTGCCCACAGCCGCTGCGGTGTCGCACCGGACAGCGAAGGATGCGCGCAGCCTGCTGCACACCGTCCTCGGCGACGCCGCATCGGCCCGGCCGCCGCTGATTCCCTTCAACCCGGCGGTCCGGCCGCGTAACCGCGGCCGGAGAACGGGCCGCCGGCTCGACCGCAGCCCGCAGCGCGCGTGGGCGACACCGTTTGAGGTGCTGCTCGCGGCCGAACGGGCGGCGCTGCTGAGTGGCCGGGACGACGAGTTCACCATGCTCGTCACGATCGGCTACACCGGAATGCGGTGGGGGGAGACAGTCGGCCTGGAGCGGGACTATGTCCTGCCGACGCTGGTAAACGTCGAATGGCAGCTCCGTGAGATCAGGGGCCGTTTCTTCCGGCTCCCGCCGAAGGACGACTCATACCGCAGCACGAACTGGGAGCCGCTCGTTCCGGTGGACCTTCCCGCCTTCCTCGCCGAACTGCTGAGCGCTCAGGCAGACAAGCGGGCCCGGCAGCGGTGCGGCTGCGCCCGCGAGCATGGCGGTACCGGCCGATACGTGTTCTACAGTCCTGAAGGCGGCCATTACCGCCGCAGCAACTTCGCCCGGCGGGTATTCCGTCCTGCCTGCGACGGGCGGTACGAGCCGGCAGGCGGCAGGCCGGGCCGCCTGGTGGTGGTGGACGCGACAGCGTGGCCGGGCAGCCCGGCCGCGTCATGGCCGCCCACGGTGCCCGGGAAGCGGTTCAGTCCCCCAGCCGGCAGGGGCATACCGCGTCTGGTGAGCACCGGCGGCACAGGACGCTGTCGTTCTTGCGGACGCGCGGTCAAGCTGTGCCTGGACGGGAAAGTCGTCACCCACAAGACCATGGATAAGCACTGTCCTGGGAGCGGGCAGCAGCCCTCCGGCGACGCGCCCCTAGCCTGCTGGCTGCCGGTCAAGGACGGGCTGACGCCCCACGGCTTGCGGCACAGCCATAAAACGTGGATGGCCGAGGACGGCATCCCTGAGATCCTGGCCGAGCAGCGGCTTGGCCACGACGTGCCCGGGATGCGCGGCCTGTACGCCCACGCCTCACCGCGGATGAGGGAGGAACTGCTGGCAGCCCTTCAGGCCCGCTGGGAGGAATCGCTGCGCCAGCGCGCCGGAATCCATCCCCACTCCCCCGTTCCGCTGCTCGATCGCCTGCTTGCGCCGTCCCGTGACAACCGCGCGATCGTGGGCAAAATGTCGTGACCGAGCATGGATGGGAAGAGCTCCGGCCTTACCTTCGCGACGAGCGGCCGCCGGACGACACCACCGTCGTCGTCCGCGGCGGCCCAGACACCCTCGCAAAGCTCGCGATGCATGCCCGCCGGACACATGACGCTTACGTCCTGGACGGTGAACCGCTGTGGGGGATCTCCGTGTACTGCGCGCTGGACGATGTGGGACCCGCATCGCTCCATGGCCTCCTGCGGCGCTTTGCCTCATATCGAGCCGTTCACCTGCCGCTGACGGGCCGGCTCCGGCACGCCGGATTCCCGCTGCTGCCTTCGTTCGGCCGGCCGCACTACACAATCAGGCTCGACGGCGATGATCCGGCGGGGTTGACCCGGCTGCTCGGCGCCCTCGGCCCTGCGGAGGCCAATATGTATCATCGAAGAGAACGACCGGGAAGGAGGTAACCGTGGTCCGCGTCGACATCACCTGCGACCTCATGGATGAGGACGAGACCGGCCATGTGTGGGCCTTCCTGCGTGACGCCCGCGACCAGGCGCTCATCCAGCCCGGTGCCATCGTCGTCGCCGGCGACGAGGATGCGCCCGCCGTCGCCGAAGTCGTCGACATTGTCGGCAAGCCGGCCGGCCAGGTGGTCCACCTTCGTATCCTGCCGGGCCTGATCGAGGACTACCAGGCCGTTATCCGGCGAGCGGTCATACCGGCCTGACCGCACTCCCCGTCCGCTCCCCGGGCATCTGCTTGC
>Ga0302180_10001606_pt1 | contig 18030 bp, 12 predicted proteins | sample I_Palsa_E3_2_FD_200575 | JGI IMG/M metagenome (GOLD analysis project Ga0302180, IMG submission 200575) | Peat permafrost microbial communities from Stordalen Mire near Abisko, Sweden - I_Palsa_E3_2 | ecosystem: Environmental > Terrestrial > Soil > Palsa > Peat permafrost | place: Sweden... | reverse complement strand
TCACCGGTGAGGCAGTGGTACAAGACTCCGGTGAGCGCGTAGATGTCCGCGCGCGCGTCCACCTCCTCCCCGCGGATCTGCTCGGGCGCCAGATAGTCGAGCGTGCCGACCCACTGGTCGGCCCTGGTGATGCGCGTCAGCGCGCCGGCGTACTTGGCCACGCCGAAGTCCGTCAGGTAGGCGTGCTCCGGTTGGTCGGCGGTGACGAGGACGTTGGCGGGCTTGACGTCCCTGTGCACGAGGCCACGTGCGTGGGCCGCATCGAGCGCTCCGGCGACCTGGACCGTAACGCGCGCCGCCCGTTCGGGTGAAAGCGGGCCCAGGTGCGCGAGCAACCGCCCGAGATCGAGTCCCTCCACCAGACGCATCGCGATGAACAGCAGGCCGTCGTCCTCGCCCGCCTCGTATACAGGGATAACGTTCGCGTGCTCGATCGAGGCGGCGATCCGCGACTCGGATGTGAAGCGCTCGCGAAACACCGGATCATCAGAGCGCTCCGTGGCGATCAGCTTGATCGCTACCTCCCGTCCCAGCGTCAGCTGGGTGGCGCGGTAGACGACTCCCATGCCTCCACGTCCGAGGATCTCCTCGATCTTGTAGCCGGCGATGATCGCCGTCGGCTCGAGCCGGCGCTCGCCAGGCTGATGCAAAACCTGCTCGACGACTCCGCCTGCATTGGCCGCGAACAGGCTCCGCAGGTGCCGCCGCTCGCGGCTGTCGGCCCACATGCCGAGCATCACGGTCCCGGCGCCACCCACCATAAGCGCGGCGAGCGGATCGCTGTAGTCGAGCACCGCTCCCGAGTCGAACGCCAGCTGTGTCGCCAGCGACCACAGGCAGAGGACGCCCAGACCGGTCAGACAGGCGCCGAGCGCGCCGAGCCGCACCCCGGCGAGTGGCACGAGCAAGGCGAGGAACACGACCAAAAGCGCCGTGACGGCTCCCGGAGGGCTGCGCAGGGGAAAGCCGGCCAGCGCCGTGGAGATCGCGTCCACCTGCACTTCCGGCCCTGACATCGGGCTGCCAACCGCGGTGCTGTGCATGTCCTGCAGCACAGGCGCCGTGGCCCCGATCACCACCACCTTCCCCCGCACGGCCGCGCGGTCGAAGTGGCCGTTCAGCACCTGCGCGAACGACAGGCTGCGAACCGTTAGGGGCGGCCCGGGGAAGTCGATCCAGCCGCCGTGCATCTGGCTTCGATCTGGAGTGTGTCCGGTGAGCCTTCGCGTCACGGCTGCCGCGATCGTGGGCAGCCCGTTGACCTCGGCGAGCGTGTGGCGCAGCACCCCGTCCGGGTCGGGAATGAGATCCGCGGCCGCGGCCTGGCTGCCGATGCTTGTCAGGTTGGCGTTCCCTCCGAGCACCTGTGTGGCTCCCGAGGGGGAGATCAACGACGTTCCGAACACGACCGGTGCAGACCGGCGTGCCGCTTCGAACAGCGCTTCGTCCGCGGCCGGTGTCGTGGGACGGTCGAAGGAAATGTCATAGACGACCAGGCGGGCTCCGGCCGCGTGCAGGTTTTCAAGGACATGGGCGTCCAGCCGCCGCGAGAACGGAAAGCGCGGCAGGACGCCGAGGCTGTTGTTGTCGATGCCCACCACGACCACGTCGGAGGGCGGGTGCTGCTCGCCACGCAGCGAGAACCGCGCGTCCACCGAATCGCGCTCGAGCCAGTTGAGCAGGCCGGTGGCGTGGATGACCAGTCCAGCGGTCGCCGCGAGCAGTCCGACGGCGAGCAGGCCCAGGACCTTTCGCCTAGTGGCGCCCCCCAGCATGGTCGGCAAAGCGTACTGGTATGAAGGGTTTTGCGGCTTCGTCAGTCAGAATCTTGGACTTCGTTCTGGCCGATAGCCGCTGGGCTGCGTCGACATCGAGGATCATGCCCACAGGGCGGCAACTGGCAGCGCCCAGAGGCGATCTCCCAGGGGGATCGTCTGCTCTCGGGGGTGGATGACCACGCCTGCCGAGAATTGTGAGCCGCGACGTTCGCGGAGCTTGATCAGCCACTTGTAGTCCCGGCTGGAAATCGTCGTGCGCGCCTTGATCTCGATCGCGACGATCTGCCCGTCGGCTCGCTCCAAGATGAGGTCCACGTCTTCCCGGTCGCGCTGGTAGTGGTAGAGACGGGCTCGGTTGGTGGACCAGCCGAGGTGCTTGAGGATCTCCATGGCGACGAAGTTCTCCAGGACTCTGCCGGTGAGCTGATCGTCGCGCGCGATTCGCGTCTCATCGGCGCCCAGCAGCGCCGCGAGCAGGCCCGAGTCGGTGAGGTAGACCTTTGGCGTGCTCGCCTCTCGTGCCCCGAGCCCAGGCCGCCATGCGTTGAGCCTTCTCACGAGGAACAGCTGCTCTAGGAGTCCCACATAGGCCTTCACCGTTTCGGGGCTGAGGCGTAGACGCACGGCCGCGTTGCGGTAGGAGAGGAGGTTGGCCGCCTGGGTTGCGAGCAGGCGCAACAGCCTGGGCATCTCCTCGATCTTGATCGCATCGGAGATGTCGCGCAGGTCGAGATCGAGAGTGCTATCGATGTAGCTTTCGAACCAGCGCTCGCGCCGTGCTCCACCGCGTACGAGCGCTTCGGGATAGCCGCCCGCGGCGACGACCGGCACAAAGGCGTCACGGCCCACAGTGCAGCCGTCCAGCTGCACAGGAGCGCGCGCGAACAGAGCGTCCACGAGGTTTGTCTGGCCGCCTTGAATCTCGCTCTGGGACAGCGGCCAGAGGTTCAACGTCTCGATGCGCCCGGTGAGCGCGTCCTTGACCCTCTTCGAGGTCAGGATGTTGGCGGAGCCCGTCAGCAGAAACCGGCCAGGGGTCGTGTCCCTGTCGACGGCGCGCTTGATCTCCAGCAACAACTCCGGCACATGCTGAACCTCATCGATCAGGGCGGGGCCGGGAAGCTCGGCAATGAAGCCCCCCGGATCGCGAGTCGCCGCATCGCGAGTCGCCGCCTCGTCGAGGCTCAAGATCGTCATCGGATGCTCGCCGGCGGCGATCTCCCGGGTGAGCGTGGTCTTGCCGACCTGACGCGCCCCCGCGACGAACACGACTCGCGTATCGGTCAACGCTTCGAGCAGCGAGGGACGTAGATAGCGCGGATGTAGGGTCTCCATAGGACTCGCGTAGAGTGGCGTCAACGTCTAAAGTTGGCTGCGTAAACATCCACTTTAGCATGCGTAAACGTCCAATCTGGCTTGCGTAAACGCTCGCCTTCGCCTGGGCCTGTGGACTTCGCTCCGGGCGTTCTCCTATAGGGTGCGCCCACTCGACACCTTGGGTGTCTATGCCGGGGGGCCATGCCAGATCAGGATGCTCAGCGACGGTGACCTCCAGGAAGGGGACGACCATGAGCCGCAGGATCAGGAACATCATCTCCGCGCAGACGCAGATCACGTCCACGTCCTGCCATGTCTGCGCTTGGGCGTGCGCTGTCCTACTCGCGCTTGTCGTGGGTCTGACAGCCAGTAGTACTCAGGCGTATGCCAGCTCGCTGTCGTGGTCGGAACCCGCTTTCGTGGATCACCCGGATGCGTCGTCCGGGGTAGCACTGTCGGGGATCGACTGTCCATCGACCGGGCTGTGTGTGGCGGTCGACGATTCGGGGAACGTCGTTACCTCCACAAATCCCACCGGTGGAGCCAGTGCTTGGACAGTGACCAAAATTGACAGTTATTTTATGGCTAACAATATCCTGGAAGGTATCTCGTGTCCTTCCACGAGCCTATGTGTGGCTGTAGACGGCAATGGAAATATCGTGACCTCGACGAACCTGACGGGTGTGGCTTCATCGTGGCATCTCGTGCATCTCGAAGCGGTCGGCGACGTGCGTGAAGTCTCGTGTCCATCGGCTGAACTGTGTGTCATTGTCGATGGTGCCGGTGACGTAATATCCTCAACTGAACCTACCGGCGGGGCTACGGCTTGGACAACGACCCATGTAGACAGCAATGGTTCCTCGGGTGAACTCTCCGGAATCTCCTGCCCGTCAACTAAATTGTGCGTAGCTGTTGATCGAAAGGGGGACGTTCTCACTTCAACCGATCCGACCGGCGGTAGTGGAGAGTGGACATCAACGAAAATCGACAGCGAGGAAGGGGACTTTACCAGCCTGTCTGCCGTGTCATGTCCGTCTGTAGGTCTCTGCGTCGCAGTAGACGAAAGCGGGAATCTGTTTACCTCAACTAATCCCACGGGTGGTATGTCTGCTTGGTATAGTACAGCCACCAGCCTTACTAACTTTGGCTTTGATAGCGTATCCTGCAATTCGGCAATTCTGTGCGTGGCTGCTGGGCCTGAAGGCAGTGTGTTGACTGCCACCGACCCCACTGGCGGCAAGGAAGCCTGGACCGCCGCCAATGTTGACGGAACCAATGTGTTCACTGGGGTCTCCTGCCCTTCCACCGAATTGTGCGTGGCGGTTGACGAGCAAGGCAACGTCCTAGTTGGCACGGCAAAAGATAATGTGGAAGAATCGAAAGGAAAAGAAGAACCCAAAATCGGGGATAGCGGAGGCTCTGGTGGCGGAGGTGCGACTACGACCGCAACCACCACAACTCAGCTCACCCCGCCTTCGGAACCCACGCCTGCGCCGGTCCTAGGCCAGAGCCAGACGGCGAGCCGTATCTCCGGCACGGTCAGCGTCCGCCTTAAGGGCACCACCAGGTTCGTTCCACTCTCGGGCACGACCACCATCCCCGATGGAAGCGAAGTAGAAGCCACCAACGGCCATGTCCTCATAACGGTCGCGACGCTCACTCCCGGGAAGACCCAGACTGCTGAAGTCTGGGGCGGGAGGTTCCTGATCGACCAGGAACACGCGGGCTCTGGGGAGACCCACTTCATCCTTTCCCTGCCCCTCACGGACTGTCCACGCGTGGCGCTTCCACGTGGCGCCGCCGCTGCGCTCGCGGCCGCTGCCAAGCACAGCTCGGACCCCAAGTCCCGCCACCTCTGGGTCTCAGAGGGCGGCGGCAGCTGGGGCACCAACGGCCGCTACGTGAGCACCACGGTCGAGGGCACCCACTGGCTCACGCTCGATGAATGCGACCGATCCGAGGTGCAGGTCGTCTCTGGCAAGGTGCAGGTCCATGACCTGATCCACAACAAGTCGAAGGTTCTTACTGCGGGACAGAGCTATATAGCCGCCCGAGGGCCGTCCAAGAGACTGCGCTGAAGGGTCCATGTTGAGAACACACGCGAGGCGTATTGGGCTTGCCGGGATCGGGGCCATAGGCGTGCCGATCTTGATCGTGGCTCTGTTCATTCCTGCCGCCACCGCAGCCGCGGCGACCGCGACCCTCAAAGCTTCCTTCTCGGGCGACCTTGGCGAAGGCACCACAGTTACGGACGAATTCACCTTCAGCGGCACCGAATACGGTGGACATCCCGAGCCTTTGACGAACGTGACGGTGCATCTGCCGGCCGGCGTTGGCGGCTCGAAGACAGGGTTCGCCACGTGTGAAGTGTCGACGATCGAGATGACCGGGATCGGTGGCTGCCCACCGGGTTCGCTTGCTGGTCCCAAGACCAGCGTTGGCATGTTCGTCGCGTTTGGCACCGAAACCGTGGCGGAGTCGGGCACCGTCCAGGCGGTCTTTGGCGCTGGGGAAACTCTCAATTTCTTTGTGGATGGCACTACTCCCGTCGCTGTCGAAGTGATCATGGCGGGCACATATACCCCCGATTCACCCCCATACAGCCACGTGCTCAATCTCGCGGTTCCCCAGATTGAATCGGTACCCGGTGCTCTTCACGCGAGCATCACCGCCCTCACCCTCACTTTCGGCGCCACTCGTAGCGAAGATGGCTCTGAGATCGCCAGCGTGACCGTTCCCCAAGAATGTCAGCCTGGTGGGTTTGGTTGGTTAGCAAATGTCTCCTTTGAGAACGGAACAAGCGCGGAAGCCACGGACAAGAGCCCTTGCCCACCGGCCTCCACCACGGTGCCGATCCTCGGACAGCGCCAGACGGTCCATGTCACGGCCGGCGAAGTGACCGTGCGCCGCAAGGGCACAAACTCGTTTATCCCGCTCTCGGGCGCGAGCGCGATCCCGGACGGCAGCGAACTCGACGCGACCAACGGCCAAGCTCTGATCACGGCGGCAACAGCGATGGCGGGCCAGACCAAGAGCGCCGAAATCTCCGGAGGAAGACTCCTGATCCACCAGGAACGCGCGGGAGTTGGGGAGACCCACTTGATCCTGTCCCGGCCGCTGACAGGATGTCCCGGCGTGCGACGTCCGCGCGGCTCGGCAGCGCTCGCGACCAGCGCCAAGCGTGGCTCGGGGCCCAAGTCCCGCAAACTCTGGGTCTCAGACAACGGTGGCAGCTGGGGCACCAACGGCCGCTATGTCAGCACGACCGTCGAGGGCACCCACTGGCTCACGCTCGACGAATGCAATCGATCCCGAGTGACGGTCATAGCCGGCAAAGTGCAGGTCTACGACCTGATCCACCACAGGACCAAGGTTCTCACCGCGGGAGAGACTTACATAGCCGCCCGAGGCCGAGGCCGAGGACGAGGGCGATGAGGTACATCGGATTATTCCCTTGAAGTTAGATTACTCAGCTACCCGAATCGGACGGCTTCATCCTTGCTGACTCTGAAGCCGCTACCCCGTCCCACTCCGGTCACTTTGACGCACGTGATCCCGTTCACAGCAGACGTGCACCGAACGCCTCCCAGCTCGTCTACCTGGCCGTAATGCAGGATTGGGGGGTTGCCCCAATTCTGGTAGCACGATGGTGGTGCGCCGGGCTCGACCTGTTCTTTCCCGCTGACGAAACAGAGCTCCACCTTGCCATGACTGTCCATAAAGGCAGCCCATGTCGGGGGTTCCGGGTGCGTGCCACACGATGAAGGGTTGTATTCTTGGCCGGGGCCGCTTAGCAAACACCAGACCTTGTGATCGGGTGACAGGAATTGTGCAAGGTGCAGCATGCCGGTGCTCGCGGGGCTACTGACCTTGTATAGCCTGATCTTGGCACCGGGCCGAGCGCAGCCATAAATAGCGCCGCCGGCTTCTTGTGACTCCGTGGCAAAGAAGATCGAACAGTCCCAGCCTCCAGCGAACTGAAGGTTGCAGAAGTTGTTTTGCGCTCCGCATTGCCCTGCTGCCATCTTGCGGAAATAAGCACGAACCACGCTATGGGCTTCGTTACAGGACACGCTTCCAATCAACCCAAATCTCAGGGTCAGCTTGCCCACATACCTTCCCCCGTTGACAGTTTCGTTGGAGCAGGCGGACGCGACCCTGCCGCCACCGGTCGCCTGCGCACCGCTAGCCAAAAGCGCCAGCGCGACGATAATTCCCACAGAGATGACGCCTAGTCTCGTTCGCATTCTGTCCCCTTTGGCGCCGGGTAGGGGCCTATCAGCGAGAGGCATGTGTCTACCTCCTACCCTTCGTCGCCTTTTGCTGTGCCAGACGGACGCCCTGCGTCTGCGTATTGCTCGGACTGGGCGACGCCTTGAAGATCGTCAACGTTGCGCTCAGACGCCCGTGAGCTACACCAAGGAGGGCACGCCCAGTCCCGTTGAGCGTGAGCTTGACGGTCTCGCTCTTGCCCGCCGGGATGGAGAAGGTTGCGGTCCCGATGGTCTGCGTCTTAGTGTGCCTCTTCTTGCGCTTCCCGGTCGTGCGCGTGACCGTGAGTGTCAGCCGGCCACTGCACGTTGCTGTGCCTGTGCAGGTGAGCTTGATGAGCGCCTCATCGTTACGCTGAACGGTGATCGTGGACCCGTCAAGCGCAACGTTGCCCGTCGCAGCCGCTTCTGCGACAACTGCGAAGCTCTGGGTGGCCGTCGGGGCCGCCGTGTAGTCCGCGTTGCCGGCCTGGTTCGCGTCGAGCGTGCACGTGCCGGTGCCGACGAAGCTCACCGTCGAGCTCGACACCGTGCACACGCCGCTGGTCGCTGAAGAGAACGTCACAGGGTTGCCCGACCCTCCGCCGGTGGCCGCCACCGCGTAGCTTGGGCCACCCACCACCGCCGTGGTCGGCGCGCCCGAGGTGAAGGCGATGGTCTGCGCCCCCTGGCTCACCGTGTAGGAGATGGTCGCGGTCCCCGTCTGCCCGTCGCTGCTGGTCGCCGTCACCGTATAGGTGTGCGGGCCGGCGGTCGACGTGTAAAGCGCGCCCGGGCTCGTGCGGCCGTTGGAATCGGTGCACGACTGGATCCCCGGGCCACCCGGCGCCTCCGAGCAGCTGAAGCTCGTAGCGACCGACTGATTGAGAGTGAACGTCTGCCCGTCAGCCGGCGAGTCGATCGACGCCGAGGGCGGCCCGACCACCGGGCTTGTGACGGTCTCGACCTCGGATCCGCACGTGCTCATTGACGCCGTGTTAGCGGAGTCCCCGGAGTACGAAGCCTGCCAGTAGTACGTGCCGGGAGTGCCGAGCGTGACCGGGCTCGAGGTCGGCAGCGTGCCGGGCGTCGTGATGCTCTGCGCCGTGCCCGAGCTCACAGCCGTGGTGCAGCCGGAGTCGGAGTACACGCTGTAGGTGACCGTGCCCATGGCCGTGGAGGCGTTCGTGCCCGACAGCGTGGCCGTGTCGCTCACCGCCGTGCTCTCAGGCACCGAGATGCTCGCCCCAGACTGACCGCCACCAGACAGACTCGTCGAGGTGGTCGACGGTGCTCCGCCGGCGCTGAACTCCTCGATCCGCTCATCGGCGCTGTCGGCGACGTAGACGTCGCCCGAGCTATCGGTGGCGACGCCGAAGGGGAGGGAGAGCTGCCCGGCGCCGCCGCCCGGGATCGCGGCGCGGCAGGTGCTGGTGCTGGTGCAGGTCTCAAACTTGCTGGCGCCGTCGCTCACGCCCCACCCGTAGGCCTCGATGAACGAGCCGGCGGCGGAGAACTCATCGATCCGGTCGTTGTCATGGTCGGCGACGTAGACGTCGCCCGAGCTATCGGTGGCGACGCCCGTAGGGTTCGAGAGCTGCCCGGCGCCGCCGCCCGCGATCCCGGCCTGGCAGGTGCTGGTGCTGGTGCAGGTCTCAGGCTTGCTCGCGCCGTCGACAACGCCCCAGCCGTAGGCCTCGATGAACGCGCCGGCGGCGGAGAACTCATCGATCCGGTTGTTGGCCTCGTCGGCGACGTAGACGTCACCCGAGCTATCGGTGGCGACGCCGTAGGGGTTGGAGAGCTGCCCGGCCCCGCCGCCAAATAGCCCTTGCTGGCAGGTGCTGGTGCAGGTCTCAAACTGGCTGGCCCCGTCGCTCACGCCCCAGCCCCAAGCCCTCGTGAAGGAAACGTCCGCGCTCGCCGCTGCCGTGAGCGTGAGGCTGACCACAAGCGCGGCGAACAGGATCAGAGCCGGGACCCGCCAGGTCCTCACGTTGAGGTTCGCGCCAGCCGCCAGCGCCCCTCCGTTGTCTGCGTAGCGTGGCAACTGCTGTCGGTTATCGCGAGGCGTGAGCATTCGTATGTCTCCCTTCGGAGTTGGATTGCTCAGCAAGCATGCGTGATGGGGATGGGCACCGCCACCCACCCAAGGTGTAGGTCTTGTTACCCGGTCGATTGGCGCGCGTGGCGGGGATGCTACTGCTGCTCCCAGTCGGTCGGCGTGCTCCCGTGACCACCCGGAGAAGGTAGCGAAGCTCCACACCTTGGGTGGGTATGCGGGCCGGCTTGGAGCACGGATGCTGCTGGTGTAACCAACCACCGGGAGGCACCGAGATGGACACCACGCCGCAGCACACCCAGCCGGATCACAACTCAGAGCAGTTGACCGCCGACCAGACCGCTCCCGGCCTTCAACTCCCTACACGCTCGCGCCGGAGCACCCGGCGAACCTCCAGGGCGATCGGGTTGGGCACGACCGCAGCCATCGCGCTGCTCGCGCTGGCTGTCAGCGGCTGCGGCTCAACCACCACGACTACGACGAGCGCAGAGAATGCAAGCGCCGTCACGGTGGCCCTGACCTCGCCGAGCAGCGGCAGCGTGATCGCCGCCGATCAGGTGATCGTGCGCGGCACGGTCAGCCCCGCAAATGCGGTCGTCCAGGTTCAGGGTGAGCCGGCGGCGGTTGGCAACGGCGTTTTCACCGGCACGGCGACTCTGCACGGCGGCAAGACGACGATCGACGTCATCGGCAGCGCCCCCGGGGCCACCCCGGACTCGACCAGCATCATGGTCGCCCGCCAATCGACCGGTGGAACGGCAGCGACGACCCACCCGGCCTCGGCCGCGGCGACTCCCGCCATCGCCTACGCGGGCAGCGGCTCGGGCGAGACCGCCTGTGGCAGCGAACTGTCCGTTGGGCCCGATACGACGTGCGCGTTCGCCGAAAACGTCCGCTCGGCCTATGACGGCACCGGGCCGGGAACTGTGATCGCCTACAGCCCGGTGACGAACAGGACCTATGCGATGAGCTGCTCGACCGGCGACGAGGTCGTGTGCACCGGGGGCAACAACGTCTCGGTCTACTTCCCCAGCGGCTCCGCCGGCGACTCATACGGGACGGCGCAGCCGAGCTCCAGCGAAGCGACTCCGCCTGTGGCCCACGCCAGTGGCTATTCGGGCGAGACGGCCTGCGGCGACGGGCTCAGTGTGGGAGCAGATACGACGTGCGCGTTCGCCGAAGACGTCCGCTCGGCATATGAAGGCTCCGGTCCGGGGACGGTCATCGCATATAGCCCGGTGACGCACAAGACATACTCGATGACGTGCTCCGCCGGCGATCCGGTCGTGTGCACGGGCGGCAACCGGGCCTCGGTCTACTTCCCATGACCGATCATGCTGGACAGCCCAATCTTCGGACTTCTGGTACGGTCTCGCGCATGGGGGGTGTAGGGAATATTCCCGTAACCGTGAGAGCTTGGACTGTGGTGATCGTCGCGGCGCTGGGACTTGCGGTTGCCGGCTGTGGTTCGACGACCTCGACGACCACCAGCACGGTGGGTTCGGGAGCGGTCTCGGTAGTCGTGACCGCTCCCACCAGTGGCAGCGTGATCGCCGCGAGCAACGTCACGGTCCGCGGCACCGTCAATCCGACCAACGCCACTGTGCAGATCCAGGGGCAGCCCGCCGCGGTTGGCAACGGTGTGTTCACCGGTACCGCCGCGCTCCACCCGGGAAAGACGACGATCGATGTCATCGGCAGTGCTCCGGGGATGACGCCGGGCTCGACCAGTCTCACAATCACCCAGCAATCTGGCGGAAGCTCGGGTGGATCGTCGCATCACGGGAGCTCGAGTGGCGGTAGTGCAACGCCCGGAGTAGCGGCCGAGCGGGGAGGTTCTGCGGGGGGTTCTACGGAAAGCAGCGCGGGTCAGAGCTCATGTGGCGGGGGCCTGTCGGTGGGCCCCGACACGACCTGCGAGTTCGCGGAAGCCGTTCAGTCCGCGTATCAAAGCAGCGGCGGCTCGAGCACCGTCGAGGCCTACAGCGCCGTTACGAAGAAAGACTACGAAATGACGTGCGTCACGGGTGCCAGGGTTACATGCACCGGAGGCATAGGCGCCTCTGTTTACTTCTCCCCCTGACCGAGTGGTCGGTACCGTGAGATAGCCTGACCCACGCTGTGGCTCCCCCACGTACACATAGGGCGGATCGGGCGGGAAGCGTGCAGCAGGATCACGTCCGTCGGCGGCGGCTGATCGCGTGCTTATCGGTAGGAGTCCTGGTGCTGTGTCTAGTCGGGCTCCTGGTCTTTGTCCTTCCCACGACCCGGCACGTCAAGGTGGTCCGGGTGCTCAAGACCGACCAGGTCGGGCCTCAAATCACCTCGACCCCGTCGCTTCCAGCGGCAAGCGCCGGTGTTCAGCCGGGCAGGAAGCCGGTGTACGAAGAAGAACCCGGCGCTCCCGCCACTCCTGCGGGTGCCGCGGGCAGCGCTACGGGCACCGCGCCGGTAGCTCATTCTGCCCTCCCTTCCGGCGCCACCGCTTCCTTCGCGCGGCTCAGCGCCACACTGTCTGGTCGCGTCGAGCTTGCCGTGGTCCCGCTGGGCGCGGGCAGCGCCCAGGTGCTCGGGGCAGATACCCCTGCGCATGGTTGGAGCACCACGAAGGTGCCGGTCCTCGTCGCGCTGTTGAAGGCACGCGGCGCAGAGGGGTTGAGCGCGAGCGAGAAGGTCTTGGCCCATTCGGCTATCACCGAATCGAATAACGAATCGATCCTCGATCTGTTCGGAGATCTCGAGCGCATCAGGGGTGGCCTGGCGGGGGCGAGCGCCTACATCCAGGAGCTGTTCAGCTCGAGCGGAGACGACGAGACCGTCGTGGCGACGGCGCCTCCTCCGCCCGGCGCCGTGACCACCTTTGGTCAGACCGAGTGGAGGCCGAGTGAGGCGGTCAAGTTCTTCCGCGCGCTGGGTAATGATTGTCTGCTGTCATCCGCGCAGACGAGTTATGTGCTCGATCTGATGGAGAACGTCGAGCCGAGCGAGAGCTGGGGGCTCGGCTCCGCGGGCTTCAGCTCGATTGCGTTCAAGGGAGGCTGGGGACCTGAAGCTTCCGGTGCTTACCTGGTCCGGCAGTCCGGGATCGTCGACGTGGGGTCCTCTCGCGGTGTGGCTGTTTCGATCGTGGCATTTCCCCCGGCGGGGTCCTCATCATTCTCGACCGGTACGCAGATGCTGACCGACACGGCTGTGTGGCTACGCCACGAGCTGCGGCTCGTGCCTCGCGCCGCTACGGGCTGTTCGGCTGAATGACAATGTGCGCGCGTAAGGTAGCTTGGAACCTGCGGCCAGTGAGCCTGGTTGCCCTACTCGTCGCGGCTGCGGCGTGGGGAGGATGCGGCTCTGCAAAGGTAGCCACGACCAGGGCAACGGTGCCGGTCGATACGCAGCGGACTGTGTTCGTGGCCAAGGCGACGGTGCATGACACAGTCACCAGCCCTCAGCCGGCCACCTCACCGGCCCAGGCGCCCGTCACGGTCCCTCCGGTTATCGCCCCGCACATCGTGTGGGATCCGATTCCCTTTGGTCCGCTCCGCAAGTCCCAGATGGTCGCCTACGTGCGTCGCCACTACGGCAGCTTCATGAAGCCCACATACAAGCTGATCGATCCGCACGTGATCGTGATCCACTACACCGTGACTCCAAACTTTCAGTCCACCTACAACACATTTGCGTCAGACACTCCAGATCCCGAGCTGCACGAGCTACCCAACACCTGTGCCCATTTCGTAATCGACCGAGCGGGGATCATCCATCAGCTCGTGCCTCTGGACATCATGTGTCGTCACACGGTCGGACTGGACTGGACCGCGATCGGGATCGAGCATGTTGGGTTCAGCGATCAAGAAATACTCGACAACCCCAGACAAATGGCTTCTAGTCTTCTGCTGGTGAGGTGGCTACGCTGCCGCTTCCACATCGCCATCCGCAACGTGATCGGCCACAACGAGAGCTTGTCCAGTCCCTATCACCACGAGGACGTCCCATCGCTGCGCACCCAGACTCATGAAGATTTCAAGCACGCGGACATGCAGATCTACCGTAGACGCCTACAAGCAATGGGCTCCTGCCCAACCACGTGATTGGGTCATGGTTCGTGCTCGCGATGCGCCAAGTTGGACGCTGATCAAAGCCTCAAGCTCAGATGGAGACCAGCCACTTGTCAGCGACCATCTCGTCGGTACCTTGCGGCGAAAGGCGGATCGGCTCTCAAGCCCTGCGCGCGATCTGAAGCCCGCAACCCGCCAGGCCACCGGCGCATGCAGCCCACAGGGCTCCGAGGCCGGCCAAGTGCCATGTCCAGTCGACGAGATTGGAGGCCATAAACGCCACGACGGTCGCGCCTAGAAGGATTAGCGCCGTTCCATCGCTCGCTGTCGCGATCGTCCACCCGCACGCGACATATAAAGCCACACCCATCAGCAACCCGAGCACGCCGAGCTCGGCGGCCAGTTCCAGGGGGAGGTCGTGCGCGTAGAGCGTGGGGGCGGAGCCCTGATATGGCAGGGATGCCTCGTAGTACGAGCCGGCGCCGGCGCCGAGCAGCGGACGGTCGAGCCAAGTCCGCAATGCGGCGTCCCACTCATGCGCGCGACCGTGCAGTAGGTCCGATCGCGGCCGGATGGGAGGAGTGCGTTGGACCTTGGATGCGCCCCGAGCGTGTGATGTTCTCCTAACGTGCGGGCTCGTGTAGTCCCCCGCGGTCGCACCCGGGGCGAGGTGTCCATTCAGTAGGACACTGCCGGCCAGCGCGCCCACGATCAGGAGTGCGGCCGTACCCGCCACCGTGATGCGCGAGATCCCGCTCGCTCGAGAGGTCAGGGCCATGATCGCCAGGAAGACCACCGCGAGCCCCACGCCCAGTCGACTTCCGGCGAGGCCGAGCACCGCGCCGGCGAGCACCGTGGCCGCGACTGACGCACCCACGACGAGACGCGATTCGCGCGCCATCGCATAGCTCAGAATCGGAATCGCGCCGACCTCGAGGATCGCGAGCGCGGGGGGATACTCAAACGTGCCCCCGGGCCGCCAGACGCCGCCGATCAGTTCGGCGTCAGGCAACGCATGCATGGCCAGCGCGCGCACACCCAGGATCGCCTCGATCGCGGCGAGGACGGCGATCCCGGCAGCGAGGGGCCACGGGCCGAGCACTCGTGTGAACGTCGCGGTGGCGATGAACACCGCGCCATAGCTCATGATCGTCAGTCCCCAGCGCACGGATGTCACGGGGTCCCCGATCGTCCACGCCGCGCTCACAATGCACAGAGCGCCGAGCGCGCCGAGAGTCAATGCCGGCGGAGATCGCAGCGCCGCGATCGTGGCGCTGCCGTTGAAGCTCGCCGCCAGCAGCAGCGTGACGCCGGCGAGCGCGATGAACGTCGCCTGCGACGCATCGTTGAAGCCGCCGCCTGAGAAAACGGTCAGGCCGACCGTGATGGCCAGAGCGACACCGGTTGCGGCGGCGCCTGCCGAATGTCTATCTCGTCCGATCTTGCTACTGTCCCGATCCCGATTGGTGGACCTGGTGAGGATCTGGTGAAACCGAGAAATAGACGTTCGGCTCGCAGGCGCCAAATTCACGCGGCGATCATCGCATGCGCGATCGTTCTGACGGTGTCCGGCGTCGCGCTGGCATCGCTCACGAAAACACAGGCATCCTCGCCTCCCCCGCCGCCGGTGGTCGTAGTTCTGTCCGCTCCATCACGCCTTGCGCCGAAGGTTTCCCACGTGGCTGTCCGTACAGTGCGTCCCGCGACGAATCGCGCCGCCGTATATCAACCTCCACCCCCGCCAGCCAAGGTGCAGGCGGCGTCGACGCAGCCGGTCTCGCCTTCGGTCGAAGAGCCCCCACCACCTCCGATCCTCGGCCAGCGGGGGGACGCGAAGGTGATCGCCGGGACCGTGAGAATCCGCCTCGAGGGCACGAACACGTTCGTATCGCTCTCCGGTTCGACCGGCATCCCCAACGGGAGCGAAGTCGACGCCACCGACGGTCGCGTGCTGATCACCGTGGCGACCGGGCATGCCGGAGCGACAGCAAGCGCGGAAGTGTACGAGGGGATCTTCACGTTCCGTCAGACCGGCGGAGCTCATGCACTGGCGCGTTTGACATTGTCTCTGCCGCTCACCGGCTGTCCGCGCAGCTTGCCGGCGGGACACCCTCACGCCAAGTCGCCCGCGAAAGGCGCCGGGCATCACTCGGGGTCCAAGTCCCGCCACCTGTGGGTTTCCGAGAGCGGCGGCAGTTGGGGCACCAGCGGGCGCTACGTGAGCACCACGGTCGAGGGCACGCGCTGGCTGACGCTCGACGAATGCGACCGGTCCGAGGTCGAGGTCGCGGCCGGCAGGGTGAAGGTGCATGACCTGGTCAACGACAAGACCAAGGTCATCAGCGCGGGCCAGACGTACACAGCCACCCGATAGCCGTCGAAAGGACGCCGCCCAAAGGGCAGGTGTGGCGACTCGACACCTTGGGTGTCTACCTATAGCCGAGTACTGCGAGCAGGATGCGCTACGACGACCTACCAAGGGAGACTCAGATGATTGATCGAAGAGGGAGAAGCTTGCGGCTCGGCCGCGGCGGTGTCTTGGTGAGCTTGCTCGCGCTTGCTGCGGTGTTCGTCTACGCGGGATCGGCATTTGCCGACAGCGCGTCGATCAGCGTGACCAACACCGCCGGCGAATCCGATCCGGCTGCGGAAGCACCGCGGGTATTCAAGGTAGGTGTCGAAGCCGAGACCAAGGAGAATGTCTATATCAAGTATCGACTACCCGGTGGAGAAGCGTGTGCGGCGACCGCAAACGAAGACCCCGGAAGCTGGTTTGAAAATTATAACGATGCTTATGTTAATACTCCGCCTTCGGTCGAAGGCAATCACACTTTCGAAAACGCGAATACCTGGAAGACGCCCGGCACCTACGTGTTCTGCATCTGGCTGGCGAAGAGCGGCGACGAAATCGTCCAGACGCCGATCACCCAGACGATCACCTTCAGATCCCCACGGGGCACGATCACGGGTACGGTGGATCCCGCCACCCCTCAGCCCGGTGAAAAGGCGACGATCACGGTCACCGGCGACAGCGAAGCATCCGAGCACGTCTACGCAAGGGTCCATATGGCTGGATCGACGGGGTGCGCACCGACATATCAGTCGGAATCCGGCGAAAGCCTCATCGAAGGAAGTAGTGTCAACGGCTCGTTCTCAGTGCAAACGACGACAACGCAGTCGAAGGCTGGCCAGTATGTGATCTGCCTGTGGCTGGCGCCCTCGGGCAGTGACACGACTCCGATCGCCGGCCCCCAGCCAGAGATGTTCACGGTCGTGGCGCCGCCCCCGCCGTGTGTGGTGCCGCAGCTCGCAGCCGGCGCGAGCCTCGCGAGCGTCGAGCAGAAGATCCGCGCGGCGGATTGCACGGTCGGCAGTATAAGCTCGGTCGCCAGCGCCAAAGTGGCGCGCGGCGTGGTTCTGAATCTGAATCCAGCGTCGGGGACCAAACTCTCCGCCGGAGCCGCGGTGAACATCGTGGAGTCCGGGGGACGACCCTGCTTGGTCCCCGTAGTCAAGAGTGGCAGCACGCTTGCCCATGTCGAGCACCAGCTGGCGGTGGCCGACTGCGCGGCGAGCATCAGCCACCTCCACAGCCGTCACGTCCGGCGGGGTCTGGTAATCGGCCTCGCCTCACGGCCGCACACTCGACTATCCCCACGCGCGAAGGTGCTGGTTATTGTTTCCGCCGGCCGTGGGCACAGGCGATGATTGTGAGGTTGCCGCGCAAGATGCTCAGCGTCATGCTGCTTGCGCTTGCAATGCTTATCTCTGGATCGCTGCTCACCGATTCTGCCGTGGCCGCGGCATCTGGCTCCACCTTTCCTATTCTCGTGATGGGCGATTCCTATTCGGCGGGCAACGGTGCGGGCGATTATCAAGGTCCAAAGGGCTGCTGGCAGTCATCGAGGAACTATGCCAGCCTGTACGCCCAGGCATTGAACCAACCGTCGTACGATCAGCTCGCGTACGTCGCGACCTCGGCATGTAGTGGTGACAAGACGAGCTCGTTCTTTTCGACGACCAGCGGCCGGCCTCCACAGCTCGACGCCGTGAATAAGACCTTCGGCCTCATCTTCCTCACGATCGGCGGGGACGACGTCAACTTCGTCGCGATAGTGAAAAATTGCCTGGTCCAAAAGGCGCGTGACGGGGAACACTGTAACTCTGATCTAAGCGCTGCCGAAAAGCTCCTAAACGACGGTACCCTCGAAGCGCGTATTCAGCACGTTCTCGGCGCCATTCGACAAAAGGCCAACCCACAGGCAACGATCGCGCTGCTCGGCTATCCGTATCTTGAGAGCGACGTCCACTACAGGCTCCCGTACGGTCACAACCAGTCTGTCGCGGTGGGCGCCCGGTTGAGGGCCCTTGAGGATAAGGGCGACGCGATCCAGCAACGCGTGGTTAGCCAACTCAATGCCAAAGATAACACCAACAGTTTTGTGTTCGTCAAGACAAAGAAGCTCTTTGAAGGCCACGAACTATCTGCACTGAACTCGAACCCGAACCGCTGGTTTGTCGAGCCGCTGACCGATTCGACGATCGCATCTCACGAGACGTGGTACCACCCG
>Ga0302180_10001601_pt1 | contig 18063 bp, 16 predicted proteins | sample I_Palsa_E3_2_FD_200575 | JGI IMG/M metagenome (GOLD analysis project Ga0302180, IMG submission 200575) | Peat permafrost microbial communities from Stordalen Mire near Abisko, Sweden - I_Palsa_E3_2 | ecosystem: Environmental > Terrestrial > Soil > Palsa > Peat permafrost | place: Sweden... | reverse complement strand
GCCGTAGAGCTCGAGTCGTCCTCCGAGCTGATCGGCCTGTCCAGCGTCGAGAACCTCGGCTTCCCCGACGGCGAGCTCACCGACTCCGACGACTTCCGGCGCACCCTGGTGGAGCGGGTGCGCGCCCTGCGCCCCGCAGTGGTCTGCGGGCATGACCCCACCGCCGTCTTCTTCGGGCAGGAGTACTTCAATCACCGTGACCACCGGATCGCCGGCGCCGCGTTGCTGGACGCCGTGGCTCCCGCGGCCGCGCTCCCACACTATTTTCCCGGCGCCGGGCCACCACACCAGGTGCCCACTGTGCTGCTCTCGGCGACGCTCGAGCCGGACGAATGGGTGGACATCTCCGACACCATCGAGACCAAGGCCTCGGCGGTCGAGTGTCACCGGACCCAGTTCGCCGGACAGGACGGATGGGCAGGCGAGGCGGTGCGGCGCCGGGCGGCCGAAGAGGGCCGGCGGGCCGGCGTCGCCTACGCCGAAGGGTTCCGTCGGTTGACCCTCGGTGACTGAGCGGCGCGTCGTTCCGACCATCTTGCACGTCGACATGGACGCGTTCTTTGCATCGGTCGAGGTGCTCGACGATCCCTCTCTGGCCGGAAAGCCCGTGATCGTCGGCGGCGCGGGAGCGCGTGGCGTCGTCGCCTCGTGCACCTACGAGGCACGCGCCTACGGAGTGCACTCGGCCATGCCGTCGGTGCGGGCACGCCAGCTCTGCCCCGAGGCCATCTTCTTGTCCGGGCGCCACGGGCGGTACGCCGAAGTCAGCGCGGAATTGCACAAGGTCCTGGCCGACATCACGCCCATGGTCGAACCGATCGGCCTCGACGAGGCCTTCGTGGACGTTGCCGGCGCCGTCCGGCTGCTCGGGCCACCCGCACAGATCGCGCACGGTTTGCGGCGGCGGGTCCGTGACCAGCTCCATTTGGACTGTGCGGTCGGCATCGGGCGATCCAAAATGATCGCCAAGCTGGCCTCGCGGGCGGCCAAGCCTCGCGCCAGCCGGGCCGGGCTCGAGCCGGGCCCCGGCGTGTTTCTGGTGGAGCCGGCCGACGAGCTCGAGTTCTTGCACGGCCACGTCGTCGAGGCGCTGTGGGGCGTCGGCCCCGCCACGGCGCAGCGCCTGCACGATCTGGGCGTGCGGACGGTGGGGGATCTGGCGGCCCTCCCGGTCGACACCGTGGTCCGCCGCCTCGGCAAGGCCAGCGGGGGCCACTTGGCGGCGCTGGCCCGCGGCGAGGACCCGGACCCGGTCAATCCCAACCGACCGAACAAGTCGATCGGGCACGAGGAGACCTTCAGCCAGGACCTCGTCGATCCGCACGAGCTCGAGCGCCATGTCCTGCGCATGGCCGATTCCGTGGCCACCATGTTGCGCGGCGCCGCCAGCGCGGCCCGCACCATCACGGTCAAGATCAAGTTCAAGGACCTGTCACTGGTGTCGCGGTCCCACACCATGGAGCGACCCATCGCCACGGGAGGAGCCATCGGGCAAGTGGCCGCTGCGCTGCTGGCGGGTGTCGATCCGGGCGAGGGGATCCGCCTTCTCGGCGTGAGCGCCTCGGGGTTGGCTGCCGGCGGGGTGGATCAGCTCTCGTTCGACCTCGGGGACGGCCTCCATGTGGACAACGAGAGCGCGACGGCGCGCGAGCAGTCCTGGCAGGAGGCGACGGCAGCGATCGACGCCATCCGCGGCCGCTTCGGGCGGAGTGCTGTGGGCACGGCCTCAATGGTCACCGAGGAGGGGGTGCAGGTCCCCGCACGCCGTGACGCGCCGTGGGGTCCGGATCACTAGGGATTGGAATCAGGTCACCAACGGTGTCACCAGACGCCGGGGATCAGCCTCCATCTCACTTGAACGCGATAGTCGTCGTAGTGGTCGTTCGTAGCCAGCATGCGGTCCTCGGCGATAGCGCGACCCACATTGCAGCCAGAGGCCAACACCAGCACGAGTGCATTGCGAATCGAAATGCTCTGGAGGAGGTACCCGGCCTGAAGGAACAGATACGAGGCGTAGATCGGGTGACGGACGATCGCATATGGCCCTCGTTGCACCAGCCCTCGGTCCGCGGCGACGAATCCGAACGATCTTCCGAGTGCGAGAAATGACGTGATGCAGATCGCAAGGCCGAACAGTTGGACCACGAGTCCCGCAGTGAGTCCCCAGGGGGGATGAGCGCCGTCAGGCCGGAACAGGACGCCGCCGAACGTCCCGCCGAACGCCAGGAGCCAGTCCCGTAATCGGCGGCTGACCACACGGGCCGGCCGCCGGATGAGATAGGCGATGACGACCCACATCTGCTCGGCGAAGAACGCCGGGCCGATGAGCTGATGGGTCTCGAGGTAGCTGTGCAGGGTGGCCTGAGCGAAAAGCGCAGCTCCCGCAGCCCCGATCAGGTTCGCCGCGGTCCTGATCAGCCGATCGATCAGAGGAGCAGAAAGGGTCTCCTGCAGCTGCCGGCTGCGCCGTGTCACGGAGAACCTCGGAGAGTGGCCCGACTCTGTTGCCGGATGGTCAAGCTGAGCCGGACTCGAGTCGCGATTCTCGAGTTCCGTCAGGCGCAGATCTGCGGTCCCCACACAGGCCTCAGCTCACAGATTGCTGTGGTTGTCTGGGTTCGCCCGCCCGTGCGCGCGCAGTTCCGTTGTCGAGCCCCATGAGGCGTCGTTCGATCCCTGCGTCGAGACTGAACCGGCCCGATCCTAGAAAGGCCACGACCAAGGCGAGGCCCGCGAGCGCGAGGTTCAGTTGGTAGCCGGGAGGCGCCGTATGCGAATTGATCCCGGTGGCCCAGGTAACCGTGATCATCGCCATGACCATGTCACCGAACAGCGCAATGCCCGCGAGACGCGAGAAGAGGCCGAGTCCCAGGGCGATGGCACCGAAGAACTCGATCACCCCGCCCAGCACGGCGAAGAAGCCACCCGGGTGCAGGTGCGCCGACTGCGAGAAGTAGATGGAGGTCCCATGAATGCCGGGTCCGTTGAACCATCCGAAGAGCTTCCCCCCTCCGTAGTAGACGAAGATCCACGCGAGCACGATGCGTGCGACGAGAAGCGCGCAGTCCGCTGGGAGTTGTGAGGTGCTGCGAGTGCTCACGACCGTTGACAGCAGGGTCTTCCATGAATGCCGCTTCGTCTCGACCGAAGTGGTTACTGCGGAAGCACCTTCGCTACCCTGCGTGCCCAACACCGTCAGGGTCCTTCGATCGTAGGCTGCGTCTGCGGCTCCAGCCCCTGAATACCCCGCCGTTCCGCCGCAGGGGCATCTGAGGGTTGCTGGGCCAGGCCACGGATCGGCCGGAAGGGCGCCACCAATTGAGCCAGGAGGACCGAGAAGTGGTGTGGTCGCGCCGACTCCTGTTCAACGATGAGCGGACGACCCGGTAGGCCGGTGTCGGTCCTGATCGTTTCCTCGGTTGGGAAGACTGCTCGGTGGAACATCTGATCCCAAATCGTCAATGCGAAGCCGAGGTTCACGTCCTGCGGCCCATCCAACTTGTGATGGATCCTGTGAAAGTTGGGACTCACAAAGAGCCGCTCCAGGGGCCCGAAGCTCGCACGTGTGTTGGAGTGGGCGAAGGCAACCACGCCTCCATAGAGGATCAACACGGTGACCGAGAGTGCGCCGTTCGATAAGAGGACCACTCCCGGAATCAATGCCAGGAGATAGGAGACGTGGATCAGGGGATGCGTCCGAAAGACCGTCAGGACGTTCATGTCCTCCTGGGAATGGTGGAGTTCGTGAAAGCGCCACAGCATCCGCACTCTGTGGTTCGCCAGGTGAACGGCCCAGTTGCCGAAATCCATCACGACGAGGATGGCGATGATCGCACCCCAGCGAGGAAGCGCGCTGATTCTCGGCAAGACGATCCATGGGAGGCCCCGCTGAACGAGCGTGACGAAGGCCAGGGTGAGTGCCGTGACGAGGGGCGCCACAACGAGCGCGTTCATCGCGGTGAGCAACAGATCGTGGCGATGACCACGGGCGAAGAGAGGCCGCTGTTGCGCCGGCCAGATCCGCTCGACAACCATGAAACATCCCAAGATCGCCAATGCCAACGGACCAACCAGCACCACCCGGAGCAGTGTCACCGACCCCGTGAAGTTCTTGCCGCCCCAGCCTTCGGACCACCCCAGGGTGATCAGGACGATGGCCAGACCAGCGATGGAGAAGGCGGGGAGATACACGCGCGGCCGTAGGCGAACCTGCGACCCGTCTCTCCCGAGAACAGCCTCCTCGCTTTGTTCTGTCTCGGTCGGCTGGCTGGGAGCCAGGAGCACAGTAGACATGACCATCGTCTCCCGGTTCCTTTCCCGCTAGAAGGCTGCTCCGCCGCCTCCGGCGCTCGAATTACTGGAACCGGAGTTCGAGCTGGAGCTCGAGCTGGAGTTGGCCGACTTCTTCGTCACGACTGCTGTCCATTTTCCCCACGTGTCGGTCACGTTGCCGTTCACCTGGCCGGGTTTCGTATCCCCGCTGAAGAAGTAGAGCGGCTTCCCTCCGTACGTGACCTGGACGACACCGTTGTGCTTCACGGTACCGAGCTTGGCTGCAGTCACTCCTGACCCCGCCTTTGCCTTGGTCACACCAGTGGGGAGCACGAGTGCCGGCCAGACTTTCAGGCAGGTGGCCGTGCACGCCGTGGCGCTTGGCTTCAAGGTGTAGAGGGTCTTACCGCTCACGAGAATGGTTCCCACTTTCGCGTTCTTGGTGGTTGCGACGGTCACGGCGCCCGCGGCGCCGGCCTCGGAGCTGGCGACGACTGACAGTGAGATTCCACCGACGGCCACGACCGCACCGACCCATCGCGCCAAAGCGGCTTTGTGAGCTGATTCCCGGTTCTGACGACTCTTCTGCATCCGATTCACTCCTGCGTTGGTTTTGAGTCTTGCCTCAGGAGCTACTACGGACAAGACCCCGGCAGGGATCATCTTTCAGAGATGGACTTCGCATTTGTGCCTGGCCGGCGGGTGATGGCGGTCGGAGTCCCGACCTCGCCATGGCCTTGTCCGGAGGAGGGCTCCCGGACGGGCCTCCCCGACCGCGGACGTCGCGGTGCCGGCCTGGGAATCGAAACATCCATTGCCGCCGCAGAGAACCGCCCGTACGGCACGGTACGACCGAAAACGGAAACCGAAGCCGAGGTCAGGACTGCGCCCACCAACGGATCCAGTATCCGTGGGGATGGGTATCGGCCAGACGGGCGGCGCCGTGTCCACCGGGGCCGACGTGGACGAGCGCTGTCACCAGGTCCGGGCCTTTCCGTGGCACCGGGGACCGGGGCGTTGGGAGTCCCGGTGTCTCGAAGGGGCTCTCGCAGTAGAGGTGGTGGACAGGGCGATGCACATCCAGTCCGGCCACCTGCTCGCTGAGGGAATGTTGTTCCTCCTCGTCCAGATAGGCCGCCACCCAGGAGTGGAACACCACCAGCGGGCCGTCGCCCGTCATGGACGCGGCCACGCGGGGAAGATCCTTCAGCATGTCGCCGCGCTCGAGACGCGGCGGGTGCGCCACGGCGCGCACGTTGGCCAACGCGGCGCGCAGGCGTTCGAAGCGAGGTGGGTTGTCGGGCCACTGGCAGGCCAGGAGCCAGAGGGATTCGTCATCGGACAACGGATCGACCGGCGCGAGATCGAGTCCGACCCTTTCGGCCATGAGGGGCAGGCGGAGTTGGGGCAGGTGTGTCAGGTCGTCGCGAACGGTGCACTCGATGGTGACGGCTGCGTCTTGCGGCCCAGCCGTGCGGACGGCACCGCCTTCGGAGGCCCGATACGTATAGAGGTAGTCGTCGAAGAGCAGGTTGAGTCCCGCCGACGTGCCGAGGTCGAGCAAGGACAGTGGCTCCCGCCACTCGTACTGCGAGGCGACGTGACCCAGGCCGGGCAGGAGCGCGGAACAACGACCGACCTCGTTGGTCTGGGTCGAACGGGTGGCGATCAGCCGCTCGACCTCGGCCCGATACGCGTGGCAGAAGTCCGAGAAGGCCGCCGCGACGTCCCCCTTGGCTGATTGAACGGTTGTGCCGCCGCGCACCACGACCACCGTGTCATAGAACGCCGCCAGCGGGTGTTCGACGCCCGAGAGCAGCAGGAAGTGCACGGCCGCCAGGAGCAGCAGCGGGCGTCTTTGGGGGAGTGGCGCGCCAGCGAGGAGCGACAGCAGATCGTCGTCCTCGGCGACGGCGCGGCAGATAGCCGGGTAGGTAGTGCCGCCGTCACGCTCCACCACTGCCGCGAAATCCCTGAAGTGGTCGGCCAGCGGCTCTTCAACGAGCACGGCGGTCAGAAGCTGGCGGGCAGCAGCGGGCTGACGGCCCCGAAGAAGAACCAGAGCAGTATGAGCGTGCCCACGGCTCCGACTCCGTAGATCAACCAGCGCTGGCGCCGGAAACGCCAGGCGGCCAAGAAGATGCCTGCGATCACGAGCGCGGTCACGAAGCCCCAGAACAGCGCATCGGCGAGCGACACGTCGGAGTTGCCGGCCAGGCTCTGGCTCTGTGCCTTGTGCCGGCCCTTCGGGTCTGCGCGGACCACGGGCAGGCCGGAGTTCGGAAACAGTTGGGAGTGCGTGAGCTTGGCCTGGACGACGAGGCGGCTCGTGGCGCTGAAGCGAGGATTGCAGGTCGTCAGCGTGAGCTGGTTGGCGATCACGTTGTCGACGACCTGGGTATCGCTCGGCGAGACGACGAGAGTATTGGTGGCGTCATAGACGAAGATGCCCTGCAGCGTGGTCAGAACGATCGGGTCGCCGACCTTCACCGAGTCGAGGTTGTAGAAGGGGTGGCCGTACGTGGTCCGGTGCCCGGCGATGGCGACGTTGCCTGCCTGGCCCGGGAGCGGTGTGCCGGTGTAGTGCCCGGGCCCTTTGCGGAGGTCGGGTGTGTTCGTCCCTTCCACCACGACCTGGTTGATGCCGATCGCGGGGATCCGGATGTCACCGATCGGGTTGCCCTCGGCGGGGGCGGTCGTTTGGGGAGCAGCGACGGGAGGTCCGGTCGGCAGCTTGTCGAGCGCGGATTCTTCGGCGAGGGCGTGGCGGACCGCCTCGCTGTTGGTCTCCTGTTGGAGCTGGGTGCGTAGCCCAGACTGGGTGCGGGCCTCCTGCACCGAGGTGCCCCAGATCTGGTAGGCCGTGAAGAGGAGCAGCAACACGCCCAGCCCGATGAGGACCCGCCCGATGATGTCGACGACCCGTCGTAACGTAGACATCCGATACAGAGATTAGGGCGCCCCGAGGCTCCGCCTCGTGCACCCTCCTAGGCCTGGACGGTGACCAGGGTCCCGAGCGGTGTCAGCGGGAACACCTGTGCGGCATTGGCCACCGGCATCTCGACGCAGCCGTCGCTCTGGGGGAAGCCGTAAGAGGCCCGTACGAAGCCGTGCAGAGCGTCACCGCCATTGAAATAGCTCACCCACTGGATGCCCGGGTCCACGTAGTGGGAGCCGTCCGGGTTGGTGCCGGTCATGGTGGTCACCGTGTAACGGACGTAGACGGGGAAGGTGCCGTTCGCCGTGGTGGCCCCGGGGACCCCCGTGTTGACGGGCGTGCTGTAGACAGGGACACCGTTCGAGTACACGGTCGCCGACTCGGGGAGCGACTGACTCACGAGAACGTAGTTCCAGGGGTTGGCGTCGCCCTTCCCGCTCTGCACGTCGGCGAGGAGATCGGTCCACACCTGGGGTCCCGCGATGCCGTCGGTCTTCAGGCCGTTCTGGTTCTCGAAGTTCATCACGGCGCCCGTTGTGATGACGTTGCTCACACCCGGCGTCCACAGGGTCTCGAGCGCGAGAGGCTGATTCGCCCAACGCCAGCTGAACGACCCGACTTGATTGTTGCCTTCCTGGGTCGGGGACGTCAGCGGCGAAGCCGGCGTGAACGTCAAGGGGAGGTAGCCGAGCTCAGCCAGCAGCTGTTGGAGTCGGAGGATGGAACCGGGCGCCACGGTGAACTGCGAGGTGACCGACTGTGTCAAGTGCTGACCTTCCGCGCCGATGACGCCCGAAGCCCCGCCAGGGACCGTGATGGTCTCGGTCGCGCCGGGCACGAGCGGGCCAGTCGCTTGGTATTCGAGCAATGACGGCGACAGCACCGCCCACGTCCCGGCGACGGCGGGGCTGAGCGACGGCATCGGACTGTTCGGAGCGAGCTCGGTCGAGAATTGCACCGTGATGGTGGACCCGGCGGCGACACCGGTCCCTGTCGGCGAGACGGACGAGACGGTGAGCGCCGGAGGCGGCGCGGCCGAGGTGGCGGAGGCCTGATTGCTGTGCATCCGATCGACGGCGACGAGACCACCGGCAGCGACGATGAGCACTGCGGCACACACCGCGACGATGACCCACCGCCGTGTGCCCTTTTCTGTGCGCGCGTGTTCGCCGGACATAACGAGCGGGATTCTACAGGGGAAAGTGCAGGCCTAAAGTCCCAATTCGGTCGCAATTCGTTGGGTGATTTCTGAGAGCCGGCTGTCATCGGTGACCTTGGATCCGCCGGACTCCCGGACGTAGAAGGCGTCAACGACCATTTCGCCGAGGGTGGAGACCCGGGCCGAGACCACGTCGAGGCCGGCGTCGAAGAGAGTGCGGGTGATGCGGTGGAGCATCCCGATTTCGTCGAGCGCTCGGACCTCAATGACCGTGGCCGTCTCGGAGGCCTCGTTGTCGATGGCGACGTCGCTCCCGGGCAGGTGTGCCGCCGAGCGACGGCGGAGCGGATAGATCCGCTCGCGCTCGGAGAGCCGCTCGGCGATGGCCAGGCGATCCGAGAGCACGGCCGCCAGGTCCTCCCGCAGCTTGGCGGTGTCGGGCCATGTCCCGCGGGCGACTTCGACGGTGAACACCTCGACTGCAACACCGTCCTCGCCGGCGACGTTGGCGGCCCGGACGTCCATGCCGTTCAGGGCGAGCGCGCCGGCGACGGAGGAGAAGAGACCGGGCCGGTCACGGGCGGCGACGATGACGTTGGGTGGTTGCAGCGAGACCGATGGGAGTCCGGTGGTGCGCACCTCGGCGATGAGATCCTTGTTCGACGTCACGATGCGGTCCGGGAGGGCCGGTTCCGTCTCGCCCTGGAGCACGCGGTCAGTGCGTTCGACGAGATCGGCCACGAGGCCGGCCTTCCAGGCCCCCCAGGCGGAGGGCCCGGTCGCACGGCTGTCGGCCTCGGTCAAGGCAGCCAGCAGGTGCAGCGTCAGCCTGTTGCCCACGGCCCGCGCCACGCGCGCGATGGTGGTGGGATCGTCGAGATCGCGCCGGGTGGCAGTGTCCGGCAGCAGGAGATGCTGGCGGACGAGGTCGACCAGGACGGCGACGTCAGCCGGAGCGAACCCCATGCGTGTAGTGATGCGGTCGACCACCTCGATGCCGACTGTCGTGTGATCGCCGGGGAATCCCTTGCCGATGTCGTGCAGGAGCGTGCCGACGAGGAGGAGGTCCGGTCGTTCGACGCTGTCGGCGAGATCGGCGGCCAGCGCGGCGGCCTCCAGAAGATGACGATCGACGGTGTAGGTGTGGTACGCGTTCCGCTGGGGTTTGTTGCGGACGGCGGCCCACTCCGGGATCAGCCGCACGAGAAGGCCGTGCTGGTCGAGTGACTCGATCTTGTCGACGGCCGGTCGACCGAGCGCGAGCAGCGAGATCAGGGCAGCGCGCGTCTCGTCCGTCCATGGGTCGCCGGGGGGAGGCATGCGATCGGCCAGGCGGTGCAGCGATCCCTTGGCGATGGGTCGGTCCAACTCGGCCGCGGTGGCAGCCAACCGCAACGACAGCGAGGGATCGTCCGAGACAGCGGCGACCGACGTCAAGGCGATTTCGCCGTCAACCTCGACCATGTCGGGCCCCAGATCCACCGGTGCCGGGAGTGTGGCGTCGTCGGCAGCGTTGCGGCGAAAGCGTCGCTTCGGCGGCGGGGTGGGATCCCACAGGCGACGGCGGCGCCAGACATCGTCGCTGACCCAGGCAATCTGCCGGCCCGCGGTGGAGACGGCAAGCATGAGCGCGTCGGCATCGACGAACCCGAGCGCGGCCGCCACCTGGTCCTGGTCCTGCAGGAGGAGCTTGTCGTGCTCGCGCTGCGCCATCCGGTGCAGCTCCACCCGGATGTCAGTGAGGAGTGCGGTCGCGTCGTTGAGGGAGTCGAGGTCCGCGTAGTCGGTCAGCAGCGGGGCATAGGCCGAGATGGCGCGGAGCACGCTGACATCGCGCAGCCCGCCATGGCTCTCCTTCAGGTCAGGCTCCAGGAGGAACGCGACGTCGCCGGCGGTCGCGCGACGCTCGGCCATCTGCTTCTCGAGGAGCGGGAGGTACCGGGCCCCCAGTCGGTCACGCCACGCCGTGCGGGCGTTCTCCAGGAGCGGTTCCGCCACCTTCGCCTCGCCCCAGACGAGCCGGCCGTCGAGCAGCCCGAGCGCGACCCGCACGTCCTCGGCGGCTGCGCTGAGGACCTCGGAGGGACGCCGGACCGAGTGGTCGAGGTGCACGCCCTGGTCCCAGACGGGGTACCAGATGGCATCGGCGACCTTGGCGATGTCGCGGTGACCGTTGTGGACCAGCACCACATCGAGGTCGCTGTAGGGGCAGAGCGAACCCCGGCCGTACCCTCCCACGGCGATCAGGGCGAGGTGTCGTTTGACGTCTCCGGCGGCCCGTTCGGCCAGGCCGGAGAGCCAGGCGTCCGCTTCGGCCGCATAGCGCCGGCAGAATTCCTCGCCCTGCAGCCCCGGCTCGGCCAGCAGCTTGCTGCGCCGATCACGGAGTGACGTCTCGGCGACCATGGCGGGAACGTAGCATTGGGTTCGTGAGCAAAGACGTGGAACGCAGGCCGGGCAAGGCTCCCATGACCTTCACCCACGCCGTCGCCATGACGGCAGTGGCTGTGGTCGGGATCATTGTCGCCTTCTGGATCCTGAGCAGCCTGGCCGGGGTCATCTTCTTCTTCGTGAAGATCGCGGTGGTGGTCGCCCTGATCGCTGCGGTGTTCTGGCTGGTATCCCGCTTCCGTCACTAGGGTCAGGGATCTGGCCGGGCCCGAATGGGTCCGGGAGCGCGGAACGCGGGCCGTTAGGCTGGCCGCCCGTTCGTGCGCAGACACGGCGGCGTGGCCGAGTGGTTTAGGCAGGGGCCTGCAAAGCCCCGTACGGCGGTTCGATTCCGCCCGCCGCCTCTGAGTGTTTCTGCAGGTAGATGATATTGCGGAACATTTCGTCTTGCCCAATGTCGCCGCCAGATACCGCGTAGATACCGCGGCTCCTGACGGACGGAGAGCGATTCAGGCGGACTCCTGCGCACTCCGGGCCGACTCGATCACGTCGTCGAGGTAGGTGGCGATCGAGTTGAAATGCTCCTGAGTAGGGTGATGGATCGGCTCATTGGAGGCGTTTCACAGTGACCCCGATCGCCCGGAAGGTGGGGGACTTCGGCAGTACTCGACATCTCTAGCGCCGGTTCGGCCATGGAGTGAGAGCTCGTGTGGGTCGAGCGGTAACTTGGCGCTGTGCAGGCAAGCGGATGGCACAACGGGAGGCCGGGGAGGTCCGGTGCCGGGTACGGCATCAGGATCTCGAAGGTTGATCGGGACCGCTACTTCGTGCCCGGTTGGGACAACGTCGAGATCGAATTCCCCGATGGCCAGCGGGTTCAGGTCGATCTCACTCGGTCGTTCTGGAAGCCCGAGACGACGTGTGTTGAGCTGCGCGACGCCGCCATTGGCCGATGGCTGATGGCGCAAGGGGCGGCGCCGTGGCCCAAGGACTCTCCGCCACTGCTGGTCCTGGCGCCACTTGGTCCCAAGCGCTTCTCGGTGACGTCCTCGGGCTGAGCGCCTTCAGCCCTCGGTCCACGAAGGGCATCACGGCATTGACCCCCCATGACCGGGGCGTCACGGTCCTTGGCAACCGCAAGCGACAGGGTCGTGACCAATAGATCACCAGCTCGCCCGGGATAGCCCAGTCCGCCGGGGAGGTGTCGAGCGTCGGCTCGCCAGGGCAATCTCATGCCACCGTGATGCCACAGGACCAGCGGATTGCCTTGGACCTGAGCTCCACGAATCACCCCAATCGGGCGACGAAGACAGGAGCACTGGCTGCGAGGCTGAAAGTAGCGTCACCACCGTCTGGACGACCGAGGAGAGCTGTGGCAAAACCTGAAGAAGTCAACCGATTCGTCCTTCCGATCCACGACCGGCAGCACGTTGGTCTGACCACCTACGACGCCAAGGATCCCGAAACGGCGTTTCCGCCGATCAATGAGGTTCATCCACCCGAGGGATCGCCGAACGTTCTCATCATCTTGCTGGACGACATCGGATTCGGGGCGGCAACAACCTTCGGTGGGGCCATCAGCACGCCCACCGCGGATCGCTTGGCCGCCGGCGGACTGAAACTGTCTCGGTTCCATACGACGGCGCTCTGCGCGCCAAGCCGGCAGGCGCTCCTCACCGGACGAAACCACCATACGGCCGGCATGGGAGCAATACCCGAGGTCGCCACATCTGCGCCGGGCTACAGCTCCATACGGCCCCAGACCACAGCCCCGCTGGCCCAAATCCTGAAGCTGAACGGTTACTCCACTGCTCAGTTCGGAAAGTGCCACGAGGTCCCGGTCTGGAAGACGAGCCCTATGGGACCCTTTGACCAGTGGCCATCGCACAGCGGGTTCGACTACTTCTACGGCTTCATCGGAGGGGAAACCAACCAGTACTACCCGGCCCTCTTCGAGGGGACAGCACCAATCGAGCCACCCAAGACGCCGGCGGAGGGCTACCACCTGACCGAGGATCTCGCCGACCGGGCGGTCACGTGGATCCGTCAGCAACGGTCGCTGATGACGGACCGGCCGTTCTTTGCCTACTTCGCCCCAGGTGCCACTCACGCCCCCCACCACGTGCCGGCCGAATGGTCGGACAAGTACAAGGGTCGTTTTGATGCCGGCTGGGATGCCCTACGAGCTGAAGTGTTCGAAAGGCAGAAGGAGCTGGGCGTCGTTCCCGACGATGCAGAACTCACGCCGCGCCCAAGCGACATTGACGCTTGGGACGATGTGCCAGCCACCTTGAAGCCGGTCCTGGCCCGTCAGATGGAGATCTATGCGGGCTATCTCGAGCACGTCGACCACCACGTGGGACGAGTCATCGACACGCTCGAAGAACTCGGTGTTCTCGATGACACTCTGATCTACTACATGATCGGCGACAACGGGGCGAGCGCCGAAGGTACGCCCAATGGAACGTTCAACGAGATGCTCTCGCTCAACGGTGCTGCCGCCTTCGAGACGCCCGAGTTCCTTGCTGCCCACATCGACGAATTCGGAACCCCGGCCGCCTACAACCACTATGCGGTGGGCTGGGCCCACGCCATGTGCACGCCCTACCAATGGACCAAGCAGGTCGCCTCGCACTTCGGGGGGACCCGCAACGGAACTGTTGTCCACTGGCCCAATGGCTTCGAGGCAAAGGGGGAGGTCCGGGACCAGTTCCACCACGTGATCGATGTTGCGGCCACCGTGCTCGATGTCATCGGCATTCCCGAGCCGACCTTCGTCAATGGTGTCCAGCAGCTGCCGATGCATGGCGTCTCCATGGCCTATCTGTTCGACGAGGCAGATGCGCCTGAAAGACGAGAGACGCAATACTTCGAGATGGTCTGTAACCGCGGCATCTACCACAAGGGCTGGACTGCCGTCACTCGACACAGCATTCCTTGGCTCTTCGGAGCGACGTTGCCGGCGCTCGATGATGACGTCTGGGAGCTCTACGACACCACCACTGACTGGACTCAAGTCCACGACCTCTCGGCCGAGCATCCCGAGAAGCTTGCCGCGTTGCAGCGCTTGTTCCTCATTGAGGCCGTCAAGTACAACGTTCTTCCGCTCGACGACCGGCGGATCGAGCGGTTCAACTCCGAGATTGCCGGTCGCCCCCAACTGGCCAAGGGTCCGTCGCAGATCTTCTTCGGCGGGATGTCGAGAGTGACCGAGAACACCGTCTTGAATCTGAAAAACAAGTCGTACTCAGTTACCGCGGAGGTAGACGTACCTGACGGAGGCAGCAACGGGGTGATTGTGGCCCAAGGCGGAGCGTTCGGCGGTTGGTCGCTCTACCTTCTCGACGGTGTACCCACCCACTGCTACAACCTCCTGGGACTGAACATGGTCAAGGCCACCGCCACGGAACCCCTTTCGGCCGGAACACATCAGATCCGTGTGGAGTTCAACTACGACGGCGGCGGGCTGGCCAAGGGGGGCGACACCAAGCTGTACGTGGACGGCTCCCAGGTGGCGTCGGCCAGACAGGAGGCCAGTATCCCGATGTTGTTCTCGGGCGACGAGACACTTGATCTCGGGGGTGACCACGCCACCTCGGTCAGCGATGACTACACCCCAGAGACGAGTTCCTTCACGGGGATCGTCAACTGGGTGCAGCTCGACCAGGGTGACGACGACCATTCACATCTTCTCTCTCCCGAGGAGCTTCTTAAGGTGGCGATGGTCCGCCAGTGAGGTACCAGAAGGGACTATTCAATGAGCGCTGAGAGGCGTCCCTCCGTCTTGTTCGTGTACTTCTCCTACACGGGTCAGACGCTCAAGCTGGTCGAAACAATGACGGAGGTGCTGGAAAGCCGGGGTTGTGATGTCACGCAGGCGCCCATCGAGTTCACTGATCCTCGCTACGAAAGCCGGTTTGAACACTTTCCGATGAAACGGCCATTTCTTGAAGTGGTCGCGATGATTCCAGCCGAGCTTCGCCGCAAACCGGCAAGGATCGGCATCCCCGACATAGTGAGCGCGGGTCACTTCGACTATGTCGTTGTCGGAGCTCCTACCTGGTGGCTGTCCACGGACGTACCGATGCGTTCATTCCTGGAGTCGGCCGAAGCAGCCAAGCTGCTCAAAGACACGCCGTTTACGGCTGCGGTCACCTGCCGCCGTTATTGGAAGCACAACATCAAGACCGTGCGCCGCCTCGGCACGAAGCTCGGAGGGATCTACTCGGAGGGGATCCATTTCCGTTACCAGGGTGGACAGGTGCGATCCCTGTTCTCGCTTCTCAGCTTCCTCGGCACGGGGGAGTACCGGGAGCGCTATCACGGGGTCAAGATCCCGCCCACGAATCTTCAGGAATACCATCTGACGGAAGCGAAGGCTTTTGCCGAAAAGGTGGCCGGCCGCCTCTCAGGGGCTGGCGAGACACGATGAGGTCGTACATCAAGCATTGATTTCTGCCGTGAACGAGCTCGTGGCGGGTGCCCCGTGATCGTTGGCTCGGGGCGACCCTAGAAACAGCCACGCCGTGCCGAACTGCTGATCGAGATCGTGGTCGTCTCGCTGCGATGGATAGGGCCCCCCGGGGCCTCCACTCCGCTCCGTGTCCTCACTCCGCCACGGCGGCCCCGGGCCGGTCGGAGCTACGAGCCATGCCACCGTCATGCAAGAAGCCCGACGGATCGCCACGGACGCCAGCACACCCACCTGCACCATGACCTAGGGGGATGTACTGACACGCACGGCCATAGGACCAAAAAGGGCTCCTGGACAGCCCCGTACGGCGGTTCGATTCCGCCCGCCGCCTCGAGTTGGCGACCCTCGGGTCGGTTCGACCAGACGGCCATTCGGGCCTTTAGTCATCGAAATCGGATGCCGATAATGGTCGTGTGGCGGGGGATCAGGCGAACGCGCAGCCCGATAGAGGTGTCGAGGTAGTCGGCACGTACCAATGGGTGGAGGGCCCACCCACCAGGAGCGCTCGTTCGTCGGTTCCTCCTTGTCTCCGACGACCTTCTCAACGGACCGGGCGGAATTGATGATTTCGCCGGACTCGGCATCCGCGCGCCCCGAGACGCATGCCCGTTTCGAATTGCAAGGCGGACCGCCGTACTCATTGGATGCGATTCTCCACGTGTCCCGCTACGTTTGGGCGGCGCAACTCTTCGTGCAGCCCGATGATTACGTGCTCGATTTTGGTTGTGGCACCGGATTCGGCGTGGCACTCCTATCGCCCCGATGTGCTGAAGTCGTAGGGATCGATCTCGATCCGAACGTCGTTGGCCTTCGCGAAAGATTTCAGCTGAGCAACGCACAGTTCCTGTGCGCCAATGCCTGCGAGGTCAATCTTGGTGTTGCACTCGGTATCGGTGGTGTCGATGTAGTGCTCTCCATGGAGACGATCGAGCACTTGGAGGACTACTTCACCTACGTGGAGAACGCGGTGTCCATGATGAAGCAGACGGGCACGTTCGTGGTGGGCACCCCGAACCGCACAATGACCTATAACCGCTATGAGGACCGACGCCATATGGACCCGTCCCACGTCCAAGAGTTCACCGCCCGCTCGCTGGAACGGACCCTCGGGGGTTACTTCGACCAGGTCGAGATGTACTACCAGTACTTCCCGAACTTCTGGCGGGAGACTGCCGAAGGGATTCCCCGAACGCTGACCTTCGAAGACGTCGCTTTCCAACGCATCGAAGATGTTCCGCACGAGGCCACCGATGCCTTCGCACTGGTCGCCGTGGCCACGCAGCCCAAGTAGTGCGCGTACTTCAGTAGGAATCGAGCTCGGTGAGTACCTCGCCGATGATCTTCGTAGCCTTGTGCGCCGGCAATGGCTCGCCACCTTCAGCCTCGGAAACCTCGACGGCGAAATCCTCGACCGAATGGACGCCGCCGACGAGGACGTGGCGCAAGGCTTCGCCACTCGCCTCGGGGTCGTTGATCGCCTCAATTGCGGTGCTCACGTCATGCTGAGGGGACTCGGCCACCGCGTGAACGAGGGCCATGGCCTCTTGCCGGCCGCTCGGAGTCGACACCGCCGGCTCGCGGTCGGGATTCTGTTGGAGGTCCCACTCGACCAAGGCCTCGTCATAGCCACCCTCTCCGGGGTGAAGGACGCGAGTACTGTCCGCGGTGACCTCCGTCGTCTCGTCGCCCGCTACCTCTTCCTCATCATGACGGCGATCTGGGCGCACGGGGACGACCAGGGTGCCGTCTTCGTTGCGAACGATCGTCATGGCGCTCTCCTTTGCGGACGCGGGCGCGATTCGGCCCGTGAAGCTTTATACCCAGACGAGCCTCCTCCCACCCATGGGGCCCGAGCCTGACGTGCCCATCGAGCTCTCGTCAGAGCGTCGCAAGGTCGAGGGTGAACTCGGATCCGTGGCGCCCCTCGACCTCGGTCGGCCCGGTCAAAGTGAATCCAGCCTTCGCGAGAACCCTCTGAGATGCGACATTTGTGTCACTCGCAGCGGCTGTGAGCATCCGCAACCCAAGGTCTTCATTGGCAATTCGGCACAACTTGCTCAACCCGAAGGTGGCCACTCCTCGGCCCGAGACGCGCTCGGCAACTCGATAGCCAACTGATGCTGTCCCAACCTGGACGTCATACAGGTTGAAGCGACCCACCACTGCTTCATGCTCATCGACGAGCACGTAGAAAGCGGCCTCTTGCGACTCCTGGGCGGCCAGCAACTCTCGATGCTGCTGAGAGAACTCTTCAAAGTAGCTGTCACCGCGGTCGCTGATCGACGTGGCGAAGTACGCACGGTTCTCTCGTTCGAAGGCCAGAACCGCCGCCTCGTGGTCACCGCGAAGACGCTGCAGCTCAAACATCCGGCGAGACTATTCCGACGCACGATCAGGGTGACTCTGTCGCAAATAGCCAGAGGGCAGCCCGAGCCAGCGAGTGCGGGCCGAAGTGCTCAGCTGTGCGATCTCGCTCGCTCGATAAGGAGCCGCACGCTCTCGGGATTTTCTGACGGCGCTTGCCGTGGCTACCGGTCCTGGCCCGTGCTCGGTCACGTGCTCGCTTCTCCGGCTGTTCCAAACCTCTGTTGCGCGGCCTGTCTCGTGATGCCCAACATGAGGCCGATCGCGGCCCAGGAATGCCCGTTCCGCCGGGCCACAGCTACCCGATGCCGCAGGTTCAGCTCGGCCATACTCAGCTCTCTATGGGCCGCCTTGACCAGCGTGAGGTCCTTGTCCCATTCCTCGTAGCGCCCCGGCACGATGTCAATGATGCCTTGACACTCATGGAGGTACAACTTGCACTCGGGCAAGCAGGATCGGATCGTC
>Ga0302180_10001594_pt1 | contig 18085 bp, 20 predicted proteins | sample I_Palsa_E3_2_FD_200575 | JGI IMG/M metagenome (GOLD analysis project Ga0302180, IMG submission 200575) | Peat permafrost microbial communities from Stordalen Mire near Abisko, Sweden - I_Palsa_E3_2 | ecosystem: Environmental > Terrestrial > Soil > Palsa > Peat permafrost | place: Sweden... | reverse complement strand
GTTTTCATGACGCATCGCTTTCGCTCTTGTCACTCCAGCGACCTCGACCTTCTTGACCTCCCAGTTGTGGCTAGTTGGCGGGCAGGTAGGTTTCGCGCCGCAGAAATCGCCGACAGCGGGCAAGCGTATCGCGGAGGACGAAATGCTTGCTCGATTGGAGGTGGACATGCGGACTTTTCTTGCCGCTCTCGCACTCGTCGCGTGCTGCAATACACCGGCTCTGGCCATTTATGGCGGCTATAACTACATCAATGCCTACAACATGGTGATCCCAACGAGCGAGCTTCCCGGGCATGGATGCGAGCATCTGCGAACGGAATACTTGAAGACCGGAGAATTCGTCTTTACGTTCCGCTGCTATAAGGAACGGAACGTCAAGGGCGACTCTTACATGTATTTCGACGATACAAAAGGCAACCATCGAGCCTGCCTGATCGTCGTCGGATCGCAGGTTAGAGCCTTAAATGGGTGCTACTTTGCAAAACGCAACGATAACACGTTTGACGTCTTCCTCAATAGCTATCACCCCATCTAGTTGAGACGCCCTGGATCAATCCTCCGGTAAAGGCGCCAACGGGAATCGAACTATCAGGATAGCGACTCGAGGGTAACGAACCCAGCATTGTCATTCTGACTAGATTCGGCTACACCGAATCCTTGGCGTTCGGCCTGCGGCCGATCCGCCTCGAAAGACGAGGAGGCTCAATCGTGGGACATCGTTTCCTTGGAGCGCTGTTGGCAACACTTTTTGCCGCAACGGGTATCGCCAGCGCCGACTGCTACGTCTACGGGAAAGACGGCCTCAGGCCGTGGGACTCGAACAAGTGCCACACGATCAGCGGCGGCTTTCGTTGCCCAAGCGTGGCGACCGCCGTGTCGTTCCGCGACCCGAATCGCGGCAACGGGTGCGTGATTTCGGTCAAGAGCCAGGGGAGCAACGGCCGGTGGGACGTTGCGGCGATGTCACCCCGCGGATGGGCAACCTGGACCTGCGCGATCAGGCAGATCGGCAGCAACACCTACGAGATCTATCCCCCGCACTGATCGCAGCGCTCGGCTTTAGTCCGGTTCCAGCGTAAGGAGTTCGTCGGCAAGCGTACGCGCTTTCGATTTCACCATGTCGCGAATCTCGCGAATGCGTTCCGGCGTCTGCTCCTTCGGATCGGGAAGCCCCCAATCATCATCGATGCGCGGCACCCCTTGCACGTCGCACCCCATCGTAATGATACGGTCGGCACGAGCGACAATCGCCGGATCAATGAGCTTTGGCCGCGCGTGCGAGATATCGATACCCTCCTCGGACATCGCGGTGATGACGCCCGCGTTCGGCGCATCCGCGGCTTCGGTACCAGCCGACGCAACTTCGATGGCATCGCCCGCAAAATGGCGGAGATAGGCTTCGGCCATCTGACTACGACCGGTGTTGTGACGGCAGACGAAAAGGACGAAAGGTTTAGGCGACACGGGGCTCTCCATCGTGGGGAAGCAGTGCGTCATGAGCTTGCGAAACGCTGATAGGCGCGAGCCAACTGAATAAGGCTGTCGCCGCGACTGCGCCAAGCAGTTGCGCGACGATGAATCCGGGAGCGTCAATCGGCCGGATGCCGGCGAATGTGTCGCTAAGTGAACGAGCGATGGTGACAGCGGGGTTCGCGAAGGACGTCGAAGCGGTGAACCAGTACGCGCCCACGATGTAGGCCGCGACCGCGAAAGCGGTGAAGGGCGACCTGAATCTCACGCATCCCCAGATGACGAGCAGGAGCCCAAACGTCGCGACGAACTCCGCGAACCATTGCGACGGCCCTGTACGTACGCGCTGCGAGAAAAATACGGGCGGCAGCCCGAACATCGCATGCGCCATGAGGACGCCGACAATACCGCCGATGACCTGCGCCACGACGTAGTAAACACACTCAATTGCGGAGAGACCTCGCCGCAGCGCATCGGCAATGGAAACGGCAGGATTGAAGTGCGCGCCGGAGATCGGACCGAGCGCGAGGATCAGGCAGATGAGTACGCCCCCCGTCGCGATGGAATTGGCGAGCAACGCGATCGCGGTATTACCTTGAGACAACCGTTGCGCCATAATGCCAGATCCGACGATGGCCGCAAGCAGGATCGCCGTGCCCACGAACTCCGCGACGCAGCGACGAACGTGCGTCATCGCGGCTCCTTCAGCTACACCGGACATGGCGCCCCGCAGAACTCCTCGATTCTCCCGCGGATATCGTCGCGATCGAGCAGCAGGCCGTGTCCGCATTGTCCCGCTCTTTGGTATCCTCATGCACGGTGTAAATTTCCCACCGGCGACCCTCCGGATCCGTGGCCCACACCTTGGTCTGATTTGCGTAGCAGCATGTGTCTTCGCGTTCGATAGTGTCCGCCAAACCCGCAGACTGGAGCCGCGCTATCGCCGTCTCCACGCCTTCCGGGGTTTCCACGTAGATACCGAAGTGCGTATCGAGCGTCGGGCTCACCGATTCTCTGAGATCGATCGCAAGTTCGAGTCCAGGCTCGTCGGTGATGAAGAGCGCATAGTCGATAAGCGTCTTAGTGGGCTTTGCGTTTAACAACGTGGAGTAAAACGACACACTCTTTTGGAGGTCGGTCGTAGCGAGATTCAGATGGGTTTTCACGACGGGACTTTCGGTCGAAAGACGGAGGTCAATGCGTCGTCGACTCGCGCCTGCGCGTCGGATGCGATGCGGTAGTAGACCCAGGTCCCACGGCGCTCGCACGTGACAAGACCCGCCTCTCGCAGAATCCGCAAGTGATGCGAGACTGTGGGCTGGTTGAGTGGCAGCGCATCGGTGAAGTCGCAGACGCAGACCTCACCGGGAGCAGCGGCCAGCGTCGCGAGCATCGTAAGCCGATAGGGATCGGCGATCGCCTTCAGGAGCGTGGCGGTCGGCTCGAAGTCGTCTCGGGTGACCTCGGCCGGCGGGCAACATCGCTGCATTGACATTCTTCGATATTACCCATTGAATCGAAAATCGTCAATACAGCGGGCCGGAGAGGACGTGCCGAATCGATCTCCCGGGCCGGTTTTAAGCTGCGAGCACCGGCTTGCTCGACTTTCTTGACCGCCTGGTTGTGGCTAGTTGGCGCTCACAGGGTTGAGGGAACGTCGCGCTAGGTCGAAAACGTGTGACACCCGTCCAATCACATCGCCTCCAAGGAGACAATATACGTGAATATCTCTCGTTCGGCGGCGGCGCGCCTGCGACGTCTGCTTCTCGGAGCGTTCGTAGCGCTGCTCGCCCTGGCGGTCGCACCGCAGCCCGCATCGGCAAAGATGGGGGGCTTCGTATTCATCAACAACTCGAAGCTCTGCGCGTACGTGACCATCTACCATAGCCTCGGCGGCGAGCATCCGACCTGGCAAGTCGCCGGCGGTACGCTCCAGCCCCGTTACGTGAAGGCGGGCGCGAACTTCGCCGGCTCGGTCGATTGGAGCGACGTCAAAGTACGCGCCGAAGTGACCCGCAACACCTACTGCACTGGCGGACACATCGTGGACGTCGAGGCCACCTATCACGACGCAAGCACGGTCCCGCACGTGCAGCGTACGGCGACCTTGCAAAGCGATAGCCGCTTCTACATCACCATCCGCTGAGTATCCGACAGATTATCGCCTCGTCAGCGCTGCGCGGTTAGCGCTCGCGGGCACCGTTCTGAACGGAGAGCTCCCAGCGATACCCGTCCGGATCGTGAAACCACAGGCCCATATGCGGCGAGTCCGGCGATGTAGGGCCGATCTCATCGCCCGGATCTTCCAGTGCTACGCCGTTTTTCTTCAACGTCTCGAGCGCTTCGCGCAGCGCGCGCATGCTGTCGAGGTTAAACGATAAATGGTCGATCGTGTCCGGATGTGGTGTGCCTTTGAAGAACCCGATGATCATTGCGTCGTTCGTCAGCGCGATGGCCTCATCGGACCGGAACATTTCACGCAGATCGAAGTTCTTGGTCCAAAACTGCGCGCTCTTCTCCGGGTCTATGACGGCAAGGCTGAAATGCCAGACCGCGCCAAGTTGTACTTTCACGTCCATACCTCTTCGTAGTTCATCAAGTCGCGGTGTACGCGACAGTGGCGCCCTTCACTTGTTGTCGCTAGAGGAACCGGACTGCGGCGATCGCGATGTCGTCGCGGCGCTGGCTGTCACAAAACGCCAACGTCGCTTCCACAATCCCTTGGACGATTTCGGGTTCGGTCAAGTCGCGAGCCGCTTCGGCTGCGCCAATGAATCGATCCATCCCGAATAGTTCGCCGCTCTTGTCTCGAGCTTCGGTAACACCGTCCGTTGCACCGATAAAAAGCGTGCCGGCAGCGAGTTCAACGAATGCCTGCTTAAACAGATGATGTTGATCGTCAAAGACGCCGACGAGCGGGGCTGTGGGTGCCAAGACCGTTGACTTACCGCTCGGGGCGATAAGCAGCACAGGCTCGTGCCCCGCGTTTGCATAGGTCATCAAACGACGCGTGGGGTCAACGATGCCGAAAAAGACGCTCGCAAACGATTCGGTTTTTTCGAAAGAGTTATTTTCGAGATAGAGCCGATCCAGCGCACGAATGACTCGCTCCGGAGTCATCCCTTCGGACGAATACGCCCGCAAACCAAATTTGATGAGCGCCGCATTGACGGCGGCATGTGGCCCTTTGCCTGAGATATCGGCAATGGCGAACGCAACGCAATTGTTGTCATAGTGGTACACATCAACGATGTCGCCCCCCGTTGGGCCTACCGCCAGTTTGTAGCCAACTGCGTACGAAATGCCCGGAATGGGAATGTTGTTTTGAGCGAAGAGATGCTCGACGAGGACTTTTGCGGCTTCTTCCGTGGTGGCTTCCGGCAGATTTCCATCGCGTACAACGACGCTGGCAGAGCCACGCTTGAGGGCATGGCTAGTGGGCTCGGGCTTGGTCTCGATCCCCTCGAGCGGTTTTGCTTTGAGCACGGTACCTTGTACTATGCTCGCCAACGCCTTGAGAAGCCATCGGGGAAAACAGGGGAAAGGATGCGGATTCCGCGCCGGCGGCGCTGCAGGAACCTAAGGCATAGACCCCGTGTCTTATATGCTGTGATCGATCGATTCCATCCGCTCGTAAGCGACTGGTTCGGCAGCCGCTATGGCAAGCCGACCGAGCCGCAGCTTCGCGGCTGGCCTGCCATTCGCGCGGGAAGCGACGTCCTAATCTCGGCGCCCACCGGCTCGGGAAAAACGCTTGCCGCTTTTTCGCTGTGTCTGGATGACCTCGTGCGCCGTGCCGCAGCAAACACTCTTGCCGACGAGACGCTGGTCGTGTACATCTCGCCGCTCAAGGCGCTCTCGAACGACGTTCGCAAGAATCTCGAGATCCCGCTCGGCGAGCTCGTGGCTCTCGCGCAACAGCAAGGCGTGCCGCTTGCACAGATCCGCACGGCGGTGCGAACCGGCGATACAACCGCTGCGGAACGGCAGCGGATGCTGAAGAAGGCGCCGCACGTGCTCGTCACGACGCCGGAGTCGCTCTTCATTATGCTCACGGCGGAGAAGTCGCGTGCGCTGTTCACCAACGTCGCGACGATAATCGTCGATGAGATTCACGCGATGGCAGATGACAAGCGCGGCGCACATCTCGCTTTGACGCTCGCGCGTCTCGACCGTATCGTCGAGGCAGCCGGCGGCAAGAAGCCGCAACGGATCGGGCTTTCGGCAACCGTACGTCCGTTGGAAGACGTCGCGAAGTTCTTGAGTCCGACCGCGCAAGTGATCGACGTCGGAAGCCGCCGTGAGATGACGATCGCGGTAGAAGTGCCGCGCGATGAACTCGGTCCGGTTGCCAGCAACGAGATGTGGGGCGAGACCTACGATCGCCTCGCGGAGTTGATCCGTGCCAATCGGACGACGCTGGTGTTTGTCGGCACGCGACGCATGAGCGAGCGCGTCGCGTTTGCGTTGACCGAACGCCTCGGTGAAGGCATGGTGCTGCCGCACCACGGAAGCCTTTCGCGCGAGAAGCGATTTGAGGCAGAGCATCGGCTCAAGGCGGGCGAGCTGCGGGCCGTCGTTGCGACCGCGTCGCTCGAACTTGGCATCGATATCGGATCGATCGATTTGGTCGTGCAACTGGGATCCCCGCGCTCGATTTCGGTTGCACTTCAGCGCATCGGACGGTCGGGTCACTGGATCGGAGCGCGTCCCCACGGCCGGCTGTTCCCGACGACGCGGGACGAGTTGCTCGAGTGCGCGGCGCTGGTACGCGCGATACGCTCGGGTGCGCTGGACGCGATCACGATCCCGACTTCGCCGCTCGACATTCTTGCGCAGCAGATCGTTGCCGCAAGTGCAAGCGAAGAGTGGGGCGTGGATGAGTTATACGACACGGTTCGAACGGCGTACCCCTATCGAGACCTGCCGCGTAAGGATTTTGACGACGTCGTCGACATGCTCGCCGACGGCGTTGCGACGTCGCGCGGGCGCAATGGTGCATTCTTGCACTTCGATCGCGTCAACGGGCGACTGCGCGGACGGCGCGGCGCGCGTATGGCCGCAATTACCTCGGGCGGCGCGATTCCAGACACGGCACAATATAACGTCATTGCCGAACCCGACGAGCACAAAGTGGGAACCTTAGATGAAGACTTCGCCATCGAGAGCCTGGCGGGTGATATCTTCATGCTCGGGACCACGTCGTGGCGTATCCGTCGTATCGAACCGGGCATCGTGCGCGTCGAAGACGCGCAGGGCGCGCCGCCGACCGTCCCGTTCTGGAACGGTGAAGGCCTCGGGCGGACGATCGAGCTGTCGCGCGAAGTGGCGGCGGTGCGCGCCGCGATTGACGAGCGCGACGACGCAGCGGCGCAAGAGTTCTTGATCGGCGACTGCGGGCTCGATGCGGCGGGAGCAGATCAGGCGATCGCCTACATCCGCGCCGGCAAAGCGATTCTCGGCGTCGTGCCCACGGACCGCACGATCGTCGCCGAACGATTCTTCGACGAGGGCGGAGGCATGCAGCTCATCCTGCACACGCCGTTCGGCGCGCGCATCAATCGCGCATGGGGCCTCGCGCTACGCAAGCGCTTTTGCCGTTCGTTCAATTTGGAGCTGCAGGCGGCGGCGACCGACAACGGCATCGTGCTCTCGCTCACCGATCAGCACGCGTTTCCGCTCGAGATCATCTTCGAGTACGTCAAGTCGGCAAGTGTCGAATACGTGCTCACGCAGGCTATGTTGCCGGCACCGATGTTCGCGGCGCGTTGGCGTTGGAACGCGATGCGGGCGCTTGCGATTTTGCGCATGCGCGGGGGCCGCAAAGTGCCGCCGCAATTGCTGCGGATGCGTGCCGACGATTTAATCGCGGCGCTCTTTCCGGATCAGGCGGCGTGCCCAGAGAATCTCACCGGACCGATTCGTATTCCCGACCACGTGCTGGTGCGCGAAACGATCGACAACTGCTTGCACGAAGCGATGGATCTCGACGGGCTGATCGGGATACTGCAGAGCCTCGAAGCCGGCGAAATCCGCACGGTCACGATCGACACGCCGGAGCCGTCGCCGTTCTGTCATGAGATTTTGAACGCGAATCCGTACGCGTTTCTGGATGATGCTCCGCTGGAAGAACGGCGTGCGCGCGCGGTGCAGTTGCGACGGACCGTTCGCAGCGATGTCGATGGTGCCGGCATTTTGAGCGCCGACGCAATTGCCGAGGTTGCGGCCGAGTCGTGGCCCGTCGTGCGCGATGCCGACGAATTGCACGACGCGCTCGCGACGCTCGTGGTGCTGCCCACGGTTCCGCAGTGGGCCGGATGGTACGAAGAACTCGTCGTGCAGCGCCGCGCGACAACGCTGCGTTCTGTGGCCGGCGCGTTCTGGACCAGTGCGGAACGATTGGACCTTGCGCGAGCCGCCTATCCCGATGCGCGCCTCGAGCCGCCGATCGATGCGGTCGCGCACGGCGACGTGCCGGAGACACACGACGCCGCCGTGGCCGAGATCCTTCGCGGATGGCTCGAGTCGACCGGACCGGCAACGAATCTTGAGCTCGCCGAACGGTTCGGCATCGACGTGCCCACGATCGACGCCGCGCTTCTCCGGCTCGAAACCCAAGGCCAGCTCTTACGCGGGCGCTTCCGCGGCGGAGATGTGGAGGAGTGGTGTAACCGCCGCGTCCTCGCGCGGATCCATCGCCGCACGCTCGGCGCGCTGCGGCGCGAGATCGAGCCCGTCTCTTCCCTTGAATACATGCGTTTCTTGCATCGCTGGCAGCACGTCGCGCCCGGTTCGCGTCTGCACGGCGTCGATGGAACGCTGCAAATCGTTCGGCAGCTCGAAGGCTACGAGATTCCCGCGGCGGCGTGGGAAGCGCAGATTCTGCCGTCGCGCATCGCCGGCTACCGGCGCGAGTATCTGGACCAGTTGTGCTATTCCGGCGAAGTGATGTGGGGACGACTCTCCGCGCATCCCGCGCTCGAGCTGAACGATGAATCGACCCGTCGCGTGCGTCCGACGAAGCTTGCTCCGGTGTCGCTCTTTACCCGTGATGACGCGGAAGCACTGATCGTGCGCGACGAGTACAAGACCTCGGGTCTTTCGCACGCGGCCTGCGATGTGCTCGATGAGATTCGGCGCCGCGGTGCACCGTTCTTCATCGATATCGTTCGCGGCTCGAAGCGGCTCGCGAGCGAAGTCGAGGATGCGCTCTGGCAATTGGTCGCGGCCGGTCTCGTCACGGCGGATGGATTCGATGCGCTGCGTTCGCTGATCGACGCGAAGCGGCGTCTGGGTGAAAAGGGGCTGCGCGCTCGGCCGAGATCGTCGAGCGGACGCTGGACGTTGCTCGACTCGGTGGCCGAAGCGATTGACGCGGAGTGGTTCGCGCGACGGCTTCTGGACCGCTGGGGCGTGCTGTTCCGCGACGTCGTCACGCGCGAAACGCTCGCGCCGCGATGGCGTGACATTCTCGTCGCGCTGCGCCGGATGGAGGCACGCGGTGAGATTCGCGGCGGCCGCTTCGTCAACGGATTTGTGGGCGAACAATTCGCGTTGCCGGAGGCCATCGACGCGCTTCGTGCATCGCGCCGGAGCGGCGACGATACGGCGTTGACCGAAGTGGGCGCGTACGACCCGCTGCATCTCACCGGCATCGTTCTTCCCGGCACGCGCAGCGCCGAAATTGTTGCGTAGCCGGCGCCCCTTCGAGGCTCGCACCTCAGGGTGACAGCTCAGAGACCGGTGATCGTTTCGTGCTATACTAAGCCGTGAATGTAACCAAGCGGATAGCGATTATCTTTGCTGGTCTGATAGTCGTCGTCGCCCTCGTGCTTGCCGGCTTGCTCGTCTTCGGGACAGCACCTCCGCCACGCGAGCTGACTTCGGTAAGCGATCCGATGCGTCATATCGATTTTTCCGACTTGCCGGCGCTTCAACAGTTCATCGCTCGCGACGGACAAGTTCTGCATTATCGACTTTATCCTGGCTCGGCAGATACGGTCGTCGTGCTGATTCACGGTTCTTCCGGCGAAAGCAGCGGCATGCACGCCTTGGCGAAGACGTTGCATGCGAACGGCGAGACGGTTTACGTTCCCGACCTGCGCGGTCACGGCCATGATGGGCGCCCCGGCGATATCGATTACATTGGGCAGCTCGACGACGATCTCGCCGATTTTGTAGCCGTCATCCGCCGCGCGCATCCCGCCGGCGGTATCGCGCTCGTCGGGCACTCTTCCGGCGGTGGTTACGTGCTTCGCGTCGCAGAGGGTCCGGATGCGAAGCTCTTCAGCCGTTTTATCATCATTTCACCCGCCCTAGCGATTGGAACGCCGACGTATCGTCCGCACGTTGGAGGATGGGCAAGTCCATTCGTCGGCCGCATCATCGCGCTGCGGATTCTCAACCGGCTCGGTGTGCGTTGGTTCAATGGTTTGCCAATCGTGGCGTTTGCCGTCGATCAACACGCCTCAGTACCACTGGATTCCACGTACTCATATCGGATTTTAGCGAATTTCAGCGCTCCGCAAGATTCGATTACACGGCTTTCTTCGGTACCGAAACCGCTCGCGGTGCTGGTCGGCAACAACGACGAACTCTTTTACGCCGACCGTTTCGCGCCGCTCTTCGGGAACCAGCGCCCCGACGTGCCGGTTATCGTGGTTCCCGGTGTTAACCATATGGGAATGGTTACCGCGCCGCTCGCGCTTGAGATGGTCGCCAAAATCGTCGCGAAACAGCCCTCGACCGCGACGGGCGTCTACGCAGACCAGCCGATAGCGGCGCCCGGGAGCCTCGCTATTCTCACGCATACGCCATGGTGGGTGTTCGTCGTACTCGCGGTGCTCTTGGTCACGGGCGTTCAAGCGCTTCGGCCTCGCGTCGTCGCCGTTTGGCGTCTCTTTATCGTCCCAGCAATTTTCATTGCCTGGGGCGTGCTCGGTGTCGTGCAACGCTCGGCCGCGGTACCCGTTCTGGCGCTGGATTGGATTGCAGCCGTTGCCCTCGGTGCTCTCATCGGATGGATGACGACGCGCCTCGACGGACTTGTTTTTGACGCGGGTGCGGGATCCGTTCTCATGCCGGGAACGGCGATGCCGCTCGCGCGGAACCTCACGATCTTCCTCGCCCGATATGGCATCGCCGTCGCCGCAGCACTCGCCGCGACCACGGCCATTCGCGCCAACATCGTGGTATGGGACGTCGCGGTCTCGGGACTAGCAACCGGCTATTTCGCCGGATGGCTCGGTCGCTTCGTTTCGAGGGTTCCCAGCAAAAACTAACGATTCTCACAGGTTTGCTGCCGATGACTCCTTTGTGCGCCCCGTGCGCATACGATAAGGAGCCTTCGATGAATATCTCCGGGATATCCGGGACAAGCTCGTCCGCGTATTTTGCAAGCGTCGCGAATACCGCACAATCGACGACGGCATTGCCCGCGTCGCTGACGAGTCTGAACCTCACACAAGCTCAACAGCAGCAGATCAGCCAGATCCTACAGAATGCGCAAAGCAGTTCGGTTTCGCCATCGCAACTCAAGAGCGAAATCGAATCGGTTCTCACCCCTTCGCAACTCGCGCAGTTGAAATCAGAACACCACGGTCATCACCATCACGCGAAATCGGGCGGGCAGTCGAACGCATCGAGTTCGTCGAGCGACGAAGACGCGTTCGGCGTGACGATACCGACGACGACGTCATCGCCGGCGACGCAGTCAATTGGCGACGCAGCCGCGTCGTTCTGGGCGCAGTCTCAGCTCGCCGACTAATCCCAAACCAGCGACGGACCCATAACGGGAATCGCGGAAGGCTTCCATGACTTGGGGGCCTTCTTTAGTTTGCCGCAACGGTGCGCATAGGATTTTTGGCCTATCCCTGTCGCGATGGGGGCGACGGCGTGGTACGTTGATATGCAGTTCGCTGGTTCCAGCCTGCAGGCTAAGTACGACGGCGTCCACCCAGGCATTTGACGGCGGTTGTTCTTGCATTTTAGGAGTGATCATGGCGCATGCTGCGTACGTTTTCGCGCGACCGAGCGGTGCGATTATCCTAGGATCCCCATATGGCCATGTTGCCTTCGGCTTTCAAATAGAAGATGGCGGCACGGTCTGCATTGGCGGCGTTGAAGTCGCGAATGGCAGCATTTCCCATATTAATAATGCAATGGACTTTTGGACTCAAGATAACCTCGATCCGGTAACCTTCATGTCGACCGAGGTCCCGTACGGCAGAAAGACCCGCTACGACATGTGTAAGAAGATATCGGTAGAAGTGCCGAACATTGCTGCCGCACAAACCGCGATCGCTCGAATCAAGGATATTGACTACAACCTGTTTTCGCGGAACTGCCGCACCGACACCGTCGAGATATTGCAGGCGTACGGGGTTAGCGGCTTGCCAGGCGGGGCTCGTCCTAGCGGATTCTTCGGCGGCGTAAGCGCCGAGATAATCCCGCTCACTGCCGCGTGGCCCGGACTTGGGCTTGACTTCTCTTTGTACAGCGAGCCCGACCAGTTTGGACTGCGAGATGACCCCGATGTAAACCAGGACGGCTATGTCGCGGACCCAAGCGCCGACGAAAATCCCAATGGGCCGGATTGGCCTGCCCCGTTCATCGGTTCGATTCTTGTTCGTCGCGGCTACCTAGCGCTTTACGAGAAGAACGGCTATCAGGGAGAGATTCAGCTAGTCCCAGCGGGCAGCGTTTTCAACTTTCGTCAGCTCCCCTGGCCGGAACAGGGTATTGGCTCTTGGTATGCATCCGTGACAGATTTTGACGCGAGCGCGATTCCGGGTCTGAATGTTACTCCGCGATTTTCCGGTATTGATGACCGAAGAGACCACCAGCGGCAGCTCGGCTCGCCTCCATTTTTTAGTACGTCGCAACAGCGACAGGGTGTTCTAGGCCATTGATTCCCCAAAAGCAACGGTAGGTGTTGTCCCTCGACTACGCTTCGCTACGCTCGGGATGACAAGATGGGTTTTAGGGTTATTTGGGGGTTGAAACGGAGCCCGGATCGCGCGTGTTCTTGCTGACATGCCGAAGATCGTGCAACTCTCCGCGTACGGCGGAGTCGATCAACTCAAGATCGTCGAGGTCGAGAAGCCCACACCGCAAGCAGGCGAGGTCGTCGTGCACGTCATTGCCGCCGGTATGAATCCCGGCGAGATTTCGATTCGCGAAGGGCTGCTCAAGGATATGTTCCCGATGAACTTTCCCTTTGGGCAAGGCGCCGATTTTGCAGGGCGCGTCGATGCCGTCGGAGCCGGCGTCACGGACTTTGCGCCCGGCGATTTTGTGCTTGGCTGGTCCGAACAACGCTCGGCCCAGGCGGAGTTCGTTGTGGTCAGCGCGATGCAACTCATCGGGAAGCCGCCGTCGCTCGATTGGTTCCGGGCAGGCAGTCTCCACGTTGTTGCTTCCACCGCGGTCGCGGCCGTGCGAGCGGTCGGGCTGAAGCCGGGCGACGTCGTCGCCATCAGCGGTGCCGCGGGCGGCGTCGGATCGCTTGCGGTGCAGCTTGCGCAGCGCACCGGAGCGCGCGTCATCGGCATCGCGAGCGCCGAGAACGCGCAATTCCTCAGTTCCCTCGGCGTCGAGCCGGTCGCTTACGGCGATGGTCTTGCGCAGCGCTTAAAGGTCGCGGCCCCAAAAGGACTCGATGCGTTCATCGACCTCTTCGGCGACGGCTATGTTGAGCTCGCCGTGACACTGGGGGTTCCACCCGAGCGTATCAACACAATCATTGATTTCGCCGGCGCCCAAAAATATGGTGTTCGAACGGATGGGTCTTCGGCGGCTACTTCGCGCGAAACCCTCGCATCCGTCGCGAACATGATCGCGTGGGGAGAGCTCATCATGCCGCTGACCGCAATTTATCCCTTCGCCATGGTGCGCGAGGCGTACGTCGAACTTGCACGTCGCAAGGCGCGCGGTAAGATCGTGCTCGCACTTGACGGACGGATCACGAAGCCGCTGCGGCCGTCGTAGCGAAAAGGGAAAATGGTAGCGCCCTGGCTCAACGCGCTCGCGATCGCCTCGCTCTGGATTGCGCTCGCGTGCGCGCTGTATGTTCTGGTCGACGTCGTGCGGCATCCGCAGGGCATGGCGATCATGAATTGGGTCTGGCCGATCACCGCGCTGTACGCCGGGCCACTCGCGGTGTGGGCGTATTTCGCGTGGGGTAAGGCGTCCGCGAAACCGCGCGCGGCGGGCGTGGCCGTTGACGTCTCACACTGTGGCGCGGGCTGCACGCTCGGCGACATCGTTGCTGAATCGGTGATCTTCGTCACCGGATGGAGCATCGCCGGTTCCGTTCTTTTGGCGGAATACGTTGGCGATTATGCCCTCGCGTATGTGTTTGGGATCGTGTTCCAATATTTTGCGATCGCGCCGATGCGCGGCCTTGCGTTCTGGCCGGGCATCTGGGCGGCGATCAAGGCCGATACGCTTTCGCTCACGGCGTTTGAAATTGGACTCTTCGGATGGATGGCGCTGATGAACTTCGTCTTGTTCCATCCCGCGCCGATGCCGAACCAGCCGGCCTTTTGGTTCATGATGCAAGTCGGCATGCTCGTGGGCTTTATCACCGCATATCCGATGAACTGGTGGCTTGTCCGCGTGGGCATCAAAGAGCCGATGTAGCGCGTGTTGCCGGCGCGTTCCCTGCGGACGACCCTTCGACAAGCTCAGGGTGACAGACTGGGAGCTCAGGGTGACAGACTGGAAGCTCAGGGTGACAGACTGGAAGCTCAGGGTGACAGACTGGGAGCTCAGGGTGACAGATCTTAGCCGCCGGCCATGGCGCCGATGATGAGCAGCGGCTCCGTGCCGCGCGCGACGGCATCGGGGAGCGGCGCATCGAGTGCGTCGTGCGAGAGATCGCGCTCACAGGCGAAGAAGCGGATGAACGGACGGCGCTGGTGCGTGACGCGATCGCGAATCGTGCCGAGCAGCATTGGGTAGCGCGCCTCGATTGCGCCCACGACGGTGCCCAGCGTGACACTTCCGTCGAGCTCGAGCTGCACTTCATCGCCCACGCGCGCAAGCGCCTTCAGGTGTGCCGGAAGCACCACGCGGATCACGGCAGCGTTTGGACTTCGACCGAGAGCACAGCGGGAAGATCGCGCACGATCGCGTTCCACGAATCGCCGCCGTCAGGCGAGACGTACACCTGCCCGCCCGTCGTGCCGAAGTACACGCCGCAGGAATCGAGCGAATCGACCGCCATCGCGTCGCGCAGCACGTTCACGTAGCAATTGCGCTGTGGCAAGCCGTTGGTGAGCGCCTCCCATTCGTCGCCGCCGGTGCGGCTGCGGTAGACCTGCAGCTTGCCGTCGAGTGGAAAGTGTTCGGAGTCGCTCTTGATCGGGACGACGTAGATCGTTTCGGGCTCGTGCGCGTGCACGTCGATCGGGAACCCGAAGTCGGTCGGAAGATTCCCGCTGACTTCGCGCCAGGAGTCGCCCGCGTTATCGCTGCGCATCACATCCCAATGCTTCTGCATGAAGAGCACGCTGGGCCGCGAGGGATGCAGCGCGAGGCGATGCACGCAGTGCCCGACCTCGGCGTCGGGATCGGGAATCTGCTCCGATCGCAGTCCGCGGTTGATTGGGCGCCAGGTGGTGCCGGCGTCATCGCTGCGGAACGCACCCGCGGCCGAGATGGCGGCGAAGATGCGCTGCGGATCGCTCGGGTCGAGAAGGATCGTATGCAAACACATGCCGCCCGCGCCGGGCTGCCACGACGAACCCGTCGTGTGCGTGCGCAGGCCGGACAGTTCGCCCCACGTTTCGCCTCCGTCGGTTGAACGAAAGAGCGCCGCGTCTTCGACTCCCGCGTAGACCGTGTCTCGATCGCTCAGCGACGGTTCGATGTGCCAGACGCGCGCGAATTCCCATGGGTGCGGCGTGCCGTCGTACCATTGATGCGTGCCGGGTATGCCGTCATACGCGAACTGGTTGCCGACCGGCGTCCACGTCGTGCCGCCGTCATCCGAGCGCTGCATCACTTGTCCGAACCAGCCGCTGGTTTGCGAGGCATACAGCCGGTTGGGATCGAGGGGTGATCCCTTGACGTGGTAGATCTCCCAGCCCGCGAACTGTGGGCCGTTGACGGTCCATGACTTGCGCGCCCCGTCCGATTCAAGGATGAACGCGCCTTTGCGCGTGCCGACTAAGACACGTACGCTGCTCATTAACGACCTCCAGTGACGGGGATGACTGCGCCGGTAATGTACGATGAATGATCCGAGAGCAGCCACAGAATCGCATCGGCGACTTCTTCGGCCGAACCGTCACGTTGCATCGGAACGGTCGAGCGCAAGCGTTCGAGGCGGTCCGGTGCGCCCGCGTTGGCGTGAAATTCCGTTGCGATCAATCCCGGCGCGACGGCATTCACGCGAATGCCTTCGTCGCCGACTTCGCGCGCGAGTCCGAGCGTAAACGAATCGATCGCGCCTTTGGTCGCGGCGTAGTGCACCCATTCGTTGGCCGAACCAATCTTTGCCGCAGCGGAGGAAAGCGTTACGATCGCGCCGCCCGCTCCTCCGTGGCGCGTCGACATACGGCGCACCGCTTCGCGCGCGCACAGAATCGTACCAATGACGTTGACGGCAAAAACGCGCTGCAGCGCATCGGCGCGCAGGTCTTCGACGCGAGAGACACCGCCGCTCACGCCGGCGCAGGTCACCAGCGCGTCGATCGTTCCCAGCTCGCGCAGTGTGGTTTCGAACATGGCGAGAATATCGGATTCCGAGGCGACATCGCCGCGAATCGCGACCGCGCGGCCGCCGGATGCGGTGATTTCGTCGACGAGCGCCGTCGCTGCGGCCTCGTCGTGCACGTAGTTGGCGGCAACGCCGTAGCCCTGTGCGGCCGCAAGGCGAGCCGTAGCCGCGCCAATGCCGCGACCGGCGCCGGTAATCAGGACGTTCTTCACGAAGCCACTATTTGAGGAAGAAGGAGACTAGCCATGCTCAAGCCCGGAGATCACGTGTATATCGACGGAACCCGCGAAGAGGGGACGGTTAAAGAAGTGCATCCGCACGAGGCGATCGTGCGCGTCAAGGTTCCGGGTGGGCATGAGGAGCGCAAGTACGCGCTCGAAGCGCTCCGCCGCGATCCGACGCTCGACGAAGCTTCGAAGTTCGTCGATCATTAGGTGAGTCTCGGCCTCGCTGCCGTGATTTGGTTGTGCCGCCCCGGCATGGCCAACAATCCATGCGTAGCGGCGTTCACCACGACCGTCGTGGCTTCAGGAAAAGCGGTGCGGGTTACGCACCGGCGGCAGGCTACCGCCGCGACGTTCGACTGTTTCTACGTCTATCCGACCGTAAGCCGTGAGGCCGTCGACAACGCCGATCTCCACGTGCAACCGGCGGAGCGCGACGTTGCACTCGCGCAAGGGTCGCCGTTCTCGAGCGTGTGCGACGTGTGGGCGCCGATGTATCGCCAACTGACGCTCACCGCGTTGTTGAACAACCACTACTACCAGAAGCGGTATCAAGAGATCGCCTACGCAAGCATGGTGCAAGGCTGGCATGAGTATCTTGCGCACAACAATCGCGGACGGCCGGTCATTTTCATTGGACACTCCCAGGGCGCGCAGCTGCTGATTCGCCTGCTGCACAACGAGGTCGAGACGAATCCGGCGCTGCGCAAACAGTTCGTCATGGCTGTGCTCTTGGGCGGAAATGTGGTCGTCTCGCACGACCGACGCGTGCCGGGCAGCTTTGCACGTCTGCCGCTCTGTACGTCGCCGCGCGAAGCAGGCTGCGTGATCGCGTATTCGACGTTTGCGAACCCACCGCCGAAGAACAGCATCTTCGGTATTCCGGGCCAAGGGATCAGCCTTCCGGACGAAGTCGCGAGCAGCGGCGTGAGCGTCGCTTGCACCAATCCCGGCGCACTTGGCGGAGGAAGCGCGTCGCTTACCGCATCGTTCGCGGTAGGCCATGTGGGCTATTGGTGGGCGCCGGCGCATCCCGCGCCGCCGAGCGTGACGACGCCATGGGTTTCGTATCCGGGCCTCTTCACCGCGCGATGTGTGCGCCGCGGAGATGCCGCCTGGCTAAGCGTTACGCGCGACGGAACTCCCAACGAGTGGCCGCATCTCTTCATGGATACACCCGAGTGGGGGCTGCATCGCTACGACATGTCGGTCGCGCTTGACGCACTGATTCATGATGTGGCTAGTGCCGAAAACGCCTGGCAGGTGGTAGCATGTAGGTGGAGGGGCTTCTCATGCGCGTCTCACGTCGGCATGCACTTATCGGTCTCGCCTCGGCGGCTGCTTCGGCGGCACTGCCTGCGTGCGCGGGTGGCTCGCTCGCCCCAACGCCGGCTCCGTCACCGCAAACAACCTACGATGTCATTATCGTTGGTGCAGGATGCGCCGGGATTTCAGCGGCACGCGCTGCGCTGAGTTACGGTGCGAACGTCCTCATCCTCGAAGCGCAAAACCGGATCGGCGGAAGAGCGTACACCGACACCAAGACGTTTTCCGAGATCGGCTTTGACTTAGGCGCGCAGTTCTTTCAAGCGTGCCTTACCGGCGATGAGCTGTACGAAATCGCGCAAGCGCAAGGCTTGACCTTCCTCGATTCGGCTGGAAACGG
>Ga0302180_10001592_pt1 | contig 18089 bp, 6 predicted proteins | sample I_Palsa_E3_2_FD_200575 | JGI IMG/M metagenome (GOLD analysis project Ga0302180, IMG submission 200575) | Peat permafrost microbial communities from Stordalen Mire near Abisko, Sweden - I_Palsa_E3_2 | ecosystem: Environmental > Terrestrial > Soil > Palsa > Peat permafrost | place: Sweden: Abisko... | reverse complement strand
GGGCAGTACGTATAGCGATGGCGGGACCGGAGTTGATCTGACCAATTGCACACTGGTCAATACATTGGCGATTTACGGTGGTGACGATGCGGCTAGATACGGAGCCAACTTGCTCGGGGCCCACGCTGGCGTGGGTGCGTACCTCTCGGGCGGCACTGCCACGAACTACGGATTCATCGACGGCGGTGACAGCACAGCCTGGGATGGGGGCAACGCGGTCGACTTGACCAACAACGCGAACTTTGTAGATGACGGTACGCCGGGCCATGCGGCTATCATTACGGGCGGCTCCGGCGAGGAGTACGGGGGGATTGGCGTCAGTATGAGCTCAGGCGCGACTCTAAATTGTGGAAAATACGGCACCATCACCGGCGGCACAGGCTTCGGTGGCGGAGACGGCGTTGCTGCCTCTGGCACTTCCACCCGTGTCGATAATTATGGGTCCATCATCGGCGGCCATGGCTACCAAAGTGGTGTAGGCGTGAGTCTTTCCTCGGAAGCCTCTTTGTATAACGCAGGGATCGTACAGGGGGGCACAGGCCAGCTCCTTGGAGACGGGATTGGTGTATATGGCAACGCGGCCACAGTATATAATGCTGGGTCGATATTAGGCGGCGTGAACCTCGTACAGAGCGCCAATTTGATCAATTACGACGGCGCGGTCATTCAGGGGGAGGGAGTGGGCGCCGGAGCGGGCGCCGAGGTTGCCGACGGATCCTCGCTGACGAACGATTATGGGGGGTTGATCGGCGCTACGTACGCGAAGGCGGGCGTGTATGTGGCTCGCGGGGCGCTCAATAACCACGGCACGATTCAAGGCGGGGTTGGCGCTACCGCCACCGGTACCCCCTTCGGTGGCACCGGTGGCTTAGGTGTGAGCTTGAATGCCGGTACGGTGACCAACACCGGCGATATTACCGGTGGCGACGGCGGCGCCAGCTACTCGAACGGCGGGCGTGGCGGGGCGGGTGTGCTCTTGAACGGAGGAACACTCACAACGTCCGGCACGATTTCGGGTGGGGTCGGCGGTAAGGGAGCGATCGAGGGCGCAAGCGGCGTTGCGGTGCAATTTGGCTCGACGGCCAGCACGATGGTGGTCGAGAGCGGTGCCGTGTTCAACGGTGCGATCGGTGGCTTTGGAACGAGCGATACGATTGATATCGCAAATCTGACCCCGAGTGAAGTCGCCGCGGATTTCAATCCGACCACTCACGTACTGACCACCGCAGGTGACGGCACATTGCAATTCAGCGGCGGCTTCAGCGGGGAGTACTTCGCCTTTTCGAGTGACGGCAGTAGCGGTTCCGATGTGACGCTGGAGAGAGGCTCGGGTATTTCAACAACGCTTACGAGCACCGTCACCCTTGGGAGCGCGGCTCATAAAAGCCCGCTCACCATCACGACTACCGGAGTGGTCGCGCCGACGAATGTCGGGGCGAACGCGGTGCTGAGCAATATGGCGGGCAACGTGCTCACCAACAACGGCACGATCCAGGGCGCTACTGGCTTGAACTTCGGCGTCGGCGGCGCTGGTGGGGCGGGCGCCAATTTTAAGATGGCGGGTACCTTGACCAACACCGGTAGCATCACCGGTGGCGCGGGCGGTCCGGGCGCCACGATCGGTGGGCATGGCGGCGCAGGCGTGGCTTTCAACGGCGGCACGCTTGAGAACGCCGGCACTATTTCGGGCGGTCCCGGCGGCTCGGGACAAGTCAGCGGCACGGCCGGCAACGCCGTGACGTTCGGCGCGGCGACCAGCACACTCGTTGTAGACCCGGGCGCGGTATTCTTGGGCAAAGTGGTCGCCAACGCCTCGGCACACGACGTGCTGGAGATAAGTGGCACGCAGGCGGGGGGCACACCGATCACGCTCGGTACGCAGTTCACGAATTTCGCGACCCTTGATTTCGCAGCCGGCGCGACCGGCACGGTGGATGCGACGAAGGCGGCGTTGCTCGCGCCGCACACGCTCACGATCGATGGCTTCGGGTTGGGCGACACGCTCGACATCACGAACCTCAAACACTCCGGTACCACCGCAAGCTTCGATGCCACGAAGGAGATCCTGACCATCACCCAGGGCGCGACCGTGATTGAACTCGGATTCAACAGCGCCTTCACGGGCGAGCATTTCGTGCTTGCAAGCGACGGCCATGGCGGCACGGATGTCACGTTGCAGACCGGTGCGGCCTCCGAGCCTATGGCTCTGCACGGCTTCTCATCCCACGCTTTCATCGATCATGGCCTCGCGCATGACGCGAGCGTCATGATGAGTTGACGTTGACGTCGGCGTTGAGCGGGTGGGCATTTTTCATGTGGCCCGCGTCAGAGTGCTACCAGAATGCTACCAACCTGAGCTGACCTCATATGACCCTGCGTGACATTCGGGGGACACAATCGGCCGAAATCATTGGGATTGATGTTCTGTGATGTCACCTTCGCTTACGTGGGGTTAACCTTTTAATCTCTTTGTCGTAGGTTCGATCCCTACACGGCCCACCATTAAGTTCACTTGCGCTTCCTTTAGATCATCCTTTGCGCTGGCTGGAGGAGTTGCTGCTACCACTTTGCTACCATCGCCTGAGAAGAGCGTCGCCGCGATGCGCTCGCCGATCCCTTCAAGCGCGGTCGGCCAAAGATCAGAGTACACATCCATCGTGAAGGCTGCGCTGTGATAGCCGAGCATCGTCTGGACGAGCTTCGGACTCTGGTTATCCGTGATCAGCGCCGACGCAACGCTGTGGCGCAACGCGTGGTCTGTGTGCTATCGCCGTTACCGGCGTTGACGCTCAACATCGCATTCATCGAGCCCACCGCGGTTGGCGTGAACTCGACGTTGATCGTGCAGGCCGTGCTGACCGCAATAGAGTTGCCGCAGTTGTTGCTCTGCGAGAACTGGTGGGCGTTGCGGCCGCCGAGCGTGATACTCGTGATGGGCAGCGCCACCGCGCCGGTATTCGTCACCGGCATTGATGCGCTCGCAGCGTTCTTCTCCTAATCCCCAAACGTCACTGATGTCGGCGACACCGTGAAATGCGCCTGAGCCACGGTGAGGGTAATCATTTGGGTCGCATTCGGCACGAAGCCCGTTCTGCGCCGTGAGCGTTATGGAGTAGGCGCCGTGCGCGCCGGCAGCGGGCGTGCCGGAGAGAGTTCCGGTGCCGTTGCCGTGGTACACGAACGTCACGCCGCCCGGCAGGGTGCCGCTCTCGGTGAGGCTGGCAGCGGGAGAACCGGAAGTTGTAACGCTGAAGGTACCGGCCACGCCTACCGTGAAAGTCGTGTTATCGGCGCTCGTGATCGCAGGTGATTGGCCGATGGTGAGGGCCACGCTGCCTGGGTGGCGACCGTGTAAGTGGCGAGATCAGGATGACGCCTAATTCACCACCTGACTCAGTATCGGGGAGGTGCTGCCAGAGAAATCAGCACTCCCACTAAAGAACACCGCCGTGATGGACTTGGTGCCCGCGCCCAGAAATGGCTTGCTCAAAGTTGCCATGCCACCCGCCAGCGTCACGGTACCGAGCGCCTTCGTCCCGTTCATGAATTTGACTTTGCCTTGGGGAGTGCCGCTGAACTGCGGCGCCACGGTTGCCGTAAACATCACCGACTGCCCTACGGTCGAGGGATTCGGTGATGAGGTCAGGCCGACCGTGGTAGTGGCCGGGTTCACCATCTGACCCAGTGGCGAGGACGTGCTGCCCGAGTATTTAGCGCTCCCGAAGTACGCCGCGGTAATGGACTCTGTGCCCAAGTGCAGAGCGCTCGTGGTCAGGGTCGCCACGCCGCCTACCAGCGTAACCTTATTACCCAGGGTCACGCTCCCATTCTTGAACGTGACCGTGCCAGTTGGCGTTCCCGCCGACGAAGACACCGTGGCGGTCAACGTCACGGATTGGCCATACGCGGATGGACTCAAACTGGAGGACACACTGGTGCTGGTAGTCGACTGCATGACGTTGATCGTCACGCTCACCGTCTGATTGTCGACAGTGGCCGTGCCGCTGCCCGCACCGGTCGGCGCTCCCGCCGTGAAGGTCGAGGTCGCCTGGCCGCTGGTGAATATGGAGCTCGTGGGATTGTCCGTGCCGAGGGTGGCGCCGAAAGCAACGCCCGTCCCATCCGGAACGCTGAAGCCGCCATTGGCGTTCGAATCGTGCGTGAGGTCGGCGGTCAGCGTCGAGGTGCCGTCGGGCAGGACTTGAGTGGGGGAGGCGCCGATGCTAAGCACCAGCCAGGTGCTGGGATTGTAGGGTTCGTTCGTACCACTGACGTCCTGGAGAATTGAGTCGCAGCCGCTCGCATTCGGGCCGGCATTGCATCCCCACCAGTTGTTGTTGAGGGTGGGGGTGAGATAGAGAAGGTAGGCGCCGGTTCCGCCACCGGGAGCGACATTGCCCACGATGCGCGAATTGCTCATGGAGAAGGTGTCGCTGCTGCCACCCTCCGCAAGGATCGCGCCGCCCTCCTCATTGACGTTGTTGGTTAAGACCTGGTTCCCAGTGAAACTCGAGCCGGTGATGCTGGCCGGGTACCCGCCGGCGAGGTCGAAATCAATCCCGCCGCCGCTACCGTCATTGTTAGTGGCATTGTCAAATAAGGCTATATTGTTGGTAAAGGTCGAGTTCGTGATGATGAAGTTGCTCGGAATGTTACCGTCGCTGTAGCCAACCTCGGCATAAAGCCCTCCGCCATAGGCTGAGGCTTTGTTGCTGGTGAACGTGGAGCCGGTGATGGTAAGGTCACCGCCGACGTAACTGATTGCCCCGCCATTCTCCGCATAGTCATCGGTAGTGCTGGGGTTTGATTCGTTGTTGCTCAGCGTCACGTTGGTGATGGTCATGTTGTCGCCGGGAGCGCCGCCGAGAATTGCGCCGCCGCCGTTATATTCGCAATCGAGGCCAGTGCTGTCGTCACAGAGGCCGCCGGTCAGGGTCAGATACTGGAGAGTGATGGAAATATTGCCGGCAACCAGTTGATCTTGCTCGATGAGGCGATCTTTGCCGTTGGTTTGCTGAATGATGGTCGAGGTCTGCCCGGCGCCGGAAATCGTGACGTTGGTGCCGGCTGTGATTCCGACCTGAAGTTCGCCGCCCGAAGATTCCGATCCGTTGCCGCCGTAGGTGCTGATGGCCAAGTCGTAGATGCCGGCGGGAACGTTGATGGTGTAGGTACCGGCGCCGTTGTTATTCGCGATACAAACCGCTTCGCGCAGGCTTAACGTGGAGGGCGGGGACGTGACGGTGCTGTTCGTGGCGCAGGCATTCACGCTGTCCACGTCCGCGGTGGTGTTGACGTTGAGCGTCGCCGAACCGAGGGCGGTAATCAGCATGGGCGCAGACTGGGATGAAGTCAGGACGACGATGTCGCGCACGGCGTTGATCTTCTGCGGAAGGGCGAGAGCGGCGACGGGAGCGCCGGAGAACGAAACGGCGGCGGTGGGGCTGGCGGCGGTGCCGGAGGTGTCGAAGATGTTCAGCTGGTTCCTGCCTGCATCCAGCACCATCAGGTCGTGAGTGGGAGTGGCGGCCAGGCGCGGGGTGCTGAAGGCGGATGGTGATAGTGGGCCCGTTGAAGCGGAGATGGAGGATGCGAGTTGCTTGGCGACTGTCCATGCGCCTAGAGCGGTTGGGTTCGATGGCTGATTGCGAAGAGACTTCAGGTTCTTGGCGCTGAAGATCGCGCGGCGGCCTTGGAGTTGCGCGCCGGTCAGCGGGGCGGTGTTCAGAACTCCGTGCTGCAGGATTTGAATGCTGCCATCGTCGGCTAGGGCGGCGATTTCGGTGCGGGCGGACTGGTCCCAAATGTAGTCGCCGAGAGCGATGGCTTGCACGGAGAAGGGAACGGTTATGGTTTCGGTCTGCGGTTTGGGAGTGAGAGCGTTGTAGATGATGGTAACGTTCGATCCTGCGGCAACGGCTATGTCGGAACTGCCGCCCAGGCTGCCCCACGCAATGGAATTGCCGCGAGCCGGAAGCGGGAAGGTTGCGAGCGGGGCCAGACCTTCAGCGCTGGGCGAGAAGATGGCCAGCCCTTCACGGGTTGAGCTTTCCAGGCTTACTGCCACGTGACCGGCTGCATCGGCTGCGAGCGCACGGACCTGTCCGAGGACTGGCACAACGGTTGGAGCTAGAAGATTGCCGTGTCCATCCCCGGCCAGGAAGTAGAGCGCGCCACCGCGCGCCGCAACAAGCACGTCCACGTGGCCGTCGCGGTTGAAGTCCCCCGTCACCAGCAAGTCCGGAGACTCCGGAAGCGCAATCACGCTGGCTTTGGACAAGAAGGTGGCGGGGAGGCTGCCCTGCAGGGCCTTCTTGTAGAGGGACAGATCCTTCGGCGCATAGGCTTCCGGATTGCCGCGCAGTACCGCCAGCACGCCGGCGCTGCCCATGGAGTACCCGGCCACGACATCCATCGCCCCGTCCGCGTCAAAATCTGCCGCCGCCAAAGCCGCAGGGGTCACCGTCCCCGCGCGCAGTGCCGCTACGGCATCTTGAGAACCGGCGTAGGTAAACTGCAGAGTTTGACGGCTCTTCAGGTTGACGAGAGGCTTAGGAGCGCCCGCGGGAAGCGTCGGCCCCGCATTTGCCGCGTGAGTGCGGGTCGGTGGTACGATCCAGAGAACCCCAAGGCTGGCGATCCCAACCAGGCTGAAGTGCCAAATCCGGGTCAATCGTGGGTGCTTCATCGTGGCGGCCTCCGCGCCAGACGTTCCCGGGTGCACCGCAGTCGAGTCCGCTGCAGAAGCCCCCAACGTCGGCTCGACTATTAGTCGATTTCCCTTAACCTTCCACAGTCATGATTGAGCGAGCAGGGAGCCCAAGTCAATTCGATGGCGATCTACGACGACGGGGGCCGTTAATGGACAGGTCATCGCAATTATGTTCAGCGGGGCCGATATCATCGGCGGCGGCAAGGGCAGCTGAGCAGGGAACGGCGGCGCCGGCGGTGCTGGCGTATCCCCGAACGGCTGCACGCTCAAGCGTTGACGACGATTGAAGTGCTACCAAGTTGCTACCAACCTGAGCGGACCTCATATGATCCAGCGTGAAGTTCAGGCGGTGCGATCGGCCGCAATCACCGGAATTGATGTTCTGTGACGTCACCTCCGCTTGCGTGGTGTTAACCTCTTAATCTCTTTGTCGTAGGTTCGATCCCTACACGGCCCACCATTTAGCTCTGTAACCTGTGTGCCCGAATGCACACGATATGGTGCGCCCTTTTTTCGGGACACCGTGCAGAGCTGCCGGTCGAAATTGCGATCATGTTGCGCAGCGGTCGGAAAACCTTTCAAACTTCACCAGTAAGCGCGCAATTCACAAAGCAGCTTGCAGAATATTCAAAGTGATCAGGGCGAAGTTTGGGTTCAGCGCGCCTTCGTGGATACGCCTTTGGCGTGGTTGACTGAGCGGCGAGTTTCCATGCTGACACCCAGGAAGGCACGGACTTCAACCCGACCTCTTGCGCACTGCACCATCTGACGCGACACTCCTGCACTCTCGCTTGCTCCGCAACGAATGATTCTTGCAACGCTCCTTGTGCCGTTGTTTTACGTAAAGTCCGTCGTGCGCGAGCACTCCTTTGACCGCCATGCTGGAATGGCGTAGAAACTGAATTTTGGTTTTCAATTAAAAAAATGAATCAGGTCTTTCTCTACGGCAACCAAATCGGCACTTCGGGCAGCTACGGCACCTATGTCCAACCAGTTGGGACGGCCGGAGGCTCTGGGGGTTACGGCTATGTAGTAAATGGGATTGGGCTGCACAACTACGCCCACATCGGCGGCGGCAACGGCGGCAACGGCGGTGACAGCGCCGTCGGCGGCACTGGTGGTGCGGGCGTCGATGTTTTATCCGGCACGCTGACCAACTCGATACGCGGTTTTATTAGCGGCGGCAACGGCGGCAACGGCGGCCGCGCCATTTACCACGGCACCGCGATTTACGGCGGCTACGGCGGCAATGGCGGTGCGGGCGTCGATCTCTCGTCCGGCACAGGGGCCATCAACGATAGAATCGTCGCTGGCGGCACGGGTGGTGCTGGCGGCTATGGCACCGGTTTCGGCGGCCGCGCCGGCGCTGGCGGCGCGGGTTTCGATGTGAACGGAGCTACGCTGACCAACACGGGCAGCGTCACCGGTGGCTACGGCGGCTACGGCGGACGGGCCGAATCCGAGGCTGGCGCCGGCGGTGCGGGCGGCGTTGGCGTCTACCTCTCATCGGGTTCTGTGACCAACCGCGGCAGCATCACGGGCGGCGCCGGGGGCCACGGAGGCCTTAGCTACACTGGTTATGGGGGGGGCAACGCCGGTGCAGGGGGCGTTGGCGTCAATGTAAGCGCGGGCACTTTGACCAACACTGGCACCATTACGGGTGGCGCCGGTGGTTTCAGGGGGATCGGCGGGGTTGGCAGCGGTGCCGCGGGCGTGAATCTCTCGTCGTCGGGTTCTGCGACCAATGACGGAACCGTCACCGGCGGCGCCGGCGCCAGTGGCGAGTTCTTGGGCAGCACCATTGGCGACTATGGCGGCGGCGGCGGCGCAGGGTTCGAGATTGCCGGAGGTACGCTGACCAATAATGCCAGCATCACTGGCGGCGCGGGCGGCGCGGGTGCTGTTGGCGCCTACAAGGGCATTTACGGCACTGGAGGTGGGGGCGGCGACGGCGGCACCGGGGTCGTCCTGGACGGCGGCACCCTCATCAACGCGGGCAATATCACCGGCGGCGCGGGCGGCGCGGGCGGTGTGGGCGGCGCCGGGTACAAAGGCGGCTATGGCGGCACCGGCGGCGTGGGCGTGTTTCTCAACGGCAGCACGTTGACCACGTCCGGCACGATTTCAGGGGGCGCGGGTGGCTCAGCAGGTGTGGGACCACGCGGCCATGGGCCCGCGGGTGCCGCGGGCAATGCGGTGCAGTTCGGTGGCGTCGCGAGCACGCTCGTAGTTGAGCCTGGCGCGGTATTCAACGGTCAGGTCGCCGCGTATGCGTATGCCCCGGTCGATGACACGCTGAAACTGAGCGGCATCCAAGCGGGGGGCACGCCGATCACGCTCGGGACACAATTCACCAATTTCTCGACTCTGGCTTTCGGTTCCGGTGCGGCCTGGACGGTGGACGTAAGCACGGTTCCCGTGGGCAGCCCCGAGTTGACGATCAATGCCTTCAGGGCCAGCGACACGATTGACATCACGAACCTCACTCCGACCCAGGTCGCGGCGGACTTCAACTCGACCACGCACGTGCTTACCACGCCGGGCGATGGCACGCTCGATTTCAGTGGCGCCTTCAGCAGCAATTATTTCATCTTCACGAGCGATGCTGCAGGTAAGGGCACGGATATCACTTTGGCCCCAGGTTCAATCATCTCGACGACGGTCACCAGCACCGTGACGGTGGGAAGCGCGGCGCATGCAAGCCCGCTCACCATCACCAGTAGCGGTAAGGTCGCCCCCGGGGCTAACGGGGCGACCGCAGTGGTCAGCAGCATCTCAAATAATAGTGTGGCGAACGAGGGCACCATTCAAGGAGGTGCGGGCGCTTTAAACTCCTCTGGCGTGGGCGGCATGGGCGGCATGGGCGTGAACTTGAAGGCCGGCACGCTCACCAACACGGGCAGCATCAGTGGCGGCGCGGGTGGCAATGGCACTAAAGGCGGCCACGGCGGAGCCGGTGTGGAGTTGAACGGCGGCACGCTGATCACGTCCGGTACCATCTTTGGGGGTGTCGGTGGTGCGGGAAGCCCCGTCGGGGCAGCGGGCGATGCGGTGCAGTTTGGCACCGCGGCGAGCACGCTCATCGTTGACCCGGGTGCGGTGTTCAACGGCCAGGTCGTCGGCAACGCCTCCGTCCACGACGTGCTGGAACTCTCCGGCACGCAAGCTGGCGGAACCGCGATCACGCTCGGGACGCAGTTCACCAATTTCTCGGCGCTCGCGTTCGCGCCCGGCGCCACCGGGACGGTGGATGCGACCATCGGGGACCTGACTAGCCATCCGCTCAACGTGCAGGGCAGCATCGCAGGCTTTGGACTCGGCGACACGCTCGACATCACGAAGCTGGTACACGCCGGTACGAGCTATAACTTCGATGCCTCAACCGAGATCCTGTCCATCACGAAGGGCGCGACCACGATTCAGCTCGGGTTCGACAGCGCCTTTACGGGGGAGCATTTCGTGCTTGCAAGCGACGGCCATGGCGGCACGGATGTCACGTTGCAGACCGGTGCGGCCTCCGAGCCTATGGCTCTGCACGGCTTCTCATCACACGCGTTCATCGATCATGGTCTCGCGCACGACGCGAGTGTGATGATGAGTTGATGTTCGTGTCGGCTTTGAGCGGGTGAGTATTTGGGTATTGCCCTTGGGCCCGCGTCAAACTGCTACCGGAATGTTATCAGCCTGAGCGGACCTCATATGACCTTGCGCGACATTTGGGCAACACAATCGGCCGAAATCATTGGGATTGATGTCGCAGATTCTATCCTCCGCGAACGGCAGATGATCAGTACTGCCAGAAATCAGTCAGTGTCCGCTCTTAACTCTACGCGATGGAGGGAATCAATCGAACTGATGAATCTTTCTTTGTCTCGATAGAGATACTCTCTGCAGCGTTTGTGGCGTCAGCGGTGCCTGGAAGGGAGGGCCAAAACCGATCTTTGAATATCGTCAGAAAAATAGCGCAAGCGATGGTCGCCAATCGCGCTCCATTCGCCAACCATCCACCCAGCGCTGTGTTGTCAACGGCGAAAACCTCCCACCAAAGATTCATGGCGCAATGGATACTTACGATTACCCAGAGATTGTAGCTCCATCGCTTATAAAGCCAGCATAAGAGAATACTGCCAAACGACGTTATTGCGAGAATACCTGTCAACTCCATGAAGTGCGTCGCCCGATAGGCGTGGCCAGCCGCAAATATTATTGAGGGAATCAGCGCAGACACCCAAAACCCCATTTTTGCTCGCTGATATAACTGACGGAAGAGATAGCCCCGAAAAATTACCTCTTCCGCGAAGGGACCAATGAAACAGCCCACTGCCACACTCAGAAAGGTCATTTCACGGTTGATCGAAAAGCCGATCGCGAACGCAATCAGCATTGGTGCTGACGCGATGGCAGCAAAGGTCAGGGCCGGCACTGCTGGCGCTGCCATTCCCAGTTCCCGAACCGCTAACTTCAAGCCACCCCGATGAGCCACCACAACACCGAAAATTGCAAAAACCACTTCGAGTGTATTTCTTATTGCCTGCGCGATTTGCCAGTGCATGAACCGCCGCAGATTCAACTGATGCAATAAATCGCTGAGGTGGTCGATTACAACAAAGGTGACGATCGCGATAAGCGCATACCAAGCACGTGAGTAAGGCGTAAGCCAACGTCGCGGTTTATCGTTCTTGGGCTCAATCCTCATCGCGGCATTCCTCTCTGAAGCGGCGGGCCCTTCAAGATACGAGCTCGAACTTAAATATTCCCTGAATATTAGCCGTAACCACTAGCGATTTTTTAGAAATTACTTGGACCTAAGGTCGTTGGAACTCGACTTCGAATCCCCAGAAACTTTCAAAAGTTAGGTATCGCATCGGCCGGCAACTGCCCGTCACGACGCTTGCCAGCAGATGAATTGGCGGTCTCGGGCGCATCGGGTCTAGGCGCGCAGATTTTGGACAGGCGTCCGCGTAGGTCGCGAGAGACACCCGAAGGTCTCATCCGCGGGGAGCTTCAAGACTGCCACTGAGCCGTGGCGTCGAACACTGCGAATCTTCGTGGAGCTGCGCGAGCTGCACGCCGCGGATGAGCTTGGTGCGCGCCGCTAAAGAGATCCACGCAGGACCGAATTCGCGCAGACACTGCTGACGGAAGTCATAGGCACGGGGTAACACTACGTTGGGCTGAATGTGAACTCCTGCAATCACACGCGCGCATTTTCCAGAAACCATCACGTGATGTTGCACTGCCATAAGCGCTTACCTAGCACCCAATATTTGCTGCGCGTGGCATTTCCTTTGACGACAGCAGTGGAACCGCGTAGAAACCCACGGTCTCAACCAAAAATGCCTAGCACCGTCCAGGCGCGGGCGTCGGATCCCATTCCGTACGCTCTGCATCCGCGTGGACGGTTCGCCTGACCTCATCGTTGCGTTGCATAAAAATGATCGACCATTTTCTCTAGCGCGAGATAACCCATGACAGCACTCCACGGAAACTACACGGGCACTGCCGGCCCAAACGGTGCTCAAGGTGCCCCGGGTTACGTCGGCCAGAACGGCTACGACGGCAGCTATGGCATCAACATTGGCGGCACCGATACTGGCGGCGGGCGATATTTCCCATCAGGTTCCTATGCCAGCTACGGCCACATTATGGGTGGCGCGGGCGGCACCGGTGGCATCGGGGGTGCCGACGCCTTCAACGGAGGCAGCGGCGGCATAGGCGGTACGGGCGTTGAGCTGTACAGCGCAACTCTCACCAACCACGGCACGATCCTGGGCGGCAACGGCGGTGACGGCGGCAGCGGCGGCACCACCGACCCCGGCTACCCCTACGGTCCCGGTGGCACCGGCGGCGTCGGCGGCGCGGGTGTGAGTCTGGCCGGCGGAGTGCTGATCAACCAAAGCAATATCTTCGGCGGCTACGGCGGCGACGCCGGTGCCAGTGGCCGCGGCGGTGGCCAAGGTGGCGCAGCCGGAGTGGGCGTTGCTGTCTATGCGGGCACTTTGACCAACCACGGCAACATCACTGGCGGGGGTGGCGGTTATGGCAGCCAGTCCGGTTTTCAAATCACCATCCCGGGCGGCAACGCAGGTACCGGCGGCGCGGCCATCGACGTCTTATCGGGCACGGTGACCAATAGCGGTCATGTCACCGGCGGCAGTGGCGGTTATGGCGGAAGGGGCGGCTATTATCACAATGCGTATGGAGACAGGGGCGGCTACGGCGGCAATGGCGGTGCCGGAGGCGCGGGCATCGACCTCTCGTCGGGCACGGTGTCCAACAGCGGATATGTCACCGGCGGCGGCGGCGGCGACGGAGGCCGCGGCGGCTACGGCGATGTCAGCCGCAACGATTATTACTGCATTGGCGGCACTGGCGGCAATGCCGGTGCCGGTGGCACGGGTGTCTACATCCAAGGCGGTACGCTGACCAATAGCGGCCAGATTTCTGGCGGGAGCGGCGGTTTTGGCGGCTACGGCGGTTTCGGCGGGAGAAACGGCTGGGGCAATGAAGGCGGCAACGGCGGCACGGGCGGAGCCGGCGGCGCGGGCGTGTCTTTGCACGGCGGTGCGCTCACCAACAGCGGCGAGATCACTGGAGGAACCGGTACGATCGGCGGCTATGGGGGCTACGGCCTCGGGTCGGGGCCAGACCCCGTCCCCGTCTATGGTTACAACGGCGCCAGCGGTAACGGCGGAGTGGGTGCGTATGTGGACGGCGGCACGTTGACCACGTCCGGCACCATTTCCGGTGGCGAGGCGCCACCAGGCGGCATCAATGGCGGTGCGGTGCAGTTCGGCAACGTCGCGAGCACGCTCGTGGTTAAGCCCGGCGCGGTATTCAATGGCCAGGTCGCCGCGGATGGCAGCAACGACACGCTGAAAGTAAGCGGCACCCAGTCCGGGGGCACGCCGATCACTCTCGGGGGCCAGTTCACGGGCTTCACAACGCTCACTTTCGCGTCCGGCGCGGCTTGGACGGTCGATGCGGGCAGCGGGGCCACGCCCAACAGCGGTCTTGCCATCAACGGCTTCACGACGAGCGATACGATCGATGTCACCAATTTGACCCCGACCCAAGTGGCGGCGGATTTCGATCCCAGCACGCATGTGCTGAGCGCGGGGAGCGACGGCACGATGCATTTCGTGGGTGTTCCCTTCAACGGCGATACTTTTCTCTTCTCGAACGATGGCAGCGGCGGCACCGATATCACTCTCGTGGTGGGCTCAGGGATCTCCTCGATCCTCACCAGCACCGTTACGGTCGGTAGCGCAGCCTTTAAGAGCCCGCTCACCATCAGCAATGCCGGTGGTGTGGCACCCACCGCTGCTGGGTCGACCGGCGTGGTGAGCAAAATCTTGGGGAATATCCTGACCAACAACGGCGCCATCAGCGGTGGCGCGGGCGCTGCGAACACTGCGGCCAGCGGCGGTCTCGGTGTGAATCTGACGGCCGGCACGGTGACCAACACGGGCAGCATCACCGGCGGCGCGGGTGGCAGTGGCAGTCCTACAGGCGGCCACGGCGGAGCCGGCGTGGAGTTGAACGGCGGCACGTTGATCACCTCCGGTACCATTTCGGGGGGAGTCGGTGGTGCGGGACACACCGCCGGTGCCTCGGGCGATGCGGTGCAGTTTGGCGCCGCGGCGGGCACGCTCGTTGTTGACCCGGGTGCGGTGTTCAACGGCCAGGTCGTCGGCAACGCCTCCGTGCACGACGTGCTGGAACTCTCCGGCACGCAAGCAGGCGGCACCGCAATCACACTCGGCACCCAGTTCACCAATTTCTCGGGGCTCGAGTTCGCGCCCGGCGCGACCGGGACGGTGGACGCAACGGTTGCGGACTTAACTGCGCATCCGCTCAGCGTGCAGGGCAGCATCGCAGGCTTTGGACTCGGCGACACGCTCGACATCACGAATCTCGTGCACTCCGGGACCACCTATAACTTCGATGCCTCGACCGAGATCCTCTCCATCACCAAGGGCGCGACCACGATTCAACTTGGGTTCAACAGCGCTTTCGCCGGAGATCATTTTGTGCTCGCAAGCAATGGCCATGGGGGCACGGATGTCACGCTGCAGACAGGCGCGGCCTCCGAGCCTGCGAGTCTTCACGGCTTCTCATCCCAAGGGTTCGTCAATCATGACCTCGCTCATGATGCGCACGTCATGATCGCCTGATGCTCGCGTCGACGACGAAGTCGTTTTGAGACGTAACCTGACGGCTAATTGGTTCATTCACGGACGCTCGCGAGAAGGCGCGGCGCGGCGCCGAACGGCCGACCACTAAACGAAAATAGCGCCGCTCATCAGTGCCCCAGTAGCGTCGGGTTGCAGAATCGCTTTGGAATGACGCTGCCGTGCAGGACCTGCGGCGCGCGCACGACGCAATTTCAACCTACGGCCGCCAGCGCCTGAGGCGAGCGCCTACAAGTCGGCGACGACGGAAAGTATGAAGTTGCGGCGCGCCAGAACGTTCACAAGATTTGGACCTACGATGGAAGGCCCGGCGTTGTCCGTGATCGCATCCGAATTCCACAGATTGTTGATTGCCAAAGTGAGTCGCCCGTTCACTGTTCCGAGCACATCGGGCAGATTGCGGGTAATAGTGGCGTCCGTATACGAATAGCTGCCGACGCGATAGGTCGCGCCATCGGCGCTGCCATTCTTGCCCTGGTACTCCGTGCCCACGAACTTGGCGAGCAGGCTCGCCCCCCACAGATCCCGGCCGTAAACGAATCCGACGAGCCCGGTGTAGTCAGGAGCGTAGGGAATGGTATCCCCGGCGCGCTCAATGGGCGAGGTGATGTCCGATTGCTGGAAAGTCGCGCGCAGCAGGCTGGCATTCACGACTGCGGTCACGCCGGCACCGAGTCTGAGATGGCCTTCCGTCTCGACGCCGTGGTAGAGGACGCTTCCTGAATTGACATAGAGGGTGTCGCCATTCTCCGTGATCGTCGACACGTAGTTATTGAAACTGATGTAGTAGGCGTCGAGCCCGATTCCGTAATTCGCGGTCTGACGAACGACGCCGAGCTGCCGCGCGAGCGCGATTTCCGGATTGGCCTGATTCCCGGCAGCCGGATTGGCGGTGTAGAAAAATGATTGGCTTGGCACCAAGGAGCCCTTGGAGATCTGCGCAAGAAGATTGGTGTCATCAGCCAGCCGGTACGTTGCATCGAGGCTCGGCAGGGTGCTGTTAACGGTCCGTGAGATGGTGCCCGGCGTGCCGGGCTCGAAATTCTGGATGACCGACGCATCAAAGTCGCGTGTGACATCCCGATACCTCAGCCCGAATCGCATATTCAAAGCGTCGCTCGCCTGCCACGCGTACTCGGCGTACGGCTGGATCGTGTTCATATGACTGTCGAAATCGAAGTACACGGGCGAATGCGCGTTCTTGTTGGCGTCGTACGGCAATCCCGTGGTGAGATCGACGGCAATGCGCGTCTCGGTCTGCCAACTGTGCTCTGCCCAGAGACCCAGTAAAAATACGCCATACGGGTTCTGGTGGGCGATGCGCACATCGTTGCCGATCGTGCGGTAGTTCTCGTCCGTCGAGCGGCCGGCGATGTCCGCGGGAGAAATGTCGTCAAAGCCGGGCCCAATGGGCGATGAGGTCTGATCGCCCTTCAGACTCAACCCCGAATTGCGGTATGAGTAGGTGTAGAGCTTGTCTTCATAGCGCCAGCTACCCGCAAAACTGTCCTGCAGTTTCAAATAGCCGAAGTCCGAGGAGCGGTGCGTCGTCGCGTAGCCGTAGTAATTCGGGCTCGCAGGATCCTCGTTGTAGCCGTACGATGACCCGAAGGCGGCGAGGTCGGTCGTCGTGATGCTGCCAGCGTTGTAGAAGTGATAGCTGTCGTAGCTGTAGACCGCGGTGAGTTGGGCGCTGCCCAGCAAAGTTACGCTCTTCAGGAAGAGATCATCCTTGTAGCCCGCCGAATTACTCATCGCGCCGTCGGACTGGCTGTGTTCGATCGTGGCAAGGGCGCCTGTCTGGCCTGCGGCCTGCGGAGCTGCGGTATTCAAGGTCGCGCCGATGAGGCTCGTATTGAAGGAGCCGTAACTTGCGAAGAGCCGCGCGCGCGCTGCATCTGGAATCGGCTCGGAATAGAGATTGACCGAGCCGCCGAAGGATGCATAACCCAGATCCGGCGCGCCGCCTGGACTGCGATCGATCACGACATGATCCAGCTGGGACGTCGGAAAATAGGACGTCGAGTGATGCGCGAAACTATCAGGATCGGCGAACGGAATGCCGTCCATCGTCACGTTGAACTGCCCGTCGACAAAGCCGCGCAGCGTCTGGTTCTTCGCCGCATCGAAACCCGGGCCGTTCGGTGCCGAACTGACGAAGCTCGGCGTGAAATTTGCGACGGTTCCGTAGTCCCCCACCGGCGATGCAATCTCGTGGATCACCAGTTCGCTCACGACCGACTGCGGCGAGCCTATGTTGGTCACGGCCTCGCTGGGCGGGGGCGCGTCCTGCTCCCCCAGGACTTTCACCTGCGGCAAGTTATTGAATAGGTCATCAGCCAGAATCTCGCCGCTGAAAAACGTGCAAGGCAGCAGCCACAAGAGTCGCTGGATTAGATGGCCACGGGGGCCGAGCGGGGCGCGAGCTTTTACCGCACTCGCAGTTCGACGGGCGGCTGACGTGCGCGCAGCCCGAGGTGCTTTATTTGGCGACCCAGGTGTGCCATTCCAATCGGCTCCCTGCGAAGAGGAGTCTGGTCGCATTGTTCACCCCGCATCTTGTCGCTAAGAAATGTAGCAGACGCTCGACGATAGCGGCAATGCATGCGCCTGCCGGTAATTGCAGCGGAAGCGACCGAGGAGCGAGCGTGCTACGCGGAGCCAAACGGGGAAGACTAGCCGACTGCGACCGCAGGATCGCTCACGCCATGAGTTCCTGTCTCGAGCCGGCCGGCGAATCTGCGCGACCAGGTTGTGGTGCTTGCCGTAAAGTTGTACCACTGGCCGCTGCCGCTTAGAATCCAGCGGCCTCGCCCTCTTGACAATGCACAGGCCATATCAGTTAGCTGACGAACGGAAGGTTCAAAGGTTGGGCGCTCGAGCCAATCGTCTGCGCCTGGATGTCGTGTGACTGTTCGACAAACAAAGTCCGGCGGGTCGAAAGACTGCGTGGAAGCGGTTATTTCCCGCCCACTGCACATCCGGCCGGACGCTTCAAGGTTGCCTGTTTCGCGAGTACGGGCTATCCCCGCTAGAAGTGGCACCGCCAAATGAAGGAGGCAACAGACAACCCGAACGTACTTCCGTCGCACGACATCTCGATGCTACTGGGCAGTTTGACGTGCTGAGCTTCAGCTTCGTGCCGGTTAGCAGGATTCAGCCACAACTCATCGGGCTCAAGT
>Ga0302180_10001591_pt1 | contig 18089 bp, 19 predicted proteins | sample I_Palsa_E3_2_FD_200575 | JGI IMG/M metagenome (GOLD analysis project Ga0302180, IMG submission 200575) | Peat permafrost microbial communities from Stordalen Mire near Abisko, Sweden - I_Palsa_E3_2 | ecosystem: Environmental > Terrestrial > Soil > Palsa > Peat permafrost | place: Sweden... | reverse complement strand
GCTATCCGATCAGTGGTGCTATTGATGCGGAGTAACGGTAAAGGGGGTGGGAGCGGGCGCAACGGTGAAGGTAAACGTGGGGGTGTGGGAGCGGTTGAGGCTGCTGGCCCAAGCGCAGAAGAACACCGTGGCGCTCAGCTCGGCTCAGACAGACCCGGCCAGCTGAACCAGGCCGTTTGCGTTAGAGCGCGCTCTAACTCATAGGCTCGAGTCTGTGACCACCTGGAGCATCGGAGAAGCGGCAGAAAAGTGCGGGCTTTCCCCGCACACCCTGCGCTGGTACGAGCGGATCGGCCTGCTCGCGGCCATCGAGCGAGGCGGCGACGGCCGACGCCGGTTCAGCGAAGCCGACCTGGACTGGCTGTCCCTGCTGACCAAGCTGCGCGCCACCGGGATGCCGGTGCGGGACATGCAGCGGTACGCCGAGTTGGTCAGGTCGGGCGCCGGCGAGGCCGAGCGCATCGAGCTGCTGAAAAGGCACCGCGAGGAGGTGCGGCGGGCCCTGGCCGCCCAGCGGGAGTGCCTCAAGCTGCTCGACGCGAAGATCAGCTACTACGGAAGCCGCCTGGCGGCGCTGGAAACAGCCGAACCTCAAAGGAGTTAGACATATGCGCACCATCAAACTCGGCGAGCTCACCGTGTCGGCCCAGGGCCTGGGCTGCATGGGGATGAGCGAGTGGTACGGCGCCACCGACTGGGACGAATCGATCGCGACCATCAGCCGCGCGCTCGACCTCGGCGTCACGTTCATCGACACCGCGGACATCTACGGGGCCGGCCACAACGAGGTCCTGGTCGGCCGCGGCATCGCGCACCGGCGCGACGAGGTCCAGCTGGCCACCAAGTTCGGCATCGACCGATCCGGCGGCGACGCGCACCGCGTCATCCGAGGCGAGCACGACTACGTCAAGCGGGCCTGCGAGTCCTCGCTGACCCGGCTCGGCGTCGACTCTATTGACCTGTACTACCTTCACCGCCCGCCGCAGACGGCCGAGATCGAGGAGACCATCGGCGCGATGGCCGAGCTCGTCGCCGAGGGCAAGGTCCGCTACCTCGGCCTGTCGGAAGTCAACGACGAACTGCTGCGCCGCGCCTACGCGGTCCACCCGATCACCGCGGTGCAGAGCGAGTACTCGCTGTGGACCCGCGACGTGGAGACCGATGCGATCGGCGCCATGCGCGAGCTCGGTGTCGGCTTCGTGCCCTACTCGCCGCTGGGCCGCGGCTTCCTCACCGCCACCGTCGACCTTTCCGCGCTGGACGCCAGGGACTTCCGCAGCCGCAACCCGCGGTTCAAGGGCGACGCCGCCACGGCCAACGCCGCGATTGTCGACGCGGTCCGCTCAGTGGCCGACGCGAAGGGCGTAGCGCCCGCGCAGGTCGCGCTGGCCTGGGTGTACGCCCAGGCCGACCGGCTCGGTGTGTCCATGGCACCCATCCCCGGCACCAAGCGGATCAAGTGGCTCGAGCAGAACGTCGCCGCCCTGGACGTCACGCTCACCGCCGACGAACTGGCCATCCTGGACCCGCTCGGCAGCCAGGTCGTCGGCGCCCGCTACTAATCCGCGCTCCCGCCCGCCCGCTGCCCGCACCCCGCCTGCCCGCCGCAGACGGGCGCTCACCGCGCCCGCCGCAGACCGCTCTCGGTAGCCACGCTCCCGAATAGACGTCCAGTCTGTCTGCCTGCCGTCCGCAGCACCGCCCTGGCCCACCTCTAGCGCCACCAGGGCAGGCGCCGCTGCTCGGCCACGTGCGCGGCCGGATCGGCGATCACCTGCGCGTGCGCGCTGAGGTGCTGCAAGTGCTCGGCCACCCACAGCAGGTGCGGATGATGCGGAGACGTGATCACGCGAACCAGGCCCGCCCCCGCCCTATCACCTGCCCCGTCAGCCCTGCCGTCCCCGTCAGCCCTTCCGTCCCCGTCAGCCTCGCCAATCCCGTCGGCCTCGCCGAACACCATCGCGCTGCCGTTCCCGTCCAGGCTGATGAACGCCGGAACGGTGACCGGTACCAGCACCTGATGAGCGACTGGCCGTCCCACCAGCGATGCGACCCGTTCGTAAAAGCCCGTCAGGTCGGCCGTCTCCCGGCCCAGCGCGGCGCGCACATAAGCCGTGCCGCGGTGCGAGTCGTGCCGGACGGCATCCGGCGCCTCCAGGCCGGCCAGCGAATAGGCGGTCAGCCTGAGCCGCATGGTGGCCAGCACCAGCATCCACAGGTCCTCTTTCGACAGCCGCTTCGCGCCCTGCTCGGCCAGGAAACCGCGCAGCGCCTCGTCCAGCCGGATCCCTGCGGTCACCGCCGCGGCGCCCGCGTCTGGCGGAGCGTGCCGCGAGCCCAGCGCCCAGTCCACCGCCTGGGTCAGGTACGCCGCACCGTTCCGGAACGCATCGGCGAGGTCGTCGCCGACTATGGCGCCGGCCCCGCGCGGCCAGAACAGCACGCCGACCACCAGGCTCACCAGGCAGCCCAGGGCCACGTCCTGGATGCGCAGCAGGCCGACCTTCCAGCCGACCGGTTGCAGCAGGTTGAACAGCACCACCACGACCACGGTGAACGCCGCCTGCCCGAAGGCGAAGGGGAGTGTTCCCGGCGCGTAGGCGGCTACGGCCAGCGCGATGGGCAGCGCCGCCCACAGCGCCGGGGTGCTGGTGCCGATGCCGAGCAGCAGCAGGGCGCCGACGACGAAGCCGATCGCCGTGCCGCCGAGCGCGCGCAGCGCGGTGGACTCGGTGGAGGCCGCGTTGGTGCGCAGCACCGACAGCGTGCCGAGCACCACCCAGAACCCGTGCTGGACCCCGGACACGTCGGCGACCAGGACCGCGGCGGCCAGGGCCAGCGACCCGCGCAGGCTGTTCAGGAACCAGACGGAACGGACGCTGGCGTGCGTGGTCAGGACACCGATCGCGCCGGACAGGGCGGCCACCCGCCGTTCGGCCGTCGTCCCCTCGGGCTGGGCACCGTACCAGCCGCGGCGTCGCGCGGCGATCGTCTCCGGGTCCGCGTGCCTGGTGGCGACCAGGGTGTCCGCGATGATGGACCGGACGGCGATGGAGATCGCGTGGGCGTGGAAGGCGTACCTGGCGATGATCGCCACCGAGTCGTAGTCCCGGTTCGGGGGCGCCGACTTGTGGTAGGCGACGCACGCATCGCGCTGCCGGTCCATCTCGCTCGCGTCGAGCAGCGTGCCCGGGTCATCCGTGGCCTGGCCGGCCAGCAGGTCGCCGGCCCGGCTGAGCACCGAGGCGGCCTGGGCGAGCAGGTCGCGGTCACACTGATCGGCCTGGTCCAGATTCGGGTGCCCTTCGGTGGCGTCGGCGATCAGCGCGGTGCACCACTCAAGCAGCTGGACCACGCTGGCCAGCCCCTGGTCGGCCGTGGCCAGTCCGGTCGGCCGGTAGGGCGTGGTCGCGAACGCGTTCATCAGCTCCTGCTTAGCCGCCATGCATTTCGCCTGGTCGGCTGCTGTGGCGGTGCCCCGTACGGCCGCCTCCAGGTGAGCGGAAAGCGCGTGCGCCAAGGCGGCTGCCGCCGCCCGCAGCCGGTCGCCGGGCGATGGCGGCGAGAACAGCAGCACGGCCGCCGTCGAGACCACGCTGGCCAGCCACCAGCCCGCCAGCCGGTCCGGGATCATGCTGACCGTGCCGGGCGTGGCGACCGGCAGCACGTAGCCAAGCAGCGCGCCGGCCACCCCGGAGGCCGCGTTGGGCCCCGCGACTCCGGCGAAGAAGATACCGAACGCCACCGGGATCGTGACCAGGACAGCCAGCCACTTGACCGGGCTGACCGCGGTCCCGATGATCAGCCCGATGCTCCCGGTCACGGCCAGCCCGAGATGCGCGATGAGCTTGTCGCGCTTGGTACCGCCGAACGAGGCGAAGATCAGGCTGGCGAAGCCGCCGAACGCGGCGAACAGGGCCATCTGCAGGTTGCCGAAGCCCTCGTAGGTCAGCGCGAACAGCGAGGGAATCACCAGGACGGCGCGTACCGTCCGCATCGCGGCGGGCACCGACCAGGCCGGCCACCAGGCAGGCCTGGACCCGAGGCCGGCCTGCGGGGACTGGGACGAGGCGGCGGTCGGGGGGCGGCCCGACGGACGGCGTAGCACACTGCTCAGGTCGGGCATTCGCCCAGTCTAGGAACGGCGCGCCGGCTGCCTCAACTATGGAGGTCAGCGGGCCGGCCGGACCGACTCAAGAAGGACACCGTGCAACCGCGCGGCAGCCCGTGGTAATGTGAAACGCTGCCCGGCAACTAGCTGGGACAGGCAGGGGTCTGCTGCACCCTCATGCGGCGGCCTCAGTATCTCTCAGAGCCATCGAACGGGATCGGCTCACCGAACCCGTTTCGTGCCAATCCTAAGGAGTCACGTGCCGCTCGACACCGCCGTCAAGAAGGAGATCCTGGCGGAGTATGCGACCAGTGAGGGTGACACCGGTTCGCCGGAGGTCCAGGTCGCGCTGCTGACCAGGCGTATCAACCACCTGACCGAGCACCTGAAGGTGCACAAGCACGATCACCACAGCCGCCGCGGGCTGCTGCTGCTGGTCGGCCGTCGCCGCAGGCTACTGAAGTACCTGGCTAAGAAGGACATCAATCGCTACCGCGAGGTCATTGCGCGCCTCGGCATCCGCCGCTAGCTCCGGGGTCCTGAGCGCCGTCGCGACGGCGCGAACCGGACGCCAGGATCACTAGCTGGCCATGAATAACTGAACAACGAAACACTGACATCCCGTAGCCCCCGGCCCCGAACGCCCGGGCCGGTCCTCGGTAGTGGTCCCCGGGTCGGCGTACTCCTAGTGAAAACCCTAGGTACCCAGATAACCCGAGGACTTCGATCGAAGACCGGCCGGCTGCCCTGCTTAGGTAAGCACCGCAGGCGAGCCAGGCCACATGCGGCACGGCGGCGGGTGGGTGCGGGATCTACCGCAAGGAGGTCTCACCCGTGGAGGGTGCCCAAAGTGCCGAAGCCGTCATTGATAACGGCGAATTTGGCGTACATACAATCAAGTTCGAGACGGGTCGGCTGGCCCGCCAGGCCGCCGGTTCAGCCCTGGTAACTCTCGACGGCGAGACCGTGGTGCTCTCCGCGACCACGGCATCCAAGCAGCCGAAAGACAACCTGGACTTCTTCCCGCTCACGGTGGACGTGGAAGAGCGGATGTACGCGGTGGGCCGGATTCCCGGCTCGTTTTTCCGTCGGGAGGGCCGTCCCTCCGAGGACGCGATCCTCACCTGCCGCCTGATCGACCGCCCGCTGCGCCCGTCGTTCGTCAAGGGCCTGCGCAACGAGATCCAGATCGTCGAGACCATTCTCGCGCTCGACCCGCAGCACCTGTACGACGTGGTGGCGATCAACGCCGCGTCGATGTCCACCCAGCTTGCGGGCCTGCCGTTCTCCGGCCCCATCGGCGGGGTGCGGGTCGCGCTGATCAAGGGCCAGTGGGTGGGGTTCCCCACGCATGAGCAGCTGGGTCAGGCCACCTTCGACATGGTGGTCGCGGGCCGGATGCTTGAGGATGGCGAAGTGGCCATCATGATGGTCGAGGCCGAGTCCACCCCGCAGACGCTCAAGCTGATCGCCGACACCGACAGCGGCGCCGTGGCGCCGACCGAGGACACGGTGGCCGAGGGCCTCGAGGCGGCCAAGCCGTTCCTCCGCGTGCTGATCGAGGCGCAGCAGCGCCTGGCCGATCAGGTGGGCAGCAGGGCGTCGGCCGAGTACCCGGTGTTCATCGACTACGGCGAGGACGTCTACGAGGCGGTCGCGCGGGAGGTCTCCGACGAGCTCGCCCAGGCGCTCACGATCCCCGGCAAGCACGAGCGCGAGGCCGAGACCGACCGGGTCAAGGCGCTGGCCAAGGAGAAGCTCGCCGAGCAGTTTGAGGGTCGTGAGAAGGAGATCAGCGCCGCGTTCCGCTCGCTGACCAAGAAGCTGGTCCGGGAGCGGATCATCTCCGACGGGCTCCGCATCGACGGCCGCGGCCTGACCGACATCCGGCCGCTGTCCGCCCAGACGCACGTGCTGCCCCGGGTGCACGGGTCGGCCCTGTTCGAGCGCGGCGAGACCCAGATCCTGGGCGTGACCACGCTGAACATGCTCCGGATGGAGCAGATGATCGACACGCTCAACCCCGATCGCACCAAGCGGTACATGCACAACTACAACTTCCCGCCGTACTCGACCGGTGAGACGGGCCGGGTCGGCTCGCCCAAGCGCCGCGAGATCGGCCACGGCGCGCTCGCCGAGCGGGCCCTGCTCCCGGTGCTGCCGACGCGGGAAGAGTTTCCCTACGCGATCCGGCAGGTGTCCGAGGCGCTCGGCTCCAACGGGTCGACCTCGATGGGCTCGGTCTGCGCCTCGACGATGGCGCTGCTTGACGCGGGCGTGCCGCTGAAGGACATGGTGTCCGGCGTCGCCATGGGCCTGATCCACGAGGGCGGGCAGTACGTGACGCTCACCGACATCCTGGGCGCCGAGGATGCCTTCGGCGACATGGACTTCAAGGTGGCGGGCACCGAGCAGGTCATCACCGCGCTGCAACTCGACACCAAGCTCGACGGCATTCCCGCCTCGGTGCTCGCGGCCGCGCTGAAGCAGGCCCGCGGGGCCCGGATGACCATCCTTGAGGTCATGCGCGGTGCCATCACCGAGCCGGGCGAGATGTCGGTCTTCGCCCCGCGGATCATCACGATCAAGGTTCCGGTGGACAAGATCGGCGAGGTCATCGGCCCGAAGGGCAAGATGATCAACTCGATCCAGGACGACACCGGTGCCGAGATCACGATCGAGGACGACGGCACGATCTACATCGGGGCCACCGACGGGACTTCGGCCGAGGCGGCCCGGGCCGTGATCAACGCGATCGCCAACCCGCACATGCCCGAGGTCGGCGAGCGGTTCCTCGGTACGGTGGTGAAGACCACCACGTTCGGCGCGTTCGTGTCGCTGCTGCCCGGTAAGGACGGCCTGCTGCACATCACCCAGATCCGCAAGCTGCATGGCGGCAGGCGGATCGAGAACATCGACGACGTGGTGCACATCGGCGACAAGATCCAGGTCGAGATCCGCGAGATCGATGACCGCGGCAAGCTGTCGCTCGTTCCCGTGGAGGTGGTGGAGCGCGAGGCGGCCGGCGAGGACCTGTCTGGCGGCGAATCCCGCGGTGAGCGTTCTGGCGGTTCCCGGGACCGCGGTCCCAGCGACCACGGGGGCGACCGGGGCGGCGATCGCGACGGACCGGACGGGCATCGCCGGACCCGGCACCGCACTCGCGGGCATCACGAGTAGATGGCCACCGAACGATCCCAGGGTGTGAGCCGTACCGTCCTTCCCGGCGGGCTGCGAGTAGTTACCGAGTTCCTGCCCGCGGTGCGCTCGGTCGCGCTCGGCATCTGGGTAGGCGTCGGGTCCCGCGACGAGGACGAGACGCACGCGGGCGCGACGCACTACCTGGAGCACCTGCTGTTCAAGGGCACCAAGAAGCGGACCGCGCTTGAGCTCTCGTCGGAGATGGACGCGGTCGGCGGCGAGATGAACGCGTTCACCGCGAAGGAGTACACGTGCTACTACGCGCGGGTGCTCGACGCGGACTTGCCGCTGGCCGTAGACGTCCTGTCCGACATGGTGACCAGTTCGCTGATCACGCCGAAGGACGTGGACGCCGAACGCAACGTGGTGCTCGAAGAAATCGCGATGAACGAGGACGACCCCTCGGACACCGTGCACGAGGCTTTCACCGCGAAGCTGTTCGGCGACACCCCGCTCGGCCGGCCGATCCTGGGCACCACGGACTCGATCAACAAGATCACCAGAGATCAGATCTTCGAGCACTACCAGGCCCGGTACACCCCGGAGCACCTGGTCGTGGCCGCGGCGGGCAACCTGGACCACGACACGGTGACTGGCCTGGTGGCCCAGGCCTTCGGCGACGCCTTGGCACCATCAGCCGCGACGGCTGAGCCTGCCCCGCCCCGGCTGGCCGGAGACCAGCGCGGGTCGCAGGCCGGAGTAGGCACCACGCTGATCTCCCGCGGCATCGAGCAAGCCAACCTTGTGCTCGGCTGCGAGGCGCTGGCCAGGACCGACGACCGCAGGTTCGCGCTGGGCGTGCTGAACGCAGCGTTCGGCGGCGGCATGTCGTCACGGCTGTTCCAGGAGGTGCGGGAAAAGCGCGGCCTGGCCTACTCGGTGTACAGCTTCGCCGGGCAGCACGCCGACACCGGCATGTGGGGCATCTACGTAGGCTGCCTGCCATCCAAGGCCGATGACGTGCTCGCCATCTGCGCCGAGGAGGTCGCCCGGGTGGTCGAAGGCGGCCTGACCGACGCCGAACTCGCCCGCGGCAAGGGCCAGGTGCGCGGCTCGATCGTGCTTGGCCTGGAGGATCCGTCCTCGCGGATGAGCCGCCTGGGCAAGTCCGAGCTGGTGTACCCCAGGCTCGAGCCGGTCGAGGAGGTACTCGCCTCGATCGACGCCGTCACCCACGACGACATCCGGGCCGTCGCCGCCGACATCCTCACCCGCCCCAAAGCCCTGGCCGTAGTCGGCCCCTTCGACGACCCCACCGCGTTCAAAGTCTAAAGCGCAGGATCGTGTGCAGTTACCCCCCGCCAGGCGGGGGGTAACTGCACACGATAAGCCGAGTAACCCGGAGGACAGCCATGGCGAAGGTCGGGGTGGTCGGGGCGCGGGGGCGGATGGGGGGTGAGGTCGTCCGGGTGGTTGGCGAGGCCGCGGACCTGGACGTTGTGGCCGAGGTCGACCAGGGCGACGACCTAGACGCGCTGACCGGGTGCGACGTGGTGGTCGACTTCACGCATCCCGGCGTGGTCATGGAGCACCTGCGCTGGTGCATAGAGCACGATCTGGACGTGGTGGTCGGGACATCGGGGTTCGCCGAGGAACGGCTGGACGAGGTCCGGGGGTGGCTGACCGATCACCCGGACGCGCGTGTCCTCATCGTGCCGAACTTTTCTGTCGGCGCCATCTTGATGATGCGCTTCGCCGAGCAGGCCGCACGGTTCTTCGAATCCGCTGAGATTATCGAATTGCACCACGCCGGCAAAGCCGACGCCCCGTCGGGAACGGCGCTGCGGACGGCGTCCTTGATCAGTGCGGCCCGGACGGCGGCCGGCCTGGGCGCGCCGCCGGACGCCACCGCGTCGTCCCGGCCCGGTGCGCGCGGTGCCACCGTCGATGACGTGCATGTGCACTCGGTACGGGTCGCGGGGCTCGTGGCGCACCAGGAAGTGCTGTTCGGCGGGAATGGCGAAACGCTGACGATCAGGCACGACTCGCTGGACCGGGTGTCGTTCATGCCGGGCGTGCTGCTCGCCATCCGGCGGATCGGCTCCCTGCCGCCCGGCCTCACCGTGGGCCTGGAGGTACTGCTCTTTTTGCCCTGAGGGTACGGTCAAAGGTATGTGCCGGAGCATTAAGACCCTTCGCCCGCCCTATGCCGAGCGGGTTACCGATGACGATATCCGCGCCGCCGCGCTGCAGTATGTCCGCAAGATCAGCGGCTTTCGCGCGCCTGCTGGGCATAACGCCGAGGCGTTCGGCCACGCGGTCGACGCGGTCGCCGCCGCCACCGCGACACTGCTCGGCCAACTCGAGGTCAGGACGCCTCAGCGCCAGTAAGCCGCGCAGCCCAGTAAGCCGCGCAGCCCAGTAAGCCGCGCAGCCCAGTAAGCCGCGCAGCCCCGGGCTCATGGCCCGGCCTGCGGGAGGTAGGCGGCCCCGCCAGCCGCGCGGCTGCGCAGCGCCGCGGTCACCCGTGCGGTGATGACCGGCGGCAGATAGCTGGCCAGGTCCCCGGGCTCGACGAAGCGGTACTCGTCGAGTTCTTCGTCCTGCAACTCGATGGGCACGTCGTCGTCGAGTTCGCCGCCGTCGAAGATGAAGTGCACGATCGGCCGGGGCCGGACCTCGTCCGGCGCAACCCAGTCGATGGTGAGCAGCGGTCCCGGGGTGATCTGCAGGCCGAGTTCTTCCGCGACTTCGCGGCGGCAGCCGGCCTGCGGTGGCTCGCCGTGCTCGAGGAGCCCTCCCGGCAGCGACCAGTGATCCCGGTAGTTCGGCTTGACCAGCAGGATCCGCCCGGCCGGGTTGGTGAACAGCGCGGCCGCGGCGCCGAACATCGTGGCCAGCGTGGCGTACCACGCGACCTCTTCGGCGCGCGAGTAGCGGACGCGGGCCGGGGCCGTATGAGCGGGGTCCGGGCTATCGGGCACGGACATGACCTTATCCGGGCCGGCCAGCCGCGGACACCGGTAGCCTGGGCTCATGCACACACCGGGTAACGACGCTGCTGCGGTTGATACTGACGAAAGCCGGGTGGAGGTGTATGTCACCACCGACACCTCGGCCGCGCCGCACAAGGCCGATGAGGCCAAGCTCTACGTCATGTACGACGCGGCCAATCCCGACGGTGACAAGCTCTACTTCACCGAGGCGGAGTGGGAGGCGTTCGTCCTCGGGGTCAAGGACGGCGAGTTCGACCTCGACGAGTCGGGCAACCTACCGTAAGTTCTTGGCCGGCTTGTTCGGGCCGCCCGGGTTGATCTGCTGTGTCGGGGTGAACACCGCCGACTTCGGCAGTCCAAGCACCGCGGCCATGTCGGTTTCCAGGTGCGGCGCGGCACTGGCCGCCGAGCCCGTCACCATTGAGTACTTGCTCTGGCCGGCCGCGTTGACGCGCACGTTCTGGCACCCGCTGGCGCCGTAGGTAAACGTGCCGAGTTCCCGGTTGCCGTCGTAGAACGTGCCGGTGTACGCGAGCCCGAAAGCGATCGGGCAGTTGATTGGCCCCTTCGCCGTGTTCGGGTGAGCGACGACCTCGCAGAGGTCGCTGAACAGGGCCCGCACCAGGGCGGTCTTGCGCTGCGTCGTGGCGACCGCGCCCGTCCGGGTCGGCTCGACGGTGTTCATCGTCCGGTGGATGGTGACCGTCGTCGCCTGGTTGACGCTGGCGCAGCCGACCGCGGGGGTGGTACGCGCGGCCTGGACCGAGGCAGGAGTCGTCGCGACCGTAGAGCCGCACCCGGCTACCGCCGCGCAGAGCAGGCCTGCTACTACAATTCCGCGGACTTGGCGTGAGGACATCATGCCGCTTTGACGCACTCCGCGCGTCATCCGTTCCATCGCGTACCCGCCGTGCCTCACAACGCTGCCTCACAACGCTGCCTCACAACGCTGTCTCACAACGCTGTCTCACAACGCTGCCTCAGGAGCGCTAACTCAGAAGGCACCGGCCGCTATAGCGGTACCGACCGCGATAAGCATCGCGGAGGCTATCAGTTCACTCCGGTCGCCGACCGCGATCCCGATCCGCGCGCCCAGTTCCAGCCCGGCCAGGGACATGGCCACGCTGACCACGCCGAACACCACCGCGGCCAGCGGCAGCCCCGTGTGGTACGCACCCAGGACGAAACCGACCGCGAGGTTATCGCTGCTCAACGCCAGCCCGCTGGTCAGGACCCGGCCCGTCCGCCACGACCGCGTCGGGCGGCTGGAGGCGTCGGCGTCACGGCTGCGCCAGGCTTGCACCAGGCCGACCACACCGACCGCGATCAGTACCCCGGCGCCCAGCCATCGCGCGGCCTGGCCGAGGTCGGCCGCCATGCTCTGGCCCAGGACGAGTCCGACCACCGGCATGCCCGCCTCGAACACGCCGAACACCACCGCGACCCGGATCCTGATGCTGCGGCTGACCCCGCTGACCCCTATCCCGATCGAGGCAGCGAAGTTGGACAGGCCGACCGCGACGGCGAGCAGCAGCAGAGCGAGCATGCACCAACGCTACCCAGCTCACAGCATTACCAAAGGGTCGTTGGACCTGCGCCTTCGAGACGAAGCAGCAGTTCCTTGCGTTCGAGGCCGCCGCCGTACCCGGTCAGGCTGCCATCGCTGCCGATCACCCGGTGGCAGGGCACGATGACCGAGATCGGGTTAGCGCCGTTGGCCAGGCCTACCGCCCGTGACGCGACGAGCCTCTTGCCGAGCGCGCGGGCGATATCGCCGTAGCTGACGGTGCTGCCGTACGGGATCTTGGTCAGTTCCGTCCACACGGCGAGCTGGAACACCGAGCCGGTCGGTGCCAGCGGCAGCGTGAACTCCTTGAGGTCGCCCTCGAAGTATGCCTCGAGCTGCGCCGCGACCTCGGCGAAGGCGGACGGGCTCGGCGTGAACCCGGTCTCGGGCCGGCCCACGTGCTTATCGGCGTCAATCATGTAGAGCCCAGTCAGGGCGTGTCCGTCGCCGGTCAGCAGCAGCCTGCCGATGGGGGTGCTGACGATATGGGAAAGCGGCGGCGCGGCCAGGTCCGGCGCGACGAACGGGTTAGTCATGGGGCTGACCCTTCTCTTGGAGGTCATGCTCGGTAGCGGTAACAGGGGCCGGTTCAAGGCTGGCCCACAAGTGGTGCACGGCGTAGGAACGCCACGGCCGCCAGCTCTCGGCCAGCGCCGTCGACCCATAAAGCCCGTTAGCCTTGCCGGGGACGGCGCCGAGGCGCCGGAGCGCGTCGAGCACCCCCACATCGCCAGGCAGGAACGCGTCGGGGTCAGACAGGGCCCGCATCCGGATGACCGAAGTGGTCCACGGCCCGATGCCAGGCAGCGCGAGCAGTACCGCCTCGGCCCGGTCTCGTTCGGCCCCAGGGTCCAGCGAAAGCTCGCCGGAAGCGAGCGCGGTGGCGAGCCCGGTCAGCGCACGGCCGCGCGCCCGCGGCATCGGCAGCGCGGCCGGGTCGGCCGCCGCCAGCGTCTCCGCGCTGGGAAAGCAGTGGGTCAGCGGCCCGTCAGGGCGTGCGAGCGGCTTGCCGTAGGCAGCCACCAGCCGCGCCCCAAGCCGGCGGGCCGCGGCGACCGATACCTGCTGGCCGAGCACCGCCCGCAGCGCGAGCTCGTTGCCGTCCACGTGGCCGGGCGAACGCCGCCCCGGTTGGGCTCGCGCCAGCGGACCGAGCACTGGATCGGCGGACAGGTTGCCTGTCACCGCCTCGGGGTCCGCGTCCAGGTCGAGCAGGCGGCGGCAGCGCTGGACCGCGGCGGTCAGGTCGCGCAGGTCCTCGAGCTGGAGCTCGCAGTCGAGGTAGCCGGGATCACGTGGTCGCAGGAAGGGACCGAGCGAGGCGAGACCGGTGCCGTTCGGCAGTTGGATTGTCCGGAAGTAGCGGCCCGCGTCCACCCCTTCCACCCCTGGAATGGCCCGGGCGGCGAGGAATCCGAACATCCGGTCCAGATCGATCGGAGTCCGGTACGCCAGCCGCAACCTGATCAGGCCAGGCGGCGATGCCGCGGAAGGATCCCCGGGCCCCGCGGCCGCCCCGGGGCGCCCCGATCGCAGGGCCTTGGCCCCGCGTGCCGCACGCAACTGCGTCGGTGTCACGGCGAAGACCTCGTGGATGGTCGCGTTGAATTGCCTGATGCTGGCGAAGCCGGCCGCGAAGGCGATCTCCGAGAGCGGCAGCGCGGTCGTCTCGGTGAGAATGCGGGCCGTCTGGGCCCGCTGCGCACGGGCGATGGCGAGCGGGCCGGCGCCGAGTTCGGCGGTGACCAGGCGGCGCACCTGCCGCTGCTCGTAGCCGAGGCGATCGGCCAGCCCTTCGACGCCATGCCGGTCGACGATGCCGTCGGCGATAAGCCGCATGGCGCGCCCCACCATATCGGCCCGGATGTTCCATTCCGGCGAGCCGGGGGAAGCGTCCGGGCGGCACCGCTTGCAGGCGCGGAAACCGCCGTCCTGGGCCGCGGCGGCGCTGCGGTAGAACCGCATGTTCTGACGTTTCGGCGTGATCGCCGGGCAGGACGGGCGGCAGTAGATCCCGGTCGAGGTCACGGCGATGAAGAACACGCCGTCGAAGCGGGGGTCCTTGCTGACCGCCGCCTGATAGCGCTGTTCGTCGTCGAGGGCCGGTATCCCGGCTACCCCGGCGCCCGCTGCGGTGGTGTTCTTCGTCACGGCTTCCACAATGCCAGCCCGCGCCGACTGACACTGGCGGAAATCGGACAGGTACCCTCGGCAGGCCGGTACAGACACGTCGTTACCTAACCGGTAGGCTCCTGCGGATAAGAGCGCGCGCACGGGCGAACAGGAGTGGTCATGCAAGCCGAAATCAAGGGCACCACCATGCCGGTGCTCGAGGTCACCCTGCAGCAGGGCGAGCAGGTCATCTCCACCCACGGTGAGCTCTCCTGGATGACCCCGAACATCCAGATGTCTCAGCACATGGGCACCGGCGGAGGCGGCGGCTCACGGGGGCAGGGCGGCGGCTTCATGCAGGGCCTGAAGCGGGTCATGGGCGGCGGTGGCCTGTTCCTGACCCACTACGAGGCCACCCAGGGCGCCGGCATGATCACGTTCGCGGCGAAGCTGCCCGGCCATATCGTGCCCACCGACATCGCGGGTGGCCAGGCCTTCTTCGTGCACCGCCACGGCTGGCTGTGCGGCACGCCCGGCATCACGCCGAGCGTCGGCCTGCAGCAGAGCTTCCGCGGCGGCATGTGGGGCGGCGACGGGTTCGTCCTGCAGAAGCTCGAGGGCCAGGGCCGCGCCTGGATCGAGCTCTCCGGCGAGCTTGTGCACTACACCCTGGCCCCGGGCCAGACGCTGATGGTGCACCCGGGGCATGTGGGCATGTTCGAGGGCACCGTGCAGTTCACTATCACCCGGGTGCCGGGCATCGCGAACCTGGCCTTCGGCGCCGACGGCTTCCACCTGGTCGCGCTGACCGGCCCGGGCCAGCTCTGGTTGCAGTCGATGCCGCTGCCGGTGCTGGCGCACGGACTCGAGCCGTACCTAGCCCGCCAAAATGACCCGCAGGCGGCCGAATCCGGCGCGGTCGGTGGAATCATCGGCAGCATCATGCGTGGGCAGTAACCGGCTGTCACCCTAACTCTTCCGAACGGCACGGCGTGACAGCTCAGAACTAACGCTCTGCGTTCCCACGGCTCTCTGGCGCCCTAAGCTTCTCTTCAGTGTCAGCCTCGCGACCCTGCGCAGAACCTCACTCAGAAGATAGCTAACTGTAACCTTGTTACCCGTTGCATTGGGTACAGTACGTATAGTTACATTACAAATGGTAGCGAAACAACTTCGTACCGTGTTTTAGAGGTTCTGAGGGGCGCTGTCTGCGAGCGGATCGTTTCCGTTGACAAGGCTTCGCCGTAGGTCAGATTCGTATTCGAGGTGTGCATCGTGGCCAGCAGTTACCCAGAAGAAGGCCGATCAGCAAGTGATGACGGCGAGGGCCGCCCTGAGCTTCCGTACCGCGCGGGCGGTTCCGACCACCCGGCGCACACCGAGGCGCGCGCCGAACTGCGCGATCGCGAGACCTACTACGCGGAGCTACGCTTCGCCGTTCACTGCCAGAGCCGGTCTGCGGATGCGATCTCCGCTCCGCGAACCGTCCTGGACGACCTGGGAGCGGACACCTGGACTCGCGCTGACCGCGGGAACACCCGGTCCTGTGAGTCACCTGCCCCCGGCCGGACGAGCGCCACCGCGGGCGAGAGCTGGGACGAGATAGTCGCGCGCTTCGACGACACCTGGACCTAGATCCGCCAGAAGTCAAAGCGGTCGCGTCCGGCCCGGAAACCTGCCGCCTCGACCACGTCGACCGCCAGCTTGAACCTATCGCCGACCCGCCAGGGTTGATGCGCGTCGCTGCCGAACGACACCGCCTTTCCGCCCGCCTCGCGCCACCAGCGCACGAGCTCGGCCGACACCAGCGGGCTCTTCGTGTTCACCTCCAGGACCCGGTCGCTGACGGCCAGGGCGCCCAGGACGGCCCGGTACTCCGCCTCAAAGGTCCGCTCGTCATAGCGTCCGGCCGTCCACGGCCACATGCGCCGGGGGAAGTCCAGGTGGGCCAGGACACCGAACAGGTCGCTGCCCTCGACCAGCCGGAGCAACTCGCCGAGATACCGGCGCATCACCTCGTCGGCGGGCATCTGCCGGAACGCCTCGTCGGCGGCCGTCAGCCGCCCGTCGGAAGGGATCGCGTGCAGCGAGCCGAGGATCCGGTCGAAACCGGACCCGGCGACCAACCCGCCCGCGCTCGCGGCCCACATGTGCGCCTCGCCGATCTCGACCCCAGAGAGTATCCGCAGGTCCGGATAGCGCTGGCGGCAGTCGTCGACGGCCGCCAGGTACCCGGTGACATCGAGCAGGTGCATCCGGTCGTAACGGTGCGGATCGAGATTGGATGCGCCTATCTGGTCGCCGTCGGTCCAGTCGGTGAAGTCCAGGTGGTCGGTGAAGGCCACGGCGGGCACGCCGACGGCCAGCGCCTGCTCGCAGCTGCGCGCCATGGACGCCTCGCCGGGAGCGTCCCAGGACCATTCGGTATGAACATGGTTATCGGGCGGCAGCACGCTGCCAATTGTGCCATGCGCCCAGGTCCGCACGCCGGGCGCGGGCACCGGTTACCAACCGGGCTGGCGTGGCTTGGCGGAGGTGATGACGTAGACCTCGCCCGCATCGGGATCCGGAGTCCGCGCACCGGCCGGCCCGAGCGCCGGGGGTTCAAGCACGGTCGCTGACTCCGCGGGTTCTGGCGGCTCGGCATGCTGGTCGCCGTCATTCCTGCGCTTCTTCGCCGTTTCTGTGATCTTCGCGGCCAGCTTCTGCCAGCGATCTTCCCACTCGGCGACGTTCCCGCCGCAGGCCCGCACGTAAGCAATGGCGACGGGGAGGGTAGGCAGCCGGAGACCTCCTGCCGCCGCCGCCAGTGTCTTCATGCTGAAGTGCGAGGTTTCGGCCATCTCGGGGTAGTCGAGCTCGGCCTTGGCCCGTAGCGTGCGCAGGTCCCTGGCGAAATCCTCGAGCCCGTCGGGCGCGATGCTCGCCACCGGCTGCGCCGACCCGTCCGCCCGCTCGCCGGGAACCGCCGTCTCCCGCTGCCTGATCACCGGACCGCCCGGCTCCGGTGGCGTCTGCGACGTGCGGCCACCCTGCGGTCCCGGGGTTCCAAGCACTCCGGGTGTTCCGTGTCCCCCCGGCGCTCCGTGCGGTCCGGGTGCTGCGTGCGGTCCGGGTGCTCCGTGCGGTCCGGGTGCTCCTTGCGGTCCGGGTGCTCCTTGCGGTCCGGGTGCTGCGTGCGGTCCGGGTGCTCCGGGTCCTCCGTGCGGTCCGGGCGCTCCGGGTGCTCCGTGCGGTCCGGGCGTTCCGAGTCCCCCCGGCGCTCCGTGCGGTCCGGGTGGTCCGTGCGGACCGGGGGCGCCGTGTGGTCCTGGCGCCCGGTGGGTTCCTGGTACTCCAAGCCCTCCAGGGGGTCCCGGCGCCCCATGTGGTCCCGGAGCCGCTGGGTTCCCATGCGGTCCTAGTCGCTCGCGGCCGTCGGGGGTATCGAAGCGGGGACCCGGCGCGCCCGGGTGCTCGCGTGGCGGCGAGAACCCGGCGCCACCAGAAAACCCTGAGGGTCCCGGCGGAGCCGTAAATCTCTGCGGACCTTCCTGAGCCCAGCCAGAACCCGGACCGCCCGGAACTGGTCCGCCCGGTCCTACCCCGCCCGGCGCGGGCGCACCGGACGGGGGTGCGGGAGCCGAGGGCGACCGCCCCCAGTTGCCGCCGAGCGGGTCCTGGTCCGGGGGGACGGGATGTGGTGCCGGGGTCTGGCTGTGCCGGCCCGTTGCTGCGCTTGACGGACCCGATGGGGTCGGCCGGTAAAGGCGGTCCGGGCCAGCCGGTATTCGACGGCCGTTCGGCAGCCGGGACTGCCGTCCCGCCATGGAATCGCCATTCGGCGCCGCTCCGCCCGGCATACCGCCGGCTAGCGGGTCGGCACCGGGTGTATTGCCGTGGGGTCCGCCGTTTACCGGGTCCACGCCTGGTGTATTGCCGTGGGGTCCGCCGCTTACCGGGCGCGCGCCTGGCACGCTGGCGTGAAATCCGCCATTTGCCGGGCCCGCCTCGGGCATATCCCCGTTCGGGGCGCCGTAGGCCAGGCTTGGACTGAGGTTCGGTGTGAATTGGCCCGGCGGGCGCACGGGCGGGTTCCCGGGCTCACGGATCCGCTGCTGGTGAGGTTGATGGGACGGCGTCTCGCCGGGGCGCCGCAGCAACTGGCCGTAGTCGTCGTCCT
>Ga0302180_10001584_pt1 | contig 18126 bp, 18 predicted proteins | sample I_Palsa_E3_2_FD_200575 | JGI IMG/M metagenome (GOLD analysis project Ga0302180, IMG submission 200575) | Peat permafrost microbial communities from Stordalen Mire near Abisko, Sweden - I_Palsa_E3_2 | ecosystem: Environmental > Terrestrial > Soil > Palsa > Peat permafrost | place: Sweden... | reverse complement strand
CACATCGGGCCCGTAGCTCTTCTTGCACCCTGCAACGCTGCTCGCCAGCAGGATGCTTATTAAAAAAAAGCGCATCCGGATCGGTTCCAGAAAAGTTTCCAAAGGTCTTTCTCCTCGCGCTTGCATGTCTTTACTTGGGGGACGGCGGAGCAGGCGTCTTCGGCGCTTCCGCTACCAGGGGTGGGGGCTGCACACCGGATTCTCGCAGCGCCCGGTCGATGGCAGTCCAAACCTCTGCCTGCGGCAGCGCCCCAGCGATGCGCTCGCCGTTGACGAATAATGTCGGCGTACCGTTCACCCCCAGGCTGTCGCCCTGCTTCATCGAAGCGCGCACCGCGGCCTCATCTTGCTTGGTGATGCACACGTCCAATTTCGCCCCATCCAGCTTGGACCGCTGGCCCTCTTCACGCGTTAGCTTATCCAGCGTCTTAAACGCCAGTTGGCTGTCATGTGCCGGGCCGGTGATCTCGTCCCCGTGGGTGTGCACGTAATCCACAAACTTCCAGTAAGCATCCCCGCTCTGGTCTGCCAGGCAGTTAGCGTCTATCGCCGCATGCATGGCCCAGGGATGGATTTCCACCAGCGGGTAGTCCTTGTAATAAAACTTGATCAGGCCCTTGTAGCGGTCAAGGGTCGCTGGAAAAAGCTGCCCATGCATACGAGCGCAGTAAGGGCACTCCAGGTCGTCGAAATTGACGATGGTGATTTTGGCGTCCTGCGTCCCCCGCAAAGGGCGGTTCTGAGTCGAGATCATGTCCGATGGACTATGACTAATGTCGAACCTCTCCAGGCGCGCAACCGTGTTGCCATCGCTGGAAAGAAGAAAATTCACCACCGTTTGCTTGCCATGAGAAGAGAAAGTGACGGGAAGGTTTTCGAACCCCGGAAACTCGCTTTTGCTGGTCGCTCCGATCGCCACGTCGACATTCGGGGGCACTTCGAATTGCGAGCGCACCAGGACTTCTATTCTCCGGTTCAGCTGCGATATGGGGACGGGAGAAACGTTGTTTGCTGCGCTACTGGGCGAACTCTGCGCCTTGCAACCTGCGGACAGAGTAACTAGCAGGCACCAAACCAGGGTACGGCGTACAGACAAGAAGACCACCTTTCCATACTCCATTAGAGCATTTCTCCTGGAATCGTGTCGCTTTCCGGGGGGAATCAGAAGATTCGTTCCGAATGCTTCAAATTGCCCGCGGCGCCCACCCCGGCCAGCGTGAAGTTGAAGCTGTACTGATTCTCATTGCGCACCGACCCCAGGGCCAGGCGGCGGTATTCGACAGCAAGCCCACAGCAATCCCAGTTGTACGAGGTCTGGATGCCCCCATACTGCAATGCATCCTGAACCAGGTCATAGCCGGCGTTCGCTGCGGCGCTCAACCCGCGCTTGGTGGGAGATCCATACCCCACCAGCAAACGTATCTGGTTGTACTTCGTCACCTGGCTGGCCAGGTTGGAAGTGAACGATGCATTCAGCGTCTGGAGAGTGGAATACCCCAGGCTCCCGAACACGCCCGCTCGCCGGTAATCGACGAACACGTTGCTGGCGTCCAGCCGGTGGTTCTTGAAATCGTAGTCCGCATCCCATTCCAGGTCCATGTGTTCACTGGTGCGGATATCGAAGCGGGAGATCAACGGCGACGTGTTGCGCGGCCCATCAAGAAAACCCACGCCGGTGAGGTCGAGCGAGGAGGTAAGCACGTTGCGCCGGAATGGAACAGCGGCGCCCCCGAAGTACGGGGCGAAGAAATACTTTGCGGCCAGCTTCCAGGTGATCCACGCATCGCTATTGCCTCCGCATTCGGTGTAGTCATAGGCCAAATTGATGATCCCGTTAATGGCCGCAGGCACCTCCCCGCTGCTGCATGGCTTGGGATGCAAATGCTTGAAGAAGAGTCTCTGCGTGAGGGAGTACTCCAGTTCGTTGGTGTCGCTCTCCACATCGACTGTATCGAAGCGGGGAATGGAAGCGAAGTTGTTGATCCCGCCCACAACACGATAGTGCAACTCAGGCTCAATCGTGTGGCGCAAGTCGCTGCCGAAAAGGCGCTCCAACGCGGGTGCCTTGAAATCCCGGACCAGCACCGGTGGCCGCAGCTCGAAGCTGGCCTCCAGGTCGGAGCGATTGACGCTCCCGTTTCCCTGCAAGGGCGTCGTGCTGCTGGGAATCTGGCTTTCGGTGTAGTAGGTTTCTCGCGCAGCGACTTCGGGGCGCAGCGTCCAGCCGTCGAAGTGGAGGGGCAGATCGAGGCGAGGGTAAAGATCAAAGCGCCCCATGTTCCCTGTTTTGTAACCTGGCTCACTGCGGCTCAATCCCGCTGCGGATGTATCCACGCTCCAGCGCGCCGGCGCCTGGGGAATCGACCGCTCGATGCTGTCGAAGTCAAGACTGGGCACATGCAGAATGCGAATCTGCGGCGTGTCGTAGGTGTTGCCCACCTGGGTAATGCCCTCGAAGTTCTGATAGCGGTCGAAGTGCAAGCTGGTGGAGCGTCCCCCATCGTTGTGGGTGAGGAATGCTGAAGAGGTGACCTGCGATGCGACGGCCAGCGCAAAGGACTCCGCGAATGCCTCGCGGTAGACATAGGAGCTCAGATATTCGCCCGTGGCCACCGCACGCAGGTGCCCATCCAGATCGAAGTCGCGCCGGCCACTGAAGACGATGTCCTGGCCGCCCTGGTTGAGATAGTCGGGAGCCAGGCCCCGGTCGAAGAGAGCGGTAAAGCGTGCGTTCACAAAATCCTCACCGCGCCCGCGATAGCGGAAGTCCCCGCTGGGCGACCAGCCGCGCTTGGAAAAGTATTGTGTGCCAAAGGTGGCGTCCGTGCTGCGGTTGATCACCAGGTAAATCGATTCGCCAAGGATCGTTCCCTTGGTCGAGGAGGTACCGAGAACGGGAAGCAGCAGACCGCTTTGCCGGTCATTGGTGTCCACTGGATGGGTGACAAACGGCAGGTAAAGAATGGGCACGCCCAGCAGGCTGAAATAGCTGTTCCTGGCCCGCGCTTCTCCATAGTTCACCAAAATCAGTGAAGAGTGGATCTGCCAGTCCGGGTCAGGCAGCAAGCACGAGGTCATCGTGCCCTGGATGATTTGGTAGCGTTCCGGGCCTTCCTTGATGAGCACTCGGCCGGTAAAGAGAAACGGGTTGGCCGTGGTGTACACCAGCTTGCGCTTGCTGGCAGAGGGCTGACGGCCAACGCTTCCCGTCACGTTTTCAAACCGGCCGGTTTCCAAATCAAAATTCAGCTTGCCGTGATCGGCAAGGATAAGCTCATTGTTCCGCCCACCCTGCAGCCTTACATGGCCATCGGCTTCGGCGTCGCCCGTCTCCCCATTGTAGGAAGCCTTATCGGCATTGAGAACGAAGTCCTTGTATTCAATCCTGACATCGCCTGTAAGCAAATAGACATCGCCGCGCTTCTCCTGCTGCTTGGATTCAATGCGCACGGGGACACCTGCGGGCGGCGCGGCAACCACTTCAGCGATCGGATAATCAGGCGCGTCAGGCAGTGACGATGGCTCGGAAGCCGAAGGAAACTGCTTGGTCAACGCTTGCGGCCAAAGCTGGAGATGACACAGCGTTAACGCTGTGATAAACAAACAGGTGCGGACTCTCATTACCGGGGGCGAGGCTAGGATAGCAAATGGCTCGTACTCAAGGTATCTGATTTCCGCACTGCTCTGGTTTAATTCAGGCTCGTTCTCTCGCCTTCATTGCGCTTGCCAATGAAGAAAGAAGCGTGTTTCTGTTCTCTCCGCTCCCATGTCGCTTGAACAAGACACACCACCATGGTGTGTCCGATCCCATTGTTTGGTTTCACGGGGCCACGCAACACGTAGCACTTTAGAGGAGAACAGAATTGAGTCCGTCTTCGCAAAATGTCGGAGAGAATCTTTCCCACACCGTCACAGACACTGTGCCGGCATGGAAAAACGAACTGAGCGAGCGCCTGGCGGCGACGCGCACCCGCAAGTTGCTGCGCAACAAAGAGGAGCAGATCGCCCTTCCGGGTCTGGAAGATGCGCGGCCGAAATCCGATTCCCGTGCCGCTGTGCTTGCAGCTAAGGTAGCTCAGCGGTATGCCAACGCCCCTTCTTACAGCGAAGTATTAGCCTCTGAGGCGCGAGCCAGGGCAGAGGCGGCCGCACCGGCAAAAGTTGACGATGTTCCGATCGCTCCTCAACCCTCGCCTGAGTGTCCCTCTCCAGAATATTTGAGCGAACCTCTCGCTGAAGAAGAGAATGTACCCGAGCCCGAGCTCCTTGAGGAGGAGCCGGCATTCGTGGTGGAGCCACTGGCGGTCAACGTGATCGATTTCCCTCGAGAGCTGGTCGCGGCACGCAAATTGCGTCCACGCCTCGCCGAAGGCCCGCTGCGTGAGATTTCGCGCCAGGAAAAGGATCAACTCAAGATTTTCGAAGTGGCGCCGGAAAGCATCTCGCAGACGGTAAGCGTCGGCAAGGTGCCGGCAAATTGGTCTCCCATTCGGCTCGATAATGATTCCATGGACTCACCTCGCAGGGAGTCGCTTACAACCCAGACACCGCTCAAGACCGCGCCCCTGGAAGACCGGATCATGGCCGGGATTTTTGATCTGGCCTTGATCGTAGCCGCCTTCGCTGTATTCGTGCTGGTATTCGTTGCCTGCACGGCTCATCCCCCTACGGGCAGACCGGCGATGCTGGCTGCCGGCGTAGTGCTGGCGGGGTTCTGCGTGCTGTATCAATACTTGTTTTTCAAGTATGCCGAAGGCACTCCGGGAATGCACTACGCGAAAATAGCGTTGTGCACATTTGAGGACGAGAACCCAACCCGCAAGGCCATGTGCAAGCGTGTCTGGTTCTTGTTTCTTTCGGTCGCTCCGCTGGGCCTGGGCGTCGCCTGGGCTCTGTTCGATCCAGATCGCCTTTGCTGGCACGACCGCCTCACGCGGATCTACCAGCGAAGCTACTCCTAAGCCCAGATCCCCAGCATGACGTACGAGTGGGTGGCCCAGGTCTCCCAAGGAACAAGTCTGCTTTCCGTGGGAGGTTGAAGGGTGAGATCTGACGATCCCACCCTTCGCAAAGAACGCGAAGGATGGGCACCCGTCGATTGGTAGAGGGGATAGAGCCCAAAAGCCCGTTCCTTCCACCCTTCGCTTGCCGCTGGCAAGCGAGTTTGCTCACGCAGGCTCTTTAGCCCTGGTGGCAACTTCTGAAGCGGTTTGCGACTTCTTCCACAGCCTTTAAACCGCGGGAGCCAACAACGCAGAAGCGGCCGCGCCGATCACTGCAACCTCGAGATCATCCGGCACCACCTCAAGAGAATAGCTTTGCAACGGGCTCATCTTCACCATCTGCCATAAGTACTCTTTGAGCAGATTCAAATCCAGGAAGCGCACATTCAGCCCGGTGAAATAGAACCTGCCTGGGCCACCCAGGTGGATGGAAGTGGCCGTAGCAGCGCCCAGACCTCGATGCCAAAGGCGCACGAAGTCCATGCAGCGAGCATCGCCTTTCTTGGCTGCAGCAAACACCTCATCCGGCTCCATATCGAGAAAGCGCAACCGCATGGCGCGATATCCCATAATGCCTTCCAGGTGGCCTCTGCCACCGCAGCCGCAGTAAGTCTCTTTGGGATCGAGAGTCACTACCGTGTGACCGCCTTCCCAAACGCCGGAGACGTAGGGAAAGCGGCCGAATCCGATCCCGTTGCCGATGGTCCAAACGCGTACCAGGCGATCCGTGCGGCCCTGCGTAACCGCCAACCCGGCTGCCACTGCGTCGGCATCATTCAGCGCCTTCAACGGGCCGTCAATCCCCTTGGATTGGAAAATAGCAGCCAGTGATTCAGCGACCTTAGCGCCCTTTAACTGCGCCAGGTTCGGAGAATCCTCGCAGATGCCGTCGCGGATGATGCCGGGAATGGCGACCCCGATGGCATCGAACTTGCCTTCGGGATGAAGAGCCAGAACCTGATCGCTGATCAAATGGCAAAGGCTTTCGAAGGGATATTCGAGCAAAGCTTCGTGGTCGTCAGGGTTCTCCGGAAAAGTGCCCAGCGGCCCCACCAATTTGTGATCTTCTATAAGCCCCGCGACAATTCTCGAGGACACGACAACGCCAATCGTTCTGCCCATGCGCCCTCCCTTCAAAGCAGTTTCAGTCCGCCGCCCGGGCAAGCCGGTTAATGCCGTTAAACGCAGCGGCCTTGTAGCACTCGGCCAGGGTGGGGTAATTGAACACCGTATCGATGAAGTAGTCCAATGTGCCGCCGAGGGACATGACAGCCTGCCCGATATGCAGCAATTCGGCAGCGCCCTCGCCGATGATGTGCACTCCCAGCAAATGCCGCGTGTCACGGTGAAAGACGATTTTCAGCCGACCGGTTGTGTCGCCGCGGATCTGGCCCCGGGCAATCTCGCGGTAGTAGGCGACGCCTACTTCATACGGCACGTCCTCGTCGGTGAGTTGCTCCTCGGTCTTGCCGATAAACGAAATCTCCGGAATCGTATAAATGCCATAAGGATAGTAGCTGGGGTTCGACACCAGGCTCTCGTTGCCAAAAGCCCGGGCCACAGCGATGCGGCCCTGCTCCATCGAAACCGAAGCCAGACTGGGAAATCCAATCACATCGCCTACCGCGAAGATTCCTGGCACCTTGGTGCGAAAGTCTTTATCCACCGGAATGCGGCCGCGCGAGTCCGGCTCGATGCCAACTGCCGGCAAATTAAGTTGGTCCACATTCCCCGTTCGCCCAACTGCATACAACAAAGCACCCCCGGAGATTCTTTTCTTGCTTTCCAGGTTGGCGACCACGCTGCAATCAGGCAGCTCTTCCACGCTCTCCACTTCTTCGGCCAGGCGCATCGTCACCCGGCTGTCGCGTAGATGGTAGCTAAGCGCCTCCACGATTTCCTGGTCGGCAAATTCCAGCAGCTTGGGTCGCTTTTCTATCAGGGTGACACGAACCCCCAGCGCAGCGAACATGCACGTGTACTCCACGCCGATCACGCCACCGCCCACAACAATCAGCGACTTGGGCAGGCTGGGGAGATCGAGAATCTGATCGCTGTTGACGATCGAACGCCCATTGATGGGAACCCTGGGAGAGTCGGCCGGCTTGGTGCCGGTGGCGATGATAATGTTCTTCGCCTCGTACGTCTGGGTGCCCCCCTCGTTGGTTACTTTTACGTGGGTAGCGTCTTCGAAACTGGCAACACCGGGAAGGACATCGATGCCATTGCGCGAAAGCTGCGCCTCGGTCACGTCGATTTCGGTCTTGATCACGTGCTGAACGCGGAACGCGAGATCCGCCATCGTGATCTTTTCCTTCACCCGGTAATTCATGCCGTAAATGGAACGGTAGTTGTAACCGGAGAGATGCATCACGGCTTCGCGCATCGTCTTGCTGGGGATAGTGCCGGTATTTACCGAAACCCCACCCACGGTTCGCATGCGCTCAACCACAGCGGCTCGCTTGCCTAACTTATTGGCGTAGATAGCAGCGCGCTGCCCCGCGGGGCCGGAACCGATGATGAGGAGGTCGTAGCTAATCATGCCTTGTTGGAAGGGTACCGGAAGAACGACGGGAAGAGATTAAATTCCTTTGTTTGTAGACCAGACCCGAAATGAAACAATCAATTTTTAGCATACGCCGCACCCATCCAGGCGCTTGATCTTCCGGTTGGGGAGAAGGCACGGCGATAAGAAGATGAAACTGGCCGACGAATGTTGAGTGGGTGGCCCAGGTCTCGCTTTTGAGACCTGGGTTTCTCTTCGCAAACGGGTCCCTGGCCGGAGCACCCAGGTCTCAAGAGCGAGACCTGGGCCACCCACTCGGAGTCTGGAGGTTGCAGCTGAGGCCGTATCCTTCAAATACAGATCAGGCGGATTGACTTACCTTCATGCAACTCTGCGCCATCACCGGCCGCAAACGGACGACTGAATTCCTTCTTAACCTGGTGGAAGGCTGGTCGAACGGCGGAGTACATTTCATCCAGCTGCGGGAAAAGGATCTTGATGCGCCGGCCCTCCAGTCCCTCGCCCAGCAGGCGAGCACAAGGATTGACCGCTGCCGGTCCAGGCTACTGCTCAACGTTCCCGCACCCGAGTGGGCCGCGTTGGCCAGAACGGCGGGCGCGGACGGAGTTCATCTTGCCGGCCCGCCCCAGCCGGGCGCCGCTGCGGCCGTTCGGCAATCTTTCCCTGATGCCATCATCAGCCTCCCCTGCCACTCCCTTGACGACGTGGCCGTCGCGGTTGTGCAACCCGTGGATCTGATCCTCTTCTCCCCGGTATTCGAGAAGTTGTCACACCCAACCCATGGCATTCCAGGGCTCCGCCGTGCTTGCGCCGCGGCGCAGGGCATCCCGGTGTTTGCGCTGGGGGGCGTAACGGCTGCCAATGCCGCGGAGTGTGTCGCCGCCGGAGCCACTGGCATTGCCGCCATTCGGCTATTCGAGGGGGACGATTGGCGCTGCCTCTAGAGCCGGCAAGCCGAGCCTATCGAACCATATATAGTGGGATAAGACTGAACATGCAGAGTGTCCGTTTGAAAAAGTCGTTGACCTTTCCCCGATCGGCCTGGTGCCGGCAGTATTCATACCTTCTTAACGCTCTCCTACTGGCGATTGGCATGCTGTCCTGGGTGGCTTCCTGCCAGGCGCAACAAACCTTACCGTCAGCGCCGGAAAGTAAAGAAAAATTTGATGTCGGTGTAGGCGGCTTCTACCAGGTGACTGGTGCCGCCGACGGCAACTTCATTCGCGACGATACCACCGAGTCGGGTGGAGCCCTGGTCAGTTTCCGTCAGCCGTGGCGCCCCTGGGCGGGTTATGAAGCGAACGTTGGTTACACCAAATTCTACGAGGCTTACAACAAGGGCATCGTTAAATTGGAGAGCAACGTAACGGACATCAGTGTGTCCTACTTATTTCAATCGCCCGCCATCTACGGGGTTCAACCCTACTTGAGCCTGGGCGGCGGTATCATCTACTTTTCGCCCATTGCCGGTACGATCACCAATCTGAACACGCCCGTCGCAACCAATCTTACCGGTCAACTGCTGCCCGAGTTCACCTTTAACTTTGGCTTGAACTACCCTATTTTTTCCCGTCTTGGGGTGCGGGGCGGGCTTCGCGGCTTGAAATACAAGACCCCTGACTTTCACCAGTTTGCCATCGATACCAAGACGCTGCGAACAACCCTGGAGCCAAACATCAGCGTGTATTACCGCTTTTGAGGGGGAGAATCCTATGGCCATCCTGATTACAGTTCTCGATCTCGAGCGCCAACCGCTCGAGTTCAGCGAAAGTGTCGCGCCCGGCGCGATCGATTACGGGTCCGGCATTCGGCAAATCGATGACATGCCGGTGAGCGGCCGCGCCGACCTCATCACCGAGCACCGAGGCGGTCACAACAACATCCAGGACATCCGTTTGCGCGCTGGCTACCAGGGAAACTTTGAAATGCCCTGCGCCCGCTGCCTCGACCCGGTGGCGTATCGGCTGGAAGAACAGTTCGATCTGCTTTTCCGCCCCACCGGTGTCGACGCTGCCGCCGCCGAGCACGCTATCTCGACCTCCGACACCGAAATCGGGTACTATGAAGGAGGCCGTCTTGCGGTTGACGACGTTCTGCGCGAGCAGGTGTTGCTATCCTTGCCGGCCAGAGCGCTCTGCCAGCAGGAATGCAAAGGACTCTGCCCTAGCTGTGGACGGAATCGCAATACCGAAGTCTGCGATTGCGATCGAAGCCAGGTCGATGCGCGGTGGACAGCGCTGGCCGATCTCCGCAGCAGGATGAAAACGTAAAGTTTATAGCGATCTCAGGCTGCGGCCGCACAGCCAGGGAGAACGCCTGAAAGGAATCTGCAATGCCGAATCCAAAGCGGCGCCACTCCAAGCGCCGCACTGCCATCCGCCGTTCGCACGACGCTCTCACCGGGATCATCACTTCGGAATGTCCTAACTGTCACGAGCGTAAACTTCCTCACAGGGCTTGCCCCAAATGCGGCATATACAAAGGTCGCGAAGTGCTCGAAGCCAAGGAAGCTTAACCCGCTCCGTGCCCACGCTCACGGATATTGCGCTCGATGCCATGGGCTCGGACAAGGCTCCCGACCCTGAAATCAAGGGCGCAATCCAGGCCTGCCGCCATCTTCCAGTGCGCGTCCACCTGGTTGGTCCTGAGGACCGTCTGCGGGCGGCGCTACACGATGCCACCCGCGGCCACGACTTGCCCATCGTGATCGTTCCCGCAGCGGAATGGATCACCATGGACGATAAGGCAGCGATTGCGATCCGCAAAAAGCCGCACAGCAGTATGCGTGTCGGGCTCCGCCTGGTCAAGGAAGGCAAAGTCGCCGGCTTTTTGACCGCGGGCAATACCGGCGCCGCGATGGCCCTGGCCAAGATGGTGCTGGGACCCCTGCCTGGTGTGGATCGTCCTTCCCTCTCCACCTTGCTGCCGACGTCCACCGGTTCCCGCTGTGTGCTGCTCGATGTGGGCGCAAATGTAGACTGCAAGCCGCACAATTTGGAGCAATTTGCCGTGATGGGCGAAATGTATGCCCGCAGCGTGCTCAAAATCCCTCGCCCCCGCGTCGGCTTGCTTTCCATCGGCGAAGAGGAGGGCAAGGGCAACGACCTGACCCGCGAGTCGTTTGCTCTGCTCAAGCAACTCTCCCTTAACTTCATCGGCAACGTGGAAGGCCGCGATATCTACAACGGCAACGCGGATGTCGTGGTGTGTGATGGCTTTGTGGGCAATGTGGCGCTCAAAACATCAGAGGGGCTGGCTCGCCTGGTGCGCGATCTGCTGCGCCAGTCGCTCAATTCGACCGTCACCGCGCAGGTAGGCGCGCTGCTCTCGCGTACCGCATTTAACGATTTCAAGAAGCGCCTGGATTATTCCGAATACGGCGGCGCGCCGCTGTTGGGAATCCGCGGGGTTTGCATCGTGAACCACGGCTCTTCGAACGACCGCGCCATTTTTAACGGGATCCGCGTGACGGCTGAGTTCGCCCAGGCTGGGATAAACCAGCGGTTGGAGCAGGAGTTTGCTTGCCGCCAGCCGGCGGTCGACCCGCCCGGGCCGGACCTGATCGACCCCATCCAGCCTCTCCAATAACAACGACATGAGTAAGACTGCTTTTCTATTTCCCGGTCAGGGTTCGCAAAGTGTCGGCATGGGGCGCGACCTGGCCCAGACCTTTAGCATCGCGCGTCAGACCTTTGACGAAGCGAATGAGGCGCTGGGCTTCGACCTGGCAGATCTCTGCTTTAATGGCCCCGAAGAACAGCTTCGGTTGACTGAGTTTACCCAGCCGGCAATCTTTACCGTATCCGTCGCCGCACTCCGTGTTTTGACCGAGGCGGGAGTCACCCCGGACTATCTGGCTGGACACTCGCTGGGAGAGTACTCCGCCAATGTGGCCGCCGGCGCGATCGAGTTTGCCGTTGCCGCGCGCACGGTTCGCCGCCGCGGGCAATTGATGCAGCAGGCCGTGCCCCCAGGCGAAGGAGCGATGGCCGCAATTCTGGGCATGTCCCCGGAAGCAGTGTTGAGCATTTGCCAGGAATCCTCGCGGGAGGTGGGTGCGCCTGTCGAGCCAGCCAACCTGAACAGCCCCGAGCAGACAGTCATCTCGGGTGCGGCAGCAGCTGTCGAGTGGGCCGTTCCGCTCGCCAGACTACGCGGCGCCAAGCGGGCCATCGTGCTGCCCGTCTCCGCTCCCTTCCACTGCAGCCTCATGCAGCCGGCCCAGGATGCCCTCGCTCCCATCCTCCAGCAGTTAACGTTCTTACCCGCCAGGGTTCCGGTCGTCGTCAACGTGAATGCCGGGATGATTACGGACCCCGCGCTTTTGCGGGATGCACTCATCCGTCAGGTCACCGGTGCTGTTCATTGGACCGAATCCATGCAGGTCCTGATCGCCCAGGGAGTCACGGATTTTATCGAGGTCGGTCCAGGCAAAGTGCTTTGCGGACTGCTGCGTCAGATAGACCGCAGCCAGAAATGCTCGCAAGTGGAAGATTCGGCCAGTCTGAAAAAGCTACTCGCTAGCTAATCTGTCGAGAGTTGAACCGGGGAAAAGCCAATCGTTTTGTCGCTGTGCTGCACCCACAGGAAAACGGGCTTCTTCTCCCCGTTCACTTCCACCCCGACGACTACCCCCGAGCCAACCGTTTTTGACATCGTGATCTTGTGCGTTTTGATGTCGCCCCAGTCGCTGTTGTGGCCCCAATCGACTTCAAAGCGGCCATATGGGTATTGGGTATATTTCGCCAGGTGTTGTTGCCAGTCCGGATCGTGATTCCAAATCCCAAAAGCTTTCGGCAGGTCCTTGGCTTCGATCGCAGCGAAGAATTGGTTGACGCGATGCTCCTGCGGCCAGTTCCAGAAAAACCAGAGCAAGCCTGCAAGCACCACCAGGGTGATGGCGCCCGCGATCAAGAAAGTCTTGCGCCTGCGCGCCTTAGCAGGATCGTATGTGGGTGCATCGAGCAGGGTCATGGGGTTCTCCTTGCTTTAAGGAAGTTTACCGCTCCTGACCATATCATCGCGAGTAAGAGATTTGCTCCTGTTCTCTTTTTCGTTCCAGCGCCAGCTCGATCAACCGCGAGATAAGATCGCGATACTTCACCCCTGAAGCCTCCCACAGTTTGGGATACATGCTGATCGAAGTGAAGCCCGGCATGGTGTTGATCTCGTTCAGGTAGAGCCGGCCTTGATCGCCCGCTTCGAGAAGAAAGTCCACCCGCGCCAGGCCCGCGCAGTCGCAGGCGCGGAAAGCGTCGAGCGCCATAGCCTGCACTTGCTGGCTTTGCTTTTTTGTCAGCTTGGCGGGGATGATGGGCACTGAGCCTTCGCTCAGATATTTGGCTTCGTAGTCGTAAAACTCCTTGCCCGGAACGATCTCCCCCACCACCGAGGCAATCGGCTCATCATTGCCCAGTACCGCGACTTCGAGCTCGCGCGCCTTACCCATTTTTGCGCGATTGCCGCGGCCGCCCACCGCCTGCTCCACCACGATCTTGCGATCGAAACTCGCCGCCAGGTCGATCGCCGGCCCAAGCTCCTTGCGGTCATGAGCCTTGCTGATACCGACCGAGGAACCCAGGTTTGCCGGCTTAACAAACAGCGGATATTTGAGCGCTGCCTCCAGCCTGGCGATGATCTTCTTCGGACTTTGCTCCCACTCCCGTCGCAGAAAGGTAACGTGGCTGGTGATGGGCAGCCCCGCGGCCAGGAAAAGGCGCTTCATGACTTCTTTATCCATCCCGGTTGCGGAGCCCAAAACACCGGAGCCGACATAGGCCAACCCAGCCAGCTCGAAAAGACCCTGGATGGTGCCATCTTCGCCAAACGTTCCGTGCAGCACGGGAAAAACGACATCCAGTTGGAGCGCATCGTGAACGGGCGAAATAGAAGCAGCCTCTCGCTCGAAGGGCACCAGGGCTCCGCCCGGCATCGGGGGAACGATGACCCCTTCTCCTTTGGCTAACAGGGCCGCCGGTGCGGTGTTTTGCGGATCACCTGCGCGCAGTTTCCCTGAATCCGGAAATTCCCCTGTCAACAACCGTTCGGCATCGCCTGAGACTAGCCAACGGCCTTGTTTGGTGATGCCAATTGGCACCACTTCGTAGCGGCTGCGATCGATTGCTTTGAGCACCGACGCAGCGGAAAGCAAGGAGATTTCGTGCTCACCGCTTCGTCCACCAAAAAGTACGCCAACCCGGAGTTTCTTCTTCATGCCGTTCTGATTCTATGGGCGCCTGCCCTCAATCAGCGTTGCCGCTTCTGGTGCAGGCTGCAAAGGGTATGTGAGTACTCGGCCGAAAGAACCGCAGGTCCCTCCACTTCGCTTCGCTCCGGTCGGGACCTGCGGTTCTTTCGGCCAGTACTCACATACCCTCTAAATCCTCCGGGCATCTCTGACTTGTTTCGACAACTAAGCCGGAACCATCTGATTTCTCTTCTCGATCTGTTCCACCCGCAGAGCAATCAACGCCACCGCGAGCGCCACGCCGGCAACCGCCGCGCTTCCCCACGGTAAATACCTGTAGCTAATTCCCTGCGTAAGCATGATGCCGCCAAGGCTTGCACCCAGTGCATTCCCCAGGTTGAACGCGCCCTGGTTCAACGTGGAGGCCAGATTGGGTGCTCCCTTGGCCTGTTCCACGATCCGCGCCTGCAAAGGAGAACCAGTCGCGAAGTGAACCGCGCCCCACACAAAGATCATGATCACGGCCGGCGTCAGCGAAAGCTCCAGGAACGGCATCACCAGCAGGATCACAATCAACAGCATGATCCCGACAATGAGCACCGCCATCTGCTTCCAATCGGCGAGTCTGCCGCCAACCAGGTTGCCCACCGTAATACCCACCCCGAAGACCACCAGCACCTTGCTCACCGAACTTGGGGAGAGATGCGTTATCTGCTCCAGAATCGGCGCGATATAGGTGAACACGCAGAACAATGAGACCGAGCAAAGAGTGCTGAGAGCCAGTACCAGCTGCACCTGGGGACGCAATGCCGCCCGGAGTTCATGCTTGAGGTGCATATTCTCCGGCGCCTGGTGAGGCACCATACGCCATAGCCCAAGACCGGCGATCAGACCGATCGGAACCAGTGCCCAGAAGGCGAACCGCCATCCAAATGCCTGGCCCAGCGCAGTTCCCGCGGGGACCCCGAGTATATTCGCTATTGTCAAACCGCTGAACATGAGCGTGATTGCCTGGGCCCGTTCGGAGCGCGGCACCAGGTGAAACGCCATGATGCTGCCAATCCCAAAAAAAGCGCCGTGGCAGAGCGCAGTGAGAATGCGGGCTATCAAAAGCAGCAAAAACGTGGGCGCTAATGCGCACAAGGCATTTCCGGCAATGAACATGCCCATCAAGATCAGCAGAGCCCGCTTGCGATCCATGCGTGACAAAGCGAGGGCTACGAGAGGCGATCCCAGGGTAACGCTGAGAGCGTAACCCGATACCAGGATCCCGCTCTTTGGAATGCTTACCTTTAAGCTGTGCGCGAGATCCGGCAACAGCCCCATGATGACGTATTCCGATGTCCCGATCCCAAAAGCAGAAACGGCCAGCGCGAGCAGAGGTTTTCGCATAGGTCATTTCTATTGTCTTCGATTCCCGGCCAGGCGGAAGCCTAATGCGGGGGATTGCCGGTAAGTTGTTCCATAATTGCCGCTAGATGAAGTCGAGCCCCATCGATATGAGGGAAATCCGTATTTGCCCGATTGAACACCAGTGACAATTCCGTTCCTGCCAGGATGATGGCCTCGATACCGTCTCGCTCGATGAGCGTGTGGGCAAGCTGGTGAAGTCCCCGGTATTGCTGTTCCGTTCCGCTACCAACATTGACCAGTTGGAGATAGGTCTGGTGAATGAAATCGATCTCGGCCGGTTTGGGAGCAACCACATCGACATCCTTCAGCCGGCCGAACAATTCCGTTTCCATGGTGAAGCGCGTGCCGAACAGGGCGACTCGCTTGAGCCTTCTGTCGTCGACTTCACGAACAATCTCATCCACCAGGCTCACCAGCGGAATAGGGGACCGCTCCATGAGTTCGGGCGCACATAAGTGAGGGGTCGCAGCAGGTATGGCGATGATCTCGGCGCCTGCTGCGGACAAGCGGCTGATCAGCTGCAGAAAATATTCCGCCATCCCGCTGGTTTCGCCTGCTGCCGCATATTGCAGGACGCGGTTCACGTCTGCATGGAGAATAAGCAGATTCGCAACTTGCCCGAGTTCCAGGTGAGCCTTAACTAATTCCTGGTAATAGTAAATCGTCGCGCCGACCCCAAGGCCGCCGATCAACCCGAGGCATCGCACTTCGCGTTTCAGAGGGGCAATTCCATAAAAACGTTCGCCCGCACATAAGGCATGTCAGGCAAACTCTCCGGGGGCACGAGCCGAAACCCAACCGCCTCGTACAGATGTACAGCATTTTCCAGTTTGGAATTGCTGCCCAGGAACAGAGACTTCGCCCCCATTCGCTTCGCCTCAGTCACGGCATGCTCCAGTAATCTGCGCCCGATTCCCATTCCGCGGAGTTCGGGAGAAACGGCCATCTTTGACAGCTCATAGACCCCGTTGCCAATGGGGACTAACGCGACGCAGCCAACAGCTTGCTGACCAAGATAGACCATGAAGATTTGGCCACCTTTACGAAGAATTTTATTCTCCGGATCGTTCAGGTTTTCGCGGTCCGACTTCTCCAGGGTGAAGTAACGAGTGATCCACTCTTCGTTCAAGGTTCTGAAGGCAATTGCATCTTCTGCTGTCGCGAATGGTCGAATGTCGATTTGGGGAAGGCTGGCCGCTTGTTCCGGGCTGGACATTTGCATTTCGTCGTTATGCATTTTTATCACCCCTGAAAGCAGTCTGCCCTCATTCATTGAGTACGTCCAATATCTTGTTTGGCAGGATTAAGATGATTTGTATATGGATCGCGATATTGAGTTGCGGCACCTGCGCTATTTCGTTGCGGTTGCGGAAGAGTTGCACTTTGGCCGTGCGGCAGAGCGCCTCCATGTCGCCCAACCGCCGTTGTCCCAACAAATACGCAAGCTTGAGGATCTGCTCGGATATCCACTCTTCACCCGAACCTCGCGCTCCGTGAGTCTCACTCCTGCCGGCGAGGCTCTGCTGCAGCGGGCCCGTCGTACGCTGCGCAATGTGCAGCGTGATATCGATGAGACACGCAGCATCGGGCGCGGCGATGTTGGCTCCCTGCACATCGGTTTTATCGGATCAGCCATGCTCACCACCCTGCCGGCGATCTTTCGCTCCTACCGCGAGAAGTATCCGCAGGTGAGGCTGCATCTGCACGAATCCTTCACTGCTCTGGTAACCGAGGGACTGGAGAACGGCACTCTCGATGCGGGCATTCTGCGCGACGGGGACCCGTTTGAAGGCTTACAGGTCACCACCATCCTCTCTGAGCCTTTCGTCGCCGTGCTCCCGGCGACCCATCCCTGTGCGAACCAGAAGAGCATCTCAATCGCCGTGCTGCGTGATGAGCCATTCGTCTACTATCCGCGCAGTGCGGGCGCGCGAGCTTATGAGAAGCCGCTGACACTGTGTGAGGAGCATGGATTTCGGCCGCAAATTGTTCAGGAAGCCTCTCACTGGCTCACCATCCTGCGCCTGATTGCCGCCGGGCAGGGAGTTTCCATTGCCCCGGCTTGTGTTCGTCACATCGCCTCAGCTGAAGTTGTGTGCCTGCCACTACGCGGCGCAAAGGCGGTCAGCAACATCGAACTCGCCTGGCTGGCAGGAGAAACGCGCCCGATCGTCGAGCGCTTCAAACAAATCGCCCAAAGCACCCGGACGGACGCAGCAAAGTAGCCGGGATAACAACAGTTCCCTCCACTACACTCTGTCTCAAAAGCGAGACCTGGGCACCCACTCAACCTTAGTCCGCGCCATTTTCTCCCGCAATCCTTTCCTGGAAATGTGTTGCTCTTAAGCCCAGGCAAGCACGATCGCTCCGGCAGCAATTAGCAAAACCCCGGCTGCCTTGGCCAACGTGATCGTCTCGCCCAATAGCGGCCACGCCAGCAGAACCACAAACACTACGCTCAGCTTGTCGATAGGAGCCACCTTCGAGGCCTCTCCCATTGACAGAGCGCGGAAATAACAAATCCACGACAAGCCGGTGGCCAATCCGGAAGCAATCAAGAACAACCAACTCCGGCGTTCCACATGGATCAGGCCAGTATGCGAGCCAAGACTAAGAGCGAGGGTCCAGGCAAACACCACGACCACTGAAGTACGGATGGCGGTGGCCAGATTCGGATCTACATGGGCGACCCCCGCCTTGGCGAGCAAGGCGGTTGCGGCCGCAAAAAGAGCAGACAGGACGGCCCATATCAACCAGGTCATGAAATGAGCATATAATCCCCGCCGAGGTGAAACTATGCAAACGTATCTTGGCCTATTGCAGTGGACCAAGGAAGGTGTGGAGAAGATCAAGGACAGTCCATCGCGTCTGGACGCGGCCAAAAAGGCTTTTGAATCTGCCGGTGGAAAGATAACCAGCGTCTTCATGTTGATGGGTCAATACGACATGGCGGTGATTGCCGAAGCGCCGGACGACGCGACGATGGCCCGCGTTAT